>Ga0326728_10000929_pt1 | contig 108780 bp, 126 predicted proteins | sample MB3enrmetagenome_FD_207602 | JGI IMG/M metagenome (GOLD analysis project Ga0326728, IMG submission 207602) | Lab enriched peat soil microbial communities from McLean, Ithaca, NY, United States - MB31MN | ecosystem: Environmental > Terrestrial > Soil > Wetlands > Peat | place: USA: New York... | reverse complement strand
GTTCGAGAACCGGAATACGGTGACGGCAACCGACATCGCCCAGCTGATCCTTTCGTGGCGGATCATTCACCGGCGGATCTTCTTGCAGGAACGGGCGTGGGTCAAAAGATGAATATTCATTCCTGTATTGTCGACCGCACCGTGAGAAATACCGGCCCCCGGACGTCCACCTTCTTCTTGTTGTCGGTGACCGCACGCATGGCGTAATCGTCGATCTTCAGGTTGATGTCGCTGGGGAGTTTTGCCATCTTAACCTGCACGAGCGTGGGTTTGCCGCAAATGGCCTCCGCCTCAATCCTCGCTGCTGCATGTGCAGATACCGCCTCAAGGCAGGTGATCCCGGTAAAAATGCCCTCCGAACGTACGGTTTTCCACTTCTCGGTATCCGGTACGCCAAGGATCGACCCATCGTGCACGAAGATCCCGTTCGCGCAGGCCGGGCCGCAGAGCCGGGCATTTGATTCCGGTTCTTCCACCACGACCTTCACCTGCGTGCCGCCCAATGTACCCTCCCACGCGTCAAACGAGCAGGGCCCCGGTGCCGTTGCATTCGCTGCCGCGGTACTGGTGATAGCCGCCGCGAGCAGTTTTCCTCCCGGTGAAACCGGCTCCTCACGCAGGTGCACAGCGGCAGCAATCTCCCGGTCCGTGAGCGCCCGGGGGAAGAACTGGGGGAACGAGAGCTGCCGGACGTCGCTCGCATTATACGCGATCATCGCCAGACGTTCAACGCCGAGGCCGAGGTTCATCACCGGGACACCAATGCCGTACTCGGCAAGGGCGGACGGCGAGTACATACCGAACGTCGCCACCTCGACCCAGCCGTGGACCGGGTGCCGTGCATAGACCTCGGTCTGGGAATCCGGCATGTAGTACTTGGAGCGTTTTTCATCCGGCTGGAACCGGAAGTCCGTGTACCCGAACGCGGAGAGCAGCGCCTCGCTCACCGCCTTGCCATCTTCGTTCGTGATCTCTTCGCCGGCAACAACGCAGGACGCCGAGTGGTACGTCATCAGGCGGGTCGTCCCCTCTGCCTGTTCGCGGCGGAAGCAGCGGTCGACCGAGAAGAGCCGGAGGGGCAGGGGGGAGCGTTCCCAGACAGCGCCAAGCGTCACGAACCAGCCGCTGGTCATGTGGCTGCGCAGGGTGCTGCGCGAGGACTCAGGAACAAGCGCCTTAAACTCCGGGAATACGGCATCGAGGATATGCACCACGATCCCGTCATCGACCCCGAGGACTTTTGCCAGCTCGTGGGTAAGTTCGTCGCCATCGATCTCTGATCTCTTGTACGCGTGGAGGGTTTCGCGAAGCCGTTCTTCCGTCTCTTTGCTCATCGGCTGGAACGGTTCTGTTTTTCCGGGCGCTTCTTCAGGTACTGCCGGTTCATGGGCGAACCCGTCCCGGTGGCTGTGCAGGAGCTCGTTGATCTCATCCAGCTGCTTGCGGGAAATCCCGACGTTCGGGCGCGGGAGTCCGCCGAGATAGAAGACCCGGTCGAGCACGGCCATCGCTTCAGGACCAAACTGCCGGTAGATATCTCTCTCTTCGACAATCACCGGGTTCTCGATCTCGTCAAAACCGAGGGCGAGATAGATCCCGCGAAGGCGGTTTACGGTCTCAAATACCGGATGTGCCTGTGCCCGTTTATATCGGAGATGAGGATATTTCCCCCCCTGTCCGGCTGGGGTGAGCACCGAAGGCCCTGCGTGCCACGCGCCCTCGAAATTCTCATGTGCCCTCTCTTTCCACTCGTCAGGATTGAACTTCATGTCGCACGCTCCAGGCAGACTACCCTGCTCAGTCTGTTTTCATCACGGATCTTATAATCGCATGCAGCAGAAACTTTTCCCGCGAACGCCCGCACGTCAGCATGTTCCGGCATATTCTTCCTTGCCAGACGGTTTCTACTGTATCCCAGATACATGTATCCTTTTACTTCGACAAATGCCGCGCCGGAGTCCTGCAGCAGCGCCGCGTATTGTTCCGGTGACCGGTCGTTGAGCCCGGCAACAAGCGTGAGCCGCACTGCAGAGCGCCGGCTTCCGAGCAGGCCCAGACTCTCGTTTATCCGGTCCCAGTAGTCACCGAGCGGCCGACAGGTCTTTTTGTAGGTCTCCCGGTCCGGGGCATCGAGCGAGACGTACGTCTGGTACGGGTGGCAGCGGGCAAGCATCTCCGGTCTGGTGCCGTTGCTGACAAGAAACGTGGTGTACCCGTTCTCTTTGAAGAGATCGATGAGATCCGGCAGGCGGCTGTAGAGGGTCGGTTCGCCGGACAGGGAGATCGCCACGTGCTTTGGTTCCAGCGCTTCCTGCCACATCTCCTCCGTGACCGTGTTATCAAGGACCGCATTGTACCCGGCAAGCGCCTTTTTCTGTAATTTTTTTATGTTCGCGAGGATCGTGCCGGGCGGGCATTCCTCTGCTTCGGGCATCTCGTGCTCGAACGAGCGCCAGCAGAAAAGGCAGCGCTGGTTGCAGCGCAGCGTCGGGGTCATCTGGACGCAGCGATGGCTTACAATCCCGTAGAACTGGTGCTTGTAGCACATCTCGCCGCCGGACAGCGCCCGCCGGCACCACATGCAGGGCTTGAGCGCGGCACTCGACGCCGGTGAAAAAAACTGGTAGCCCTGCCGGCGCAGGGCATCACATGGTGCTGATGGCATCGATCCCGAGTGTCCCGAGCGACTCGCATAAGGTGTTCTGCACCGCTTTCACGAGCGTAAGGCGCCGGTCCCGGACCCTGCCCTCGCTCTTGAGGACCGGTTCGAAATGGTAGAACGTATTGAAGGTATCGGCCAGCTCGTGGGCATAGGTGGCAAGCAGGTGCGGACGGAGCTCGGTGACCACTTTCTCGATGACGGACGGGAACTTCGCGATCTCCTTTGCGAGCGCGATCTCCAGATCGGTCTCGACGTTGTAGCATTCGGTAAACAAGCCCGCTTTTTCGAGGATGCTGCAGGCACGGGCATGGGCGTACTGGATGTAGGGGCCGCTCTGGCGCTCGAAATCGAGGGCCTCTTTCCAGTCAAAAACCGTGCTCTTTTCCGGTGAGACTTTCACGATATCGTAGCGGATGGCGGCAAGAGCGACAGACTTCGCGATCCCTCTTCGGGTCTCGTCATCGAGCTCCGGTCTCCGGACGGTCACTTCTTCAAAGGCGCGCTTTGTCACCTCGGCAATCAGGTCATCGGCGGAGACAAACTTGCCGGCCCGGGTGCTCATCGATCCTTCGGGAAGCGAGACAAACTCGAAGTGTACGATCACCGGTTCTCTCTCGCCAAGCAGTTTCAGCGTGCACCGGAGCTGTGCGCCGATCAGCTTGTGGTCCGCGCCCAGCACATCGATGACCTGATCAAAGTTGCGGCCTTTCCAGACGTGGAAAGCGAGATCCCGCGCCGCGTAGACCGATGTGCCGTCACTGCGCCGGATCACGTACTTGTTCTCGAACCCGAATTCCAAGAGGTCGAGCGCGAGGGTCTCCTCTTTCCTTGCCTGGGGGAGCTTCATGATGCGTCCGATGATCCGGCCGGTGTCGCCGTTTTTTATAAAATCGCTCTCCCAGACAAACCGGTCATGTTTCACGTTAAGGTTTTTTAAGGTGACTGCAAACCCGTCAAGGCACCGGGAGACCTGCCTGCGGAACCGTTTGACCGTGTCCGGGTCACCTCCTTCCACCAGCTGCATCAGCCGGTCGACCTGCTGCGTGATGGCCGGGTCTTTCTCGATCTCCCGGTTCGCCGCTATGTAGAGCCGCGCGATATGGGCATCCTCTTTTTCCCCTTCCTGCTGCGTGTTGTCGAGGTTATCAAAGCCCCAGATGACGATCGCGATCTGCCGGCCCATGTCATTCACGTAATACTGCACCTCGAGCCGGTAGCCGGCCTTCCTGAATGCCCGGGCAAGCGTATCGCCGATGATCGAGTTCCGGATGTGGCCGACATGCAGGGGCCCGTTCGGGTTTGCGCTCGTATGTTCGAGCACCACCCGGGTCTCCTTTTTGGGCAGGGAACCGTAACCGGGTTTTGTGGCAAGGGAGAGGGACTCGCCAAGATAGCCGGTATCCAGCATGAAATTGATGTACGGGCCTTTTGCTTCTGCACGTGTCCCGGTCGACCGGAATTCCGGGTGCTGGTGTATTTTCACGGCAAGATCCTGCGCGATCCTGGCGGGAGACTGTTTCTGTTTTTTTGCCAGCGTGAATGCGATGGGGGAAGCGAGATCCGCGTGCTCACCGCCATCGACAAGCGGAATATCCTTTTCTCCTGTCACGTCCTGCAGTACCGTAAGAATGATATCTTTCCTCTTTTTCAGCGGGTCCTCATATCCTGCCATCAGTACCCCGTCCTGTAGCGCAGGATTGCTGCGATACCGCCGAATGCCGAAAAGAGGATCGATCCCTCTTCAAAATCATCAGAGATGATCTCCACCTTCGCGCTGCTCTGGTCAGCAGTCTTTGTCAGCTCGTCGATGATATCGACCTCCTCGTCCAGCACGAGCGGTGCCGTGCACGTGGGGCAGGCGCCGAGGGCGATGTCCCGCACGGTCTTGCCCGGCTCGATGCTCACGGTACGCTCCTCCGTATACCCGCAGCTCTGGCATTTTATCCGGAGCCGGGACTTGCGGAGACTCGATGATAGCAGGAGCGTGTCGACTGCGCCCAGTTCAAGGTTTTTCCGGACGCTTTCCTCACCGTAGGCAGCAAGCCCGTTGTCCTTGACCAGTTCCTTCAGGAACCGGTCCATGAAGGTTTTCTCCTTGACGACCTCCATGCCCTTGAGCGCGTCTTTTGCCGCATCGACAAGCTCGGAAAGCCCGTCCTCGTTGGTATAGGCGACGTCAAAGAGCCCGACGATCCGTTTCTGGATCTCGTGGTGGAGGTAATTGCCGGCCTCAAACTCCTCTTTTGTCGGGCTCGGGCCGCCAATCAGGACCCCTTTGAACCGTTCAAAGAAGTCCTTTTCCGCCAGGAAGATGGCGCTTGAGCGCTCCCCGATCTTTGTGTAAAACTCGTTGATCGCGATCTCGCGCAGCCGCTGGAAACGGGCGCTCGACTGGCCGCCTTTGCGCTGTTTGCCCGGAACGGTTGACGTGACACCGCCAATGGGCTCGATCCGGTTCCCCCGCAGAAAGCCCCAGTACGCCTCCCGCCGGTCGAGGACGAGGAGCCCGTACACGATCTTCTCCTCGAGCATCTGCCTGAGGGGCTCGAGCTCGAACTTCGAGCTGCAGCGGTACATGTAGAGGTTGAGGGGCTCCGGGGGCTCGAGCACCGTGCACTGGAGGTCCGTGCGGTCGCCATATGTCCTGATGGTGCCGCAGAAGACCGCCATCCCATTCTCCGGCGGCCGTTTGTAGTACCTGAGCCGGGAGAGGATGGACGAGATCGCGCTCTGGACATTCGTCCGTGTCTGTTTGCTCTTGATGTTTGCGCACTGCCCGTATTCGTCCTTCAATTGCCCGGTGACATCGTAGATCTGCTTGTCGGGAGGGATGTAGAGCGTGATAAGTTCGGTTCCGTCACCCTCCTGCTGCTCGAGCTTTTCGAGCGTCTTTTTAAACTCGTAGCGCTTCCGCGCGTCGTCCAGTTCTCCGGTTTCCGTCATTACCGATTGCCAACCTCACCAAATCTCGTACCTATTCACACGCCGTTGCCATAAATTTGCGCCAGTTGCGCAAGGAGCCGGGCATCCACATCCGTATTGATCCCATGACCGCCATTAAATTCGGTGAAGTTTTTGGGCTCTTTTGCGGTTGCAAAGAGAGCCTCACCGTCAGCAAAGGGGATGATCGGGTCGGTCGCATTATGGAACATCCAGACCGGGCGGGGGGAGATCCTCGGCAGGTATGTACTTGGTTCAAGGGATGTGGCAAACCTCAGGACGTCCCCGGTACCTCCCTGCGCGGCAACGGCGTCGCGGACCCCCCAGTCTGCGGTGGAGATTCCTATGTACCCGGCAAATCTCGGGTCGACACCTGCAGCAACCGCCGTATACCTCCCGCCATTGCTCCCTCCCATGGCATAGACCGGAATATTGAACCGGTCGGCGAGCAGTCCACGAGCTGACGAGATATCACAGATGGTCAGGTAATACTCCGGCCACTCCTTATTTTCGAACTTCGCAAAATCCTCCTGCACCCCCTGCGAGTCGAACGGGTAGCCGGGGGTTTCCCCGCCCCTTCCCCGGATGTCAATAAACAAGAACGCATACCCGGCCTCCGCGTACTGCACCATCCGTTCCTCGTGCCCCGTGATCTTCTCTCCCACACCGGGAACATATACCATCGCAGCTTTTGGGTGGGGGGGAGCGCTCAGGTACATCACCACGTCGCCGGTGCCGGTGTGCATAATGATCTCTGATTTTGTATAGGTCTCGTTTGAGAAGAGCACGGTCTCGTTCGTGGTCACCGGCGCGCAGGTAACCGAGAGGACGCCATTGCTGTTTACCGAATAGGATGACGCGGTACTGGTGCATCCGGCAAATGCCGCAAGCAGGATAAGGGAAACGCAGATCACGACCGGCAGAATGCGCATCTTTTCAGCACCTCGTGCAGCGATAGATCAGGCATATCGTCTTTGCATCGCAGATTGTGCCATCGGCAACCATGGCAGCAATATCGTTTATCGCCACATCGACCACCTCAATAATTTCGTCCTCGTCTTTCTTGTAATCCTGTGACGGCAAAAGCCCCCGGGCTTCGAATAGAAAGATCTTCTCATCGGTATATCCCGGCGTAGTGTAGATAAAACCCTTTGGTACGATCGATTGTGCGGCATATCCTGTCTCCTCGATAAGCTCCCGGTAAGCGGTTCCCATCGGGTCCTCGCCCTCTTCCATCGTTCCGGCCGGGGCTTCATAGATGTATTGCCTGATAGCAGCGCGGTACTGCCTCAGGAGCTTGCAGCGGTTCCCTTCAACCGGAAGGATTGCCACCGCGTTTCCCGGGTGCACGATCACGCTCTCGCGCTCCACGCCATTGGGGAGGCGGACCGGCCGTTTCTCGATCCAGAGGCGCCTGCCGCGGAAGATCTCCATCTATCCCTCGTAAGGAATCGGGTCTTTTACCCTGATGGCGTTGAACGCCTCGCGCCGGTAATAACATGAGCCGCACGTCCCGCATGCCCGGGTCTCGTTCCGGTAGCATGACCACGTGTGTTCATATGGGACGCCGAGCTTCAGCCCTTCGCGGAGGATGTCGATCTTGGTCATGCGGATGAAGGGGGTGATGAGTTCAATATTGGTATGGTCTTTGGTCCCCACATCGATCACATGCTGGAATGCCTCGATGAACTGCGGCCGGCAATCGGGATACCCACTGTAATCGAGCGCCTGGACCCCGATAAAGATCGCATCAGCACTCCGTGCCTCGGCAAAACTGGTCGCGATGGAGAGCAGGTTAGCATTCCGGAATGGGACGTAAGTGTTGGGGAGGCTTGTCCGGGCCGGATCAAACCTGTCTACCTCGATTCTCCGATCCGTGAGGCTGCTGGCACCGAATTTCGAAAAATACCCCACATCGATCTCGACGAAGTCCTCAGCGTCCAACAGCGAGGAAATTTTTTTCGCGCAAGCCAGTTCCTTCCGCTCAGTCCGCTGCCCGTAATTTACGTGGAGGGCAAGGATATCATACCCCCTGCTTCTGGCCAGATACGCCAGCGTGGACGAGTCCATCCCGCCCGATACCAGACACACCGCCTTCATCATTTCACCCCGAGGATCTTGTGGAGCTGGACCTGGAACCTCACGGGAAGGTTATGCGTCAGGATATATTTTGTGATGGGCCGGGTATCTGTCCCGTAGACCGGCGACAAAAAGATCTCGCCGGCAATGCGGTGACCCCCGATAATCTCTTCCGCATAACGGCAGTCTGTCTCGTCGCTGACAACAAATTTCACGCTGTCCTGCGGGCGGATCGCATCAAGCAGCAGAAGATCGCTCTGTTCACCGGACGATGGACATTTCACGTCCATGCAGATGGATGTATAGGCCTGGAACCGGGAAAAACCGATTGTCCCGTTCGTTTCGATATCGATCATCGTTCCCCGTTTGTGAAGGGAAGCAAGCAGCAGTTCGAGTTCGTCAGCCTGCAGGAGTGGTTCGCCACCGGTGATACAGACATATGCCGGGTTCAGCCTCCAGACCTGTTCGAGGATCGTATCCCGGCTCATTTCGATACCGCCCTGCTGTGCATACAGCGTATCGCACCAGCGGCAGCGCAGGTTGCAGCCGGCAAGACGGATAAAGAGGCACGGCTTCCCTTGGTTTTTCCCCTCCCCCTGGAGGCTCCTGAAAATTTCAGCGACCTTCATTCTGTAATCTCGGCAAAACAGTTTGGCGACTCCCAGACACGGATCTTCGTTATTTTTGCCGCGGCGCCCTGACTGCGGCAGACCCCGGATAGGTCGTTTTTGATAAGGAGCGCGAGCAGTTCGCTGGTGGGATCACCCGGTGTTGTTATCACGTGCTGGTACTTCCCGATACAGGGAACCATCGGGTCATCGCGGTTGAGGATGATCTGGTGGTCGTATTTTTTTATTACCTGACTGATGACATTGTAATCGATCAGGATTCCCGTCGTCGCATCAGGTTCGCCCTCTATCCAGACCTCGATCTTCCAGCGGTGCCCGTGGAGATTGGCGCATTTTCCCTGATAATGGAGCAGACGGTGGCTCGCATCGATCTGGACCTCCTTATAGATCGCGACGTTCATCGTACCATATTGGCGGGGGCGGGATATAATATTATTATGAGCGGGGGATAATAGTACAAGATTGGCAGGTGGGTGGCCACAATTTATAAATCGGTTCCCCGCGTTAGTATATATCTCAGCGTGGGTTATCATTAACCACAAAAACAACACACATGAGGCTCTTTAATGGGACAGGGTAAATTTGCAGCCAGAAAATTGGTGCGGGACTCAAAAAAGTTCCGGTGGAGCGACAAGAATTACGCCCGCCGGGAACTCAATCTCGATGTGAAGTCGGACCCGCTTGAGGGCGCTCCACAGGCGAGAGGTATCGTGCTCGAAAAAGTCGGGGTTGAGGCCAAACAGCCGAACTCCGCGATCCGGAAGTGCGTCCGCGTTCAGCTGATCAAGAACGGCCGACAGGTCACCGCTTTTGCCGTTGGCGATGGCGCGATCAACTTCATCGACGAGCACGATGAGGTCGAGATAGAGGGTATCGGCGGCCGTCTCGGCCGTTCGATGGGAGATATTCCCGGTGTCCGGTACGTGGTCACCAAAGTGAACAACGTCTGCCTCCATGAGATGGTCATTGGCAGGAAGGAGAAACCGCGCAGGTGATCTAAATGCCAGAGGCAGAAAGCAAGGTGGCAGGAAAGAAACTGCTCTTCAACAAATGGGATGTATCCGAGGTCAAGGTCACCGACCCGGGCCTCATGAGGTATGTGAACCTCACTCCCCAGATTATTCCCCACTCCTGCGGCAGGTTCTCGCGGCAGGAATTCAACAAGAGCAACATGATGATCGTCGAGCGCCTTATCAACCGCCTGATGCAGACCGAGAATAACACCGGCAAGAAAGAGCTGACAATAGGGATTGTACGGGATGCATTTGAGATAGTCAATAAAAAGACAAAAAGAAATCCCGTCGAAGTGCTTGTCGAAGCAATCGGAAATACCGGTCCCAGAGAAGAGACAGTCCGCCTGAAGTATGGGGGTATCAACGTCCCGAAATCGGTCGATACCGCCCCGCTGCGCCGTGTCGATTCGGCCGTCGGTTTTATCGCAGAAGCGGTCAAGAAGTCATCGCGCAAGAACAAAAAGAGCGCGAGTGCAATCCTTGCCGATGAACTGATAGCCGCGTCCAAAGGTGATTCAAAGAGTTATTCGGTTGGGAAAAAGGAAGAACGCGAGCGCATTGCAAAATCCGCCCGATAAAAAATCTTTTTTGAGGTTATTTTTATGTCACGCGGTAAAAAAACAGTCGAGCGCGTTGTCGAGCTCATGAAGGATCCCAAGCATATCCGGAATATCGGCATCGTGGCGCACATTGACCACGGCAAGACCACCCTGTCGGACAACCTGCTTGCAGGAGCCGGTATCATCTCTGAGGAGCTCGCAGGGAAACAGCTCTTCATGGATTCTGACGAGGAGGAGCAGGCACGGGGTATTACCATCGATGCGTCGAACGTCTCGATGGTCCACGAGTATGAAGGCCAGGAATACCTTATCAACATGATCGATACGCCGGGCCATGTGGACTTCGGCGGCGACGTGACCCGGGCGATGCGTGCGGTCGACGGCGCCGTGGTCCTGGTCGATGCGGTGGAGGGGACCATGCCCCAGACCGAGACCGTGCTCCGGCAGGCGTTAAAGGAGCAGGTCCGCCCGGTACTCTTCATCAACAAGGTCGACCGTCTCATCAACGAGCTCAAGGTCGACGAGATGGAGATGCAGATCCGGCTCGGCAAAGTGATCGACAAGGTCAACAAGCTGATCAAGGGCATGAACGAGGAGTTATATAACAACGGCTGGAAGCTGGACGCATCCCAAGGAACGGTTGCGTTTGGTTCTGCGCTCTATAACTGGGCAGTATCGGTGCCGTTCATGAAGAAGAGCGGGGTATCGTTCAAGGACATATACGAGAAGTGCCGCAGCGGGGACATGAAGTACCTCGCGAAGAAGAGCCCGCTCTCCGACGTGGTGCTTGACATGGTCGTTCACCACCTGCCCAACCCGCTGGAAGCCCAGCCGCGCCGTATCCGCGTCATCTGGCATGGCGACAAGGAATCCAAGGAAGGCAAGGCGATGCTTGACTGCGACCCGAACGGTCCGGTCGGCCTGATGGTCACCGATATCTCCTTCGACCCCCATGCCGGTGAAGTGGCGACCGGGCGTCTCTTCTCCGGAAGACTCAGGCGTGGTGACAGTCTCTATGTGATGGGCACCGCCAAGAAGGAGAACCGGCTCCAGCAGGTCGGTATCTTTATGGGCCCCAAACGTGTGGAGGTCGAGGAGATCGTCGCCGGCAACATTCCCGCAGTCACCGGTCTCAGAGACGCCAGTGTCGGTTCTACGGTCACCAACCTCCTGGAAATGACCCCGTTTGAGTCGCTCAAGCATTACAGTGAGCCGGTCATGACCGTTGCTGTCGAGGCAAAAAATATGAAGGACCTGCCTAAGCTCGTTGAAGTGCTGCGGCAGGTGGCAAAGGAGGATCCGACGCTGGGGATCGCCATCAACGAGGAGACCGGGGAGCACCTGATCTCGGGTATGGGTGAGCTGCATCTCGAGATCGTTACCGGTCGTATCAAGCGCGACAAGGGTGTAGAGATCGTCACCTCAGAACCTATTGTTGTCTATCGTGAGACCATCACAGGAACAGTAAAGTCGGTCGAGGGAAAGTCGCCGAACCGGCACAACCGCTTCTACTTCGATCTCGAGCCATTACCTGATGCGTTCGTCAACCTGATCAAGAGCGGCGAGATCTCAATGAACCAACCGAACCTCGAGCGCCGTGACATACTCATGAAAGCAGGCATGGACAAGGACGAGGCAAAGAACGTCAAGGATATCAAGGGCACCAACATGCTCTTTGACATGACCAAGGGTATCCAGTACCTCAATGAGACCATGGAGCTGATCATCGAGGGTATCCATGAGGCGCTTGCCGGCGGGCCGCTGGCTGATGAACCGGTCCAGAACCTCAAGATCCGGCTGGAAGATGTAAAGCTGCACGAGGACGCGATCCACCGCGGTCCCGCGCAGGTCATCCCGGCCGTTCGGAGCGCGATCAAAGGCGGCATGCTCGTTGCCGGCGACTCGCTCCTGGAACCGGTGCAGAAGATCCAGATCACGGTGCCCATGGAGCAGATGGGTAATGCCACGTCCCAGATCCAGGGGCGGCGAGGGCAGGTCTTTGACATGCAGAGCGAGGGCGATACGATCACCGTGGTCGGCAAGGCACCGGTTGCCGAGCTCTTCGGGTTTGCCGGGGATATCCGGTCCGCCACGGAAGGCCGTGCGATGTGGAACACTGAGTTTTCGGGATTCGAGCTAGTCCCCAACAACATGGTGAAAGACGTCGTACTTTCCATCCGCAAACGCAAGGGCTTAAAAGAGCAGCTCCCCACACCATCGGACTATCTTTCATCATAATTTTTCAAAATTCCCGTTATACCCTTTTTTCGAGAAAGCGACGTTGCGCCACGGGTCCCTGTCCCAGTGTTTTCTCCCACCGGCAAACCGAAATTGTGAAATGCGGCGCGATAGATTCTTATTTAATGGCAGAGGAAAAATTCAAGATCGTCGTTTTTGGCGCGTTTGGCGCCGGCAAATCCACGCTAATCCAGACGCTCGACCCGCAGGCCCGGCACATCGAGGCGGAATGCTCGACCGGCGGCACCACCACGATCGCGCTCGACTATGGCCGGGTGCAGCTCGGTGAGCGGCGCATCTACCTGTACGGGACACCGGGGCAGGAGCGGTTCGAGTTTGCCCGGGAGATCATCGGGAAAGGGATGGACGGGGCGGTCCTGCTGATCGATGCGACGTCTGAATACGATGACTTCATCGACCACCTCTACTCATCGATCCGGCAGGCCGGCATACCGTTCGCGGTCTTCCTGAACAAGTGCGACACGGTCGGCGCGAAACCGGCAGAATTGAGGGACCGGTTCACGGGCGCCGAAGTGAAGGAAATGTCGGCAAAGGACCGGAAGCAGGCGCGGGGCGCCCTGGACGCGTTCATCGGTACGCTCCGGCCGCACGCATGAATGGATTGGCAGGAGGTTTTTACTGCCTGCCTCTCTTTTCATACCCGGAATGAAAGGAATTTAAAAAAAATCAGCCCATCGTCGCGTGGATGATGGTCACATCCTGGAGCGGGCGGTCGCCGGCACCGGTCTTTGTCTTCCTGATCCGGTCGACCACGTCCATTCCTTCGGTCACCTTCCCGAATACCGGGTGGCGGTCATCGAGGAAGTTATTGTCCACAAGGTTGATAAAAGACTGTGAACCGCCGGTATTTGGGCCGGCGTTTGCCATCGCGATGGTGCCCCGGTCGTTCCGGTTGTGGCCGGAGAATTCGTCCCGGATCGCGTACCCCGGCCCGCCCCTGCCGGTACCGGTCGGGTCGCCGCCCTGGATCATGAAGCCGTCGATGACGCGGTGGAAGATGGTGCCATCGTAATAGCCTTTTTTCACGAGCGATTCAAAATTGCCGGCAGTGACGGGCATACCGGGATCGAGTGCGATCGTGATGGTGCCCATGTTCGTCTCAAGCCGGACCAGTTTTTGGGTTCCCTGTGGTGGTGGTGTCATGGTTGCCGTTCCGGGCGGTGGCCCGCCAGTTGAGCCGGCTGCACCCTGCCGGAAAGGGGAAGGGCTGTTGAACATGAGCTCCATCCCCCGTTACCATGGCGGAAAATGCCGGCCGCACGGAAATAAGATAGGTTCTGGTATTACTTTTGTCCTTTGCTCTTGTCATCCTTGCGGAGCCTTCTCCCGCAGATAAGGACTGTCCCGGCCACAAGGTTGATGGTGACGGCGCCAGCCAGGATGAGGAGAACACGGGAAAATTGCCTATTCACGATATTGCTTCCTACAGCTTACCCTCGAAAAGAGTGCTGTTTATGCGATGCTGAACGTACGGAAGGTAACCAAGTACCTAAAATCATCACGGGGACATGCACGACCGGATCACCCGTGCAAGCCGCCCCATGCCCTCCTTGATCTTCTCCTCGCTGGCATTGGAGAAGTTGAGCCGGATCGTATCCGTTCCGCCCCCGTCTATAAAAAACGGCGTGCCGGGCAGCACCGCGACATTGTTCTCAATCCCGGCGTAAAAGACCTTCATCGAAGAGAGGCCGGGGGGCAGCGTCGCGGTCATGAACATGCCCCCCTGCGGGGTCGTGTGCCGGAGCTCCGGCAGGAGGTCGTCGAGCAGGTCGCACATCAGCCGGCACTGCCTCCCGTAAACGGAGACGATCTTCCGGATGTGGGCATCGAGGTCGTGCATCGTAAGGTAACGGTGGAGTATCTTCTGGCAGAGGAAGTTGGAGTGCAGGTCCGCCGCCTGTTTTGCGATATTGAAGGCACGGAGCACCTCCGGCGGTGCATACAACCAGCCGATCCGCATGCCCGGGGCGATGATCTTGGAGAACGACCCCGACATTACGGCCTGCTCCGGCAGGTACCGCGTGACCGGCACCCTCGGTCTCCCGTCAAAGAAGAGTTCCCCGAAAGCGTCGTCCTCGTAGAAGAGCGTGCCGGTTCCCTCAAGTGCTTCCGCAACCCCCCTGCGCCGGTCCTCAGCGTAGGTGCACCCGGAGGGGTTCTGGGAGTTCGGGATGCCGTAAAAGAATTTTACCGGCATGGCCGTTACCATCTTCTCAAATGCGGCCATCTCCGGCCCTGCTTCATCGAGCGGGACCGTATGGAACACGGGCTCGTAGAGCGAGAAGGCCTCGATCGCCCCGAGGTACCCCGGCCGCTCCATTCCCACGTGGTCGCCGGGGTTGAGGAAGATCTTCGCGAAGAGGTCGAGGCACTGCTGGGAGCCGTTGACAATCTGGATCTCGTCCGCGGTTGCCGGGACCCTCAGCCGGTTCCGGTACCGCGCCGCGATATACTCGCGGAGCGGGAGAAACCCGTCGGTCGTCGAGTACTGGAGAGCGGTGCGCCCCTCCTCGTCCATGACCTGCCGGGCCGCGTCTGCCATTCCCTCCACATCGATCAGCGCGGATGAAGGGAGTCCCCCGGCAAACGAGATGATGGCAGGGTCGGACGAGACCCGGAAGAGCTCCCCGAGAAACGATGGCGGCACGCGGGCGATCCGGTCGGCGAAACGGTACTGCATGGTATCCCCCGGCATCCTTTTTTGGCTGCCGACATATCCCTCACCGGTATTGGCGACCCGCAGCGAAAAATGATTGCATGGACGGCCCGGATCTTACCGGCCCGTCGCCGGCCTCCGGAGACCCCCGCCCGCCCCATCCCGGACTTTGCCGGATCACGGGCTCTTCGGGGTCTCCGGCGCGGCATCGATCAGGGAGGCGTAGTGCCGGTAGAACCAGCCCTTCACCAGCTCGACGAGCAGCAGGTACACGAGGACCAGGACGAAGAGGATGCCAAAGAAGGAGAGCGGCAGGGGGACAAAGCCAAAGAGGCTGCCGGCCATAGTGAACGGGAGGATGCAGGAGATGGCGATGACCAGTGCCGTGCCGGCAAGGAGGTACCTGCTTGGCCTGCTCAGGTAAAACGGTACCCTCCGGGTCCGGATCACGAAGACGACCGCCACCTGCGTGCAGATCGACTCGACGAACCATGCGGTCTGGAAGAGGGCCCCGGTCGCGTTGAAGAAGACGAGCAGGATGAAAAACGTGAGGTAATCGAAGATCGAGCTGATGGGCCCGAAGATCACGATGAATTTCCGGATAAAACCGATCGAGAGCCGCTTGGGGCGCTGGGTATACTCGTCGTCAACCGCATCGGTCGGGATCGTGGTCTGCGAGAAATCATAGAGAAGGTTGTTGAGCAGGATCTGGATCGGGAGCATCGGGAGGAACGGCAGGATGAGCGAGGCGCCGGCGACGGAGAACATGTTGCCGAAGTTCGAGCTCGTGCCCATCATGATATACTTGAGGGTGTTGCCGAACGTCTTCCTCCCCTCGCGGACACCATCGAGGAGGACGCGGAGGTCATTTCTTAAGAGGATGATGTCCGCGGACTCCTTGGCGATATCCACGGCATTGTCAACCGAGATACCGACGTCAGCGGTGCGGATCGAGGGCGCATCGTTGATCCCGTCACCGAGGAACCCGACCACATGGCCGTTCTTCTTGAGCGCAAGGAGGATCCGGTCCTTCTGTATCGGCGTCACCCGGGTGAAGATGTTGTTCCTCTCCACGACGCGGGCAAGTGCCTCGTCGTCCATCAGGGCGATCTCCGGGCCGGTCAGCACCCCCTTGACCTCGTACCCCAATGTCTCGCAGGTCTTCTTCGTGACCAGCTCGTTGTCGCCGGAGAGGATCTTGACCTCGATCCCGGCCTCGTGCAGGAGCCGGAGGGACTCGCCGGCGGTCGCCTTGGGCGGGTCGATAAAGGCGACAAACCCCAGGAACGTCATCCCTGCCTCGTCATCGATCGTGTACCTTGCCCGGCCAGGCTCGACATGCCGGTACGCCACGCCCAGCGTCCTGAACCCCTCGCCGCTCATCTCCGTGTAGTGGCCGAGGATATCCTTCTCCAGATCCTTTCCGAGCGGCACGACCCGGCCTCCCTCCTCGCAGGAGCTGCAGACCCTGATGATCTCCTCGGGTGCACCCTTCGTGATCAGGACCTGGTCCGTGCCGGTGCCGACGACGATCGAGACGCGTTTCCGGATGAAATCGAAGGGTATCTCGTCGATCTTCTTATAGGCGCTGGTGTCGAGATCGCGGAAGCTCAAAATCGCCGCGTCCAGCGGACTCTTGAGGCCGGTCTCATGGAAACTGTTCAAAAACGAGTAGAGGAGCACCCGGTCGCTCTCGTTCCCGTGTGCATCCACGTGCCGCACGAGCGAGATCCGGTTCTCGGTGAGCGTGCCGGTCTTGTCGGTGCAGAGGATGTCCATGCTCCCGAAGTTCTGGATTGAGGCAAGGTGCTTGACGATCGCCCCCTTCTCCGACATCGCGATCGCCCCTTTCGAGAGGTTGATCGTGAGGATCATCGGGAGGAGTTCCGGCGTCATCCCCACCGCGAGCGCGACGGCAAAGAGGAGTGATTCAAGGATGTCGTGCTTGAAGAGGGCGTTGACAAAGAAGACGAAGATGACGAGGAAGAAGACCAGCCGCATCATCAGGAGGCCGAAGGCGTTGAGCCCGCGCTCGAACTCGGTCTCCGGCGGGCGCTGCACGAGCGTCTGGGCGATCCGGCCAAACTCGGTTGTGATCCCGGTCTTCGTGACGACAGCCGTTGCGGACCCGCTGACAACCGACGTGCCTTGGAAGATGGTATTCTCCCGCTCGGACGGCTGGTCCGTGGTTTTTGGCGGGGCGTTGGTCTTCTCCACCGGGTACGGTTCGCCGGTCAGCGCCGACTGGTTCACGAAGAAGTCCCGGGATGAGAGGACCCGGGCATCGGCCGGGACGATATCCCCGGCCGAGAGGAGGATGACGTCGCCGGGCACGAGACGGCTGATCGGGAGTTCTTTTTTTGCGCCGCCCCGGACCACCGTGGATGTCGTCGTGATCTTCTGTTTCAGCAGTTCGACCGCGTTTCCCGCCCGGTATTCCTGGTAGAAGTCCAGGCAGACGCTTGCAAGGATGATGAAGATGATGATGGCCGCAGACGTTATCTCGCCCACAAAGACCGAGATCGCCGCAGCGATCAGCAGGATGATCACCAGCGGATTTTTGAAGTGCGCGAGGAACTGGACAATGGAACTGGGCCGCTTCCGGGAGACCTCGTTTGGCCCGTACTGCCCGAGCCTGCGCCCGGCCTCCTCCTCACTGAGGCCTTCGGGCGAGGTCTTGAGGCGTTCGAGCACCGCATCGATCCCGAGGGTATGCAGGGGTTCCATGGATCACCGGCAGCAGGGATATGGCGGTCGTGGCAAAAGCGGCCCTCCTGCCACATGCCGCCACATTTCCTGTTCTCAGGAAAAGGGAAGGCTCTGCGGAGTCATCAATACTGCGGAAGGTCTCGTGGTGCGGGAAAGGGAACGGATCTCCCCCCTCCCGGGAGATTGCGATGAAGATGGCGGTCATCGGGAGGGTACGGTCAATAAAGGCAGGCAGTTCTGCCGGACGACCGGCATCCCTGGGGACATCTCTGTCGAGAACGGCAGCCTTTCAGCCTTTGGTAGCCGGCGAAAAGTACCAATTATAAATATCCGGCGCAGTGACATTATCCTACAGCACCCGCGAACATAACCGTGCGCGGGAAACCCGGTTGGTTCGTGCAATGGCCGATAAGGAAACGGTTACGGTCTCAACGGATCCGGCGTTTTTACAGGAGCTCTCAGAGTACCTCGAGGTGCTCTCCAACCCGGTACGCCTGAAGATATTGAAGGTGATCGAAAAGGAGCCAAAGGAGATCCGCGAGATCGCCTCCCGCATCGATACGAGCTACGCGAATACCAAGAAACACCTGGACCAGCTCGTCCATATCGGTCTCGTGAAGAAAGAGGCCGGCTTCGGCAGTGAGACCGCCAAAGGCATCCACCCGGTCTGGAAGTTCTCCCTTGTGGAAGGTGGCCTTGAGATGCTGGTGAAGAACCTCGGTGTCTTCTCGCGGATCAACATCCCGATCGGGTACGGCGAGATCCAGCAGACACTGGAATCGGTCCGGGCGGCGGTTCTCAAAGAATCCGGTACGGATCTTCCTGCTCTCCACCTCCTGAAAGGGTCCGGGGCGTACCTTCCTTCTCAGAAAAGACCATATTCTCCTCGGGAGGAAAGACCCCGATTCCCCCTCAAAGACCGGTGAAGAGGACATCGGGCTGCCGGAAGAATACGCTGCGGTGACGAGGATCACGAATCCCCACGCCATCGTCTCCCGGGCCGCGGGCGCCTGGCAGATCGAGGACCGGGGCAGTTCCGGGCGGACCTACGTGAACGCCGAAGTGATCGCGCCGATGCACAAGACGGTGCTGAAGAACGGGGATGTCATTGACCTCGCGATGGGCGAAGATTCCGCACGGTTCCTGTTCATCGCAAACGAGTGACGCCGGATGGCAGGCCGGGAGGAATCGATGCCACAGCGAAGGAAAAATCGCTGGAGTGGTTGTCTGCACCATAATACAGGGAGGGTGCCATATATTCGGCGCATGGGGAGCCGCGAATTATTGACAGGAACCGGGAATAATTGAACCGCAGGGTGTACATTATCCAAGGACGGAATCGCAGAGGACCTGTGGTGACGGGTACGTGCTCCCGGGATGTGGGGGTATATTTTCCATAAAAAGCCGGTATGCCCGGTCAGCTGGAGAAAAAATAAAAAGATTATTGGGGGGCTTTCCCCCGGTACGAAACGGCGCTATGCTGCTTCTGCCACCTCAATTTTTATAATTTCTGAGGTGACTGATTGGATCGTCCGTTGCAGTTCCTCATACTGGACCTGCTGCACCTGCCCGATCTCGTCCCTGAGCCGGGAGAGCGCTTCGCCTTTGTTCGCACCTTTGCATACTGCCCCCGGGATCTCGACGCAACGGGCCGTATAGCCCCCTTCGTCGGGTTCGAGGACGATTGTGTAGTGCATGGTTATACAGGTGCGTGCCGGGGGTATACAGCCTTTCTTGTCAGTAATATGTGATAGGTTAATGGCAAGAACGGGAACGAACAGAGTTCATGGGCGGGAACCGTCAGGGTTCCGATCAGCCTTCAAGAGCAAACCGCTTCTGGATCCACTCGGCCACACCGGCACTGTGTTCGTCCAGCGGGACAAGTCGTATTGCGGAGGAGGATTTGACGCCGACCCCGAGCTCGGCCGCGCGGGAGATCTGGTCCATGGAAAAGATTGTTCCATGCATTACTTCCGGTGTTGAGCCGTACGACCGGAGGAGTGCGACTGCCGCAGCATCGATCGCGATCCGGTCCCGGCTTGCAAGGAAGACGCCCGGGGTGATCAGATTCCCCTTCTCCGGTCCGCCGGTGAGGAACCCTCCCGCTGCATCCATCACGATCAAATCGTTGCGGTAAAATTTGTTGATCTCCGCAATCATTGAACGCTGGTGCGGAGACTGGTGCAGTTCTGCCATGTAATCGTACATGTCTCCGGGCACACGGCGGGCGATCAGGCCGACGGAATTTTTCAGCGCGCCGGTGAAGTGCCCCCCGAACCGGTGGGTCTTGAGGCAGCAGGTCTGGATCACACGTTCCGCTTCGACAATCAATTTTGCGATGGCAAATCCCCGCTGCCAGTGAAGATCTGGGTCGCTGATGATCTTCCATCCGTTCTTGTCCAGTGCATCGAGTACCGTGACCTCAAACCCAAGTTCCTTTCCGAGGTCAAAGACACCACCCATTTTCAGGACGCTCTTCGTATTACCCATGCCACTGCGTTCGGCGAGGGTCAAGTGGGTGCATTTTTCACGGATTATCGCAGTCGCGAGAGCGCGGAGCGTGTCGATATGCGTGGATGCGGGATAAGGATCGGCACTATTGTAGTTGGCCTTGAGAGCGATGATTGAACCACGGAATTTCGATGAAATGCACTCCCGGAAGATCTTCCGGATGGCTTTTTGCCGGTCCGCGGCATCAACGATATAGACCTCCGCGGTATTGTCCATGACGATCGTACGTGAATTCTCTCTCACTGGATTATATGAAATATCGTCTTTTTCCGGTTCCGGCCCGGGAAACGTGCGTGGGTCCGGGCAGTGTTTTCTCACTCAGAATGCAATGAACCGGTCATGCCCGTGAGCCAGCTGCCTTGATTCTCTGTACTGCACGCTCGCAGTAGCAGGGATCGATCTCGATACCGATCCCGCGTCGCCTGCACTGCAACGCGGCAACAAGCGTACTCCCGCTACCCATGAACGGGTCAAGGACAGTATCCCCGACAAACGAGAAGAGCTTCATGCACCGGAGCGGAAGCGCCACCGGGAAAGGAGCCGGGTGTCCTGCATGGGTCCGGCGTTCACCGGAGAATGTCCAGAGCCCGTTTGTCCATTCCATGAAATCCTCTTTGGAGATGTCCGATTGCCGTGAGCCGCTGGTTTTTTTCCACGATTTTTTATACAGGACCACGATGAGCTCGACCGGCGCGATGACATACGGCGCCGATGCACTCGCCCAAGAGCCCCATGCGGTCCGGCGCGAGATCGTCCCTTCGTTCCAGATGATGGTGGTGTGGTAGGAGAACCCACACTGTTTTGCAAGGGTAGTGAGGTCGGCGCCGACGCTCTGCTGCCCGTTTTTGTTCTTATCGAGGGGGATGTTAAGACAGAAACGCCCATCCTCCCTGAGCCAGCGGTGGCAGCGTTTCATCCAGCGTCTTGAGAAGTCCAGATACTTCTCGTATGTGATCAGGTCGTCATTGGAGTTGTACTGGATCCCCACGTTATAGGGTGGCGAGGTGACCACGAGGTCAATCTCTCCCTTTTGGAGCCAGCGGGTGGTGAGGACGTCCCTGTTGATGATGACAAGATCGCCTCCTTTGAAAAACTCCCGCTCTCCCATGCGCTTTCCGTGTAGATTTTCGCCCTGCTATCCTAAAGAACTTCCCGGCGCGTATCCATATTGTGCGGGAAAGGTTGTGCGTCCCGAAAAGAGATGTCCGAAGTGTAATGATGGCCTGCCATGCAGGGGAGGTGCTGGCCTTTTTTATGGCCCTGTACGGGAGGGAGCCTGAAAGAATTTATGGGAGGGAGGCAGAAGTTTATCCCATAGTTCGTCCTTCGCCTGTCAGGCACTGGTATTGAACCGCCGGGTCCTGATGAATCAATATACAGGATCCGGGACCTGCGAGGGCGGACGACATGATTTTATGAATCAGGGACCAATGGCATGGGACTCTGCAGGATGGAAAAAGAGGGATGGACGGGATGCGGACGGGACTTATCGTTTGTGTGTGCGTTATCATCTCCATAGCTGCACTTCTCCCGGCCACCTGCGCGGCAGCAGATCTCCGTATGCTTAATTCTTCCGATTACGCCCCTCAGGACAACCTTGTGCAGATCGCGGCGATCAAGACCCACGTGGCCTATGTTGGTGAGGCTCAGCAGGCCCGCATGGATGGCGTGATCCGGTATATCGATGCTATCAGCAACGGCACGGGGTCATTTGGCCTCAGGATGATCAAGCAGAACTATATGGCCACGGTCTCGTCCGTCCCCCTGATGTTCACCGCGTCCGAGGTCGCTGTCGCCCGGAACACCCTGAAGGACCAGAGCCGGAAGTTCTCGGACGAGACGCTCGCGAAAATGAACGCCTTCAACGGGAGCCCGGAGAGACTGAAATCGAGCATCAACAGTTCACTCTCCGCATTTGACGATTCCCTCGCGTCGGTGCCGGCCCCCCTCTGGCTTGCACAGGGAAGCGCACGCGTGCTCGTCTTCAACGACTCCTCCCGGGAGCGGGGGCATATGCTTGCACAGCTGAGCGCCGCTGGCGTGGACATTACGCAGGCACGGCAGATCTCGGCCGAGATCGATGCAAAGTTCCCCGATGTGCAGGCCGCGATTGCCGGTGGAAAGAAGGGGTCGATCCAAGAGGTGAACCGGGCCATCTGGGGCCTTACCCAGCAGTTCCGAGCGGTGGTCGGGGAGTACCAGGACAGCCTGAAGATCCAGGCAGCGGTTTCCTCCATACTGGCAATACCCGACTGAAGGGTTTTTATCTCTTTTGCTCTTCATTGGGTTCTTTATGACGGTTCATAACCGGAGTGCACATTTTTTGCCATCCGTGATGAACTTTGTTCATGCAGGAACCACCAGCGGATCCGATCTCTTTTACCTACCTGCCAATCGGGTTTGTCCATTCGCCCTTTACCGATATTGCCGGCATGCCCATCCAACCCAGTAGCGCCCGGGGCGTCCAGGGTTCCGTCGAACTTGATCCCCGGTTTCGTGCCGGGCTCAAAGACCTGGATGGTTTTTCCCGGATAATTCTTCTCTATGCATTTCACCAATGCCGGGACTACAATCTCGAAGTCATACCCTTCCTTGATCCCACACCACGCGGGGTATTTGCGACGCGGGCGCCAAAACGGCCAAACGCGATCGGGCTTTCGATTGTTCGTCTCGTTGGGATAAATGGAAGTACGATTATCATCGAAGACGTGGATATCCTTGAGGGCACACCGGTGCTGGATATCAAACCCTACGTCCCCGCTTTTGACTCCTATTGCGATGCAAAGGCGGGCTGGCTCGATGCAGTCTCCCGGAATGCCGGATCAGTAAGATCCGATGACCGGTTCCGTTGATCTTTGCCGGGACGCGATCTTCTTTTTGGTTCCGTAATTCTTATGTCACTTCCCATGCATGTCTGGTATAACCATGACAACGAAACAGGTGTTTACGAGCGTCCCGGGCATCCTCCGCCCGTTCAAGGAATATCTCCAGTCAATCGGGATCCTGGAGGGCGACCAGATTACCTATTACGGGTGTGCGGGCACCTGCACTCCTTTCGTGGAGCTGCTGGCGTTCGCGATCCGCGGGCTTAAACTCCGGCAGGTCTTTGTCCCCCTGCTGGACGAGACCAAGGCCCGGACGGTATATGACGTTCCCAATGTCGGGATGCAGGCATCCGGTGAACCGGCCGTCTGCTCGCCTCGCGTGGTTGTCTTTATGGGTGGGCTTGCGATGACGGGCGTTCCGGTCACCAAGGAGCAGGTGAGGGATCTTCTCGCCCGGCACCCCGGCGTGAAGGTGATCGGGGTCTGCTTCATGAGCATGTTCGAGAAGGCCGGCTGGCCCGGCACCGTCCCGTTCGACCTCGTCATCGATGCCACGATCGACCCGGTGACGGTCACGAGGATGGACGGGTGAGAGATTTCCCGGTGATCCTGTCGGTTATCGGATAAATGTGCCGAATGAATTATTATGCAATGAACCTTGAGATCCGGTGAGAGAATCACCGGCCTTCATCAACAAACCCGTGGCAGCCTGGGCACCACCAGCCGACCGGGACAGTGTGCTGCTTCCTCTTCGCATCATAAACTTTCACGTACGCCCGGTACATATGCTGCCGTTTTCTTCTGCCCGTGCCGGTGACGGGCCGGCAGCTGTCCGGGCAGGAAGGACTCGTGCACATACCATCAGATCCCTGCCTGTCAGGAGAATAAATCTTTGTACCTGAAAGGGGCTGCATTCCCAGAGGAGACCGGGCCCCGCCCCCCCACTTTTCGCCCCCTCCACTCCCCTATTACAGATATTGCCCCGTTTGCCAAAATAATCCCTATAATCGCTCCGATTTTTCGGGTGATTTTCGGGCATCAAGGTTCCAGTGGAAGCGGTGTCCACGCCCACGGAAAAGTCTCCAAATTTTGCCTCTTTTCCGAAAATACAAGATTTGAGGCGAATCTGATCCTGCAATATAGAAGCGTTCTGTTGGCAGTCTCTGCAAAGATGTGGTTTAGCCCGTTTTCCGGATTTTCGGCCCGCAGAAGCACATGGTGACGATCTTTTTTTGGGCATAAAAATCTGCCACAATCTTTGATATTTTCAGAAAAGGGGTGATATAAATGGTTTTATTTTACATTTGGGGAGTCAGGCGGGGTCGTGCTATTCTCCATGATTTTTGGATCCGATATCCGGGGTCATGGGTCATGGACGGGCTGGTGCCAGTATGGCGGAACTGGCTATCGGCAACAACTTGTAAATTTACCGCCACGGCACCATGATCTCTTTCCAATATTTTATCGTGTCACGTATGCAACCGCTCATGATGGCCGGCATCTCGACATACTGCCTTCTTGACAGGTCCCTTGAAGAGGCACTGGACCGGCTCTCTGCAATCACCAGCCTGATCGAGGTGGTTGATGAAGGCCCGCACTTCATTTCTGACGATTCGATCTTTTCGAATTATTCCGGGAAGTTCATCATCCATGCACCCTACCACGGGATGAACATCGCCTCATCCTTTGAGGCGATCCGAGAGGCAAGCGTTGAGGTGATGACTGACTGCTTCTCGGTTGCCGCCGAGATTGGCGCCGATGTCGTTGTCCACCCGGGATACTATGCATGGAAGCAGGAACGCCGACAGGCAGACCGGCAGTTCAGGACATCCCTGCAGGAGCTCCGTGATGCTGCAGCCGAGCGCTCGCTCACCTTCTATTTCGAGAACATGGGCGACATGAACTTCTTTAACCTCAGGACCCCGGCCGATCTCGGCATCATCGATGGGACCGGGTTTGCCCTCGATGTCGGGCATGCAAACCTCAACCATTGCCTGCCCCTGTTCCTTGAGACAACATTCGGTCATATGCATATCCACGATAACGACGGGAGGAAGGATACCCACAGTCCGGTGGGGGAAGGGAACATCGATTTTGTGCCGGTGCTCGCTGCCCTCCGGCGGAACAGCGCGACCTCGGTGATCGAAGTGAAATCATTCGCGGGCGTCCAAGAGAGCATTCTGGCGCTGGGTCAGATTGGTGTGGGGCTCTGATATCCACACCGTTGACCGGCCTCATGCCCAATCAATAAAAACTAACGACTCCTAACCACTGGTACAGGCCCTTAACTCTGCCGGCCAACGGGCGTTCCCATGCACGTCATCGAGACACACCACCTCACCAAAAAGTACAACACTATCACTGCGGTCGACGACCTGAATCTCGAAATCGGGGAGGGGGAGGTCTTTGGCCTGCTGGGCCCAAACGGCGCCGGCAAGACCACCACCCTTCTGATGCTCACCACGCTCCTTGCGCCCAGTACGGGAATGGCTGTCGTTAACGGCTTTGACATCATGCGGCAGCCTGACCAGGTGCGCAGCTCGATTGGGATCGTCTTTCAGGACCCGAGCTCGGATGAGACCCTGACCGGCTATGAGAACCTGAAACTGCACGGGCTCCTCTACGATATGCCGTCCGGGCTCCGGGAGGAGCGGATAAAGGAAGTGCTGGCACTTGTGGAGCTGACCGCACGCAAAGACGAGATGGTGAAGCGGTACTCCGGGGGCATGCGCCGGCGACTGGAACTGGCCCGGGGGCTCATGCACCACCCGAAGGTACTCTTCCTCGATGAACCGACGCTCGGCCTTGACCCCCAGACCCGGGAGCACATCTGGGAGTACGTGCAGCGGCTCAGGACTGAAGAAAAGATCACCATCATCCTCACTACCCATTACATGGATGAGGCCGACCGGCTCTGCGATCGGCTCGCCATCATCGACCACGGCCGGATCGCGGTGCTCGGCACACCCTTCCAGCTCAAAAAGGACCTCGGTGGCGATGTCATCCGCCTGCGGGCGTCTGCCTGTGACCCCGGCGTGTTCCGGCACCTTGCCTACGTAAGCGACGTCCGGCAGGAGGACGGCGTGGTCAGCCTCACGGTGAAGGACGCGAACCTGCACCTGCAGGAGGTTCTCCTCGCCGCCGGTCCCGTGGACTCGGTCGAAGTACGGCCGCTCACACTCGAGGACGTCTTCCTCCGGTACACCGGCCGGGGGATCCGGGAGGGGGCCGCCGAGGGCGGTTGGGCCGAGAAGGTGATGCACATGAGGTCAGGGCGATGAGCGAGCTGAACGGGATTTATGCCCTCTGGTACCGCGAGATCAAGGTCTTTGAGCGGGAGCGGTCCCGGATCGTTGCGTCCATCGTCAACCCGGTCCTCTGGCTCCTGATCATCGGCGGCGGGCTCGGATCGGTGGTCTCGTTCGGCAACGTGAACTACCTCACGTTCATCTATCCGGGGATCCTCGTCCAGACCGTGCTCTTCTCGGCGGTCTTCTTTGGGGTCTACATTGTCTGGGACAAGAAGATCGACTTCCTGAAAGAGGTGCTCGTCTCCCCCCTCTCGCGCCGCTCCATCTTCGTGGGCAAGATCCTCGGGGGCTCTACCGACACGCTCCTCCAGTGCGCCATCATGCTCGTGATCGGGTATGTATTCGCATTAACCGGCATCATCAGGGGCGTCACTTTAACGCCAATCTCCATCGCACTTGCCGCCATCTTCCTCTTCCTCGTCACAGTCGGGCTGGTCGCCATCGGTCTCATCATCGGCTCCATGATGGAGAGCCCGGAGGGGTTCCAGCTCATCAGCAGTTTCCTCATCTTCCCGATGTTCTTCCTCTCGGGGGCGCTCTTTCCTATCGAGAACCTCCCGGGCTGGCTCGACCCGTTCGTTCTGGTCAACCCGGCGACATATGCCGTCGACGGCATCCGGGGGGCCCTTCTTGGCATCCACCGGTTCAGTTTTGGCGCCGACGTCCTCGTCCTCACCAGCTTCTCGTTCGTCATGATCCTGATCGGCACCTACGCATTCAAGAAAATGAAACTCTGAAGGGCTGCTTGGGCCACGGCAGAAAAATGGAGGGAACCTGACACAGAGATGACCGCCCGCCGGCTGAGCACTCCCGCTCACCGGAAACGATTGCCCGCAGGCGATGAGAAGAGAACGAATTCTATCCTGAAAAGACGCCTTGTAAAAAAAACAAAAAGATTAGATGTAGGGGTTCCGGAGAGCCTTGCCGACACCGAAGGTCTTCCGGGCCTCGATTGTAGCCTTGTTCTTCGTGATCTTCTCGTTGGCGAGCTTGGACACGAGTTCAAGGCCGGGCTTGACTTTCTCGATGGGCTGGGTCTCGAAGATACCTGCCGCCATTGCCTTTGCCCAGACCGAGTCTCCGATCTTGGACCTGACAAAGACGGTGCTCCACCCATCGGGGCTGCCGACGGATCCGGTAGAGATATCACCGAGGTTTGCCACGTAGTCAAGACAGACATGGCAGCCGGGCTGCTCATATTTGTGGGTGATTTTCAGCGGCAGCTGAACGACCTGTCCGCGCTTGCCGTAGACCCAGAACTTGCCCTTGCCGATCTCCATCTTCTTTACCGACTCGAGCTTCATCGCTGCGTGGTCTTCCACGAGCTGCAGGATGCTCTGGTACGGGAAGTTCTCCATGCAGAAGATACCAACTGCTAAGGCGATATTGGCGCCGACATCGCGCAGGCCGATCGGGTACAGCTGGCCCTTACGGACTGCCTGCATCTGGCAGGGTGTACCGACAATACCGATCTTGTCAAGACCGAAACTGCGGGTTGCTTCCTTGATCAGGGAAACATTCGGGCTGATGTTGTACTTGGTGCCTGCCGCTGCAAGCAGTTCCGCCTTGGTGTTGACGATCGCGGGGATAGGTCTCCAGGGCTCGATCATGTCCCAGTTCGAGTTGTCCCTCATGATCTTTGCCGGGTGTGCCTTTGCAAATTCCTTGGTTGCCGCGACGATCGCACCGTCAATGATGCCCTCATCAAGTGCAAATCCGAAGAGGGAAGTTACAATGCCTCCGTCCTGGGCGTGCTTGAGGATCTCCTTGTTAGTGGTGCGTGCCGAGACACATGATTTGTATTTACCGAGTTCTGCTCCCATTTCAATCACCTTCACTGGAGTGCCGCCATGATGGCCTCGTTGATCGCCTCGTAGTTCTCGACAACATCGAAGCTGAACCAGCTCCGCGGGCACTGGTTGTAGCATGCGCCGCACTTGATGCACAGGTCACGTTCACCCTGGGGCTTGCCGTACTCATGGGTGATCGCATTGACCGGGCAGGCTGCTGCGCAGCTGCCGCATCCCATGCAGAGACCCTGGTTGATGACTTCTGTCATCAGGTCGCAGAAGCATGCTGTTGTTCCCCTCTGGGCAGCCATCATCAGCGGCTTGAGGAATGCAGTAGCCAGATCCTTCTGCTCCTTGGTCCCCTTTAAGAGCAGGTATGCCATGACCGCGGTGTTCCTGATCATCTGGGGCGTTGGTGCGCATCCGGGGATGTATACATCGACCTTGATAACATCGCCAATCGGCAGGTACGCTTCATGCTGCGGCTGGTTCTGCTGGCCACCGCGGCTGAACCGGGTGATGTTGCCATAACAGGCGCAGCCACCAAGTGCCACGACCACTGCTGATTTTTCCCGGGTTTCCTTAAGTTCTTCAACTGCAAGTTTGTCGTTAATACAGCATGAACCCTCGACGAATGAAACATCGACCTTCTGGACGTGCCGCACATCTGCAAGTGTCGGCATGTATTTAAGATCGACATATCTGTCGAGGAGTGTCAGTAATCCGGCGTAATTGTCCGCCAGTGCAACAGTACAACCGGTACACCCGCTCAGGTGTGTATAGCCTACTGTAATCTTGTCTGCCACAGGCTTAACCTCCTTTTTCGTTGTTTCCACTTTTTGCGCTACGTCAGCTTTTGCTGGAGCTGCTGCAGGTTTCTGCACCGGCTCCGGGCTCGGCGTCTTCTTGAAGACACTTGATAGTAGTCCCATAATCCACCCCTATTGTTTCCAGTACTACCTGTACTGTCTTGGGTATGGCCTTTACAATCTCATCAGAGAGCCCGATCTCCATCTCGGGATCGGTCACACGTTTGGGCTGGCATCCGACGACCGTAACCTCGATCCGGTCCTTTATCCGGTGAAGCGGTTCGGTGAGATCCCATGAGTGGGCATCGCGATATGTGCCCGGCGGGAGGTCCTCGACCCGGAACTTCGCGATCGATCCGGGTTCCGCCCCGAAATCGGCGATGTCGATGATCACGAGCTTCTTTGTCACGTCCGGGTCAAGGAGCGTAAAAATAAAGTGCGGGCCACCAAGGCCTGCATCGATTATTGTTACATTGTCGGGAAGCGTAAGCTTCTCCAGTTCCTCAACCACTGCCGGACCAAACCCGTCATCGGCAAACAGGGGATTTCCGCACCCTGCGATCACGATCTCCGAATACAGCATCCGTGCTTCACTCACTGGATGAGCTTCTGGGCCACTAGCTTGTTGTCCTCATCCAGTACGATCATGTGGGTAGCACATGACACACAGGGGTCATACCCGCGCATGACAACCTCGGCGAGCTGCCAGGGTGCACCAGTGAGTGCAGCGCTGCAGGTCGCAAAGTTCCAGGTGGTCGGGACGAGCATGGAGAAGTACTGGACCTTCCAGTCCTTCACCCGTGCAATGTGGACATCGGTGCCGCGTGGCGCCTCGTTGGATGCCCAACCGAGCGAGCCGTCGCCGTCGGGGACGTAGTCTGCAATGACCTTGCCGTCCGGGTTGAGCGCATCGATGCAGTCGATCATCTCGTACAGGCTGTCCTGGTACTCCATTTCACGGGCAACGTTCTGTCCCTGGGTACCCTTCTCGTCATAGTTCTTGAACGTGGCGAGACGGGCACGTGGGCCGACTTCAACGGGCTGGCCGTCGTACATCGGGATGCCGGTGCAAGCCTCCATCTGCGGGTTTACCTTGGTGCCCATCTTGGTGGTTCCGCCGACCGGGTAGCGTGGCTCTTCGAGCGAAACTTCCATCTCACCCATGTACCAGTCCCACGGCCGGACTTCCTTGAACCGGTCAATGTTCCAGCCGGGGCATTCTTCAAGGCTCGAACTGCCATAGAACGCGTGGGTGGCAAGGTAGCCCTGGTTGTGGAAACCGAGATCCTTGGGAAGTGCGACCTTCATGCCGCCGACATCGACAGAGTCTCTCTTATGGTACGCACGGATAACCGCAATCATGAACTCCGACTGTGCGTGGGCAAGGACGAGTGCCTCCTTCGCGAGATCGTACATCTTGACCTTTGCCTGCTCGGAGCAGTTGCGGTACATGCCGCCGACCTTGGTGTTTCTCGGGTGGATGCAGTCGCCACCGGCGATCTGGCCGATGGTCTGGCCGATCTCACGGAGCCGCTGGATGCGCTTTGCAACGGTGCGCACCGGCTCTTCCGGTGTGAACGGGTTGATCTTGGTCTCGGTGCCCGGTATATAGAAATCGGGCAGGATCAGGATGTCGTGCAGTGCAATGCTGTGCAGCCGGTTTGCCAGCTGGAGGATGTGACGGAGCATCTTTGCGTCCTTGGGGATTTCGCACTTGATGGATGCTTCCATCGCCTCAGTCGCAGCGAGGTTGTGGGCAATCGGACAGATACCACAGACGCGGGACGCGATCTTGGGGACCTGCTCGGGTGTCTTACCGACAGCGAGCTTCTCAACGCCCCTCACCGGGGTAATGGAACACCAGTTACCCTTCTCGATGATACCTGCGTCGTTGACCTTCAAGACAAGTTTCGAGTGTCCCTCATGTCTTGTGGTTGGGGAAATCTCTACAACTTTCGACAATATAATCGCCTCAGTGTAATGTTGAGTTGTTCGTATTGCGATACAGGATTACTCTATACATCTCTCATCTCTAGAGATAATTGACCGTACAAAGTACGTTCTCTTCTATCTTGTACGACCCATTTTATAACGTTTATTATCTTATCTTCAGTTCTTTTGTTCAACCGGAAAATGAAATCCGGGAATGCAGATCCCTTTAATTTTAAAAATAAACCTGCCAATACAAAATGCGGTCTTCAACTGTCGGCCGGTAAAAATAAAAGCCGTTATGTTAATTAAGGTTTTATTAAAGAGAAAAATTCGTTTATTGCGCAGAATATTTTCTGTCGCCGTTCATTTCATCGAGGAGTTCGGCAAACGTTGCCCTCCGTTCCGCATATGCGTCATGCTGGTGGATGCTCTCCTCGTTGGTCTGCTTGATGGTCACCACCGAGTCGCCCGGCAGGTAATCGAACTCCGCGATCACCCTCCGAGCCATCTCGCGGACGCAGTCTTCCACAAACCGCGGGTTCTTGTGAGCGGCGAGTACCACGGCGCTTTCGTCACCACGCTTCAGGAGCTCGTAGATGCCGGCACTCATGGAGTCCTTGATGATACGGATAATCTTTTCCAGGTCGACATGCAGGTCGTCATCGATCTCGACACAGAGGAACCCGCGCCCCCTCTGGTTGTGAGTCGCCATGGGGACCTCGGCGAAGAACGCGTCGATCGTCTCCTTTTCAACCCCGAGGCCCTCGAGAATATGGTTCGCCCTCTCCATCATGATGTTCTGGGCGCACGGGCAGGCCGTCATCCCGGTCACCTCGGCGCCGATGCTCTTGCGCACGATGGGATCCCGGAACGTCCTGCGCGCGATCGCCCGGGCATGCACCTTCACCACCTCGTGGCAGGTGGTATGGCTGACCGGCGTCTCGCGCTTCACCATGAACTCGCTGCGCATCAGCACCTCCGTCCGATCCGCGTACTCGTGCCGGTCGAGCAGCTTGCGGGCGACCACGCTGCAGAGGTTCTCGATCTCGTTTACCTCCCCATCAATGGCCTGCTGGAGCACCTCATCGATCACCTCAAAGTTCCGCGAGAGGTTCGCCCCTTTCAGACTTCCGGGCAGGTCTACGTAGACGTCAAAATTGGAGATGAAGATGACCGGGCGCTTGTCGGGACGGGAGACCTCAACGAGTTTTTTTACGTTCTTTACCCCCACCCGCGTGAGGTTGATCCTCACGTCCGGAAGTGTTGACTGCACGTCAGGCAGCTTTCCGCCGAAGGGCTCGGCCTTTTTGTTATCATCCGCACTGGAAGTGAAGGTCATCGGTCCCTGCTGGCTGTTCAAGTGTGCTTCTCTTGTTTCTTCATATAATATTTATGTGCTTTGTTGCTGATATCAAAGAGATTACCGTATGATGAAAAAGTACTATGAATCGGATGCTGACCTCTCGGTACTAAAAGGTAAGCGTATCGCCGTTATGGGCTACGGCTCGCAGGGACGTGGGCAGTCGCTGAACTTGAGGGACAGCGGGCTTGATGTGGTCGTAGGGCTGCGTCCCGGTAAGAGCTGGGATGCAGCGACAAAGGACGGCATGAAGGTAATGGCGGTTGCCGACGCTGTCAAAAAGGCGGACATCATCCAGATCCTTCTCCCTGATGAACACCAGTCGGCGGTATACCGGAGCGAGATCATGCCGCATCTTAAAGAGAACAAATGCGTCATGTTCTCGCACGGGTTCAACATCCACTTCGGCCAGATCGTCCCTCCGCCGACGGTCGATGTGGTGATGGTGGCGCCAAAGGGCCCCGGCTTTATGGTGCGCCGGCAGTATGAAGAGGGAAAAGGAGTCCCTGCGCTCATCGCGGTCCAGCAGGACCACACGGGTAAGGCGCGCGATATCGCGCTCGCCTATGCAAAGGGGATTGGTGCGACGCGTGCTGTCGTGCTTGAGACGACCTTCCGGGAGGAGACCGAGACCGACCTCTTCGGCGAGCAGGCCGTGCTCTGCGGCGGCATGACCTCGCTCATCAAGGCAGGATTCGAAACGCTGGTTGATGCCGGGTACGCGCCAGAGATGGCATACCTCGAGGTGCTCCACGAGACGAAGCTGATCGTGGATCTGATCTACGAGGGGGGCCTGACCAACATGCGCCGCTACGTCAGCAATACCGCGCAGTATGGCGACCTGACCCGGGGCCCCCGCGTCATCGGCCCGGAAGTTTACGAGACGATGCAGGAGATCCTCGACGAGATCCAGTCCGGCGAATTCGCGAAGGAATGGATGCTGGAGAACTTGGTGAACCGGCCGGTTTTCAACGCCCTCACCAAGGCAGATGAGGAGCACCTGATCGAGGAGGTTGGAAGGGAAGTCCGTGCGATGATGCCTCAGTTCAAAAAATAATTTTTTGTATCATAACCGGGATAGTGCCGGTTCAGCGACTAAAAATTGTTGATTTCTTGAAGGGTTAATACGCTGTCGGCATATCAAGGAGATTTAGCTACATTTTTTCAGGTATTCTCGGGTGGACACCCGTGCCCGGTACTCTTCCCTGACGCGTTTCCCGGTACGGTGCAAAATGTCGCAGGGAGAGGAGATGACGATGTGGAGCCGTTGCGTATCAATGTCTCCGCGTACGACCTCATCTTTTTCGGTTCTCCGGTCTGGGCGTTCCGGCCTACACCGGTGATCCATACCGTTATCGTCCCTCTCTCCGGGTGCGAGTAGAAGCGGGCAGTGGCATTTGCGACGCACGGCGACAGGCTTGGCCGCACGGAAGCGACCTTCAAAAAATGGATTGAGGGGTGGAGCAGGCAGTTTTGCGGCTTTTTTGGGGGTCAACCAGAAGGAGATTGAGGACGATACGGTGAACGCAGCGCTCCTCGCCGTTGTTACAGATGCCGGTAAGAATTAACCGCGAAACGCCGCCTCACTTTCTTGACGTTCATCCACGAAATAATCCTGCGGCCACGTTTCACGCGTTGTGGCGGGAAAAATTAATGCCGTGATTTCCACATCAGGGTGGTCAGGGAAGATCGAGCGGAATCCTCGAGCCGGAGGACCGCTGCATCGTGCCCAAGCGATATGCTGCGGGTCTGTACGTCGTGGTCGTACTGCTCGGTACCCGGTTTTTTGGGCAACTTCCGGGTAGGCAATTACTTTGCGCGCAAGTGTTTTTACGGATCTGTAGGGTTTTGCAAATGGCTTTTCCGCATCGTAGGGTTCTCTCTCTCACGGACAGCCCGGGGCATCTGCAGCAAGGAAACGGATGGGCAGATCGCAGACCGTCTCCCCTTTGTACGTGACGATGTATCAATGAATGTTTTCTTATCACAGAATGAGTATACTATTTTTCTCTCCAACACATCTCAAAGTGAGGACGGATTGACTACATTTTTATTGAGATACAAGATATGAGGATGTTCCATTGTCAACATATAGGTAACCCGGCCCTCTTTTTATTTCCGACATACAAAGGGAGGATTTTTGAACTGTAAAGTCTTCGGCATCTGATACAGTCTCACTTAAAATACTTGACAACGTTCCGGAAGAACAGCATGTTCATGGATTCCTGGGGAAGGGGTATATTCCCCCGTCGCAGGATCTCTTTCTGGAGCGGCCAGTCGTACAGATTTGAGAATTCCATTGCCCGTTCAGGATGCGGCATCAGTCCGAGAACCCTCCCATCAGCTGATGTGATGCCGGCGATATCAGCCATCGAGCCGTTTGGGTTAAATGGATATTCGCCACCTGCAGGGTTTAAGTCCTCGCGGCAGTACGTGAACGCGACCATCTTCTGCCGCGTGATCTTCTGCAGGATCCCTTCAGAACAGGAGAAGTTTCCCTCCCCGTGAGCCACGGGACAATACATCCGTTCAATTCCCCGGGTCCAGAGGTTATCTGCCGCGGGCTTCAGAGTAACAAACCGGCATTCCAGCCTCCCACCCTGGTTGGGCATCAGGGCGATCTCGCGGGCACAGTCCCGGTTAAACTTTGGGACCAGCCCGAGATTTGCGAGGATCTGGAAGCCGTTACAGATCCCGAGCACAAGGTTGTCGCCGTCTATGAACGCGAGGAGATCGTCCCAGAGGTTGTTTCTCAGCCGGTTTGCATACGCGTTGCCTGCGCCGGTGTCGTCCCCATACGAGAAGCCCCCGGGGAAGACCAGCAGCCGGTACTCCGAAAACTTCTGTCTCCCTGCGATCAGGTCATTGATATGGACGATGTCGGCATTCATTCCTGCACGGGCGAGTGCCTCCTTGGTTTCCATCTCGGAGTTGATTCCGTAACCGCTCATGATGAGCGCCTTTTCGGGGATTATGGTTTCCGCGGCATATGATGTGCGGGCTGCCGGCGATTTTTTGATCTTGCGTACACCAGCCATGATTTTAGTACCCCCTGAATGGCGCTTTATAGGCGCTCTCAAGTTCATCAATGCCGATATTCGCAAGAAGGTTCGCCCCAGTGATAGTTATGCGGGTGCCGCCAGTGCGGCCGAGAAGGTGGGCATCGGGGCCGATGGCACGTTCGAACGCCCGCTTATTAGCCGGATCGATCGTGACCACGAACCGACCGAGCGACTCCGAGAAGAGGAAATAATCGGGGCGCATCTCCGCCGGGATGGTGAGATCCATCCCGAGCCTCCCGGCGATAGCGATCTTGGTGAGGGCGACACCAACGCCACCGTAGCTGACTGGGAACGCGGATGCCAGAAGATCTCTGGCGATCGCATCGGCGAGCTTCACGTAGCGTGCTCGTGCAACAGGGACGTCGAGGGCCGGCACGGTGTTCCCTGCATAGCCCAGGTGGGCGAAGTATTCCGATCCTCCCAGTTCCTCTGCCGTCTCTCCGATAACGTAGACAAGGTCCCCTGGAATCTTGGCATCCATCGAGACCGCTTTGGAGACGTCCTCGTGGATCCCGATCGAGGAGATCAGCAGGGTTGGCGGAACAGACACCTTGACCGGGAGGTCATCCACATCGAATCCGGAGAAGTCGTTGAACATACTGTCCTTCCCTGAGATAAACGGGGTCCCGAATGCCTTCGCGGTGTCGTAGCATCCGAATGCCGCCCGCTTCAGCTGCCCAAGGCGTTCGGATTCGTCTGAGGAGCACCAGCAGAAATTATCCAGAATCGCGATCGCAGCGGGATGGATGCCAAGTGCGACAAGCCCCCGGATCGCTGTATCAATCCCGGCGCAGGCCATCCGGTAGGGGTCGATCTCCGAATAGGAGGGAAAGAGAGCCTGCGAGAGTCCGACGCCCTTCTTCGAGCCGAAAACGACCTTGGTCAGCGTGGCCGCGGCCTGCACCCGGCCCTTTCCCTGTACCGGCCCAAGAACGTAGCCGCCCTGCACCGTGTGGTCGTACTGGATGGAGATGAACTCTTTTGAGCAGATGTTCTTCCGCTTCAGCATGGCAAGAAGCGTGGCATCGAGGCGTTCCTGGCAGGGGGTATCCGGCTCCGGAAATGTCTTCTGTGTGTAGGTCGTCCTGAGGTGTTTCTTCGGCAGGCCGTCGTGCAGGAACGAGAGTTCGATATTCATCACATTCTGTCCCCGGCAGTCCACCACGCACCGGCCGGAATCCGTAAAGGTGCCAATCACGGTCGCCTCCACATCGCGGCGCTGCATCAGATCCATGAACTCTGCGCACCGGTCCGGCGGTACCGCAAGCGTCATCCGCTCCTGTGATTCTGAGATCCAGACCTCCCATGGAGCCATGCCGGGATACTTGAGGGGAACCTGGTCAAGATGGACATGGCAGCCATTGCATTCTTTCGCCATTTCGGCCACCGAACAGGAGAGACCCCCCGCACCATTGTCCGTGATACTCCGGTAAAGCCCGCGGTCTCGCACCTCCTTGACGATGACATCGGAAAACTTCTTCTGGGTGATCGGATCGCCGATCTGGACCGCCGTGACCGGGCTTGCCGGATCCAGTGCCTCTGAAGAGAACGTGGCGCCGTGGATTCCATCTTTCCCGACCCGGCCGCCAACCATCACGATGAGGTCCCCTGCCTCCGCTCGCTTCTTGGCAAGGTTCTTCCCGGCTGCTGCCCGGGGCATCACGCCGACTGTGCCGGCAAAGACAAGAGGTTTTCCGGAGTACCGGTCGTTAAAATAGCAGAAACCCTGCGGCGTCGGGATGCCGGAGCAGTTGCCACCAACGCCCACACCCTGGACGACCCCATCGAGGATCTGGCGGGGGGCAAGCACCGGGTTCGTCCGGTTCTTCCCGCGGAAGAGCGCCGGGTCCGATCCCGGGTCGCCAACGCAATAGCCATAAACATTGATGCAGGGCTTCGCCCCGAGGCCAAACCCGATCGTATCCCGGTTCACCCCGACAATTCCCGTCAACGCCCCGCCGAACGGGTCGAGAGCCGAGGGGGAGTTGTGGGTCTCGACCTTGTGGGTCACGATGTACTCGTCATCGAAGATGATCGCGCCGGAGTTGTCCGAAAAGACCGAGACGCAGATGTCTTTGTCCGCTTTCTCTGCCCGGATCTCGTTTGTTGCTGCCTGAATGCAGCTCTTGTAGAGCCCTTTGGGGACGTCATCGTCCATCGCGGAGGCAAAGATTGTGTGCTTACAGTGTTCACTCCATGTCTGGGCGAGCGATTCGATCTCGACGTCAGTCGGTAGCCGGCCCACCTTCAGGAAATAGTCCCGGATTGTATGCAGCTGGGCGAGATCGAGCGCGAGCGGTCCCCTCCGCTGCTTTGTCTGCGGATCCATGATACCCTCTTTCCCAAGGCGTGCGAGCTCCATATCGTCCAGCTCGAGGTCAACGGTCTCTGCCGTTGCAAGCTCATGCAGCCGGACCACCGGCACGACCCGGTCCATCCCTGTCTCCCCATACTCCTGCCGGCCTTTCACATGCACCCGGTTGACGAGGGGGTTCGCCAGTGTCGTCGCAAGTCTCTGCACGTCATGCGGGGAGAGATTCCCCCGGACAAAATAGAGCTGGGAGCTGTAGACTGCCTCGCCCTCACAGAATTTCTCCGAGAAGTAATCCTCGATGGTCTGCCGTGCCGTGGTTCCCACGTTATCGGTCACGCCCGGGAGAAATCCAACCTCAATTGCGTGATCGAACAGGAGCCTTGTTGCTTCGTCCACCGTGAACTCCTGGACAACCGGGTTGATCAGCTGGTTTCCTATCCGGATCAGCTCGTCACGGGTGAAGTCCCTCCGGGTCGTGACTACCGTATACAACTCCGCGAGCTGGATATCATCGACGGGAAAGCCGAGAGAGCGTACCCGGTCCCTACGGGTCTTCAGCCGGGGGTCCTTGGTGTAGTGAACTTCTATACGGTGAACGAAAGAAGCCATGAGTACTGGTTTGCCGGGATGGAGAAAATAATATCGAACAGGTGTCCTGGTGGTAAGGTGTCCAGATCCGGCTGACAGACAACGCATCGTGGCAGGAGGTCCCCCAGAACAACATCACACCACATAAGTTCAGCCCACCGATTGCAAGCCATCGATGCTTAACCTCTTTTGTTTGTTTGATACGCACGAAGCATGCCTTTTTTATGGGGTCGAAGTAATCGAAGTATTCCCTTTTTATGGGGTCCGAAAAGTCCGATAATTTCTGTTGGAAAGCAGTATATCATAAACCCCAACAGAGCCCGCAATGATAGCGCTCAGTTTTGTTCAGATCCCCAACAAGATTGCCAGCCACACCGCAGGTGGTCCCCCGCAGTCTCGTTGGCCGATTCGTTAAAGCGTCGGACGAGGGTTTAACTATAAACCCTCACCGGCTCGATGTTGCCGCAAAGTTCACAAAATCATCAATCCGCTCTGTCAGGTATTATCGGCGTAAGCTCGTTGCGGTGGTCAAGGGTGACATTCTTCTACAACGTGGATATCAACGCGATCCGGAAAATGGGTGCTGCCAGTATCAGCTAGATTTCCCGCATGGGAGATGTCCAGAAACAAGGAAGGCCCGAAATAATCCCATAAGGTTAATCGTTTAGCGGACCCGCTAAACAATTCATAGCGCAATCCACTTTCAAAAAGAGGCTCATTTTGCAGAATTTCTCTAAAAAAATGGCAGTAGGGAGTTATTTAGTGGTCGCTAAATAACTATGGTAAGTACGAGCATATGCTTTTTCCCGCAGGCAACCTCGCGAGGCTGGATTATTCAGCGTATTCGCCGGTGTACCCGGTGTTTCGGGAAAGTATTTTGCATCGATGGCGCCTTTACATTATACAAGTATGACGGACTCATATGAAGATCTTTTAAAGAAAGCATATTCTCATATTTCGGAAAAAAGCGAATCCTCCGAGCGTTTTATAGTCCCTGAGGCAAAGGCCTATATCGAGGGCAAGACGACGGTTCTCGAGAATTTTTCCGAGATTGCAGACAAGATCCGCCGGGATAAGGACCACCTCATGAAATATATGCTCGGGGAGCTTGGGACATCCGGGAAGATCGATGGGAACCGTGCGATTTTCAACGGTAAATTTGAGATCTCGCTGATCCGAATGATCATCAAGAGTTATGTTGATGACTACGTGATCTGCTCGGAGTGCGGCAAACCGGATACCCGGCTCGTCAAGGATGACCGGGTGCTTCTCCTCCGCTGTGATGCGTGCGGCGGGCACCGGCCGGTCAGGAAACGAAAGGTTCGTACCGAACCTGTCTCGGAAAATCTTGAGGAGGGGCAGGTCATGGATGTCGAGATCCAGTCACTCTCGAAACGCGGGGACGGGGTGGTGAAGATGGGGCGCTACATCATGTACGTGGCCAATGCAAAACCAGGTCAGAGCGTGAAGATCCGGATTTCACGCATATCCGGTTCGATCGTTTTTACCGAGCGGGCAGAATAGGAATACTGGTCGCAGATCCACCCATTTTTTTGATAAAACCAATAAAAATTGAATTTACTCTTGTTTTTCCAGAGCTTTGAGAAGGCTGTCGCAGTTCCCGGAGATGCGCCTGCATGCCTTCTTTATCAGGGTGAGGGGGTTTTTCTTGCTCTTTGTCGTCACGAGCAATTCCGGATCAGAGAACTGGAACTCGATGGTATATTTTGCGACGTCCACATCAGGATCCGTCAGGAGTTCTTCGACAAGGGCATTCATGAACGTATGACCCTCCCCCTTGAGGATCAGGTGTGCCTTATCTTTTTCGAGCTCGAGTACTTTTACAATCATGCACCTATCTTTGGGCACCTGTAAACTATTAAAGTATGGGTAGATGTGACGTATGAACGGCAACGCCGGTCATTCTGCAGATGACGGGGCACGACCATCCCGGGCAAAATCAAACACCTCACCATCACGTGCAAGGTGCGGATACTCCCACGGCATGACATGGCTTATATGGACACACCGGTATTCTTTTGGGGCGAGCCGCTGTGCAAGGGTACACGCATCAAGATAGTTCATGTGTTTGGTAATCGTGATATGGGAGGGTACAAGGGCGTCGATGAGCAGGAGATTGAGATCCTTGAGAAGTGCGAGGCTTTCAGGCGGGATGTTGATATTGGTATCAGAGGTAAACCCAACCCGTTTGCCGTCAGATTCAAACACGAACCCGCACGTGTATGCCGGGGGGTGCCTGACCAGAAATGGCGTTACCGAGATCCCGAACAGGTCAAACGGCTGGTACGGCTGCACCGCGATCTTGTCAAATGAGAGGAACCGGAAGAGTTCGCTGCAATACTTCAGTACCGGCCCGGCCGCGTATACCGGGGGGATGTGCTGCACCCGGTAAAATTCGCCAAACCCCATGAAGTGATCGTAATGCCCGTGCGTCCAGATGACTGCATCGATGTGTGGCGATCCGTGACGGAGCAGCTGCTGCCGGAGATCTGGAGATGAATCGATGAGGATATGGTGGGCATCATTCTCCAACAGGAGCGATGTCCGGAGGCGGCTTTCACCGGTCTTTTTTGCATGTTCACACTGGGGGCAGTCGCATCCCACCTTGGGTGTCCCGATCGCGTCCCCGGTTCCCAGCAGTGTGAGTTTCATTCTATAACCAGTTCAGGTGCCGGATGGCGTCACGATTCCTGACCATACTTATCCCCTTCTCTATATCCTGTCTTCTGATGGATTCCCGCTTATCGACAAGCGCTGAAAGGAGTGCTTCTTTAACCATAAGGCGGATATCAGCACCGGAAAAACCTTCGGTCTGGGCGGCCAGTTCCTGTATATCGAAATGGCAGTCCATCGAAGAGGTAACATTCCTGATGATCTCACGGCGCATCTCTTCACCGGGAAGCGAAAACTCAATCACTTCATCAAACCGCCTCCATGCCGCCTCGTCCAGCAGCTGCGGGTGGTTGGTTGCCCCGATCAGGAGCACGCCATCTCTGATCAGGCTTATCCGGTCAATGTTTTTCAGGAGCGAATTGACAGCGCGCTTCATCGCACCATGGTCATCGGTGACGCGGCTTTTTGCGACAAAGTCAAACTCATCGATAAACAGAATGGAGGGCGAAAGCCTCTTTGCAAGATCAAAGATCCTGTCGACATTTTTTGAAGTCTCCCCGAGATACTGGGACGTAACCATCGAGAGCCGCACCTCGAGAACCGGCATATGCATGGAATGGGAAAGGGCAAGCGCAAGGGACGTTTTCCCGGTACCGGGAGGACCCACAAACAGGAGTTTGCCTACTTCGTAGATCCGGTGATGGCGCAGCAGGTCGCGGTGGTTCAGGGCATGGTGGATCTTTTCGATGATGGCGGTCTGTTCCGGCGTACAGATAAGATCTTCCATCTTCTGTTCAACTTCATCCGGCGCGCTGACGATGACAAGGTCAAGCGCCCCGCGAAGTTTTTCGTCCTCCCCCAGCAGACGGGAGATCTTTGCATCAAGACTGGCCTTCGTATCCTCGTAGGGCGGGTTTGCCCTGCGGACCGACTGGTACGAAACCCCGCTGTTATTGTACGACTCAAAAAAGAATGCGAGGGCGGGATTATTATTGATCAGGGATTTGCCCCCCTCTTTGAGGAACCAGTCAGCCGCTGGCCTGAATGCAGTGATTCGGAGACGCTGCCCGAAATCCTCATATGTCACGAACGGATTTTCAGAAATCTTCTGGTGCGCGTCAGCGATATTCAGCGAGCGCTTCATCAGGCCGTCGCTCACATAGACCGGGCGCTTCAGGGTTTTTTGTTCCCCGGAACAGAAGATCTCCCGGCATGCCGGTGTCAGGTCGTTGATATCGAGTTGGGGGTTCTGATTGAAAATTTCAGCGGTCAGAAGGATTTCCATGATACGAAGGCTTTCAGGATCTCCAGACATGGCTGTAACTTTTAATATTTCTCACCGGCATCCTTATACCTATCTCAGCGGGTTGTCACGGTGCAGCCATCTTCCGTGACGATGATCGTGTGCTCGTGCTGGGAAACAAGCGAGCCTGCCACATCGGAAAGAACCGGATATCCGTGAAGCACCTGCGCCCGCATGAGGCCGGCGAGGGTCAGATCCATCTTTCCGCCTCCGAGCCACCGGCGTGCGAAGGGGAGCCCGCGACGATCTTTCACGGCCTCTAGGACTGCCCGCGCCGGTGGAATCCGGACCGGTTTTGCAGCGATCTGGGAGAAGATCTCAACCCGCGTTTTCTCGCCGACGTGTCCGCTGCCGGTGCTCGCGAACGGCTCGATGGCAAAAACCATCCCTTCCGCGATCACTGCACCACCATTTATTCCGACATTGGGGATGGTCGGGGCCTGGTGGATCACGAACTGGCCGAGCCCGTGCCCGGTAAGGTTGGCGACCGGACGATACCCTCTGCTCTCGATCTCATGCTGGATGGCGCCCCCCAGCTCCCCTACTGTGACACCGGGGCGGACGTTCCGGACTGCTGCTTCCAGCGCCTCGCGTGATGCGTCAAGCAAAAGTGCATTTGACCCCAGATCGACCGTGGTCGCCGTATCGGCAATATAGCCCTCGATATGTACCCCGAGGTCGAGCTTGATCACATCTCCCTTTGAAAATACCCGCTCCTCTCCTGCAGATGCCGTGTCGTGGGCTGCGTCTTCATTGAGCGAGACGTTCAGCGGGAAGGCAAGATCCGCTCCTTCTTCCCGTACTCGGCTCTCCACGAACTCGACCAGTTCTCGGTACGATCCCCCGATCCGGACGGCCTCTGCCCCTTCACGGAGAATTTTTTTTGCGATAACACCGGCAGAACGATAGTTTTCGAGGATGTCGTCATTCATACAATCAGTTCCTCCGTGAACCGGGTGAAGTTGGAGAATCCCGAGGCAGTGACAACACCCATGTCCTCCAGCCTCACGCCACCAACACCGGTATAATAGAGACCCGGTTCTACCGTGATGACATGGCCGGATTTCAGCGCTTTACCGGCAGGACCAATCGTTGGCAGTTCATGGACCTGCAGGCCGACGCCATGGCCAAGGTTATGGACGAAGCCCCGGCTGTTGCTCTCATACCCCTGATCGCGGAAATAGTCCACCACGGACTGGTGGACATCGGCGCCGGTAACCCCGGGTTTTATCCGGGAAATTCCCAGATGCTGGGCCTCCCTGACCGCCGCATACATATCCAGTATCTGCCGATCGGGCGTTCCTTTTGAAACAGTCCGTGTCATATCGGCGAAATATCCGGTAATTTCATCCTGCGGGAACATATCGATCACGATCGGCTGGTGTGCCCGGAGGGGGCCGCTCCCGATGATATGCGGAAGGGCGGTATCATTTCCGCAGGAGACGATCGTCTCTACCGCACGACAGCCATGGTCCATGAGATGCTTGTGTATCGCGGTTCTAACCGATTCCGAGGTGAGTGGTACACCGCCGTGATACAGGACTTCTTTTCTCACTTTTGCATCGCGGACGAGAGAGATCCCGAGCGCCATCGCGTTCTCCGTATTTTTCTGTACTTTTTTTAACAACCGGATCTCAATCCGACTCTTTTTTGCCCGTATTCGCTCCACCGTGCCATCATCGACGATGACGCGCGTGGTCTCCTCCTCCAGTGCCCGCAGGAGGGCGGCAGGGAAACGGGGGGAGACCAGAATCGTTTTTCCGGTTTGGCCAGCGATCATCTGTGCGGTTGCCCTTTTGGGGTTTTTCTCTTTCTTTAAGATATCCGGGAGGCCTGCCTGCGTCCGGGTCATCACGGCAGCAGTGGACTCCCGGCAGGCGCGTTCGTATTCCATCTGGGATACGATGATGATTCCGGGCTGCCGGAGCCTTTTTATAAATATGAACGGATCATGCATCACGATACGGGTGAGATAGCGCATATCAGGGTCGTCCGAAGAAGCGTAGAGCACAAAAGCGTCAGCACCGCTTTTTTTCAGTACAGCGTCCAGTGAATCCATGACACGTACTTTGTGCGCTGAAACGTCAAGTACTTTTATTCCGAAGGTGACGTACGAATGATGGATGAAACTGCCAAAAACCAGTTCAAGTGGAAATTTTACCTGCTGGCAGTCCAGCTCAATGTCATCATCCTGCTCTTCGCGTTGTCTGCCATTGCATTTTTCATTGTATGGATACCCTACCGAATACCCGCTGGTATAGGTATGGCAATCTTTGCTTTTGTCCTGTCATGGAATTTCTCGCGGAGATACTGTTCGACAAAAGCATGGCTTGATGAACATTGAGGTAAAGGTGAAAGTACATACCGTGAACAAAAGCTCATTTACACGATACCATGCTCGAGAAAATGAAAGACAAGATCGAACTATTGAGCCGCCATATTGACGTGGCGAGGGCGGTTGCAGAGCACCAGCCTATCGGCATTATGAAACTTGCCGAACTTCTCGATCTCCCATCCCACCGAATACGGTATTCCCTTCATGTACTGGAACAGCTTGGCTACATCCGCGCCTCATCTGACGGCGCGGTCGCAACCGAACGGACACGGGAGTTATTCGCGCATTTGAATGAAGATCTTGATGATATTATTGTGCTCCTGAACGCGATGAAAAATCCTGATGCAGGTACGTTGGTTCCACGATCCCGGTAATGTCATGCATTTCCGTCCCGGCTTGCGTATCGTCGGACTCTTAGTTACCTTTAAAAAGGCTCAAAAAGAATGTAATAAGGCGCAGAAACTATGCCGCCATAACTCAGTTGGTAGAGTGGCTGGCTGTTAACCAGCATGTCACAGGTTCGAGTCCTGTTGGCGGCGTTTTTGGGCCTGTAGCTCAGTCCGGTTAGAGCGCCCGGCTCATAACCGGGCGGTCATGCGTTCGAATCGCATCAGGCCCATTCACCGGTGCGTTTTCCCCCTTTCTCACGTGCAGCCCATGGTAACAATTGGCAAAGTATCTAATATAACAAATCTTAGGGAGGACTATGAAATGCCCGGTGTGCGAAATGGACTGCGTCCGGTCCGCAAAGGACATCCTCGCAACGCTTCCCACCATTTTTTTGCCATGCGACGATTGCAGCGTCCGTTATATTGACAAACGGGCACCCCTGATATCTCCAACATACGAAGAGCCCTGTTCCTGCGGAAAACGGTTCATCGATGAAGTGTTCGCGCAGATGTATGTAATCATGCAGGAAGAAGGGGATCTCGTTTCTACGGATCCCATCCTTGCTGTCGGCTCCCCTCTGGTTCATCCCGGTTTTGCGATGGATAAACCTCCGTTCCTGCCGGAGAAGTCCCTTGTCCTGATGTCACAGCGGGTCTCAAAAAAATCAGCCACTCGTATGTTCGCCGAGGTCCCCGAAGTACGGGGGGTGGTTAAAACCGGAAATTTTATTCCGGGACTTGCCACCAATGACCTGAATACGGTGCCACGTACCTACGAGCTCCTTGCCGGCTGTGATGTACGGGCCGATATCTACCCGCTCGCAACCGGCCCGCTTGTTCTCTACAAACAGCAATCTCTCATCCATATTGAATTCCCACGCGGGGATTATCCCAAGCTGGACGCCGTTACAAAACATGTCGGAAAACCACCGGTACCGTTTTTCGTGGATGCCTGCTCCGGAGCCGGGACACTCGGCCTTGCCGCCGCATGTCTGGGAGTGCCTCACGTGATCATGAATGACGCCTGGTACGCCTCGGCCTTCTGGTCTGCATTCAATCTTGAAGTGAACCGCGATTACCTGAAGCTGGACCGGGTCAGGATTTTTGAGCAGTTTGAGGATATGGCCCGGCATCCGGTCAGCAGGGAACCTATCAAGATCGCGGAAACGGAAGGCGAACAAGTCATCGAGGTGTACCAAGGTGATTTTCAGAAGCTGGACCTGGTGATCCCCAAAGAGACAAAACCTGTGACGGCGCTCGATATCTTTGAGAAAAATAACCGGGATGCGGTAGCGGCAATACTCCGCGACTGGCAGGAGCGCATTGGCGGTGATGCGTTCATCCCATAACCTGACACGAACGAAAAGAGCGGGAGACCGGAGCGGGTAATAAAAAGCATTTATTGACCGGCAGATAAAGGTATATGGGGACTAGCCCGGGTGGTTCGGCGTCACCTGTAACCTGAAACCGTCGGTACGCAGGGGGCGAAGTTTGACGAAGGCTGCAACGGCCTGCCGGAGCCTGTGTGTTCTGACGAAGAAACCTCGTCCCATGAGGTCGATGGACAGGAATCAAAATTCCGGAGGGAATGGCGACCTGCTGCTATGGGGACCGGTTCAGGCCCGGAAGGGAGCAGACTTACCATAGACATCCGGCGCCCATGGGGTAACGGGGTGGAGGATGGATTCACCGACAAAAGCAGTAACGTGCAGTCAACCGATAACGCGTCCCCATTGATGATATCATGTCAAAGGTCACCATCATCGGTGCAACCGGCAATGTCGGGATGTTTGCAGCATATGCGATTTCCGCAAACCCCCATGTAAACGAGATCCTCCTTTATGGCAGGGAAGGGCGTGAATCGTTCCTGAAGGGTATTGCCCAGGATTTTATCGATTCGTTTGCAGCCAGAGGTACCGACATCAGGATCAACTGGACGACCGGTCTCAAAGACGTCGCCGGGTCGGACATCGTGGTCGTTACTGCTGGTAATCCCCGCGCCCCCGGGCAGGATCGCCTTGATCTTGCGGTGGGAAATGCCCGGATCATTGCACCTCTTGCACAGACCCTTGGTACGATTGCACCCGATACAAAAATTATCATTGTGACAAATCCTGTCGATCTGATGACCTGTGTTGCCCTGAAATATTCCAGAATGAAGCCAAACCAGGTATTCGGCCTCGGGACCCATCTTGATTCGATGCGACTGAAATCGCTCATCGCCACCTACTTTAAGGTGCATGTCAGTGAGGTTCACACCCGTATTATCGGAGAACATGGTGACAGTATGGTGCCGCTCTGGTCAGCCACAACCATCGGCGGGATCAAGATCTCCCGCCTGCCGGCATTTGCACACCTGCCGGTGAATGAGTTTATTGAAACCGTGAAAAACAGCGGGGAATCGATCATCAGGAACAAAGGATCTACTGTATACGGGCCCGGGGAGGCGATCGCATCGCTGGTAAAAACTGTTCTTGGAGATGAAAACCGTATCCTGACTGTTTCCGCTTATGTAAAAAGCGAAGTCCACGGTATCGGTGATGTCTGCATTGGCGTTCCGGCACGAATAAACCGGAACGGTGCTTTTCCGGTCACTATCAGGATCGACGAGGCAGAAGTGATCGCGTATCAGGCATCGGTCGAGAAGATCCGCGAGAGTACCCGGCAGATTTTTGACGAACTCGAACGGGAAAAAATAGTTCCGGCGTAAAAAAGCCCAAAAAGATCAGTTCAGGTAAGCGTCACTTCAACAATTTCCGCCCGTTCTACACCGGAGATCTGACCGAGCGAGTGCTCGATGGCGTCGGTTTCACCACCTGCATCATTGACGATTGCGGCAAGCTTGAGGGCCTTCAATCCAAAACCGATCGGTTCTTCCCTGATATCCTGAATGCTAGGAAGTTTTTTCCTGAGTTCATTTTTGAGTTGTTCAAGGTCGACATCCGGGGATTCCGGCATTATCCTGACGATTACTGCAACACTGCCCATGCGTCACGGTCCCCCGAATCCGCATTTCGGGCAGACATAGGGAATACTCTGCTCCCTGCACCGGTAACACCTGTTGATCTCGACACCGCACGCAGGGCACCCGAAAACGGTCGCTCCCTCTTCTGCAAGCGGAGCATTGCAGGACGTACACTTTTTATCTGACATCGTATCGCTCCTCACGGGGATTCCTATAGTATCTCTCTTATAACCATTAAAAGGTTGTACCAATGACTGTTCCCGGAACCGGCTCTCCTTCCAGCCACCGCTTTACCCGTTCCGGTTTCGTTCCATTGATGATATACGCAAGGATACGGTTTTTCATGACAAACCGGATGAAACAGGGATCGACCACATCAGAGACAACCGGCTTACTGATGGTAGTCATGAGAACACCCCTGCGGCTGATTCCATCGACGGATTTGAGCACCAGTAAATTTGTACCGAGCACTTTGGCGACCCACGCGGCAATCGTGTCCGATGTGACATCCCATGAATGCGGCAGCGGATCCTGCTCACGCATGACACGATATGGCAGAAAAATGCACGGATGGCCGGGGGTCTCAAGCACATCGGTTGTCCCGATTCCCCATGATGCGAGCATCCACCCGTACTGGTCCATTGCCGCAATTGCCATCCAGTGGGCTGCATCATCGTTGACTGCCGAGTGCCTCACTATGTCGGCGAAGGCCCCGCCACCCGGCACGATGAGCAATGGACGCGGTCTGGATCGCAGAACCGAAACGATCTCCGCACCACGGTGCTGGAGACTTCCCCCGATTTTCACCACGATGGGAGATGAACGGTCGGCCTCTTGGGGGAGATTTTTTCGCATCACTATTTCCCAACATTATATCGTCACATTATAAAAGGGGAACGGAAATACGGTTGTTTCATGCGCCCGGTTCTTGCCGTTCTCTTTTTTTGCCTGTTGATTGCCCAGTGCCAGGCCGTACAGATCGTTGAATTCTGCCCGGATCCGTATCTTTTTGACGATGCGGATGAATATCTGGTTCTTTCCGGTAATGGCACGCTGGACGGCATTTCGGTATCCGATGGTAATGGAGGATTCCGCTTTCCCCCGGCAACCCCCATCAGCGGCACGGTTACGGTCGCCCGGAATTCCCGCGCGTTTGAACAGACCCATGGAAGACCTCCCGATTTTGAATGGCAGGATTATTCGCCGGCAGTCCCGGACGTGATCAATGGCAGGTTACTGCGCATGGCAAACGCCCATGACTCACTGATGCTGTACGATGACGGAAAGCTCATACAAAAAATTTCGTGGCCTGAAGACGTCCATCCCCGTGAAGGCCAGGTTCATTTCCTTGAAAACGGGGTATGGGATCCCCGCCCGCTCCTTCTGGGGCAGTCACGGCTGCAGCCCGCCACATTCAGGGATGTCACTGTCACCACGTTCGTGTCTCCTGACTGCTCCTCTGAAGTTTTCTTTTCTGCCGTGGACCAGGCACGCAGCACGCTGCTGGTCAATGTATACGAATTTTCCAGCACCAGTATCTCCGCAGCGCTGATTGGGGCAAACCGGCGGGGTGTTGATGTCGACGTACTGGTGGAAGGGGGGCCGGTAGGGGGGATTAGCCCTGAAGAAAAAACGGCGATCTGGCATATGAACCAGAGCGGCATTCCGGTGTGGCAGATGGAAGCACCTACCGGTGGGCATGCACCCTACCGGTTTGACCATGCCAAATATGTAGTTGTCGATGACCGCGCGGTCCTGCTGACCAGTGAGAACTTCAAACAGAGCGGGTTTTCCCATGCCGGAGTATCAGGAAACCGCGGGTGGGGCGTGTATATGGAAAATCCGGAACTTGCAGAATATTTTACCACGGTTTATCAGACGGATTTGACAGGTTATGCGATCCAGCCAATATACGGCACCAATGGCACGGTGGAACCGGTTCCTTCCATGTCCTACACGGTCAAATTTACTCCCGCAATCTTTTATAACGCGACCGTAACCCCGGTCATCGCTCCTGATACCAGCTGGCAGATCACGCAGCTCCTGAATTCCGCAGAGATGAGCATCGAGATCGAGCAGGCATATATCACCAATGAAACTGCAATGACCCTGAACTCGTATCTCGCGGCGGCAATTAATGCTTCAAAACGCGGTGTGAAAGTACACGTGCTTCTGGACTCCTACTGGTACAATGTCGAAGGCGAAGCGGACAATGATGAAATGGCTGCCCTGATCAACCGGATTGCCGCCGAAGAGCACCTGCCGCTTGAAGCGCGGTGTGCAGATCTCGCGTCAGGCAATATTGAAAAGATCCATAATAAGGGCGTGATTGTCGATGATCGCTTTGTACTGGTGAGCAGTATCAACTGGAACAGCAACTCGCCCAATTTCAACCGTGAGACAGGCGCCATTATTGAACATCCCGGTGTGGCACAGTATTTCCGTGCGGTTTTTGACGATGACTGGGCCCCGGCGGTCCATTCACCACGCCAGCAAACCGACTACCTGAAAATAGCAGCGATCATCATTGTGATTTCCCTTGTAATCGGGTTGTACTACCGGCGTCATATGCGATGAAAACCGATGCTATCATGACGCGAGATTTTCCATAGTCGCAGCCTGGAAGAAGTGGCAGGGTGGTGACAAAGCCAAGCGGAGGATCCAAAATCGCACGTGAACAAGTATGATGAGGCGTTTTAATATTTTTTCATCGCGCACTGGCAGACGTCGCACAGGTTGATATCGCTTTGCCCGGTAACAACAGCAAGTGCCCAGCGATCGATCATCGCGTCCAGTTCAGATGACAATTCTCTTGCCGAAGTGCCCCGCTTTTTACTCATATATTGCGATATCGCTGCTCTCGTGACGCCGAGCTTTTTTGCTGCATCGCTCTGGCTCAAGCCTTGGTTATTGACCAGCCGGGTTACCATCTCCGCTCTCATCGGGGGCAGGAGGTTTCTGACCATCGTGTCGCAGTGCATGAGCGTGCAGGTATGTTTCGTCATACGATTGCAGGCTGGGACTCGGAAGTTGTGGCGGGCCGGTTCTGATAGATGATCTGCCGTGCATCACGGAAGTTAAACTTCTCGATTATGAGATGGCGTTCTTTGAGCTTTTTCAGCGCGTACCGGACGGTTCGTGGCGCGAGTCTGCTCTTCTGCACAAGGTCCTTGTGGGTCATGGCACCACCGGTGCCGAGTATCTCCAGCACGGTCCTTGACGATGGGGGTAATGCCTGTTGATACATGATGATAATGTTAACAGTGTTAACATATCAATCTGTCGGTAATTTATAGCACTGTTATCAACATCCATCTATGTTCGTCCATCAGGAGCGCGTGGCTATCCTGCTACTGGTCGGCGTCACTCTCAGCGTCATCGTCTGCCACCTGCTGCTCACATCGATCGGAAAAGAGCCGTTTGCCTCTGCCTTTTCGAACCGTTCTGCCGATGGTGAACTGGTCATGGTGCAGGGGGTCATCGATCAGGTGACTATTCTTGAAAATGGCGGGCACGTCCTGCTCGAAATCAATGATGCAACAGTATTTATCCCGGCGCAGGTTGCTAGTGACCTTTCGTTTGCCCGGGGCGCAAACATTTCCCTCTACGGCACCGTCCAGACCTTCCGGGGCAAAAAAGAGATTGTCGTAAATTCGGCAGACGACCTACAGGTCATACCGTAAGTTGCACCAAAGGGCCTTGAACCATCAAAATTTCTGCAATTGGGTCAGGTTATTGCGGGTTTTGTATGGGTTGTGCCGCTGGATTTTTTGTTTTTATCCCGGTTATGGAGTTCAGCGCTTCCTGCGCCGCCGCGCGGACACCGGCATCCCGATCGTTGAGAGATTCAGTGAGCGCGGGGATCGCCCGCTCGTTGCCGATCATACCGAGTGCCCATGCGGCCGTCTTCTGGACTCCTCTCTTGGGGTCTTTTAGCAACAGGATAAGCGGGTCGATTGCACGTGCATCCCGGAGTTTGCCAAGCCCCCATGCGGCGCCGGTGCGGAGCCATTTTTCATTGGAGCTGAGCACGGCAAGAAGCGGTTCCACGGCCCTCGGATCCCCGATCTCCCCCAGGGATTTTGCGGCAAGCCAACTAACATCGACATAGGGGTCTTTCAGGGCTTCAATCAGCGGCTCGACAGCGACGGGATCCCGCTCCTTTCCCAGCGCTTCTGCCGCCCTCCAGCGGTAATGGAGGTATTTGCTTTTCAGCAGATCGATGTACCCCTTGACCCGTTCTTTGCGGATCTCTTCAGCAGCAGCAAGCTCTTCAGGTGTGGGCACATGGTCCTGAACATTCTCCTGCAATGGTGTCTCCGCATCCCCCATTCCGCATCCTCTTTAGCCACCCGTTTGCCACAAGGGGCTATTAAGGTTATCATATGGAAAAGGTCAGAGATGTGGTCTTAAGGAGAGGTTTAAGGCCCGGAACATATACCCCCTTTTCTCTAGTCTACCGTTCATTTCGTGAACAGCATACACGCTCTAACCATTCACGGTTCTCCAATCCCCAAATTTCCAGCGATAAGAATTTCGACCAAACCAAAAAATGCATTTATGACTGAATTACGGCACGATCTCAAGGTTTACGGAAAAGTTCCTGGCCGAATGCGTGAGTGCGCCGAGGCTGATCACGTCTGCTCCGAGATCGGCATACATCCCGATATTCCGCTCGTCAATTCCACCGGACAATTCAATGGTGACGTCGTCCCGGCGCCCCTCATGCATGAGGGCGCCGATCGTTTCACGGATTTGATCCGGGGTCATATTGTCGAGCATGATAATATCTGCGCCCTCCCGTGCGGCGTTCAACGCATCATCAGTGGTTCCGGCTTCAATCTCTATTTTCCTGTATACGGTGGCCTTTTTTGCCGAACGGACTGCTTCAGAAAGCGGTACGAGAAGAAGGTGGTTGTCCTTGATTAAAATCCCGTCGCTAAGGCCAGATCGGTGGGGATCCCCGCCACCAAGAAGAACTGCCTTTTTATCGAGTGACCGGCAGCCGGGACTGGTTTTTCGGGTTCCCGCAACCCGGCAGCGGGGATTTGCTGCGGTGACGATATCGATCATTTTCCGTGTCTGTGTGGCGATACCGCTCATCCTGCCGATAATATTGAGCGCTGTACGTTCAACGAGAAGGATGGTTTTTGCTTTTCCATCAACAGAAATGAGGGTCATGCCACGATTAACACGTCCCCCGTCTTTTACGTGAATAGTCACTCCGGCGCCGTTGTATGAAAAAAGGGTGGCCGCCTCTTCGAGGCCGGCGATAATCCCGTCCTGTTCCGCCCGGATGACCGCATGACAGCTGATGTCCGGTATGATTGCATCCGACGTCAGATCCCCGGAAGGCGCGTCTTCGCGAAGAAACTGTAACAGGTATTCCGGTGCCAGCATCAGAATTCACCGCTCGTATGCAGTCAGGTCCCCACGATCATCGGGTTGTCGAGGTTCTTTAACAGGGAAAGGATGGAAAGGGCGGCAAGATAACTCGTTGCCGGGTTCTCCGGGCTGGGAACATTCGTGACTTTGATATATGCCTCCCCGAAATCCCCTTCGATAAAGAGCTCGTGGATGTTGCGATCGACCAGGGGGTCGGCCCAGAGTTCCACATCCGCGTCCTGTCCAGCCGCAAGGCCCATGGCGACCGAGACGTTCACGTTCTTCGGGTATTCCCTGATGCATTCATGAGCCTTCCCGGAAAAAAGCAACCGGCGGGACTCTGTGGTGATGCCGAGTGACGCCGGGTTCTTGGTGGTCCTCAAAAGCAACCGGCTGACAGGAGAGATCCTCCCGATCTTGAGATTGTCGAGGCCGAAGATCGCGCCGCTGGGAATGTAGATCTTCCTGTCATATCTCCGCGCCATCTCGCGGAGTTCTTCCCGGAACACCATGTCGGCAAGCGCACCGACGCTCATGATGACCAGGTCTTTCCGGTGCGACAGGATCGTCTTCGCATAGCCTCTTACCGCACTGACCGATGCTGCTTCCACAACAGTATCAACGTCCTCTGCCAGAAACGATTCAAAATCTTCATATGCCTGCCCATGGGAGATATCTGCGATTTCCTGTGCGCGTTTATGGACTTTATCATAGACGGCTGAGATCTCGAAACCATCTGCGTGTCGTGCAATGATATGCCCGATATTGCCGCAGCCGAGCAGCCCGATCCTCATCATAGTAAACAGGTTATGAGTACCATCGATTAATGGTTATGCATGAGAAAAGCGGAGGACCGGGGGAAAGCCGACCGATAATGAGTATTCCTGAAGGATTAGTGACGATGAGAACCGTGGCCGGATCAGCAGAAAAAACCGGCACATCACTCCGGGATGCAGCCGTATTCGAAGCATTCTCCGGGAAGAATGTGTATATCGAAACGTACGGATGCCGCCATAATTTCGGGGACACGGCAAACCTGATCGAGGTGCTCCGGCACTATGGGTGTTTCCCTGTCGCTGCTCCGGAGCAGGCGGACGCAGTCATTATCAACACGTGCACCGTTGTCGGCCCCACCGAGCGACGGATGCTCCGGCGTCTGGTACAGTTCCGGGACAAACCCCTTTTTGTGACCGGGTGCATGCCCATGGTCCAGCGCGAGGCGGTTTTTGCCGTGTGCACGCCAACTGTAATCCCGCCGGCTGCTATCCGTGAGGCGTACCGTCACGTGAAAACGGTCTCACCTTCCAGCGTCGGTATCGTGCAGATTGCGCAGGGCTGCAGGGGGTCCTGCACCTATTGTATCACACGAAAGGCACGCGGTCCGTTAAAAAGTTTTCCGGAAAGCGAAATATCGGAACAGGTGCGCGCGTTCATCCGTGCCGGTGCTGTCGAGATCCAGCTGACCGCACAGGACGTGAGTTCGTGGGGGCGTGACCAGGGAGAATATCTCCCCCGCCTGCTGGCAACCGTGAACCGTCTTCCAGGGAACTATCGGATCCGCGTCGGTATGATGAACCCTGCGACGGTCATCGACATTCTCGATGATTTGCTGGATGCCTATGCCGGTGACCATATCTTCAGATTCTTTCATCTTCCGGTCCAGTCCGGCTCGGATCCGGTCCTTGAACGCATGGGGCGGGGATATACCGTGGAGGATTTTGAACGAATTGTCACTGCGTTCCGGGCGAGGTATCCGGGGATTGGTCTCTCCACAGATATCATCACCGGCTTCCCGGGGGAAACTGATGACGATTTTTCCCGGACACTTACCCTTGTCGAACGGATGCGCCCGAACAAAGTCAACGTGACGCGGTATTCCCGGCGCCCCTTTACCGGTCCGGTTCCGCGGAAAGACTTTCCTGATGCCGTGAAAAAGGACCGTTCCCGGCTCCTGCGCACCTGCTCCGAACGGGTATATTCGTCCATAAACGCACAGTATCTCGGCATGACTGTTCCCTGCGTGGTTACAGAAAAACTCCGGTCCGGCTCGGTGATGGCCCGTACGCCAACGTACCAGGGAGTCGTAATACCACAGGATCTCCCGCCGGGGTTCACCTGTTCCGTATTCCTGAAAAAAGACCGGAAGTATTTTTTTACCGGGGAACTGGCCAGTTGATCCCCTGCCAGCATCAGCAATCCTTTCGCAGTGCAAAACACGAGCGATTTTATGGCCGGAACGGTAACTACTGTTGTTCGTAACAGATGGCAATCGGGCTATGGTGACCGTGCATGGATGAAATAGAGGTCGGTTTTGAAAAAATACTGCAGCGGATCGAAGAGCTGAAACAGAAGGACTCTGCGCTATCGGAAGAGGTCAAACAACATGACGGGGAGCTCCTAGGGCGGATGGCGGCAACCGCAGTTCCGGTCATAAAATCCGTTGGTATTGGCCTGCTGAAGAGGGGAAAACAGGACACGAAGAATGAACTGTACGACGCCGAGTACTATCCGGAGAAGATGCTCATCCTTGGCAAAACCGATCCGGCAGCATTCCGGCCGGACAACCCCTCGAGAAAAGTTGATGACCAGTTCTGCGTCCTCTCTGATGAGGGAAAGCTGTACGAGCTGATGTACAGTTCTGACGGTTTTGTCACTGACTCATACCTCAGCCCTATCGAGCCGAAGGCCGCCATTACCTTGTATGGTTACGATATCATGTTCATGCTGTACCGGGCAATGCACGAGTATCTGAAAGCGGAAGAGGATCTCATTGTGGCACTCGAAAAGGTGATCAGCTATGTCTTTGCCGGGCCTTCCTGATTTCAGATAGTACCCATTCATGATTTCAGGGACGTTCAGACACGGGAAAAACGAGAGGTATACTGGAGACGATCCGCCTTTTCGCTCCAATACCTGCAATACCATTGAGCCGCCACCAGTGATCTTCCGTACCGGTGATCAATGTCCTCTCTCCGGCAGAAGCGATAACCTGCAAATTCTCTGAAAAACAACGATGGGCCCGATGCGATTCGAACGCATGACCTCCCGGTTATCAGCCGGGCGCACCACCGGGCTATGCTACGGGCCCAAAAGGTTGCCTGAAATTTACTCTAGTATGTAATCCATGAGAGTTTTTATAGATTGTGAATACAGAAGTGGGCTTCCGGGTTAATTAGATAGGGATATGAGCCCGAAAGATACGTAAAATGTACGGATCTGGGATCATGGAACGACACTATCTTCTCGGGAATGAAGCTATCGCCCATGCATGTCTCGAATCAGGTGTTGGTTTTGTGAGCGGCTACCCGGGCACGCCATCGTCGGAAGTGATCGACGTGCTCCGCGCCAGGAAAGACCGTTCATACCATGTCGAATGGTCGGTCAACGAGAAAGTGGCCCTGGAAAATGCGCTTGCGGCCGCATGGTGCGGGCTCCGGGCGGTCTGCACGATGAAACACGTGGGGCTCAACGTCGCTGCCGATCCGCTCATGACCAGCGCTTATACCGGTGTAACCGGAGGGCTCGTCATAATGAGCGCCGATGATCCGTTCGCGCACAGTTCCCAGAACGAACAGGACACCCGGTGTTACGCCCATTTTGCCCGGGTACCCTGCCTCGATCCTTCCGGTGTGCAGGAAGCGCATGACATGATGCGCGACGCGTATTTCCTCTCCGAGGAGTTCGGGTTGCCAGTGCTGTTCCGGCCAACAACCCGGGTCTGCCATTCGAAAGGGGATGTTGAGCTGGGCGAAGCGGTTGCCGGTCCACGGAAGGGCGAATTCCATAAAGACCCAAAGCAGTACGTGGTCATCCCTGCCCATACCCGGATCCTGCACAAGAAACTGAACGAAAAGCAGCCCAGGCTCAAAAAGCGGCTGGTGGAGCTTGGCTACAACCATTACTCCATCCGCGGGAAGACTGCCGTGATTGCGAGCGGGATCGGGGCATCCTACGTGCAGGAACTCCTGCCTCCCGATGTCTCTTTCATGAAGATCGGCGCATACCCGATCGACGAGGAATGGCTTGCCGGGTTTATCGGAAGGCACGAAAAGATCCTCGTGATCGAAGAGCTGGCACCTGAAGTCGAGGAGGCCGCCCGGCAGGCTGCGGGCTGCGTACCGGTTCTTGGAAAGAAGACCGGGGACGCTCCCTACGAAGGCGAATTATCTCCGCAGGTGGTCGCCGCGATCATGGAAAAAACCGGGTTTTTACCAGAGAACCGGGAACCGGCGCCGGAACCGGTGCCAAACCTCCCGTTGCGCCCGCCGATCCTCTGCGCCGGTTGCCACCACCGCGCGATGTTCTACGCGATAAAGCGGGTGTTCCGGGATGCGATCTATCCCAGCGATATCGGGTGTTACACGCTGGGGCTCCAGCTGGGGGCTGTCGATACCACCATCTGCATGGGGGCTTCGATCACGGTCGGGAGTGGTATCGCCCACTCGGGAGATCCGCGTGATGTCATCTGCACCATCGGCGATTCGACGTTCCTGCATACCGGTATTCAGGGACTCATGAACGCGGTCTATAACGGCGCGAAGATGACCGTTGTTATCCTCGACAACCGGACCACCGCCATGACCGGGCACCAGCCAAACCCGAATACCGGTATCACGGCAACCGGTAGCGAAGTGCCACCCGTATCCCTCGACGCGGTGTGCCGCGCCTGCGGGGTGAATTTTGTCGAGACTGTTGATCCCTACGACCTGACCGGAACAATCAACGCTCTTGAGGAAGCGAAAAAGAGGGAAGGCGTGAAGGTGATCATCGCCCGGCAGATGTGCGTGATAACGGCACGCCGTGCCGGCGTCAGGCGCGGGCGCTATACGGTCGATCCGGATGCCTGCACCGGGTGCGGCACCTGCGTCCGGTTCGGCTGCCCGGCGATCGAGTTCTTCGATGAAAAAGCCCGCATCACCGGGCTGTGCAACGGGTGTTCGGTCTGTACCCATCTCTGTCCAGCCGGCGCGATTCTCCGGGAGGGGAAGCGATGACCGGCAGCTTCGATATCCTGATCGTCGGCATCGGCGGCCAAGGCACCATCCTTGCTTCCAATGTTCTCGGTGAGGCATGCATGGTGGAAGGAAGGCACGTTAAAGGTGCCGAGACTCACGGCATGGCGCAGCGCGGGGGTTCGGTGGATACCCAGATCAGGATCGACGGGGAGTACGGTCCCCTGATACCTCCCGGCCAAGCAGATCTCCTCATCGCTTTTGACCTGCTCGAGGCGCTCCGATATGCCCATTACCTCAAAACCGGCGGGAAGCTGGTAGTAAACCGGCACCTCGTACTGCCGACCTCGGTATTCATGCAGAAAGTTACTGCACCGACCGAAGAAGAGATTATCGGGCAGCTCGGGAAGTACCGGCCCTGCCTTGTCGACGCTGACCGGATCGCATCGGATGCCGGCAGCACGCTTGCCCAGAACGTGGTGATCCTCGGCGCTGCATCGTGGTCGATCCCGCTCAAGCCAGAATCCCTTCTGTCAGCGGTGAAAAAGCTCGTCCCGCCAAAGACCGTGGAGGTCAACGCGAAAGCCTTCGAAATGGGCAGGGACGCCGGCAAATCGTGCTGATAAAAAACCACCGGTGTGCTGCGAAAGGAAAAGAAGCCGGCTCAAAAACCGGACGCTGAGGGGGGGAATTGAACCCCCGAGGCACTTTCGCACCACAGGCTTTCCAGGCCTGCGCCTTACCGCTAGACTACCTCAGCAAAAAGTGTATCCTAGTTGTTTGCAGGACATTTTTTTAATGCTATCTCTTTTTCCGGGACGTGGTTCTTGGGCTCTCATCCCGGCATTGCGGCTTCCATCCCCGGGGGTATGTCCCGGGCGGGAGAAAGACCGTGGTCATGGCGACGACGAAGCCGGGCTGACCCGGTTTGAACGAGGACGATGGCACTAGGCCTCTCCCCAGACCGACGAACTCCTTTTTCCGGGAGAGGACGGCGACAGGCTGGTCCTTTTTGAACTCGTCGCAGCTGACGACCCCGACCCCGGCAAGTACCGCACCATGGCAGAGCGCGTCAATCGCGGTATCGTGCACGACAACAACCGGGAGGTCCGGTACAGCCGCATCCACGGAAAGGATCATGGATTCGAGGGACACCCGTATCCCGCCGTTCGCAGCTATGCAGGCGTCCTGCAGTTGGTGGAGGGTATGGGCTGAACTTTCATCGAAAACTCCTGAACGGGTCCGGCGCAGTTCCTGCATGTGCGCCCCGATGCCGAGGGCAAGCCCCATGTGGTGGCAGAGCGAGCGGATGTATGTCCCCGCATCGCACCGGACGCGGAAGAGCACCAGCCGTCCTTCGACGCCAAGAATCTCCAGCTGGTGAACGGTGCGGATACGGAGGCTGCGTTTCACAGCACTCTTCCGCGGGGGGCGCTGGTAGATGCGGCCGGTGAATTCTGTGGTAACCGCCGCAATCCTGTCCTTGCCAACGTCGCCATGCAGGCGCATGAGGCAGACGTACTCTTTTTCGTGCCTGAGCAGGAGCGGTGCAAGGCGCACCGCGTTCCCGAGCATGACCAGAAGGACACCGGAGACCTGGGGATCGAGCGTGCCGGCATGCCCGACCGGGCATCCCAGCATCTTTCCGACCCACGCCGCAACCTGGTGGCTTGACGGACCGCGGGGCTTATCAATGACAATGATGCCGGGACCGTGCCAGAGCGTGACTACTGCCGGTTGCTCGGTGTTACCTGCCACTTTACCCCCCTCTCTCGTTCAGGAACCGGTTCAGCGCCGCGAGCGTACCTTCGAGCGATCCGTCACCAATGACGGTCGGGCGGGTCCCGGCACTCTGCAATGCAGCTGCCGTGATCTCTCCGATGGCTATAACTATCAGCCCCGGGCGGGATGTCCATATTGCTTTTATAAACGACATGGCACTCGTGAAGAGTACCGCGTCGGCCGCCTCGAGATCCAGCGGTACATCGGTAGCCGTCAGCTGGTAGCACCGGAACTCGTGGGCATATCCCCCCGCGGTGGTGATCGCGTCGAGAAGAGCAGGATTCGGGACATCTGCACGCGGGATACCGATGTGCCTGCCCCTGATCCAGTCACCCAGGTACGGTACGAAGTCCCGCGAGTAGAAGCCGGGCAGCGTCTCGCACTCGATCTCGAACCGCTCCAGTTCTTGCGCGGTCCGGGGGCCTATCGCGATCACCCGGGGGAACCGGTTGAGGAGCGGGGCGATGAGTTTTGCCGGCAGTGCGCTGGTGAAAAAGAGGCAGTCGAACACTCCCCGGTCCACGGCATCGACAAACGCGGTGATCTGCTCCTGCCGGATCCTAGACCGGAGCGGGTGGACACTGTAGCAGGTGTGCCCGTACCGGGCGCACCGCGCCGCATCGGATTCTTCTTTTCCGGCCAGACGGGTGACTGCAATGTTCATGGCGGGATTTTCACCTCGTTATCATATGATGGTATGCATTTCGGTTAATTTATGTCCATTCTCCCGCATCTCTTCTCCATGATCGAGATCCTGACCGGGACGCTCCTCGGTGTGATCCTCGGGACCATCAGCGGGCTCATTCCCGGCGTGCATGCAAACACCCTTGCCGGCGTCCTGCTGAGTGTCCAGGCCGCCCTCCTGGCATTTTTCGGCCCGGTCGCGCTCGCGGGCGCGATGTTTGCCGCCCTGATCACCCACACCTTTGTTGAGTGCATCCCTGGCACGTTCCTCGGGATCCCGGATGCCGATACCTCCCTTTCCGTGCTCCCGGCGCATGCGCTCTGCCTTGAAGGGAATGGCGAGGAGGCCGTGCGCATCGCCGCGCTGGGGAGCGCATGTGCGATGATCATCGCCGTCCCGCTCTCCGTTGCCTGTTCCCTTTTCCTGCCTGCCTTCCAACCGTATTTTGACTGGGGTATCGGTATTGTCCTGATCGCGGTCGTGGGTTTCATGATCGTGATGAGCGAGTCTCCCGGCTGGGCGCTCGGCATCTTCACCCTTCGCTTTGCGTTTCTCGGCTGGCATACGCTTGCCGGTGGCAGCGCCCTTCTGATGCCGCTGTTGACCGGGCTCTTCGGCATCTCTATCCTCATGACCGCTTCACAGGGAGCGGTGCCGGCCCAGCATTTCCGGGGTATTCGCCTCGGGGACAAAACCGTGGTGAAAAGTTCCCTCCTCGGAACGCTCGCCGGCGTCGCGGTGGGGTGGTTGCCGGGACTCTCCACGGCAACTGCCAATGGTGTCCTTGCATCGGTCATCCGGTACGACCGGGACCGCAGGGCATATATCCTCGCAACGAGTGCGGCGAATACCGCGAACGCTTTCATCGGCCTTGCCGTCCTGTTCGCGCTGTCCCGGATGCGCAACGGGGTCATGGTGGCACTATCGGAACTTCCCCAAATCTCTATGGGTGAGCTTGCCTGTGCCGGTGTCCTTGCGGCATGTGCCGCTTACATCATCACCATCACCCTCTCCCGCTCTGCCGACCGGTTCAACGGTATCCAGGGCCGGACGATGAATCGCGCCGTCATTCTGTTTGTGGTGGGATTGTGCCTGGTCCTCACCGGGCCATTCGGCGGTTTTGTCCTCGTCCTCGCTACCCTTGTTGGCCTCGTGCCGCACCTCGTCAACGTGGCACGGGTCTTTTGTATGGGCGCCATCATGGTGCCGGTGATGCTGTACTCGCTGGGCATCGCATGGGTCTGAACCTGCAGGCCCGTGACCGTCGTTTTTTTACCCGCGCAGTCCCAAGGTTTTTATCATGAAGTCATACTGGTTCGGCGATATTGAAGGGGGGCTCTGCACGCCGTTTGTGGCCGGCCCTGCCGCTGCTGCCGCCCGCATCCGCTCCCTTGTGACCAGTATGGACTGGTATGACCCCCCTGACTGGCAGCAGGCAGTGGCGTGCGGGGTCTGTCGTGATCGTGCGGAGTACCTCTCTATCCTGCAGAAGGTGTGTATCGCCGGGGCTGAAGAGGCCGTCAAGGAGCAGTACGCGCAGAAAGATGTGGAACTACTCCAGATGACACGGACACTCGATGAGATGGATACAGTCATCAACATCCTCTCCGAACGGGTCGCGGACTGGTACATGATACGGCACCCGGCATTTTCCCGCAAATACCGCAGGACGCCGGCGCACGTGCTGATAAAGAACGTCGCTCTGCGCGACCGCCGCGGAGCGCTCGGAGAGGTGGCCCGGGGGATCGCCCGTCTTGGCGAGGCACGATCGGTACTTGCACAGGAGGTGTCTGCACGGGCATGCGACGTCATGCCCAACACCAGCGCCCTGATCGGGGGACTTGTCGCGGCGCGCCTCCTCTCGCACGCAGGAGGGCTCCGGCAACTGGCCCGGCTCCCGGGGAGTTCGATTCAGGTCCTTGGTGCCCGGACGGCACTTTTCGCCCACCTGCGGGCACACGCGCCGGCACCCAAACACGGGATCCTCTTCCAGCACCGGCGGGTGCACAACGCGCCCCGCCCCTTCCGCGGCAGGGTCGCCCGAGTCCTTGCCGGCAAGGTGGCGATCGCTGCACGGCTGGATTTTTACCGGGGCCGTGCGGTGCCGGAATTTCTCGAACGTGCACAGGCCCGCATTGACAGCGCTGGTACGGGGAATACGGTACCATGATCTGGATCGGCAATGTGCTGGTCTCCCGTGGCGAGGGTGGCGTGTACGGGGAGCGGATGATCGGTGAAGCACGGGTCTGGGACCCGTACCGGAGCAAACTGTCCGCGCTGTACCATGCAGGCACCGGTGTTGATCTCGCGCCCGGTATGCGGGTGCTTTATCTCGGTGCTGCCCATGGAACCACGGTATCCCATGTCGCAGATTACGTTGACGTGGTCTATGCGGTCGAGTTCGCCCCCCGCCCGGTACAGGATCTTCTCGAAGTGGCGCGGCGGCGTAAGAATGTGATACCAATCATGGCAGATGTCAGGAGTCCGGAAGCATACGCACCGGCGGTCGAGCCCGTGGATCTGGTCTACCAGGACGTGGCGCAGCCGGATCAGGCCGCAATCGCCATAAAAAACAGCGTCTTTCTCAGGCCGGGGGGCAACCTGATCCTCATGCTCAAGACGCGGAGCGTGGACGTCGGGAAGGAACCGGGAGAGGTATTCTCCGAGACCACGGGGCTGCTGGCTGCGGCCGGATTTAACGCGCTGGAGAGTGTCTGGCTCGCTCCGTACTACCGGGACCATGCGGCGATAGTCTGCAAAAACGCACGACCGGTGATGAGTCGTGAGTGACGGTATCCGGGTATATTCGGCAGGGCCGCTGTCTGTCATTGCCATCATCATTATCGGGTTTCTTCTCCTGATCGTGCCGCTCCTGTTCCTCGGCCTTGCCGGTGCTGCATTTACACGGCTCGGGTTCCCGTGGATTGCGTCGATTGCTTTTGTCCTGCTGATGATTCTCGGCAGCTTCATCAGCATCCCGATTGGGAAAATCCGGCGGGATACCATCCGGCTCGCCCCATCGGAAGGGGTGTCGTTCGACAACCTTGCGGTGCCATCGGCAGACAGCGGTATATGGGAGACGGTCGTTTCCCTGAACCTTGGGGGTGCCGTGATCCCGCTTGCGCTGTCATGCTACCTTTTGTACCGTGCGTACCTTATCGTTGGACCGGCGCTGCCCGTTTTCGCTGGAACCGGGATTCTTGTTGTTGCCGTCGTCTCGTATTTCACGACCCGGCCCCTGAAAGGCTACGGGTTGAAATCGCCTTTTTTTATGCCCGGACTGACCGCACTTCTTGCCGGGCTCCTCATTTCCGGAGGTGCCGGACTCTCTGCGGGCGTGATCGCGTTCATCAGCGGGACGGCGGGCACGCTTCTCGGAGCAAATGTTGCCCACATCCGGGATTTCCGGGATCTCGAAGTCCCCGAGGTGAGCATTGGTGGAACCGGTACGTTTGCAGCGATTTTTATCAGTTGCATCCTCGCAACCCTCATTGCCTGAGCCGCCCTGCGAACGATACGGAGGGGGAAATGGGATAGCAAGTGCAGAAAAGAAGTAGCCCGGAGCAGATTCGAACTGCTGTCGCGAGATCCAGAGTCTCGCATGATTGACCGCTACACTACCGGGCTGCGTGTCTCATACTTTTTACCGCTGGTGCTTAATTAAGGTGACGGACTCGCCGGCCAGTCAGGGCGCCTCCGCCCGGCCGCATTTCCGGCAGAGATGGCAGACCTCCTGTACCGGCTGGATGAGCCCGCCCTGCCCGCAGAACGGCTCGATGTCGTTGATGTCCCGGACATAGTAGATGTGGGGGACGAGCGAGATGTGGGTATACGTGCCGCAGGGGACGCCGAGCTCGCCGGCGATGAACTTCTGGAGCTGCACCAGCGCATACATGTTTGCGCCCGCTGCAGTGAGCATGTCGTTGCTCCGGAACACGACCCGCATGGCAAGCCTGTCGTCCCGGAGAAGGCACTGGACAAGTTGGAGACAGGGACAGTCATCAAGCTGTTCATCGATCACGGGGTTCCACGTGATGGCGACCGCACGCCGGCTGACCGGGGATTTTTTCAGTTTATCGATGATATATGCGATCTGGTCGACATGCACAGCTTCGCCGTTCACGGCAAGCCGCTCTCCCCAGTCAAACAACCGTCCGTGGTAATCGTACTCGAAGGACGCATGGGACCCCTGTAAGAGGTCACGGGCATACTGCTCGACGAACTTCTGCTGGAATCGCGAGTGCGGGCTTATGAGCGGCGGGGCGAGCGGGGTATCGACCTGCAGGGCGGTCTCCTCGAATTCGATGGTTGCCTCGTCGTCCTCTGTCTGGAGCACCCGGCCTTTTTCCAGGATCATCTTCACGACCAGTTCGTGCGCCCGCCCGATGCCGGGCGCCCGGATAATCCGCATGAAGAGGTGTTGCGGCTGATAGTTTGTATATGTGTTGAAATGATGCGTGCCGGACCCTTTCCGGGCAGACAGCAGGCGGGAACAGGACCGGCTGGGAAACCGTTCTCCGGCCCGGGGCGTGCACCTCTCCGCCCCCCAGTACTGCAGTACTTTAGCGGGAGTATCCACTCTTTGCCGCAAGAGCAAAGGCACGGCAGGGGGTGGAGGGGGGACCCCCCCCTGCAAAAATTTCCGGAAGGGGGGAATAGGGGGATGGCATGGGTGGGGGGTCACGTACGAGACCCCCCTACCCTTTGAAAATAAAACGGGGGTATGGGGGGTAGCTCATATGGAGGGGGGTCTCAAGTGGGACCCCTGTCTGACAGGTGTCGGGAAATCACATTCTCCGGCGTAAATTCCACGGGAAGGAGAGGATGGGCATCTCCCGTGTTGAAGGGAGGTGGGGCACCCCCTACCCCCCCTCAATCCCCTCCCTTGCCGGGATCAGACCCCCCCATGCCCACCTGCCGGGAATTTCTCGATAAGGGTGGCAGAAATCTGCCATGACCAATGGAACTCCTATGCCGGAGTGGATGTCAACTGTCCGCCAGGCAGTTTCCGGTCCGGATCCATACTCGTCCTTATTCCCGGTACCTGCTCTTTGCTTTGCGATATCCACTCACCGATGTTCATGGGAACGACGAATCAATTCCGAATCTCTCCCGGAGTCGCTTTTTTGAGATCAATTATGTCTTTGATTCTGGTAATCCTCCTGATCAACAGAACCAATGGTTTGTGCCGGTCTGTTACTTCCCTGCCGAAAAATGCATGAAAAGAGTTACCTTGGATTGACTAACTGATACCGGTTCATGGTCGGTAAAAACCTGGCAAAATGTTCCCGGCGGACGGAACCCAGAAAATATATTTATTTAAGTATTCTATTCTTTTACAATTATACAGATCGATGCGCGTGTACTAAATAGTATAATATCGAAACACAATGGGAACATGCGGCCGGGACGGTTCATATGGATACGTCAAAATTCATCGTAAAAATCCCGGAATTACAAAAATGGCCGTAAAAAGCCCCGGAACGCTCTAAAAATTCAACCACAAAGGATATATTAGCTCTTCTACAAATATTCCCATCATATTCCGTTCAAACGGAGTATGGGGCTCGCAGAACCGTTATTCGGCATCTGTCGAAACGGTTTGCCGGCTTGCAATGTATGATGTAAACTTTGGAGGAAATGAATGACTAAGCGATTAACGATTGCACTGGTTGCACTCGCGGTGGTCCTACTGTTCGTGGCCCTGCCGGCATCGGCAAGGGTTCAGGTATCAGTAAATAACGTTACCACACCGGGAGCAAACGTGTATATTGGTGAGCAAGGGTTGAATCTGACTCCGGCTCAGTTTGTACTTGATCCCAAGCTAACTAATGCGAATGCCTCTCTTGCATGGTGGGCATCGGCAGCGAACGTTCAAAGCACGCCGCCGACCAAGACGATCTCCCTGCTCGGCCGCAATACTAGTTTCATGGTGGCGCCATCTGACTTTAGTGGCTACGCCGGTAACTGGTATCTGTACAATGGTAGTGTTGGGGGAGCAGTCCAACCCGCGATAATTAATGCCAATGACCCGACCATGGATATCAGGATCTGGGACAACAGTTTCACCGCCTCACAGTCCGGCTCGGATGTAACCGGTGGATCTGTCATCCAGGGCGATATGCTTTCGTTCCGGGTTGACACCAACATCTACCAGGCATACAACGGTCAGCGTGCTGACGCATACAATAGTGCAACTCCCGCGATAGCAGCTACAGTGGCAAATGGCGGACTGACCCCAGCCGATGATGGCTACCTTGATATCAAGGTGAAGACCGCGGCAGGCAACACCCTCACCGGCCTCTGGAACAACTCCTATGATGCTGCAGGGGATGGGGTAGTTCAGCCGCTCACGTACCAGAACGTTACATACCAGCCATGGTTCTGGGGACAGGCTCCCGGATCAGTTGTAAGTACCACAGCTGGGTTATATAAAGCCGGTTCGCTAGGCAACTGGTCGACCGGTGCCACTGACTCTAGCGGCCAGGCGGCATACCCGGCAGGAACCTACACCGTCACCGCAACCTCGTACCTGAACGCGATGTACGATAACTACCTGAACGGTGGTGCGTACTACACCGACAAGACGGTCTCCGAGGCACGGACGGTAACGATTCTCTCCAACTCGGTCTCGCTCACGGCAAACCAGGACACCGTTGTCCGCAGCAAGGCGTTCTCGGTGACCATCACCGGCAGGCCCAACACGGTATACCACCTGTGGCTCAAGGGCACCAGCTCCATGGACGGAAGCTATGACAACCTGCCGCCATATATCCAGTCGAACCAGGCCGGTGTAGTATTCGATACAAGCGCTGCAGCTGCCCAAGTACCTGCCCAATATCCCTATGCAGATAACGGTAACTACTCATGGCAGAACGGTGGCGGCTGGCCCAATGGCAATATCTACAACAGTGTCTCTCACGCTTCTGCCGGTGGCCAGGGTGCAGCAACCATCAACAGTGGGTTGTATGAGTACGCGAACGTCACGCTCGACCAGACCGGTACCCGGACTGTCGGGTTTTCCACCACCAACTGGACCAAGGCGCAGCAGTACACCGTCAGGGTCGAACAGAACTTTGGTGGCCAGTTAATTTCCAGTCAAAGTACAGCGACCTATTCCCTTGGCGAGTTCAAGAGTGACGAAGTCACCGTGACCGTCCAGAAGGGCGCCGTCACGATCGTCGCTGCAGGTGACCAGAGCTACTACCTTGGTGAACAGATCGACTTCTCCGGTACCAACACCGAGTCATCGGATACGTACCTGTTCATCGAAGGGCCCAACCTGCCCACATACGGTGGCGACCTGAACGGCCCACGCAACTATGTTCCACCTCAGAGCGTTCCGGCTGGAAGTCAGGCAGGCAATCTGGTAGATGCCAGCGTTGCCGGTGACAACACGTGGAGCTACAACTGGGGAACCTCGAACCTCGCCCTTGACGCAGGCACCTACACGATCTATGCGGTGAGCCAGCCCACCGATGGTGAATCTGGTAACCTCGCCAACGTTGCATACGGCACGGTCTCCATCGTCATCAAGAAGCCGTTCGTGAGCGCAACCGCCTCGTCGTCTGTCGTCGCACAGGGTGACTCGTTCGATATCACCGGTACTGCACAGGGCGACCCCACAATCGGCGTCCAGATCTGGATCCTCGGTAAGAACTACGAAGCAGTCAAGCAGCAGTCCGTGAACTCCGATTCCTCGTTCGACTACACTGTCGAGAGGTCGGCTACCACGAACCTGTACACCGGCCAGTACTTCGTTGTCGTCCAGCACCCGATGATGAACAACCAGTTCGATATCACGACATTCCAGCAGACGACTACCAGCCCGATTATCGTCATCAACAAACAGTCACCGGTTCCGAATTCAGCAGCTACGGATAACTACCAGCAGCTCTTCCAGCTGACCGGATCCGGCGCCCTGCAGGGCTCTGACGCAGCCGAGGCACTTGTCGAAGGCCTCAACAGCCCGAATGTCGACGATACCTACACCAAGCTCCAGTTCCTCGTCGAGGTCCCGACTATCACCGTCGACCCCATTGGCGACCGGCACGTGGGTGACAAGTTCACCGTCACCGGTGAGACCAACCTCGCGGTGGGCGACCAGATCCTCGTTGAGATCTACTCATCATCATTCACGCCGACCCAGAAGACCCAGAGCGGTGCATTCAGTGGTGCAACCGGAACCGTAACAGTTGTGGCAGGCACAGGCACTGGCGGCCTGAACACGTGGTCGTTCAATGTTGACGCATCCACGTTCAAGCCGGACGAGTACCTTGTCACGGCAACCTCCGTCCTCACGACTGGAACCGGCACTGCACTGTTCAACGTCCTTGAAGGTGCTGCCCCAACCGCAGCCCCGACAGCCGTTGCGACCACTGCAGCCCCGACAATGGTAATCCCGACCACCGTCCCGACCACCGTCGCTACGCCCGTACCCACCCAGACCACAACGCCCGGGTTCGGTGCGCTCGTTGCCCTGATCGGCCTCGGTGCAGTTGCGTTCGTTATCGTGCGCAGGCACTAAAACGAACAACCAATCTTTCTCTTTTTTGCAGGCAACCTTTCAATACCTGACGTGGCTTTACGCATATTTTGCCGCAGCCCCATCTGACTCGCCGGCCGGATTGCTCATGTGCGATTTTTTATGATGGGTGCTCCAATGTACAGGTAAGAAAGGATTCGCCCCTCTGTGGGGTATCCTCCCGTTAACGGAGGCACGGTGAATGAAATTTACTACCAAAATACTGGATATCGCAAAGCGGGGTGTTCTGCTCAACCGGCTCGATGGCCGGAGCCTTGGCGTGCTTGACGGCGACCGCGTGCAGGTCATCAATCCCAAAAACGGCGTTTCAGTGGCTGCATTCGTCGACACCACCTCAACGCTCGCGGCGCAGGGCACCGCCGGTATTTACCGGATCACCAATGAGCGGCTGAACCTTGTGGACGGCTCGGAGATCGAGATACGGGAAGCCGGCCGGCCTGCCTCCCTCGACTTTATCAAGAAGAAGATGGATGGCGGGAAACTTACCAAGGACGAGACGCTGACCATCATCAGGGACATCGTGAACGACGATATATCTCCGGCCGAGGTCACGGCTTTTGTCACCGCCTCATACATCAATCCCCTCGACATGGACGAAGTGGAACATCTCACCCGCGCCATGGTCGAGACCGGCGAACGTATAAAGTTCGCTTCCCATCCTATTGTCGACAAGCATTCGATCGGCGGTGTTCCCGGCAACAAGATATCGCTGCTTGTCGTTCCCATCATTGCCGCAAGCGGCCTCAAAATCCCCAAGACAAGTTCCCGTGCCATCACCGGTGCGGGAGGGACTGCGGATCTCATGGAGGTTCTTGCACCCGTTGAGTTCTCTGCCGCCGAGGTCCAGCAGATGACCGAAAAAGTCGGTGGAACTATTGTCTGGGGCGGTGCGACCAACATTGCACCGGCGGACGACCGGATCATCATCCAGGAATACCCCTTCAAGATCGATGCACGGGGCCAGATGCTCGCAAGCGTGATGGCGAAAAAATTTGCCGTCGGCGCAAATCTTGTCGTCATTGATATTCCGGTTGGACAGCACACCAAAGTGCCGGACATGCAGGATGGCCGGAAGCTGGCGCGTGAGTTCATCGAGCTGGGCGAACGGCTTGACATGAAGGTCGAGTGCGCCCTGACATATGGCGACATTCCGGTCGGTCACAGTATCGGCCCGAACCTTGAAGTAATAGAGGCGCTCCGCGTCCTTGAAGGGGCGACCGAACCGAATTCGTTCATCCAGAAGAGCATATCGATTGCCGGCATTGCACTGGAGATGTCCGGCAAAGCCGCCCGGGGCACCGGTGCCGCACTGGCGCAGGAGATCCTCACGAAAGGCAAGGCACTCGAAAAATTCCGGCAGATCATCGCCATACAGGGCGGCAACCCGAACGTCAAATCAGGGGATATCCGGCCCGGGGAGCACGAGTTCGTAGTGAATTCGCCGGCGTCCGGCTATGTCATCGAGATGAACAACCTGTCCCTGATCACGCTCGCACGACTGGCAGGTGCGCCCCATGACCCGGGTGCCGGTATCATGCTCCATGCAAAAAAAGGCACACTGGTCAAGGTGGGCGAACCAATCTTCACCATCTACGCGGACCGGGTATGGCGGCTCCAGAAAGCGGTGGAGGAGGGGCGCCGGCTCATGCCTGTGATCGTTGAGGGCATGCTCCTCGATCGCGTGCCATCCATATCTCAAATCTGAACCGATGGGCTCAAATACGTGCAGGTTGGGATATTTGTGTATGTATACCCTGAAATTTCGTTACCTTTTTGCTCTGTTGTGCCTCATCCTGCTCTGCAGCGCAGTACAGGCAACGAACCTGCAGATCACCGTGCAGGACAGTCTCGACAATACCACAATCCCCCATGCAATCGTATACCTGAATGGCGTCAACATCGGCATGACCAATAATCAGGGGGTGTACCTGCTCACTTCGGGACAAGGCCCTCTTGACATCCGTATTTCCGCGGATGGCTATTATGACTGGGAAAACGCCTCGGTGGACTCAACCCAGACGTCGCTTCTGGTCCTCCTCAACCGGGAAAACCTTGTGCTGAAAGTAGACCTGCTGGATTCCAACACTCTCGTGCCGGTATCCGGGGCAACGCTTCTCCTGACGTCTAATAATTATACGCAGACAAAGCAGACGGATGCAACAGGATCCGCCTCATTCTGGGTGAGTTCTTATACCTATTACGGCCTGAATGTATCGGCGCAGAATTACCAGCCCCGGAGCGAAACGGTCAGTGTTGCCGCAACGGATCAGGAAATACAGTACTGGCTCCTGTCCGTCAACCAGTACTCATTTGTAGTCCGTGACAAGGATACCACGCTGCCGGTTCCAGGTGCCGTAGTTCAGATCAATGGCCTTCTTGTGGGGCAGACCGATTCTCGGGGTATCCTTATCACGCCGGTGACCCGCGGGACCCCAGTAACTGTCGGGGTCAGTGCGACCGGGTACCAGACAGTCTCTGAATTTGAGACCATTGGCACGAATGAAGCCGTCGAGACGGTTTACCTGACAAAAAATCCGGTCAGCGTTGTTATCTTTGTTTCCGGTGAAAACAAACAGCCAGTCAGTGGTGCCAGTATATCTATCAATAATGCATCCGTCGCAAGTACAAACCAGTTCGGTCAGGCCATGCTCACGACGCTGGTTGCCGGCAATTATGTGGTATCGGCGGCGAAAAGCGGGTACCTGACAACGACACAGCAGATCATTATCACAAACCAGTCGAATGAATTCAACATGGTGCTCCCCTTCGGACAGGCCGACCTTACGATCCTTGTCAACGATACCGATCAGAAGAATGTGCCGAATGCGACTGTTATTCTTGACGGGACCACGCTCGGCACGACTGGCACCAACGGCCAGTTTGTCACGCCGATCACATATAACACATCCTATAACATTACTTTGACAAAAGACGGGTACCTGCCTGTCTCACTTCAGGAACAGTTCCCGATCGGCAATTCGACTCCCATGGTAGCCCTCATTCTTGAAAAGAGTCCTGACTGGGGTTTTCTCACCACGATCGCAATCGGTGTAGTTGCCATATTTCTCCTGTTGGCCGTGATCCGCATGTTCGGCCGCCGAAGACGCCGGCATGTGATCAGAAAGGATGAAATATAGCCGGATATTGCCGAATTCAGGTATTTTTTTATTTTTAAAAACAGAACACAGTGGCTCTATAAAAATGCACTCCTTCAGCATTCCCAAAATTTTTGTTAAGAAATATCGCGACGCTGGGGATGCTGCCATAGCTAATGTTGTGGCAGAGACGGAAAAATGCCCGGGCAGCATTTTCGAGATACGATGACGGAGCAGGAGAAGATGGCCATCAGCCCGTCTTCGAGCTGCCACAGTGGGGAGGTTAAACTTTCGTTGAGCGTTCAGGTACTTTTGGGCATTTCCACAAAGCCCAAGATCCAGCAATTTTTTACAAAAAGGAACGGACCCAGCGGGAATCGAACCCGCGTCCTTGGGTCCGAAGCCCAAGAGGATATCCTCTACCCCATGGATCCTTCCCATTTTGTTTCTATCAAAAGATATTAAGTATTCTCTACCGATAACCTAATGAATGATCCTGTCTGCGCATGAGATTGCCCGCCGGCTTGGATGCCTCCCGGCCGAAGAAAAACTGGTCATTGATCCTTATAGTCCTGAGTGCCAGCAACCGGCATCCTACGATCTCCGCGCAGCAGACCACGCAATCCTGGCACGGGGCGGCTGCACTCTCGTCCACAGTCTGGAATGGGTTGAACTCCCCCCCGATCTCGCCGGGACCCTCCGCTGCCGCTCTTCTTTTGGCAGGCAGGGTGTTCTCATGGGGGCGGGTTTTATCGATCCGGGATTCCGCGGCCAGTTGACACTTTGCCTGACCAACATGGGAGATGAGGACATACGGATTGGCAAAAATGAGCGTCTCGTGCAGATGATCCTCCAGGAAGTGCGAAACGGGAACCAGCGGTATAACGGTCGCTATCAGGACAGTTGTGGAATTGTGGGGGCCAGGGACAAATGATACGAACAGAACGAAAATACGTCGAGATCCTCCGCATCCTTAAAGAACACCGGGAGCCGGTCGGAGCAAAACGGCTCTCGGAACTGATGGCTGAACGGGGTTTTCTCCTCAGTGACCGGGCAGTACAGTATTACCTGAGTTATCTCGACACCATGGGTTTTACAGAAAAAGTGGGTAACCAGGGGCGTATACTGACACCGTCGGGGTTTGATGAGACAGACAATGCACTTGTTGATGACCGGATCGGTTTTGTAATCTCCAAGCTCGAACGGCTCGCGTACAGGAGTTCCTTCGATCCTTCTACCGGTACAGGAGACGTCGCATATAACCTCTCCATTCTTCCGGAGGAATCGCTCGACCAGGCAGTCCGTGCATTTGACGAGGTCGTAACATCCGGATGTGGTTTTTTCAGTTCCTACCGGATCATCGATCATGACCCACGCATCCCCCCGGGATCGGCAGGGGTCATCACCATCTGCAGCATCTCGATGGATGGCGTGTTCCAGAGGAATGGCATTCCGGTCAAAATGGCATACGGGGGGCGACTCGAGATAGAAAAGAATGTCCCCCGGCGTTTCAGGGATCTGATCGGATACCGGGGAACGACAATAGATCCGCTCGAGCTCTTCATATCGTCCGGTCTTACGGCCATCCACGCATTTGCCCGGACAAAAAGCGGTATTGCACTTGCAAATGTCCGTGAAGTTCCCCCCTCGGCACAAAAACCGGTCGAAGAAACTGTACAGCTCATGAACGACTGCGGCTTTGTTTTTCCCGTTACGATGGGCAGCAAGGTCTTCAATCTGCCGGAAAACCCTTACCGCCTTTCCATTGTTGCGTTCAGCGGGCTGAATTATATCGGCAACTGCGTTGAACAGGGTCTTGAGATCAAAACCGAGATCGGCGCAGGGAATATCCCATTTTCAAAAGTGGTAGATAATAACAGTTAGATCCAAGATAGATCGTTGTCATCATCGGGGGCGGGGTGATCCTTTTTTTTATGCGGCGGTGCTGTAGCCATTCCTTTCTGGGTTCGTGAAGGCCCCGAGGTACTGCCTCCGTAATCGGTCCGGCTTTTTCTGGTTTTCAGGTCAGTGTGTAAAAGGGCATCGTCTTTGACGTGAGGGGTGTCGTTTTTCAGGACAAGTTTTCCCTTGAGGATGTCATCATCCCTTGCCTGCGGGATCTGATCCTTCAACCCGATTTTTACCTCATCCGGTTTATCCTCCGCCAGGTACTCGGCAGGGTGATTGACGAGGTCCAGCCCATTTCCGGAACCGGGATCTGGCGCGGCCTCTCCGGTTTGTGCCGTTACCCCCACTGTCTGGGGCACTCTTTTTTTTATCCTGATGATGGTTCTCTCTTCAGGTGGTGGGAGTGGAGCGGGCTTTCCAATCACATCACCCGCCCCTGATGTCATTGGCTCAGATTCTGCCCGGGGGATTCTCCTGACGATCGTTTTATGCTCACCTGTAACCTGAGATTGCGGACTGGATGGTGCGGCGGCAGGCTCCTGTTGCTGCCTGCGGCCGCCGATTGCGATCATTCGTTGCCTCTGCAGTTCCTTTTCAATCCTCTGGCGATCCAGCTCTCGACTCTTCATATGATCGCTCATCCTAAGGGCAGCTCCTCTCGTCCCCGCCCCGGGTGATCCTGAAGCAATCCGTTCATCGCTGGTTCCTGATCTCGATGCGTCAGGGATCAAGGTGTGTGACGGCCGGTGCGACCCGGGCTCGCGGCGGGGCACTCCCTGCTCCGGGCTTACGATTAGGCGGTGTTTCAATGGAGATGGGGATCCCCCCGGGATATCTCCTCCAGAATGCTGCTGCTTCTCGTATACAGATCCGGATCGCATGCCGGGTTTCTGCGGAGGGTGGCGAACCGCATCACCCGCCGAGGGCTTTTTACCCGGGAGAACAAGCATCTCGTCCTTTTTTTGCAGGCTTATCGGAAGCACAGAAATTTCTTCAGGCGATCTGCCGGCATCAGAAATGTGCAGTGCAGCCGCGGTCTCCGTCCGGGGTTTCAGGTTTTCTGCTGTCTCCTGGCGAATCCCGGACCGGTATTGTTCCCGGATCTCTTTAAGTTCGGTCAGCCGGGGAATATTTTCAAGGCCGGAGAGCATGATGATGATTGCCACATACTTGGTATTCGTCACCGGGTAATCGCCGGATCGCGTTTCCAGGCCGGCAATACTCCGATCAATCCATTTCCTCACCGTCATGAATCCTTTCAGTGAGAGCTCATGCGATGGACCGGCGATAAGGATCAATGCCTTGGCCGCGCTGGTGATATCGCAGGGCGTTGATATTTCCTGGTAAATTGCCTGTTTTGCAAGTTCTACGATCCGGGAAGCGCTTTTATTCGTTTTATCAGAAAACAAACCTGCCGGCCGCAGGCGTGAAAGGAAACTGAACGGATGGGGGGGGGCTAGGGGCTGCACTGCATACCCGATCGTGATAAACCCCATCCCTTTTATCGTATTGAGCACCTCGCCGGAGTCCATCACGACTTCAGCGAGATCGATTCCTCCGTCGGCCTTAAATTCACCTGCCCTGAGAATAAGGCTGATCCTCCGCACGATCCCCTCATTCAGCCGCATATACTGGTAATCCTGGGGGGACATCTCTGTTCTCTTCTTCTTCCGACCGAAAATCCCGGCACCACCGGAACCTTTTTTTTCGGTGGTGTCGTGGTGCGGCAGCATTCTTTGTGACCACGTCTCGTTGTCAAAAAGGATAACGCCGTCAAGGAGCGGAGAAAGCATATCGATATCATCCGCTGCTTTTGCAGACCGTTTCCCGCCCTCAGATAAGCGAGGGAGGGTGACAAGGCCGAAAACAGGCTCGACCGTTGTTGCCCTGAGTGCCGCGATAACATGGGGTGCTACATCCACCAAGCTCCCGCCGAGCCCGCAGCATATGAAAATCGCGTCCGTTTCCGAAAGGTCCATATTCTGGATGCAGGAGGTTATCTCATCAATGTCAACTTTTGCCGTATGTACGCTATCGCCAATGGTACCGGATAAACCGGTTTCGATCGCCGGAAAATATATCTTTGCCCGCTCCGGCAGGGCGCCGAGCTGCGCTATAGTGGCCCCGTCGACATCGACAGCAAGCGCTTGGACACACGCCACCTTACTGCTGTGCCGGTCGGTTTCATAGAGACGGGCGACTATCCGGCAGCCGGCTCCACCAAGCCCTAGAGCGAGTATCCGCATATCCAAAACCCTTTATGAACCCAGATTGGAAGTTCTATAATAATTGTATTTATATCATTAGCCCTGAAGTTCAATATCTTATATGATAGTACCATCTGAGGAAAAAAATCTTTATCATCAGCCATCCTCTATTCGCAATTCCCGGTCAGCAAGGTATGACTGGTAGTATGACAGGGCCCCAAGAGAACAGCACGACAAATTTGGTACAAATGTGCTGCATGAGGTCAGTTGCGGAGAAGCCCTTAATCATGCAAAATTGCGGACGAACCGGACCCAGGGGAAAAAGCCTGGTTATACTTTCGGATGGGAAAGATTTTCCTGCGTTCTTTCCCGGTTCGAATCCTGTTTTCAGGATTAAAAAGACTAAAAAACGAATAACGGCCGCAATTACATGCCGCTTATCCGCAGTACCCAGCGTTAAATGATAATTTATTTATGTGCGCGGACGGTAATACTGAATGAGGTGAACAAGCCTTGTCATATGGAATTGAATTTGTACCAGGAAATGTCAATGTCAAGCAAGTTGTCAACTTCTGTAAACTTGCAGAGTCCAAAGACATTGATTACGCATGGATCACTAACCACTACAACAACCGACACTGCTATGCCGTCCTTGCCGCTGTAGCACAGGCAACCAGTACCCTGAAGATGGGTCCGGGTATCATGAACTCGTTTACCGACACCCCGGCAGCCATTGCATCGTTCTTCTGCACATTGAACGAACTCTCTGACGGCCGTGCAACGCTCGGTATCGGGCCCGGGGACCTTTCGACGCTCCCGAAGATCGCTATCCACGGTGATAAGCCAGTGGGCCGTCTCGAAGAGGCAGTCGTTCAGATCCGAAAGCTTTGTGCCGGTGAACAGGTTAACAAGTCCGGCATGAAGTTCTTTGATTACGATGGTGCCAAGCTGACCGGTGTCAACCTCCCGGACAAGAAGAAGGGCGTCCCGATCTATATCGGTGCACAGGGACCCAAGGTTCTTGAGCTTGCCGGAAAGATTGGAGACGGTGCATTGATCAATGCATCCAACCCGAAGGACTTCCACATTGCTATCCCGATCATTAAGAAGGCATCCGATGCAGCAGGCAAGAAAACCTTTGATGTCGGTGCATACACTGCAATGTCGATTGACCGGAGCGAGAAGAAGGCACGCAATGCAGCAAAGATTGTTGCCGCCTTTATTGCCGCAGGTTCACCGCCTGAGCTGCTCACCCGCCACGGTCTTGACCTCAATAATGTCGCCAAGATCAAGGCAGCACTCGGGAAGTTCGACTTCAAGACTGTCGGAGAACTCGTCGGGGACAAGGAGATCGATGCGTTCACCATTGCAGGTACTCCTGAAATGGTCAAAGCAAAGTGCGAAGACCTTACCAAGGCCGGTGTCACTCAGATCATCTTCGGTTCACCACTCGGTCCCGACATGACCACCTCTATCCGCCTCCTCGGCAAGTATATCGTATAAGCGTGACAACAGCACGCTTTCTGGAATACTGCCGAAACAGGACCACATGTGCCTGGGCAGATAGTAAAAATTCCTCTTTTTTCCCCCGTTGTGAACTTTAAGTGACTAAGTGTTCGATGTGCAAACGACTATCTGGTTGTGTCTGATAATATTTCCCTGACCGGCAATGTTCGATATTTTTGAGATCGCCACCAAAAAGGGAGTCCTGCAGTACCGCAGGGAGCACTTCACCGGCCTGCGGTGCAGGATCAGTCCGGAACGGCTGAAGCGGCATATCGATCAGTCCATTCAGCTACCCGCCCGGCACGAGTCCTGTCCATTCTGTCAGGAGAATATCTTTACGGTTACGCCGGTATTTCCTGACGGAAACCGGATCCTTCGGGGCGAGAGCGTCACGTTCCCGAACATGTTCCCCTTTGCCGAATGGCATACCGTGACCGTCATAACCCGTGAGCATAATGCGGACATATTCAGCCATAGGCAAATTGCAGACGCGCTCCTCGCACAGGTCGAATCTCTCAGGTGTTTTGACGGATATCCCAGCATAAACTGGAATTATCTTCCGTCATCCGGCGCAAGTGTCATCCATCCGCATATGCAGGGGCTCTCCGATCGACACCCTTCATGGATAATGGCCCGGTACCTCTCTGCATCCAGACGGTTCCGGAGAAAACATGGAAAGAGTTACTGGGCGGCGGTGCGGGAAAAGGAGCTGATCTCCGATCGTTATCTCTTTGGCGACGAGATTCTCTGGTCTGCCCATGCGGTGCCTATCGGGGAGCGTGAAGTGCGCGGGATCTTGCCGATCGCGACGCTGGAAGAGATGGAAAGTTATACGGACCTGCTCGCACGCGGGATACTTGAAATCCTCTCCCTGTACCGGAGACTGGGAACTTTCGCGTTCAACATGGGCCTCTTTCTCAACAAGACGAGAACTGATGACGGCTATTACGCCTTCTGTTCGATCATATCCCGGATAAACCCGAATCCCTCTTCAACAAGCGATTCTGCGTTCATGGAACGGCTCCATATTGAGCCGGTCATCCTGACACTGCCGGAAGATCTCGGCCGGTATTACCGGAATCGAGTCGATGAAACAAATACCGGGAAATCGGAACAATCCGTTTAAATGTAAAAAGAGAGGGGGAAAAATTTACTCGGGCTTGCTCATCAGTTTCACTTTGGAAACGATGACACCATCTTTCTTGTGGGGCTTGCGGATGATACCGTCACCGGCCTTCTCGATCTCGCGGGCCTCATCACAAAGGGCCGCTGCCACACGCATCATCTCATGGGCGCTGCAGACGATCGGAACGTATTTCTCCCATTCCTTGGTCATGAAGCAGCCCTTGACGTTCACATTGGCAACTGCCTGCGCAATCTCGTAGGCTGCGCGTGCCTTCGACAGCGCATAGGCGCTGGTGAACTCCCCGTCAACCGCTTTGTCGGAGGTCATGATGACCTTCGGGAGCTCGAGTTCTGCGCCCTTCTTCCCTGCCTTGACCTGGTCGATGACCTTGTCAAGCGCCTGTTGGAGTTTCCGGAATGCACCGGTGAGGGCGAGCACCTTGACGAGGTTGCTGTTGTAGTCTGCCATCTCGATGGGGTCAAGGAACTCCCGGCGTGCACCGATCATGGAGTCTGCCTTCATGATGATGTACCCGAATTTGCTGTTCTTGACGTCTTCCCACTCTTTCTTCGTGGTCACGTCATCAGTGATGATGACAACCGGGATGCCTGCTGCAGCGAGCTGTTCACGTGCGCCGGTCGGCCCGGGGAGGACTCCGTTAGGTGATACGACAATACAAAAGTCCGGTTTCCACGCCTTCATGTTTGAAACGACACGGTCGATATCCTCCGGCTGGAGCTTTGTCCCGCTGGTCGCCATGAAGGTCTGCATGTCTTCACGGTCTGCACGCTCATCAAGGAGCAGCTCTGCCATCACACCGCTCGCAATATTGCCTAATTTGGCAACTCCGACTTTAACAACCATTGAAATCACTTCTATTTTTTTATAATACGTTATTATCGCCCGGTATTCTTATAAAGATTTTGAAACTTTTTTTTCGTCGAAAAATAATCGCCGGTGTTTTAACCTGCCGGGAATGCGATCATGCTGGATCCGGAGCAAGCCGGAAACAGCGGGAGGATGTTAACGAAAATTGTTTAAATTCCGGCGGAGAATGCATAGTATGAAAGATGGTCTGCTCACCGATCGGCAAAGAGAAGTACTCCGGTACCGCAAGCAGGGTATGACCCAGCAGCAGATCGCTGACATCATCAAAACATCGAAGGCAAATGTCTGCACCATTGAGAAATCCGCTATGGAGAACATCCGGCGGGCAAAGGAGACGCTGGAATTTTTATACACGCTTGATGCCACCCATCTCTGCACGATTGCTTCGGGTACGGATCTTTTTGAGGTGCCCGCCATGATATTTGCCGAAGCCGAGAAGCACAACATCAAGGTAAAATACGATACCATCTCGCTCATCAACCGGTTGCGTGAGGCCCGTCCCCAGTCGTACAAGGCGCGGCGCATCTGTGAAGACGTGCAGATATACATCACGGATGAAGGCGAGATTTATTTCGGATAAACAGTTCCCCGCTCGCGGGTCGGATCGATCTGCCGGATGGCAGTAAAAATATAAGAATGGACGAAAATCTGGCATAAATATATATGCGATTTTAATCAATATCTACGGAAGCCGATATGGGGTTGCCCTTGCAATGCATTGCTGGTCAGGCCATCATGCCTGATCCGGTCAATGCATCGTTCCGGCGGAACCAGACCCGAAAGACACGGGGGAACAAAGTTCTGCCGTGGGTATTCCCCGGTTGGTGGCTCCTGCGTCATGGCGGGGGATACCGAGAAGGAGTTGTGATTCGTCACAACGGGCTGACAGAGTTGGATCTGACCGTGACGTACAGGTGGACGTTCTGACGAACGGGCCTGTTCTTCCTGCTGCAATGCGGCGGGAGATACGTCGGTGTCAGGGTCTTCTTACGCGAGATTAGGGAATGCCGGCAAAACCGTGCGAAGCGATGAGGCTTTCGCTCATCGCACCCACCGTTGCCGGAGCAACCAGAAAAAGGGATCCTTGATGCGCAGGTATCCGTTCTACGGATACTTCACGATATTATCCCTGGCTCCAGGATGCTCCAGATCGCATGTTGGCTTCAAACGGGCAGGAGATATAACGTTCATCTCGGATTAATCACAGTTCGTGTCGATACGAGAACATCAAACACGAATAAAAAGGATTGATTGACACATGCCAAAGATAAACAGACCACGTCGGGGTTCACTGGCATTCAGCCCGAGAAAGCGTGCCAAGAGCCCCATACCCAGATACAAGTCCTGGCCGGAATACAGCGGTGCGCCGGTACTCCAGGGATTTGCAGGATATAAAGTGGGAATGACGCATGTTATTATGGTTGATGACCATAAGGGCAGCCCGACCGAAGGCAAGGAGATCATGGTGCCGGTTACCGTCATCGAACTGCCTGCCATGAAAGTTGCTGCAATCCGGGCATATTCGCAGGATACCTATGGTAAACATGCGTTTACCGAGATATGGGCTGACCAGCTTGATAGCATACTTTCCCGCAGGATTATCCTGCCCAAAGATTATAACCGCGAAGTGGCAGAGAAGAAATTTGCGGATGCGGTCGCGGCCGGAACGGTAGCTGAGATCTATACGATTTCCTATACCCAGCCAGCCACCATCAGTGGTGTCCCCAAAAAAGTGCCGGATCTCATGGAGATCAAAGTCGCCGGTGGCGACTGCACAAAACAGTTCGAATTCGCGCTGGGGCTGCTTGGCAAAGAAGTCCGTATCGAGAATGTCATCCAGACCGGTGCATACGCGGACATCACCGCGATCACGACAGGTAAAGGAACGCAGGGCCCGGTCAAGCGCTGGGGTGTAACCCTCCGCAAGCGGAAGCATTCAGTCGGCGGGAAGGAACGCCACGTGGGGACGCTCGGTCCGTGGAACCCGCATCACATCCGGTGGGAAGTCCCGCAGAGCGGCCAGATGGGGTATCAGCAGCGTACCGAGTTCAACAAGCGCATTTTGAAGATCAGCGATAATGGCGCTGAAATTACCCCTGCCGGAGGTTTTCTCCATTACGGGGTGCTCAAAAGCCCGTATGTCCTGATCAAGGGATCGGTTCCCGGCCCGGTCAAGAGACTTGTGCGGATTCGCCCGGCGATGCGCCTTGGTGAACATGTCGTGAGAACGCCATCTGTCCAGTTCGTTAGTGTCGAGAGCAAACAAGGGTGATCAGAGATGAAAGCGCAGGTCAAGACAATTGAAGGCAAAGTGGCAAAGAACGTCGAGCTTCCGGCCATGTTTTCTGAGGAGTACCGCCCCGATCTGATCAAGAAGGCCGTGATGGCACTTCAGAGTACCCGGAGGCAGCCCCATGGCACCTACCCGTTTGCGGGCATCTGTTCCTCCGCAGTTGGCTGGGGAAGCGGCCGGGGCGCCTCGCACGTGCCGCGGATCAAAAACGGTTCCCGGGCTGCAAAGGTCCCGCAGGCAAAAGGCGGACGTGAGGCGCATCCCCCCGTTGTCGCCAAAGTACTCGTTAAGCAAATTAACCAGAAGGAAAAACAGAAGGCATTCCGGTCCGCAGTTGCAGCAAGTATCCGCATGGATCTTCTGAAGGGAAGAGGCCATACGTTCGAAGGCCCGGTGCCAGTCATCTTTGAAGACAAATTCGAATCGCTCGCCCGGACGCAGGAGGTCATATCTGCACTGGATTCGGTGGGCGTTTACCGGGATGTAGAGCGGGCAAAAGAGAGCCGTACGGTCCGTGCTGGCCGGGGCAAGATGCGGGGACGCAGGTACAAGCAGCGAAAGAGCCTGCTCATCGTCACATCAGGCCCTGAATTTCGCGCAGCCCGCAACCTTGCTGGCGTTGACGTCATTACGGTCGACCAGCTGAATGTCGAACATCTCGCACCGGGTATGCAGGCAGGACGCCTGACGGTCTGGACTGAGAGCGCACTTGTCCGCTTGGAGGAAAGATAAAATGACCCTGAAACATCCGTTTGTCACGGAAAAGGCGATGGTGCTCTTGGAAAACGAGAACAAACTCCAGTTTCTTGTTGACAATACGGCAACAAAGCAGGCTATCAGACGGGAAATCGAAAAAGCTTTCGACCAGAAAGTGAAAAGAGTCCGCACGCTCATGACCATGCACGGCGAGAAGAAGGCAATTGTGAGCTTCGAGAACGAAAAGGCCGCTGAAGAGATCCTCAGCCGGCTTGGCATTATGTAGGTGGTGAAGATGGGACATCGCATTACGACACAGAACCGGGGCAGGGGAGGCCCGACCTATCGCGCACCATCCCACCGGTACAAGGCTGACTTAAAGCACATTGGAGACGGCACGACAAAAATTGCCGGCTCAATTATCGACATCGAGCACGATCCGGCGAGGAACGCCCCGGTTGCCCTCGTGAAACTTGAAGACGGGACAAAGGTCTATATGCTGGTCACTGAAGGAATTGGCATTGGTGAAAACGTTGCATGGGGGGCAGATGTTGACGTGAAGAACGGCAACACCCTCCCGCTTCAGAATATTCCGGCAGGGTCATTCATCTGCAACATCGAGTCACGCCCCAATGATGGCGGCAAGTTTGTCCGTTCCTCCGGGGTCCAGGCTGTTGTTGTCGATAAAATTGGCGACCGCGTCGGTGTCCGGATGCCAAGCGGAAAGACAAAATGGTTCAACGCACGCTGCCGTGCGACAATCGGCATTGTGGCCGGTGGCGGGCGCGTGGAGAAACCGTTTGTCAAGGCCGGTAACAAATCCCACAAGATGAGGAACACTGCATCAAACTGGCCACGGGTCCGTGGCGTCGCGATGAACGTGATCGACCACCCGTTTGGTGGCGGTGGTCACCAGCACACCGGCCGCCCCAAGACAATTGCACGGGGTACATCGCCCGGAAGGACCGTAGGACATGTGGCTGCACGGAAAACAGGTAAGAGCAGGAAGTGAACGGTATGGCAGCATCCAGAAAGACACAGAAGAGAATGCCCAGACGGCGTGAGGAGTTCACCTATCGCGGGTACCGGATTGACGAGCTCAAGGCGATGGGGATAAGTGAGCTTCTCCCCTTAATGCCAGCCCGTGCACGCCGCAAAATCGCCCGCGGGTTCAATCGCGGCGAGGAGACGCTGCTCGCAAAGATTCGCGGGGGGAATGAGAAAGTCCGGACCCACGTCCGGGATATGATTGTCATGCCCGAGATGGTCGGCAGGTCTATAGAGATTTACAATGGCAAGGAATTCGTGAAAGTGGAGTTCCAGCCGGAATCGGTCTTCCACTATCTTGGCGAATTCGCACTCACCAGAAAGAAGGTTACCCACGGTTCAGCCGGTATCGGTGCAACGAGGGGCAGTAAATACGTCCCGCTGAAGTGATTGAAATGGCACGTATTGCATATTCCACAAAGGCTGAAGGCAATAACATCGCTAAGGGAAAGGCGAACGAACTTTCCGTTTCTCCCAAACACGCCATTGAGATTGCAAATTTCATCCGGCACCGGCGCGTGAACGATGCGATTGCAGATCTCGGGGATGTCGCAGCGCTCAAAAAGGCGGTCCCGTTCCGGCGTTTCAACCGGAACGTGGCGCACAAACGCGGGCTCTCCGGCAACTGGGACGCGGGCCGGTACCCGGTAAAGGCTTCCCGGGCCTATATCCGGGTTCTTGAATCGGTCAAAAAGAATGCGGAGTATATCGGTCTTGATGCAGAAAACCTGGAGATCATTCATGTCACGGCAAACCGCGGCCGCGCCCAGAAATCGTTCTTCCCCCGCGCAATGGGTAGGGCATCGCCAAAGGTCCGTGAAACCGTGAACATCGAGATCGTTGTCCGTGAGGTGGCGTGATGGCGGTCGAACGGAAATTCATCGTCGAGGGCGTCCGCAAGGCCCGTGTCGAGAAATACCTGACCAAGGAGCTCAAGCGAGCCGGGTATGGCGGCATGGACATTGCGCGCACGCCGCTCGGGACGCAGGTGACCATCTTTGCGGAAAAACCGGGGATTGTCATCGGCAAGGGTGGCAAGCTCGTCCACCAGCTGACCCAGGATCTTGCCCAGAAGTACGGAGTTGAATCCCCGCAGATCGAGGTCCAGCAGGTCTCCAATCCCAGCTTCAATGCCCAGATCATGGCTGAAAGGCTTGCCAATGCGCTCGAACGGGGCTGGTACTTCCGCAAGGCTGGTTCAAGCATTCTCCGCAGGGTAATGGACTCCGGTGCACTGGGCTGCGAGGTAGTGATCGCCGGCAAGTTGACCGGCGCACGCGCCCGGACCCAGAAATTTACCGAAGGCTACATCAAGCACTGCGGTGAACCGAGCAACACCATCGTTGAGAAAGGCTACGCGGTGGCCATCAAGAAACTCGGCGTCATCGGCGTGCAGGTGAAGATTGTGCCTGCGGATGCAAAGATGCCGGATCACTTCACCATCATCGAGCAGGAAAAGAAGCGACCGGTCCGTGATGTAACCATCACGGAGATTGGCAATGTGGACACCGATGAACCGGCACTTCCGGATGAAGGGCCTGACGAGGAGGTCGTGTAATGGCAATATTACGGGCCCGCGAAGTCCAGCAGCTTTCCGATGTCGAACTGGGAGAACAGCTGGACAAACTCCGGATGGAACTCGTCCAGCACTATGGCAAGGTCAGTGCTGGTGGTGCAACGGAAAATCCCGGGCATATACGGGAACTCCGGCGCACGATTGCACGCATGATGACCGAAAAGAACCGCAGGAGAACGGTATGATCTCGCACCAGAATGTCCTCCGTCACGAACTGATCGGCCTCGACGTTCTGGTAGCAGGAGCCTCAAACCCCCTTCACCGGGGGACATCCGGGCGCGTCATCGATGAGACAAGGAACATGTTCGCCATCCAGACGGTGCAGGGAATAAAACGCATTCCAAAACTGCTCAGCATATTCCGGCTGCACCTGCCGGGTGGGACACTTGTTGAGATTGACGGGTCCGCACTGATAATGGCTCCTGAAAAGAGACTCAGCCTGCAAAAAAGAAAGAGGATACCATAATGGCACGAAATATTGGGTTGAACGTCCAGGTTCCCCAGCAGGAATGCAAGGACGTTAATTGTCCGTTTCACGGCACTTTACCGGTGCGCGGCCAGGTGATCACCGGTAAAGTCGTGAGCGATAAAATGATGGGAACGGTCGTCGTTGCACGGGATTACCTGCACTACGTCCGGAAATACAACCGGTACGAGAAGCGCATATCAAAACTTCACGCCCACAATCCCCCCTGCATCCAGGCAAAGGTCGGGGATCTCGTGAAGATCGCTGAATGCAGGCCGTTGTCGAAGAGTACGACCTATGTCGTTGTCGAGGTGCAGCAGCCATGAAGGCAAAGCAGTCCAAGACGCCGAGGGCTCTTTCGACAGGAACGAGACTAGCATGCGCCGATAACACCGGTGCCAGGACTGTGCAGATCATATCGGTCTTCGGCTACCACGGTGTGAGGCGCCGGCAGCCCAAACTGGGCCTCGGGGATCTCTGCACGGCGAGCGTCCAGAAGGGTACTCCGGACATGCGCCGCAAGCTGGTGCGTGCGGTGGTTATCCGCGCGAAGAAGGAAATGCGCCGCCCGAACGGCATTCGCGTGTCCTTTGACGATAACGCTGTCGTGGTCGTTGATGAAAAGAACGAGCCGAAGGGCACTGAGATCAAGGGGCCGGTAGCCCGTGAAGTGGCAGAACGGTTCCCCAAGCTCGGTTCGATGGCAACAATCATCGTGTGAGGTGGCTGCATGGTACGAATTGAGAGCAAACAACCAAGAAAACAGAGAAAGGCACGCTACAGCGCACCTTCACACATGAAGGCAAAATTCCTCAATGCGCCCCTCTCGACAGAACTGAGGGAGAGATACTCTAAAAGGACCCTTCGCGTGGTCAAGGGTGACACAGTCAGGGTTACCCGTGGAGACCATTCCGGCGAGGAAGGACTTGTCGATGCCATTGATGCGCGGAAAGTCCGACTGATCGTCCACGGCGTTTCCTCGACCAAGGCTGACGGCACTGAGGTCCCGCGGCCGGTAGATGCATCCAAGGTAGAGATCACCAAACTGAAACTTGATGACAAGCGCCGCGTGGAAAAACTCGGGGAGAGTGAATAATGTCAGATCACCTGAAGCGGCTGAGCGCGCCGGATTCGTGGCATATCGCACGAAAAACTACGAAGTTTATCACCAAGACAGCGCCGGGACCGCATAATGAAAACGCAATGCCGATCGCGGTCTGGCTTCGTGAATACATGGGGCTTGCCAACAACATGAAAGAGGTCAAACAGATCCTTAAGCAGAAGGACGTCATCATCAACGGGCGGCCCTGCAGGGACCCAAAGATGGGTATTGGGATCTTCGACATCATCGCACTCCCCCGTATCGGGAAGTACTACCGTATGCTGCGTGACCTGAAAGGCCGCCACAGGACCGTGGAAATCGATGCGGAAACTGCCCAGAGCAGACTGTGCAAGATCGAGAACAAGACCATTCTCAGCGGCGGCAGGGTTCAGCTGAACCTTCGGTACGGAGCCAACATCATCGCCGGCAATTCTTACAAGCCGAATGACTCTGTTGTGATCTCACTCAGGCCCGAAGACCGGTTCAAGATTCTGGATCACTATCCTTTCGCAACCGGCAACATGGCTATGATTATTGGCGGCAGGCATTCCGGAAAGGTTGCCCGGATCATCGAGATCGTCAAGACTTCCGGAAGCGTTCCCAACAAGGTCGTACTGGAGGATGAGACCACAAAGACGCGGTTTGATACCATCACGCCCTACGTGTACATGATTGGAAAGGCAACCGCCGCACAGGCGGCAGACTGGGGGATTGAACAGTGACGGCAATGCGTGATATCCATATCGACAAGGTCGTTGTCCACATGGGTGTGGGAGAGAGCGGTGAAAAACTCGTCAAGGCTGAAAATATCATGAAGACAATCACCGGTCAGACCCCCATACGGAGCATCGCCAAAATGACGCAACCGGCATTTTCAATACGGAAAGGCGCTCCTATCGGCTGCAAGGTCACGCTCCGGGGAAAACCGGCACAGGATTTCTTCAAGACTGCACTCAATATCGTAAATAAAACGGTCTTTGAGAGCCAGTTCGACAGGAGCGGAAATTTCTCGTTCGGCATTGAAGAGCACACGGATTTTCCCGGCATGTCCTATGATCCACAGATCGGAATTTTCGGCATGGACATCAACGTCGTACTTGAGCGCAACGGTATCCGGATTACCCGCCGGCGCGCGGAGCAGAAGAAGCTTCCCGCAAAGCAGCGCGTAAAAAAAGAGGATGCAATTGCGTTCCTCAAAAAAGAATACTCGGCGGAGGTGCGCTGATGGGTGGCGAAAGGAAGAAGATCTACGGTCGCGGTGCAAATGAATGCAAGATGTGCGGGCGCAAGCAGGGGCTTGTGCGCCGGTATCACATCATGTTCTGCCGGCAGTGCTTCCGCGAATGGGCTCGAAAGATGGGCTTCAGGAAGATGAGCTGAGGAGTGACAGCACAATGACACGACTGAATACGATTGCGGACGGGATGAGCACGTTAAAGAATGCCGGTGATACCGGAAAAACCGACTGCATTATCGAGCCCGCGAGCAAGCTCCTCGGCGCAATGCTGCGAATCATGCAGGATGCCGGTTACATTGCAGGTTTCGAATTCATTGAAGATGGCCGTGGCGGGCAGCTCAAGGTACATCTTATCGGCAGGATCAACAAATGCGGGGCCATCACCCCGCGTTTCTCGGTCCAGCTGGATGAGATGGAATACTGGGAGAAGCAGTATCTGCCCGGCAAGAATTTCGGCCTTTTGATGCTTTCCACCTCTCATGGCGTCATGTCGCATGAGCAGGCGCGAAGGGAAGGCATCGGTGGCGAGCTTCTCGGGTACGTTTACTAGAAGGTGCGGATCATGGCAACAGTACGAAAAGTCAGGATTCCCGATGGTGTCAAAGTCCAGATTGACGGGACGCAGCTTCGTGTGACGGGACCAAAAGGGCAGCTGGCAAAAAAAGTCTGGTTCCCCCAGGTGTTGGTGACCTGCGACGGAAAAGAGATCACTATCTCCACGGAGTCCCGGCGGAAGGAAATTACCGCTATGGTCGGGACGTTCGAAGCACATGCCAAAAACATGTGCCGGGGTGTTTCTGAAGGATTCGAGTACCGGATGAAAGTGGTGTACAGCCATTTCCCGATCCAGCTCAAACTTCAGGGAAACCGGCTCGAGATCGTCAATTTTCTTGGTGAGAAGAAAGCGCGGTACGCAAACATTGTTGATGGTGTTTCGGCAAAAGTGGCAAATGACGAGGTCGTGCTCACCGGCATCGACCGCGAACTGGTCGGAACTACGGCGTCAAACATTGAACACGCAACCCATATTCGCGACCGGGACCCCCGGGTCTTCCAGGACGGCATTTATATGGTGCAGAGGGGCTGAAGGACAATGACAACAGAAATCAGGCGACTGATCCGCGTGCGCAGCGAAAAGGGTGCGGTGTTCAAGCGGGATGGGTTTGGCAAAAAACGGCAGCTCTCCGATTCGTGGAGAAAGCCCCGGGGACAGCACAACAAACAAAGAGAGCAGAAAAAGGCAAAAGGGGTTCTCCCGAAACCGGGGTTTGGAAGTCCGGTTGCCGTGCGTGGCATGCACCCGAGCGGGTATTTCGAGGTGCTGGTGTTTGCGGAAAAAGATCTCGAAAATCTCGATCCGGAGACAAGGGCAATCCGCATTTCTGCCGGCGTCGGCTCCCGGAAGCGCGTATCCCTGCAGGAAAAAGCAATTGCTGCCGGCTTTAAGGTTCTCAATCCCCGTGTTGTCAAAGAACCCGTGAAAAAGGAAGAAACTCCCGAACCGGTAAAAGAAGAAACCAAAGAGAAGAGACCGGAAAAATCGAAAAAAGAGGCGAAACCCGCCCGGGAAAAGAAAGAAGCAAAAGTGGTTCCGAAGGCAAAGGAACCCGAAAAAGGTGCAGAAACCAAAAAACCGGCAAAATCTGCCGCACCATCCAAACCAAAGGAAAAACCGGTAAAGAAAACGGCAGAGGAAAAGGAGGAAAAACCGGAGAAGAAGGCCGCGAAACCGAAGATGAAAGAAGCGGTAAAAACTCCCAAAAAACCTGCCAGACCGAAAGCCGGAAAGTCCCCGGTGAGTGCCGCAGAAAAACCCGCGGCGGAGCCAAAAGCAAAACCAAAAAAGAAGACCGGGTCAGAGGTGAAGAAAAATGACTGATCTCGCCAGCCAGAGGAGAATCGCCGCGTCGGTTTTGAAGTGCGGTGTCAACCGTGTCTGGTTTGACCCTGAGCGTCTGTCGGATATTGAGAATGCGATCTCACGCGAGGATCTGCGCGGGCTCATTACGGACGGTGCCATAAAACCGCACCAGAAAAAAGGTGTGAGCCGTGGCAGGGCGCGCATCCGGACCGCGCAACGGGCGTACGGGCATCGCAAAGGTGTCGGTAAACGAAAAGGAGCAATCGGGGCGCGGACTCCGGGCAAACGGGCGTGGATCCAGAAGATCCGTGCCATCCGCAAGGCACTTGTCGCACTGCGCGATGCCGGCACCATCGACCGGCACCTGTACCGTATCCTGTACCGGAAGGCAGCAGGGGGGCAGTTCAGGAGCGTGGCACACATGAAGGCCCAGATGGAGATTATTGCCGGGAGGCTGAAGTAACATGGCGGCAGGATCACGGTATTTTGTCCCCTTCCGAAGGAGGAGGGAAGGCAAGACCGATTACTATCAGAGAACACGGCTTGTTGTCGCTGATGCGCCGCGCATGGTGGTGCGCCGGACAAACCGGCACATCATCGTGCAGCTGGTTATCGCTGAGATGGAAGGCGATCGTACGCTGGTCTCGGCAAATTCTGCGGAACTGGAAAAATACGGGTATGCGGGTTCCACATCCAGTACGCCTGCAGCGTACCTTACCGGAATGCTGTTTGCTGCAAAAGCGAAGAAAGCGCAGCATGTCCGTGCGATACTCGATATCGGACTCAACCGGGCCACGCCGGGCGCGCGGGTGTTTGCCGCGCTCAGGGGTGCCGTCGAGGGTGGGCTGGAGGTACCTCACAGCGGGGAGATCCTTCCTGCCGATGAGCGAATCAGGGGTGAGCATATCGCCGCGTATAATAAAAACGCCGGTGATATCGTCAAGAATGTGGAAAAGGTGGCAGACGCGATAAAAAAGGAGCTGGTGTAAATGGCATATGAAAAGGCCGAATGGCACCCGGTCACCGGTCTTGGCAAACGCGTTGCTTTGGGAGAGATCAAGAGCATCGATCAGGTGCTGGAGAGCGGCAGGCCGATCAAGGAGCCTGAGATCATCGATACGTTCCTTCCCGATCTTGAAGACGAGGTTCTTGATATCGCCATGATGCAGCGCATGACCGACTCAGGCCGCCGTGTACAGTTCCGTGCGGTTGTTATTGTCGGCAACCGGAATGGTTACATCGGGTTTGGCCAGGGTAAGGACGTACAGGTCGGTGACGCGATCAAAAAGGCAATCGTGAAGGCGAAGATGAACCTCATCAGGGTGCGGCGGGGATGCGGCAGCTGGGAATGCGGATGCAACACTACGCACTCGATCCCGATGCAGGTTGAGGGCATGGCCGGCAGCGTCCGCGTCATCCTGAAACCCGCGCCTCAGGGTATCGGCCTCGTGACAGGTGATATCAGCAAGAAGGTACTCGAGCTTGCCGGAATACGGGATGTATGGACTTTTGCACGGGGGCAGACCCGCACCACGATCAACTTTGCAAAGGCGACGTTTAACGCCCTCAAAGAGACCAACATGATCCGGACCGGGGGGACCCGGTAATGTACGCCGTTGTGCAGGTCCGCGGCGTGATCAACACCCGCCGGGACATCAGGGACACGTTAAAGATGCTCCGTCTGCACCACATCAACCACTGTGTTCTTGTGGCAGACACCCCGGAGAACCTCGGGATGATCCGCAAGGTAAAAGACTACGTCGCCTACGGGGAAGTGGATGCGGCGACCATTGAGACGCTGCTCCGCACCCGCGGCAAGGTGATTGGCGATACGACGCTGACAGATAACTATATCAGATCAAACTCGTCATTTGGCGGTATTGTCGATTTCGCGCAGGCGCTGGCAAGTGGCCAGTCGAAACTGCGGGACATTCCGGGACTGAAACCGGTCCTGCGCCTCCACCCGCCACGCAAGGGGTACAAGACGACCAAACGTACGTTTTTACAGGGTGGAGCGCTTGGCTATTATGGTCAGGAGATCAATACTCTCCTGTATAAAATGAGGTGATGGGATGCCAACCAACAAACGTTCAAAGTACCGTGGATCGCGAACCTGCGGGGGCGGAACCCACAAGAACCGGCGCGGCGCCGGCAACCGAGGCGGGCGCGGGCGCGCCGGCATCAATGCCCATCACTTTGTCAAGTGGTACATGGAGATGGGAAGACCGGTTTTCGGTAAAAACGGGTTCTTCCATAACCCTTCAGTCACGGTCAGTGTGATGGATGTCGGGATCATCGACCAGATCATACCCTCGCTTCTCGTTCAGGGAATCGCAAAAAAGGAAGGAGATGCTGTCGTGCTGAACGTATCCGATCTCGGTATCGAAAAGGTGCTTGGCAGCGGGAAAGTTACGAAAAAGCTCAATATCTCCGCTGCTGCATTCTCCGATCAGGCAAAGGCAAAAATCGAGAAGATAGGCGGAAAGGCGCAGGTCGTCTGACCCCCCTGATTTTTTTGGTGAAACCATGGGAGCCCTGCTGGATCGAATGGAGCCCATTCTTGCTGCGATGCCCGCAGTCAAGAGCCCTGAAGGCCACGTCCACTTCAAGAACAAACTGATGTGGACGCTGGCAGTTTTAATTCTGTATTTTGCCCTTACGAATGTTCCGGTGTTTGGTCTGAGTTCCGGTGGACAGGATATCTTTAATTATTACCGGGCCCTGCTTGGTGGAGCATATGGGTCAATAGTCCACCTCGGTATCGGACCAATCGTCACCGCATCCATCGTGCTTCAGCTCTTAAAAGGGGCCGATATCCTCCAGATCGATACGACCGAGACCCGCGGGCAGGTCATGTACATGGGTCTTCAGAAAATCCTCATCCTTGTCATGATCGTAGTTGAGGCCGCCCCCAACCTTGTCGGCGGCTTTATGCAGCCAGACCCTGCGGTCGCGCAACAGTTTTTCGGCGGCAACCTGTTTGCTGTTTCGCTCCTTATTTTCATCCAGATCTGTATTGGCGGAGTTCTCATCTTCCTCATGGACGAAGTGGTCACGAAATGGGGGATCGGCTCCGGTGTCGGGCTCTTCATCATTGCCGGTATCTCTCAGGCGCTTGTCAACGGGTTCATCAACTGGACTCCGGTCAGCGATCCCTATCCGGTGGGTTTCTTCCCGCGCCTCGTCGCCGTGGTACTTGATGGTGCCAATTTTCTCCAGTATTTCGGGACGAACCTCCTCGCATTTGTCACGACAATCGGTATCTTCCTGATCATCGTTTACGTCGAATCAACCCGTATCGAGATCCCGCTTGCCCACGCACAGGTCCGGGGGGCGCGGGCCCGATTCCCGGTCAAACTTATCTATGCCAGCGTTCTTCCTATGATCTTGGTGCGCGTGCTGCAGGCAAACATCCAGATGGTAGGTATGTTCCTCTCAAATATCGGGATCACCGTGCTGGGCAAGTTCAGCGGCCAGACACCCCAGTCCGGTCTGATGTACTTTTTGGCCCCGATTAACGGGCCCAGTCAGTGGATGTGGTGGGTGACCGATCTCGGCCATGCGCCATGGGAAGTTCTCTTACGTCTGGGCATTGATACCACATTCATGGTGGTTGGTGGCGCGATCTTTGCCCTCTTCTGGATCAAGACCGCAGGTCTGGATTCGAAAGATGTGGCCCGCCAGATCCAGCTCTCGGGCATGTCGATCCCCGGCTACCGGCGGAATCCGCAGGTACTGGAAAAATATCTCGACCGGTATATCCCTCGCGTCACGGTCATCGGCGGCGTGTTCATCGGTGTCCTGAGTGTTATCGCAAACCTCTTCGGGGTGATAGGTGCGGTAAGCGGCACCGGACTCTTGCTGACGGTAAGTATCACCTATCGTTTGTACGAGGAGATTGCAAGCCAGCAGATTATGGAGATGTACCCGTTCATGCGGACATTCTTTGGAAAGGAATAACGGGAGAAAGGGATCAGGAATGGCAGGCAGAAAGGTCATTATCACCGGCGTACCGGGTGTTGGTAAGACGACGGTGGTCAACGGGGCATTAAAAAAACTGGATAGCGAGGGTGTCGGGTACCAGTCTATCAATTTCGGCACCTTCATGTTTGAAGTGGCAAAAAGCGAAGGTATCGTTCAGGACCGCGACCAGATGCGTACGCTCGATCGCGCTGTCCAGAAACGGCTGCAGCAGCTTGCCGCTCAGGCGATTGCAAAGATCTCCGGCAACGTGATAATCGATACGCATGCATCGGTTAAGACTCCCAAGGGGTACCTCCCCGGGCTCCCGGAATGGGTCCTGCGCGAGATCATGCCGGACCTTATCATCCTTGTTGAGACCGATAACGACCAGATCCTGATGCGGCGGTTATCCGACGAAACAAGGACGCGGGACAAGGAAGGATCGCGTGCGATCAAAGAACACCAGCAGTTCAACCGTTCCATCGCCGCAGCCTATGCAATGATGACCGGCTGTACTATCAGGATCATCACCAACGCCGACAACCTGCTGGAATACGCAGCTTCGGATATGGCTGACGTTCTCAGGTGAATCCATGAACTTTGGAAAGTTCTGGGAAAAATACGGCTTATACGTCGCACTCCTGTTTATGATGCTGATGATGTTCTCGTACAGCATCCAATGGCTGCGCACCACTGTCGGGCACAGTATCGATCTGGTATTCTCCCCGCTGGTCGTGGATTTCAGGATACCGTTTTTCATCCTCATTGTGATACTCTCCGCCATAACCGGCCTCTATTCTTCTATCATCCAGAAATATACCATCGATTATGAGCGGATGACTGACGTCCAGGAGCGGATGAAAGAGTTTCAGAAAGAATACCGGGAAGCCCAGCTCTCCCAGGACGAAAAGAAGATCAAGAAACTGGACGCAAAAAAAGACCGGGTAATGCGTGAACAGCTCGAACTGTCCCAGCAGCAGTTCAAACCTATGGCATACATCCTTGTACTGACAGTCCCCATCTTCTTCTGGTTGCTGTACCGGCTCAGCCAGCTGCATACCACGATCACCCTTCCCTATTACGGGATACACAACCTGACCGATCCCATCCTCTGGGTCATCCCCGCGTGGATGGTCTGGTACATGATCTGTTCGATCACCATAAGCCAGGTTATCCGGAAAGCCCTCAATATCGGGGGGCTCTGATGCGGATCACCGTGAGCGGGCTTCCCGGCAGCGGGACGACATCCCTCTCGCGGTACCTTGCAGAGCGTAACAGCTTTACCATGATTTCGGCGGGAGAGGTCTTCCGCCAGTGCGCGAAAGAGCACAACATGGAACTTGCGGAGTTCGGCCGGCTTGCTGAGCAGGATCCCAGATACGACAAGATGATCGATACCCGGCAGAAAGAGATCGCGGAACGGCAGGACAATATCATCGTGGAAGGCCGGCTCTCCGGCTGGATGGTCAATGAGGCCGATCTCAGGATCTGGCTTTTTGCTCCCATTGGCTGCCGGCTCAAACGGATCGTATTCCGCGATCAGGTTGCCGATGAGGAAACGGCAAAAAAGATCACTCTCGAACGCGAGCGGTGTGAGGCGGCGCGGTACCGCACGTATTATGATATCGACATTAACGATCTCTCCCTCTACCATCTTATCCTCAACTCGGAACACTGGAGGGTCGAGGCACTCGGTGAAATTGTTAACACTGCAATCGGACAACTGAAGTCTCATGAGCCGGTATCCTGACCGTTTATGGGTTGACGCGCAGCCAAGGATTCCCTCTCTCGGGTATCTTTTTACAAACGGAGGCCATTGGTGATGAACGATTCCGGTGGCATCCAGATCTCCCTTGTCCGCTCATGGAATGAGAATGAAATCGTGAACCTGTACAGAGCTGCCGGCTGGTGGAAGGAAGAATACGATCCGGCAGACATTTGCCAGATCATTGAAGGCAGCTTCGGGTTTGCCGTCGCGATCGATACCGGCAGTGGCCGGGCCATTGGTATGGGCCGTGCGGTCGCTGACGGCATATCGGATGCCTATCTTCAGGATCTCATCACCGATCCCCGGTTCAGGGGAAAAGGGATCGGAAAATCGATCGTCTCCATGCTGGTCGAACACTGCAAAAAATCCGGTATTTCTTGGATCGGGCTCATCGCAGAACCCGGTTCCGAGGAGTTCTACTTGTCACTCGGTTTTGAAAGAATGAGGGGGTATGTCCCGATGATTTACCATGGTGACCGCTGATGCTTGAACAGGAAGATTTCCGGCCGGTAACACTGGAAGACCGCGAATTTTTCTCCCGCCACTACGCGCTCTATCCCCAGACGCATAGTGATAATACCTTCACCAACATGGTCTGCTGGAACCACTTCGCCCATTACCGCTATGCATTCGTAGAAAAGAATGTTATCCTCGCCAGCACGATCGGGACCTTGACCCGGTTCCGCCCCCCAATCGGCCCACGGAATCCGGCGCTCCTGAGATCGCTCATACGCCTGGCATCGGATCTCAGCGATAATCAACCGATCGTTCTCATAGACTCCGATACCGCCTGCTGGATGCGGGAGACCTGCCCCGGGCTGAACCTCGTCCCGGACCGCAACCATTTCGAATACGTTTACCGGTCAGACGACCTGGCCCAACTTCCGGGAAAAAATTACCTGAAGATCCGGAACCAGATCAACAAATTCCGGCGCAACTGCACGAATACCGTCGAACCGATCACGGCCGAAAACCGTGATGAGGTGATGAGTTTCCTCGTTAAATGGTGCGAGTGGAAAGGCTGCGAGAATGATCCGGTCCTTGCTCACGAAAAGGAGGCGGTTTTCTTTGCAGTAGAACATTTCACCGAACTCCCCCTGCGCGGGCTCCTGATCCGGGTGGACCAGAAAATCGGTGCCATCTCCCTTTTCGAACGCCTCAACGAGGATACCGGACTGGTCCATTTTGAAAAAGGCCTTCCTGACTGCGAAGGGATCTACAAAGCGATAAATGCCGAAACCGCGGCAGTTCTTGCACATGAAGTGGTGTACATCAACCGGGAAAGCGATCTCGGTGTTGCCGGCCTCCGGGAAGCAAAATTACGGTACCACCCCCACCATATGGTCGAAGTTTATTCCTTGAAACGCGATTCCTGATATGTTTCGTAACTTCCGGGGAAATCGGTTGCGCTCACGTGTAATTTTGCCACATTCATCCTCAGATCGGCACGCACCGGACGGAGAAAACCGTTTTTGGTAAATTATGGACGCACACGATTGCTTTTTTTGCAGAATCTGCTTGAAAAAATGGATCTCTCCAGTTCCGGTGCTGAAAACCGGTGCTTTGATAAAAAGATTCAAAAAACTGGCATCAAACGTAAACTTAGGCAATTGTTTGAAGAGCAATCGGGAAACGGAGTCTATCTGATGCTTGATATGAGCCATGAGACGATGGTCAGGAGAATGACCGATGAAGATGTTATCAAGAAGTTCAAGAAGGAGAAGTTGTGGGGCCTTGTTGTCAGTTTCGACCTCAAGAAATGTAACCCGAAAACCATCCGCGATTCTGAAAAAATCAAAGAATTTGTAATCAAAGTCTGCGATTTTATCGATATGAAACGGTTCGGCGAACCTACCATTGTCAATTTTGGACAGGATGCACGGGCGGCAGGATTTTCCATGACCCAGCTCATCGAAGCCTCACTGATCTCCGGGCATTTTGCCAACGAGACCAACGCAGCGTATCTCGACCTCTTCAGCTGCAAGGAATACCCCTAGGAAAAAACCGCCCGGTTCTGTAAAGAGTTCTTTGAAACAAAATCGATGACGTATACTATCTCTTTAAGGAAATAACCAGCGTTACCATTTTACTCTTCGTTATTTCACGGAATTGCCGGAGCGTCTGACACCGCCATAACTATCGTATTCACTCACCTCTTGCAACCAGTGAGCGAAGATGTTTCCGGTATCCCTGGTGCTAGATTGACCCCTTATTTTTACCAAAACTATAATTTGAGCACAAGGGGACCTGATCGTGTGGCTTTTGTACACTGGCCCGGACATTAAAAGAGCAGGTTTGATCCAGAGTGGCCCAAGGCCTCATAGCATCGCCATGACGCCGGCGAAGATGATCTTGACGGCAATTGCTGCGACAAGCATACCAAGCACCTTTCCCATGATGTCGGTGATAACATCGCCAAGGATCCGCTGGATGTATGCGGCATAATAGAGAATGATCCAGGTAGCGACGAGCGAGAGGGTGGTGGCGATAAAGGGTATCAGGAGCCCGTATTCCTTCGAAAGCAGCATCACGGTGGTGATCGTGCCGGGCCCGCAGAGAAGTGGCGTGCCGATCACAACCCCCGCTGCAGTCGCGGAGTGATCCTTGCACTTGCCGATATCGATACCGAGAGTCTCCTGCATGCCGAGCAGGAAGAGCAGGATCCCTCCGGCAATCTGGAAGCTGGGGAGGTTCAGGCCGAGGATTTCAAAGATCATCGTATTGAAGAGGAGGAACAGGTACATCAGCACACCGGCAACGGCAACAGCGATGAATGCCTGCTTGTGAACCTCCTTTGGTGTCTGGCCATGCGTCATCGCGGCAAAAATCGGTACGGACAAAAGCGGGTCGAGAATAATGAAGAGAGCGGCAAATGAATAGAGGGTTGAGGCGATGAAATCCGTCATGATCAACTACTCAATGTATGGGCAGTCCGTGCGGATAAATTGGAGTGGCCGGGGATTATCTCCCAAAGGAACACCGAGTCCTCCGGGTTCTTTACGAATGCATTGAACGATGCAACCGGACGATGATCCCTCTTTATCCGGACGAAGACATTTTTCCGGTGAACGATCCCCTGCCCGTTCAGACGGTAAGCAGGGATTTTTTCGAGATAATAGCTTGATAATGACCACGAATTCAACGACATCTTCTCCATACTGCCATTCATTTGGCGAACGGCAATATCCCTAAAATGTCTTCAAATTATAGTGTTGAAGACAACAATTATGACCAATCGTAGCCTTAAAAGAGGCAGAGACTAATCTATCGAGGAATTGGATATGGTAACACCGTTTGAGAAAACCCAAGTTGTATGACAAGCGGGGTTTTCGACCATAAAAAACAGGTTATTTTGTCATTACCTTTTTACTTGTTGGTAGTTCCGGCATCTCCGGAGTCCTGTCAGTCGCTCGAAAAAAATCCCGAACTCAGGTTGCCATTGTTCGAATATCTCCGCTGCTCCCAGTAACCCCGGTAGTCTGTGTTATCCGATACTTCGATTCGCTCGATCCATTTGATCCACTTGTATCCCCACTTGTCTTCAGCGACCAGCTCGAACGGAAATCCCCTCTCGGCAGGGAGGGTAATATTGTTCATCCGGTGCGCCATGATGATATCGCGGTTGTAAAAATAGTCCACAGGAAATGACGTGGTATAACCGTCGTGGGCATAAAAAATTACCGTTTTTGCCCGTGGATCGACACCTGCTTCATTCAATAGGTCACGCACCAGCACCCCCTCCCAGAGGATCGTGACGTCCCATCCCTCCACGCAGTGGAGTGTAACGATTTTCGAATACTGCTGGTGGTTGTTGATGACGTCCTGGTACGTCAGTACGAGTGTCCTGTGGGTGAGCCCGTCAATCGTGAGCCGATAATCGGTTTCATTGATATACTGGGGCCCCTTTATCGAATTCTCGTGAAAGTCATTCACCGATGAAAGGGGCTCTCCGTTATAATCACGAATCTCCACGTTCTGGAGTCCGGTGGTTCCTGATGGTGCCGGGGATGCCCCAAAATGGATAATATCCAGAACAATGAACAGGGCGACCACAAGAAGGATCAGTACCAGCATTATATGGGAGAGAGGTTCACACAAATCCTCTTTTGTGAGTCTGGTTCCGTGCAGGGCCTTATTAACCCTTCCTTTATATCCTGTCGTCCCGGATTTTTACTGTGCACGGCACATGAATGCCGCCCCCGTTTTGCATCATTCACAATATATAATATCCGGTAACTGCCATCATCCTTTATTGCTGGCTTTCATGAAAGACCGATGGGTGATCAAAAAGGCCGGCACGGAGATATTCTGATGGCACCAACCAGGACCAAATCGGGAAAGACCGTAAAAGCGGTCAGAAAAACGGCAGCTGATAAAGCAAAGCCAGCGGTCAAGGCAAAAGCAGCTATGACAAAAAAGAAAACAACGGTGAAAAAAACCGCAAAGAAGTCAACTCCCAAAAAAATTCCTGTTCATGAGATGACACGATACAAATGCCGCCTGTGCGGGTACGTCTATTCCCCTCTTCGGGGCGAACCGCATAACGGGATCCCGGCAGGTACCGCATTTGAGGATCTTCCGGAAACGTATGTCTGCCCTGTGTGTGGATTTCAGGGAAAAGGCAAAGTTGGCAAGTGGGGATTTGATGAATGGCGTCCCACGAAGTATATCTGCTCCATGTGCAATTACATCTATGATGAGAAACGCGGCGAGCCCCATCGTGGTATAAAACCCGGAACAAAATTCGAGGATCTTCCGGATGACTATGTTTGCCCGGTCTGTGCACTGGACCCCAAGATCCGCGTGCATTTCGGAAAGGTATTAAAGCAGGGCTTTGAACCGCTGAATACTCCCTGATGCCGTGTTCACATCCACGCATCCCTATAATATTAATCTCATTTTTTGCACGAATTTTCCAATTGCATCCTTTCTCGGTTGCTCCAATAGGGTAATAATCATGCCGGTTACGGCGCTTATCGCCATTTTCATCTGTACTGGACTGATCCGTTTTGATCTTTTTGTCGCTGGCACGTCAGCCCGTGATGCGTTTATGAGGAACATATTATCCGTACCGGGTGGTATGATACTATGAACGGATATGGACATCACGGCCATGCTCGATGAGGCACACCACCTTGCACGGATCGGACGATACGATGATGCACTTGCCCAGTACGACAAGGTTCTCGAAGTGGACAGAAACAATACGACGGCACTGGAACAGAAGTGCGAGGTATACTATTACCTCGGGCGGCATGAGGATGCCATTGCCTGTTATGATCAGGCACTTGCCGTAAACCCAAAACTGATGGCGGTCTGGTACGAGAAGGGATACGCTCTGCGCAAACTCAACCGGTTTCTGGAGGCGATTGCCTGTTTTGACCAGGCCCTTGCCATTGATCCCGAGTACACGTTTGCGCTGGCCAATAAGGGATATGCCTTGAATGCGCTCGGGAGATACGAAGAAGCCATCGCCTGTTTCGATCGGATCCTTGAGTCAGCCCCGAACACTATCCGCGTCATAACCGCCAAGGGTATCGCTTTGCGGGAACTGGGCAGGAACAAGGAGGCACTCAGCTGCTTTGACAAGGCGCTCGAGCTTAACCCGATCAACTCATTTGTCTGGCAGAACAGGGCATCCGCCCTGCGCAACATGGGACGCACAATGGAGGCTGACGAGAGCCTCCAGCATGTGCTGGTACCTCCTGCCTAAACTGCATGTGGACCCATAGCAACCCGAACGTCATAAAGATCACTCTAAGCAAAAACGCCCCTTCCACCGTGAACCATTCGATCGTTTTTCCTCTGATAGAAACGATGTGTTGTTCCCCGATACACGCCTTCACATCAGGGTACAAACCCTCTTTGGATCCCGCTACAACATTTCCCCCGATCTGAGTGAGAAAAGCATTATCAGCACATCAGGAGAATTCACAATCGTAACAAAAGGAGAACCAACATGTCTACTGTTGAAGAGAACATGCGCCTCATGCAGACGCTGGATGATGCCTGGAATTCCCAGGACTGGGTAACGTTTGATAAACGCCATGCAGCAGATGTTGATGTATTCTGGCCCGGGCAGCCACAGCCGACGCACAGCCGCCCGTCGCACCGGGAAGAAGCGATAGCCTTTTTCAAGATCTTCCCGGACAACAAGGTCGGGAACCGGCCCTACAAGGTGTTGTTTGGCCAAGGGGGACTGGACCTGCTCGGTTGCCGATTTCACCGGCACGTTCAAGGGCCCGATGACCACACCGGACGGAAAAGTGATCCTGCCGAATGGCCGTAAGTTCAGGGTGGAGTTCTGTACCGTCGCCCACTGGAAGAACAGGGAGATTGTTGAGGAGAAACTCTTCTACGATAAGATCTCCCTTATGCAACAGATCGGTCTGATGTGAGACGGTGATAGGAGCATTTGAGAAGGAATACGGGGCCAAGGAGTCATGACCACCATGATTCCCCGGCTTTTTCAGAAAACCAAACCTGCATAATACAGGTATCACCCTGAAGAAGGACTGAATCCAATCATGACAGAAATAACTAAAAAATCTTCTGACGCCAGCAAAGATTCCATGAAGATTACTGTCAGTAAAAACGGCCCCTATATCGTGACCGGGAGTGTTCCCCTTATACAGGAGGAGATCTGCAACGATGACGAGGGCTACTGCCGGACATGGCGAAAGACAAAAACGTATCCGGTGCAGGGGCAGTACGCTCTCTGCCGGTGCGGCCAGTCAATGAACAAGCCGTTCTGTGACGGGACGCATGCGAAGGTTCCCTTCAACGGCACTGAGGCCGCAGGAAACGAGCCTTACCTCCGGCACCCACGGATCATCCGGGGCCCGGAACTGGAACTGCTGGATTACGAGAACCTCTGCGTCCATGCCCGGTTCTGTATGCGGGCCGGCGGGATCTGGAACCTCATGGAACAGTCGGGTATTAAGGAAGCCCGGGACACGGCAATCGAGGAGGCATGCAACTGCCCGTCCGGTCGGCTCGTCATTAAGGATCAGGAGACCGGCAGGGCCATCGAGCCGGCACTGGAGAAGTCCATTGTCATCATCGAGTATCCTGCAAAGGGGGAGCATGGGCCGCTCTGGGTTCGCGGGGGAATACCGGTCGTGTCCGCTGACGGCAAACCGTACACGGTCAGGAACCGGCTCACCCTCTGCCGGTGCGGGAAGTCGGGCAACAAGCCATTCTGTGACGGGAGCCACATCGAACGATGATCGTTACCCCATGAAAAAAGGGAGTGTTCTCTTAAGGGAGATCTTCTCTGAACCTGATTGTGGGTGGTTCTGTTGCGTTTACGAGATTCGAAAGAAATGATTCGTAACTATTTTGATGGAAAAACTGCACATTTCCTGTCAACGTATCAGAATCCGATTTGATTCATTCTTTTTTGTTAACATATCTTTTAGAAAAAATAGTGACTCCCTTGTTGATAAGGGATTAAATGAGGAACTGGATCGGGTGGTGTGTGTCCGGTTTGACATCGATACCCAGCGATCGCATGGCCTCAAGCGTTACGATATCCATGTATGCCTGTGCCGTGATCATCGGCTCCACGTTCTCAATGGGGCCGTACATGATCAGGTTGGCACCAAGCGTGCTGGCGATCAGGTTGCACCCGATATCGGGTGCGGACCATGCCGCCTGCCTGATACCCTCCATGCCACCAAGGTAGTGTTTGGACATTTGCTCGAGGAGGATGGGTTTGTCCTTGTAGCCCGCTTCTAGTACTGAGGGGGTCTTGCTCGTCCCCTTCCAGCGCTTGAGCCAGGTCCAGGCGACCGTCATGTTGTGGTATGCGCCGCCGGTGGGGTACCCGAAGATCGCCTTGCAGGCAAGTATCTCACGGTATGCTCCCCCGGACCCAAGACCGAGCGGGGTCGCAGCGGTATCCAGGATCGGCCGCGTGATGCCGCACTCCTGTGCAATCGGGATCATGCCCTTCTTCTGCCCTGCAACACCTCCCTCGGCAAGCACCTTCTGCCTCCCGGGGACCGATGGATCCGCAGGGTTGAAGGCGAGGACGATTGACGCGTCCACATCACTGTTTTTGAGGACTTCAATCTCCTTGTCGCTGATTGACCCATTGATCGAGTTGTAGATACAACGGTTCGCGAGTCCGGTCTCGGTTACCCACTTGCATGTATGCATTCGGGCCTCAGGAGCTGAAGAGTCCAATAAGAATGCGGTCTTGTTGTCGATACTGTCAAACCATGAGATATAACTTTCGAAGGCTGGTCCATATTCCGCCATAATCTGGAGCATGTGCGGAATACCGGTCGCGTCAGAGAGTACCTGACAGCGGTTCCAGAGTGCTTCAGCCATCGGCTTGTTAATCTTTCCTGTCTTTTCGTCCAGCACAGCCTCATGTTTGTTATAGAAGATTGAGGCTGCCAGTACGGTCGGGTACTCCCCGGGTTGTCCACCGAGTTTGGTGCCGTTGAAGTCCCAGACACTCTGTTCTTTCTCGAATTTGAACATTCTTTTACACCTCCATTACACCAATGCCATCAATTTCTGGAGCATGAACAACAGCATCACAAATACGACTAAACCTGCAACGAGGCCGTACAGTATGCCGATATCCCGTCCGATCTTTCGCCCAACACGCTGTGCCACTTCTGCGTCAACGAATTCGAGCTTCTTCTCGATCTTGTCCAGTCTCTTCTCGAGTTCGAGGAACTGGGGGTTTGCGCCTGCAGCGGCGACTTCCATAGCGCCGGCAGCTTCCTTGACTTCAACGACGATGGGGTCGGCTGCGAAAGCGCCGGGGTCCTTTGCCTTGAGTTCGTTGATCTTGGCCTTGATGGTGTTGAGGTCCTCACTCTCCATGATATTGACGACTTCGATCTGCTCCTGGAAGCGCTTGATCGCCGCGTCATTGAGGTTCTCGATGAAGGGGATAGCGCCTTCTGCACCGACGACCCTGCCTTCCTTGACACCGCCTTTGTGGAGAGCCATCATGGTCTGGCCGGCGAGGTGACCTTTGACCTCGGTACCGCAGCCGAGCATGAAGCGGATGTTGGGGTTGGCGATGTAGTTGGCGATCACCTTTTCAAGGCCGAGGTTTTCGGTCTTACAGGATCCGCACATCGCGGCGCCGGCTGCACAGATGCCCTCTTCGTCGAGGTGAGACCCGAAGGTGACGACAGCGACACAGCTGTTCGCATCACCCGAGTGGAAGTCACCCTTGACACGTGGCCATCCACTTGCTGGAGATTTCTTTTCTGCCATTGTCTTCACCTCACACCAGTAGTGCCGGCACCACGATCAGGATCACAGCTACAAACAGCCCCGCAAAAAACCCGATCACGCCAGCCGCACTGACTGCCGAATCGATCTTATTGGTGCGTGCAAGTATCTGGGATTTATACCGGATGTTCTCAACCATGATACTGATTGGAACCATCCTGACTGGTCCTGTAGCTTTTGCTTCTTCTGCCATCTCTCTCACCCCATCCACATGATCCCGAGCAGGGCGAACGAAATGATCAGACCGATCATCAGACCCTCGATCTTGCCTGCGAAGACACCGGCGGCAAACTTGTCGCGGTATCCGATGTCCGTTACCATCTTTTCGATGACCTTGATGCGTGCGGTGATGAGTGCCATCTCACCGGAAAGCGGCCGGACTTCTCCTCCGGCCTCCTCAACGCCGCCGGCAGCTTCCTTGACTTCAACGACGATGGGGTCGGCTGCGAAAGCGCCGGGGTCCTTTGCCTTGAGTTCGTTGATCTTGGCCTTGATGGTGTTGAGGTCCTCACTCTCCATGATATTGACGACTTCGATCTGCTCCTGGAAGCGCTTGATCGCCGCGTCATTGAGGTTCTCGATGAAGGGGATAGCGCCTTCTGCACCGACGACCCTGCCTTCCTTGACACCGCCTTTGTGGAGAGCCATCATGGTCTGGCCGGCGAGGTGACCTTTGACCTCGGTACCGCAGCCGAGCATGAAGCGGATGTTGGGGTTGGCGATGTAGTTGGCGATCACCTTTTCAAGGCCGAGGTTTTCGGTCTTACAGGATCCGCACATCGCGGCGCCGGCTGCACAGATGCCCTCTTCGTCGAGGTGAGACCCGAAGGTGACGACAGCGACACAGCTGTTCGCATCACCCGAGTGGAAGTCACCCTTGACACGTGGCCATCCACTTGCTGGAGATTTCTTTTCTGCCATATCAGCTCACCTTGCCAGCTGGAATGCAATGACTCCTGCAATGAGTAGTCCGACAGCAAGGCCGTACCAGAACGGGCTGATGTTGCCGCCAATCTTGAGGGCTTTCTCCCGGTTCGGGAACGATGCGAGGAAGTTTCCCTCTCCCGAGAGCATGTTGACCAGATCTTCGGTCGTCCCTTCAAGGATGGCGACTTGGTCAATCACGGGCGAGAGTGATTCGCCGGCAGTCGTAACGAGACCCACAAGCGGATCGGCAACAAGTCCGTATTCCGGAAGAACCTGAATGTATGCCATTTAGGATACCTCCATTTCAGGAATCGGTTTTGCATCGACCCATGCAAATGCATCACGCTTCGAGAGGATAATGTAGTGTTTGTACGTGTACAGCCAGCCGACGATTGCCACGATGAAGGAGATCACTGCCGATCCCGTACTGACCATGGCAAACGACATGACTGCTCCCACGATCATGCTTAAAAATCCGCATTCTGCGGCCAGCATCAGCATACGATCCTGCGTCCAGCCGGGTCCCAGGCATGCATTGAACGGGTGCTGGATGGCAAGTGCCCCGAGCAGGAATGCCGCTGCAATGAGCCCGCCCCCTATGAATGAGACCTGGTAGCTGGGCATCGAGAGGACGCCGAACAGCGTGACAGTTCCGGTGGTCATGCCGGTAAACGTGAAGCTGCCGGTGATCAGGACTGCAAGACCCATCAGGGTGAGTGCACCGACTACTGCCAGCTCTGTAAGGGCTTGGACCATTGCCGGGATCTTCATGTTCAGGACATCGTTTGAAAGGTACCCGAGGATGAGCCCGATGACTGCTCCGAGGATCAGGGCCACGATAGGTGCCGCAATGCCGAATTTTGTTGCGAACAGCATCGCGATAACCCCGGATCCGAATGCAATCATACCTGCAGACGGGACACCGGTACCAATACCGTAGCTGCACAGCACTTTGATGGTATGGCTGCCCCAGACCAGTGCTGAAACTGCGGCAAGTCCGCCAAAGAACGAGAACCAACCGGTATTGGTTACCGCATTGAGATAGGAGAGGTACAGGCACACGATGGTGCACACGATTCCCGCAATCATGATCTTCTGGTGCGGGACGCCCCCTTCGATTACTTCAACTTTTACGGTCATTTCATCACCTCAGATCGTCACGATCAGGATCGCGACAAGACCGCAGAGCGCAGTTGCGACCGCGGATGCAACAATTGCACGCGGCCAGCGCTTGAACTTCGGGTCGTGCGGGCCCTCGATCGTTCCCGTGATGTTATATGCCGTCAGTACCGCGTTGACCAGGAACATGCCGATTGCAAAGATACCGGCCATCGAGACCGCAACGGGCAGTATCTGTGTTGCTGTTGCGCTCATCACCTTCGGGAGTGCTACCTTGTAAAGGCCGAGCAGCTCGATGTAGATGAGCGTACCTCCGGCCCCTCCGAGAATACCACCCGTGACGCCGCCGACAAACGAGACGAACGGGAGACCGTGGCCTTCAGTTCCCTGTGATTTGTACTCCGGCTGCGAATCCCCGGTGATCGGGTCCTTTGCCACCTTCCCTGATGCTGCAGGGATACCCATCCCGAACACGTAGACGAAGTTGACCATCATACAGGTGATCGCCATCATCAGTCCGCCACCGACTCCACCGGTGATAACTGCAATGGCCAGACCTTGGTCCGCTGCCCATGCTCCGCCAAAAAGTCCGGCTAATCCGGCACCGGCAGCCAGCATTGCAACTCCCGTGGCGATACCCGGTGCCTGTCCCATTGCTGCGGGTGCACCGCCGACCGGCACAAAGTGGACGCCGAATCCGATCAGGACACCGCCGATGATAATACCGATCAGTGCCATGAGCCCGAGGCCCGGTGAGACGACATACGCGATCGCTACGAGTATGATAAGCAGGACAATACCGACCCCCATTGCGGCCGGGTTCATTGCTGATCCAGCCTGGGGTTTTGCTGCGACGGCGGTCATGGCGCCCCCTCCTTTGCGGGTGCGGTGTAGGGTCCGTACGTCTTGCGTGCCCAGACCTCAATATACCGGTCGATGACCGCGAAGATCAGGATGATCAGGATACCGATCACGATTGCACCCCACCCGGCGCCGATCGGTTCGAAGACGATGGTTCGCCAGAGTTCGAGGAATACGATCAGGCCAAAACAGATCCCCGATGCAGGCCCGCCGAATTTTGCGGTGAAGAACCCGTTGTCAAGCGAGTTGCGCTCGCCTGCCTCGGCATAGCGGACGATGTTTCCTGATGCTGCAATCGGCACACCGGCACCGAACTTCTGGTTCTGGTACTGGCGTTCCTTACCATAGAACGGGTTACCTGTTGCAGATCCTGCTGCACCGAGAGCGATACCCCAGACGAACCCGAGCAGCGGCAGCGGGAACGGGTGCCCCAGTGCAGCGTTGATCAGGTAACAGAGGGTTACGGTACAGAATACTGCAACGAAGGCATGTGCCATGGTCACCGTTGTCATGGACTTCAGGATGTCCACGTAGACCGGCTGACCGAACTTGGCGAGACTTGCCGTCCTGCCAAGGTAGGCGGTGGTTGCATATACGCCCTGTACGAAGACAGCGAGAATGCTGCCAAGGACGATTGCAAGAACCGCGTTGAAATGCATCGCCAGAAATGCCCATGCGAGCCCTGCGCCCAGGGCACACCACAGGCCGTATGCTGGGGGTTCACCGGCAACTGCCTTATTGAAGATGCGGTGAACGTACCCCATCTGCGGGGCGAGCTGAACCTGTGAGTTCGGGTCTCCCTGCGACCCGATGTTGGATTCAGTATCTTCCGCAGAACCGGCTATGGTGGCAAGAGCTCCTGCCAATGCAGTAATTCCAATGCCAA
>Ga0326728_10000927_pt1 | contig 108935 bp, 96 predicted proteins | sample MB3enrmetagenome_FD_207602 | JGI IMG/M metagenome (GOLD analysis project Ga0326728, IMG submission 207602) | Lab enriched peat soil microbial communities from McLean, Ithaca, NY, United States - MB31MN | ecosystem: Environmental > Terrestrial > Soil > Wetlands > Peat | place: USA: New York... | reverse complement strand
TTCCATGTCAAACCGAATTTCTCTGCGACCGGACGCGGTCGGTGGCCCCAGACGCCTAAGAGCACATTCCTTGCCGAACACAATTGATTGAGAATTTGTCATTGGAAGAAGGCGAAATGCACTGGGGATGGGCGAGCCTCATTTCCCAGCCTTGCCGCGAGGCCGGATTGCTGCCATTGTGCCGGTGATGAATCGCATTATCGAACGGTTTGCCCGCCTGAAGAAGGAGGGCCGGGCGGGATTTATTGTTTACATCGGCGCGGGGGATCCGAACCTGGAGGCGACCGGCCAACTGGCCCTGGCCTTTGACCGCGCGGGGGTGGATGTTTTGGAGCTGGGCGTTCCGTTCAGCGATCCCCTGGCCGACGGATTGGTCAACCAACTGGCGGCGCAACGGGGGCTGGCTTCGGGAACCACGCCGCGCAAAGTTCTGCAAACCGTGGCGGGCATCCGCCAACAATCGCAAATCCCCATCGTCCTTTATATTTACTTCAATCTCATTCACCGGCACGGGCTGGAAGTATTTGTCCGCGACGCCGCCGCGGCGGGGGTGGACGGCCTGCTCGCCCTGGATTTGCCGCCGGAAGAATCGGAGAATTACGAAGCGCTGATGCGCCAGGCCGGCCTGTGCGTGATTTACCTGGTGGCCCCGACGACGCCGGAGGAGCGGATTGAATTGATCGTGAAACGGGCCACTGGATTTGTCTATTATGTTTCGCGGGAAGGCGTGACCGGGATGCAGGCGAAAGTGTCGGACAGCATCGGCGAAAAGACCGCGCGAATTCGCGCCCACACCGATTTGCCGATTGCCGTCGGCTTCGGCATCTCCACGCCGGAGCAGGCGAGGAGCGTGGCGGCGTGCGCCGATGCGGTGGTGGTGGGCAGCGCGGTGGTCAATCAAATCGCGCGCCACGGCCAATCGCCCGACCTGGTTGCGCGCGTGATGGAGTTTACCTCCGCGCTGATTCAGGCAGTCAAAACTCGGTAATGTCCTAATTTCAAGATCACGCTCAAACCCGGCAACTTTTGCCTACCAGAATAGGATTGACGCCTCGCCTGAAAGAGGGCAGAAATGGGCTCGAATTTATATCCTGCTCAGAATATGAGTACGTTAATGGAAAGTGAAATTGACCTCGCGAACGTCAAAAGCGAGCAAGAGGACAGTCAAGCCTCCCTGCGTCCATATGAGATGTTGTCCTACCCCGCAGATTTTACGTTGGAGGTTTTGGTGGACAAATGGACGAAAGGAGAAATTAAATCCCCTCCGCAGCAACGCCATTATATTTGGCCTATTGAGAGGGCCAGCAGGTTAATTGAGTCTTTTCTCCTTAATCTGCCCGTTCCTTCTATTTTCCTTTATCAGGATCGAGTGGATAATAGTCTCCTTATCGTAGATGGACACCAACGGCTCCGCTCAATTGCATGTTTTTTTTCAGGCAAGTTCGAGGGCGCCGACGGGCAGATCGAGATGTTTAATCTGACCGGACTTAACGAGCACAGCCCCTTTGCGAACGTTAGCTTCAGTCAACTTAAGAACTCCGATCCGCGCTCATACAACCGGCTTAAGGATTCTGTGCTCCGTGCGGTCATAATGAAACAACTACAACCTGCTGACGATACGAGCATCGTAGAGGTTTTTGAACGGCTTAATACCGGCGGGATGCCTTTACAAGGGCAGGAAGTTCGTAACTGTATTTATGCCGGTCCGTTCAACGAGCTATTGAAAGCTCTTAACAACAACGCTAATTGGAGGTTGATAGTTGGTAGGAAACTTGAAGATAAAAGAATGCGCGATGTTGAACTCGTCCTCCGATTTCTGGCTCTTTATCATAACCTGCCAGCTTACAAGAAGCCGATGAAGGAGTTTTTGAGCGATTTTATGAAAATCAATCGTCGCCCCCCTCCCGAGCCTCACAAAAACGATAATGACACAAAGAGAAATGCTATTGCGCTAGAACAGAAGCGCTTTGCTGATAAGATGCAGGCATTTAGCAAGCTTTTCACTCAAACGGCAAAATCGGTTCACGCAGTTCTTGGTCCAAAACCTTTCCATGTTCAAAGGGGGTTGAATGCGGCTGTGTTTGATTCTGTCTTTGTTGCGTTTGCGCGACATATCGAGAAGACTGGCATGGACAGCCCAAGTGCGACGCAAATAGACCACATCGCCACAAAATTTCGAAAGCTTTGTGGGGATAAAAAGTACCAGGCTCTTATAAGCTCCGCCACAACGGACGATGACGTTGTGAAACGTAGACTGGTGAAAGCTCAGAACGTCTTATTCGGCTGAGGACTCGTCCGTGATGAGGTTCGGACAATTAGAAAATGAGTTTCAACAATGCGAAAAGCATTTAGATGAAACGGGGACAAGGAACACAGAAATCGAGAACCATCTAGTCAGATATTTGCTCATTCGTATTTGTGCGGAGTACGAAAGGAGAATTGATAGCTTGGTTCAGAGGAGATGCGGCCGGATAAATGACGAATACGTGTTGAACTTTGCAAAATGGGGCATAGAGATTGCTACAAAACGATTTAGAATAGAGAACATAATAGAACTGCTGTCAAGGTTTGGGGAAGACTATCAAAATACTTTTAAGGATGCTCTTGGCAAACAAACTAACAAACAAGATTGGCAGGTTGCTTGGGATAACATCGTCACGAACCGTCATATAGTGGCTCACGGAAGAGGCCCCGTGATGATGACCCTGACAGATTTGAAGGGTCAATATAAGATCAGTTTGAGGGTGATTGACGAGATAGTGAAGTCGTTGCAGCTTAGAGAAAAGGATATTGCGGGGCTGAAATAAGGAGCAAACGCGAACTTATGGTAAACTTACAAACCGTGCCTGCCAGCAGGCCATGCCCACTTGCGGAAAAGGCATTTTCACCTTCGGGGTTTGTTTGGGCGAAGAGTAGCGGCTTTCGACCAGAGGACTGTCGAAAACTAGCCCGTCGCGCATCATTCGAGAGCCTGGTCTGGAACTGGAAGAGGCTGGGGATTTCGGCCCGTGGTCGCGAAGCCGCGGAAAGCCTGGAGTTTGCTCCCAGCGAGGTGTTCGCTCATCCCGATGTGATGTCAGCACACCCGGAACTGGCAGAGTATTATCGGCTCATGGCTTTTCTTCCTAAAAAAGGACTGCCCAAAATCAAATCTCGCGCTGGCACACAGGACACTCTACCCTTTTGCAGGTTCCTCAATCGGCGCTTATCCTCGTTGATTTCGGTCGCCGCCAAAGTGAGCCGTGAAAACCGCCTCAACCCGATCTTTGTCGGGGCCGCCAAGCAGCAGGGGAATTGGCCTGATCCCGGATTGGAGGCGGCGCGAGACTTGGAACAGATTATCACCAATTATGCCACCGAAAACGGTTTGGTGGATTTTGAGGCGACGGAACGATTGAACCAATCTTTCGACTTGCTGCCATTCTTAAAGATGAAGGGAAACGGTCTGCATTTCTGAACGAACTTTTTAAGTTTCATCTGCGCGAAAATATCTAATCGTGTTTTTTTGTGAAAATTTCAAAACAAAATAGCGAGCGGTTCGTGGTCATCATGGCCGGAGGGAGGGGGGAGCGGTTTTGGCCGGTCAGCCGCGAAAAGACGCCCAAGCAGTTGATCGCCTTGCTCGGCAAGCGGTCTTTCCTGCAACAAGCCGTGGACCGGGTGCTGCCGCTGGCGCCGCTGGACAATATCCTGGTCATCACCAACGCGGCGCAGGCGGCCGCGGTGCGCAAACAATTGCCCAAGCTCCCCGCCAGGAATGTCATCAGCGAGCCGGTGGGGCGCGATACGTGCGCCGCCGTGGCGCTGGGCGCGGCAATTGCGGGGCATCGCTCCACCAGCGCCGTCATGGCGGTGCTGCCGGCGGATCATGTCATTCCGGAAGAGAAGAAATTTCAGCAGGTCCTGGCCGATTCTTTTGATCTAGCCGGGCGCGGCCAGGTGATGGTGACGATCGGCATCAAGCCGACGGAGCCGGCGACCGGGTACGGTTACATTCGCGTGGGCAACGTCCTGCCCGCGCCGCACGGGGCCAAGCCGTATCAAACGGTTTTTTACAAGGCGGAACAGTTTGTGGAGAAACCGCATTTCGACCGCGCGCAGGAATATGTGAACAGCGGCCAGTACCGTTGGAACGCGGGGATGTTTGTCTGGTCGTTCGTCACCATCACGCAAGGATTGGAGAAGCATCAGCCGGAACTGGCGTTGGCCTGCCAGCGCTGGTTCCAGGCGGCGGACACCCCCAAGCTGGCCAAAATACTTGCCAGGGAATACCCCGCGCTGCCAAAGATCTCCATAGATTACGCGCTGATGGAGCAGGCGCAGAACGTGGTGGTGGCGGACGGTGCGTTTGAATGGGACGATTTGGGGTCCTGGACGGCGCTGGGCCGGCATCTGCCGGCGGACGCGGCGGGGAACTGCGCGGTCGGCGATTTCATCCAGGTCGGGGGCGAGGGCAACATTATATTTGACGCAAGAACGAAGAACCGGACGCCCATCGCGGTGGTGGGGCTGCGCCACGCCATTTTGGTGCAAACGGACGACGCGGTCTTGCTGGCCCACAAAAGCCAAGCGCAGAAAGTGAAGGAGCTGGTCAAGAAACTGGCGGAGGACAAGAGGTACAGGAAGCTGGTCTGAGGCGGGGAGATTGCGCATTGCGGATTGCGCATTGCGGATTGCGGATTGAAGAAGAGGTTGCATTCCGGCTGTCTTTTAATCCGCAATCCGCAATCCGCAATGGAGAGTGCTCTCACTGGCTGCCGGGGACGGCGTTGGAATCGGTTCCCATCATTTTTTGCATCATCGGCATCATCGCCCTGGTCAGATTGAGAAAATTGCTTTGGAAATTGGCCAGGGTTTGAAGCTGGCCGGGAGAAAGAAAGTCGGCCGCTTGTTGATAGACCCGTTGGTTGATCTGGTCTTGGATTTGAAGGGCTTGGCCCGCTTGGGCGGCGGGGTCGGCGGCGGGAATAACGGGCCTTCCCGTGGCGGGGTCCACGCCGGAAAGGGAGTTTTTCCGTTCGTTGATCATGAGTTGCAGGAGGCGCTGTTGTTGGTCATCGGTCAGCGGAACGACAAAGCTGTTGTTTATTTGTTCAAACATCATGCGGTCGGGGAGAGTTGTCTGAAACTCCTTGAATTGCGCGGCGCCGCCGTCGCCCAGCAACAACTGCATCTGCTCTTGCAAACTGCTTTGCGCGTTGTTGACCGCGCTCAAGGCGGCAGATTTGTTGGTGCCGCTCATCATGGCGATGCCTTGAACCATGGCGTTGGTCACGTTGTCCGTGAGCAGCTTGTAGAAGGCGTCGCGCTGGTCGGGCGTCAGGTTGAGTTGTTTGACGAGCGGGGCGTATTGGGTTTTCATGAGTTCGGCTTGTTGCTCGCCCATGGCCTTGATGTAGTCGGGGTTTTTCATCATGTCCTCCACCAGGCTGCCGAGGCCTTTGCCTGTGGGAAAAACGCCGGAGGGATTGGAGAGGACAGCCGGCGCGGCGGGCGGGGGCTTGCGCGCGGAGGACTGGGTGGATGCGGCCACGATCTGGCGAAGTCCCTGGGCCATGGTCTCATCCCGTGTTTCCAACTCCTTGATGGCGGCCAGTTGTTTATCGCTTTGTTGCGCGGCCTGCTGAAGCTGGTGTTGCAACGAGGTGACTTCTGTTTTCTGAGTTTCAATTTTGCCCCATTGCAGCGCAATGACGGCGGCCGCGGCGACGCCGGCGGCGATGTTCAGTTTTGTCCAGGCCATAAGTTTGAGGGTTCCTTTCACCAGGGTGAGAGTGGACGCGGTCAGCGCCGAACCCTGGCAGGCGGCGGCGACGACAGCGGTGGAAAGTCCGGCGGGCGCGGCCTCGATGGAATGCGCGGAAATGGCCGCGCCCAAAGCCGTGACGGAAAGAGTGACCCCGCGCTTGAGGAAAAAAGCGCGCAGTTTTTCCAGGGCGCGGTTGATGCGCATTTTGGCGGCGGCGTCGGTCGCGCCGAGGGCGGCGCCGACTTCCTTCAACGGTTTGTTTTCAAAATAGCGCAGCACGATGGCATTGCGGTCGGCCTCGCTCAAACCGGCCATGGCCTGCTCCAGCATGGGGCCGACCTGCTCCCAATGGTCCGGTTCCGGTTGGTTGAAGGTGGATTGCATATAGGCTTGCTGTTCGCGGTGTTGCCGGCGAATTTCGCGGCGGAGCGAATTGGCCGCGGTGAGCCGCGCGGTCTGGTAGAGCCAGCCGGAAAGGACGGTTCTGCGGCGCAAGGTTTTCGCCTTCCTGGCCAACACGACGAAAACCGCCTGCGTGATTTCCTCCGCCTCCTGGCGATTGCCCGACTGCCGCAAGGCCACCGAATAAACGAGGTTGATATAGCGGGAGACAAGTATGGAGAAGGCCTCTTCGGAACTGCGGGCCGCGTATTCCTCCAACAACCGCATGTCGTCCATCATCAGCATTTGCTTATATATGTCCGCCTCAATGGAAAAGAGAACATGTAAAATTGCGGATTGCGGATTGCGGATTGCGGATTGAAGAGAAAACGGTCGCATCGTGGCTCGCTTTTCAATTCACAATCCGCAATCCGCAATGGAAATTTCAATTCGTCGGCCTCCCAGGTCTGCCCATCGTTGTTGCCTTGCAGGATGATTTCCGGCCGGGTCCGGGTCATGACGGCCCAAAAAAGAAGCGGTCGAGCTTGGAAAGGAACCGGCGGCGCGCGGCCACTTGTTCATAAATGATCTCCGACAGGCCGGCGAAGAGGGGCATCTTGCGGTAGCACCAGAAAAGCCAGCGCTTGACGCCGCCCGCCGCGAGCGAGCGGAAGACCGCCTCCGCTCCGGTGCAAACCGAGCCGTCCGGGGAAATCAAATGGAGGGCGTCCGCAAAATCCGGGCGCGGAATTTCCGGATATTTTTTTGCGACCGTTTCATCTTGGAAAGGCAGGAAATCCAGCGCGTCCCCGGTGGCGCGCTGCCAGCGGACGACCCAGCGGCGGCAGAAATCGCAGTCGCCGTCGAAAACCAGCAGCGGCTTGGGCGGAGGTGATGCGACTCGGACGTCATCCGGCACAGGAGCCTATCCCGGTAGGGCGGCGCTGCTGCGCCGCCGCAAGCGATACGACTCAGAGATCATTGGAGACAGAGAGGTTTAAAAGTGGGCGATGATATTGTCGCCGAATTCGGAGCACTTGATTTCTCTCGTGCCTTCCATCTGCCGGGCGAAATCGTAGGTGACGCGTTTGGAAGCAATGGCGCCGTTGAGGCCTTTCAAGATCAAATCGGCCGCTTCAATCCAGCCGAGGTGGCGCAACATCATTTCGCCGCTCAAGACCACGCTGCCGGGGTTGACCTTGTCCTGGTTGGCGTATTTGGGGGCGGTGCCGTGGGTGGCTTCGAAGATGGCGTGGCCGGTGATGTAATTGATGTTGCCGCCCGGGGCGATGCCGATGCCGCCGACCTGCGCGGCCAGGGCGTCGCTCAGGTAATCGCCGTTGAGATTCAACGTGGCGAGGACATCGAAATCCTCCGGGCGGGTGAGCACCTGCTGGAGGGCGATGTCGGCAATGGCGTCTTTGATGACCAAGCCGGCGCCGGGTTTGCCCTCGGGGATTTTGCACCACGGACCGCCGTCCATTTCCACCGCGCCGAAGTATTCCCTGGCCACCTGATAACCCCAGTCGCGGAAAGCCCCTTCCGTGAATTTCATGATGTTGCCCTTGTGGACGAGGGTGACACTGCGGCGCTTGAATTTGATGGCGTAACTGATGGCGCTGTGGAGCAGCCGCACGCAACCGCTGTAGCTGACCGGCTTGAGGCCGAGGCCGACGCGGATGTCGGCGGGAAAATTCTTCGCGCCCACGGCGGCCCAAAAACTTTCCGCCTTTTCGCGGGTGCCGAACCGGATTTTGTCGAAGCTTTTGGGAAATTCCTTCGCGAGGAAATCGAGCCACTTTTGCGCTTCCGGCGAGCCGGGGGCGAATTCGATACCGGCGTATATGTCCTCGGTGTTTTCGCGGAAGATGACCATGTCCACTTTTTCTGGATGTTTGACAGGAGAGGGGACGCCGGGGAAGTATTGCACCGGGCGGAGGCAGACGTAGAGGTCGAGCATTTGGCGCAGGGCGACGTTGAGGGAACGGATGCCGCCGCCGACCGGCGTGGTGAGCGGCCCTTTGATGCCGACGAGAAATTCCTGGAAAGCGGCCACGGTGTCGTCGGGCAGCCAGTTGTTGAATTTCTTGAAGGACTCTTCGCCGGCGTGGACCTCGAACCAGGCGATTTTCTTTTCGCCGCGATAGGCCGCGCGGACGGCGGCGTCGAAGACCCGGACGCTGGCGGCCCAGATGTCCGGCCCGGTGCCGTCGCCGCGAATGAAGGGGATGATGGGATTGTGGGGAACGATGAGCTTGCCGCCGACGGTGGTGATTTTGCCGCCGGCAGGCGGCGCGATGTCTTTGTAGGGCATATCAAATCAAATAATAATTTAGCTTCGGGAACCGAATATAACTGATCACAACTGGAAAATAACTGAAAACGGCCGAAATCTCAATTTAGATTAAGATTAGGATTAGGAAATTATTGATTCGAGGGTTTGGGGCGGCGGGGTTTCCACTCTTTTTTGGGCGGCTCGGGGAGGCCCTGGGCGCGCAGGGCGGTGCGGAAATGGGTTTTGGCAACTTCGGCGAGTTTGGCGGCACCGTACTGGGCGACGAATTCCTTGGCGGCGGCGTCCACGGCGGCGGAGGCGCCTTTGGGAAAGATCATGTCGAATCGCTTGCCCAAGGCGGCCAGGCGGGTGACGAATTCGTTGCGGGCCAGGATGGAGGCGGCCGCAACGGCCAGGTCGGCCTCGGCTTTGTGGCGCTGGACCAATTCAAGGCTGCGGCCCATGCGCATGAGCGCGCTCTCCACGGTGGCTTTGTCGTGGGCGAATTGGTCGCTGATGGCGCGGACGGGCTGGGGATTCATGCGGTAGGACTGGCCCATGAGGTTTTCAATGACGCGGGCGTGACCCCAGGCGAGCAAGGTGTTGACGCTGCGCAATTTGAAGAAAAGCCGGTTGTAAGCTTCGTTGCCGATGGGCACGACGGTGTGAACGCAGCCGGGGGTGTTGCGAATCAGCCTGGCCAGCTCGGCAATGCGGCGGTCGCTGGAGATGTCTTTGGAATCGCGGATGCCGGCGTTTTTCCAGGCGGTGACGATGGATTCATTGATATAGACCCCCGCGACACAAAGCGGGCCGAAAAAATCGCCCTTGCCGCTTTCGTCCACGCCGATGCGGGGGGCGAGCAGCTCGGGATGCAAGATGGTTTCGTAGCCGAGTGTGGCCTCCTGCAAAATCTGCGGCTCGAGGACGAATTCGACAAAATCCTGCGTGCCCTTGCCCTGGACGACGAGTTGGCCGCTTTGGTAAAAGACAACATTGGTTTTTTCCTTTTCGGCGGCGAACCGGGCGTAGGGGACTTCGCGGAAGGAGAAGTCGTGGTCGCGCAAATAATGTTGGAGTGCGCCGGCCTGGGAGTCGGTCAGTTTGCAGGTGTGGCTGGTGATCGGGTTCACGGGAGTTGGGCAATTCTCAGTCCCGCCTTGCGGGATAAATGTCGGCTGTTCATTATCAGGCCTGAACTGAAAAGGGAACGCTGAAAACAAGCAAACATAAACTGAAGACCGGTGTGACGTGTAAGCCCAAAATGGTGGGGCGCGCGCTCCGTCCGCGCCGCGGCGGGCAGGGGACTGCCCGCCCTGCCATTCCCCACCCGCCCCAAACTGGCCGGATACAGGCGGTGCGGCGGCTGCTGGAGTGGTTCGGGGAGAACGCGCGGGATCTGCCGTGGCGGCGGACGCGCGATCCTTACGCGATTTGGATTTCCGAAATCATGCTGCAGCAGACGCAGGTGAAAACGGCGGCGGCTTATTGGGATCGGTGGATGCGGGCGCTGCCGGATGTGCGCGCGCTGGCCCGCGCCAAGCCGGCCCGGACGCACAAGTTGTGGGAAGGGCTGGGTTATTATGCCCGGGTGCGCAACGCGCAGGCGGCGGCGCGGGTGATGGTGAAAAAACATGGAGGTGAGTTTCCGAAAACACTCGCGGAGGCGCTCGCCCTGCCGGGCGCGGGGCGGTACACGGCGGGAGCGGTTTGCAGCATTGCCTTTAACCTGCCGGCGCCGATTTTGGACGGGAATGTGATGCGGGTCTTGAGCCGGGTGTTTGGCGTGGCGGGAGACCCGCGTGGGAAGGAGGCGAATGAGCGGCTGTGGGGGCTGGCGGAGGAACTGGTGGGGATTGCGCATGGACTGCCCTCCGTAGGCTGGGCGCAGGAGGGCGGATTTCCTCCTCCGCTAAAGCTACGGAGGACAGGGCGAATTGCAGATTGTCCGATTCGACCGATTGGTCCGGCGTCCGCCACTGCGGATGGCGGAGGGGCGGCTGGGCGGAACTGCGGACGGTTGAATGAGGCGCTGATGGAATTGGGCGCGCTGGTTTGCACGCCGAGGGAGCCGCGCTGCGCGGTTTGCCCGCTGCGCCGGTTGTGTTTTGCGCGGCAGAATGACCGGGTAGGGGAGTTTCCCATGTTGAAGGCGGCGGCCAAGTTCAGCCGGCGGCGGTTCGCGGCGTTTATTGTCAAGAAGAACGGGCGTTTTCTGGCGCGGCAGCGGCCGGCGGGCGGCGTCAACGCGCACTTGTGGGAGTTTCCCAATGTGGAAATCGCGCCGGAGGAAAAGAATCCGGCGGCGGCGGCGGCGCCGTTTGTGCTGAGGGGGACGAAGGCGGTTTGGCGGGTGCGGCATACAATCACGCGACACCGGATTTTGCTGGAGGCGTATCGGGCGGAATTGCCGTGGCGTGCGGGCAAAGGAGCCGCGCCGGGGGTGTGGCGGACGCGGGCGCAGTTGGAGCGGCTGGCATTTGCCGCCGCGCATCGGAAGATTCTGGCCGCGTTGCGGGACGAAAAAGAACTCGAAAAACAGTCGGGAGCGGTATATCTGTAGATGGATGTCCGAAGACAGACGATTGCCGATAAAAGTGGTGGGCCGCCAAGGCGCACCGAAGGTGGATGTGCTCACGTTTGCTCCGGTCCAAAACGCGTTCGCGACAAGTCCACAGGGCCGCACATTTATTCGCAAGGGGGTCTGGCGTTTTAAGAGTTTTGAAGAGGCAGATGAGTGGACCGCGAAAATGCGAACCGAGGCCCAGAACCGCGCGCCCCGACGGCAGATAATCTCCTGACTCGGCCAATTCTTCCTGTCCCAAACTTTTTTCTCGACATGTCCGGCTGCGTCGTTAAAATGAACACACCCACATTACGGGGTTTCAATGTGGGTGTCTTCCGTGTTAAAAACACCTCTCCTCCACATTTTCCAACGCGGCAAAGCCGCAACCAAAATGTCCTTTCAGAAAACGAAGAAGATGAAAGAGGCGAGGTGGAAAGAGAGGGGTGAATTTGGAGGTGTGAAACAGGCGGGTTAGCGGTCCTGCAAACTATGCACCCACTGGATGGCCTGTTGCAGAAGCTGAGTGCCGTCGGTCAATTTCAATTTTTCCTTGATGCGGGCGCGGTAGGACTCGACCGTTTTGATGCCGAGGTGAAGTTCCTCCGCGATGCGGCGCGTCCCCTGGCCCCGGCCAATGAGCTGAAAGACCTCCAACTCCCGGTCGGTCAGGCGTTCCATGGGGGAACTGGCCTCCGGGCGGCGGCCCAGGACCAATTTGTGCAGCATGCGCGTCGCCATTTGTTCGCTGACGTAGATCTGCCCGTCCAACACCTGGCGAATGGCCAGAAGGATTTTCTTGGTGGCTTCCTGCTTGGTGATGTAGCCCCTGGCCCCGGCCCGCAACACCCGCTCCGCGTAAAGCGACTCATCGTGCATGGAGAGCACCAGGACCGGCAGGGAGGGCAGACGCGCCTGCAGGTCCTTGACCAACTCCAGCCCGTGCGTGTGCTTGAGCGAAATATCGGCGATGACAATGTCCGGGCGGGTTTGTTCGATCTTGGCCACCGCCTCGGGCGCGTCTTCCGCCTCGCCGCATACCTCCAGGTCGTTTTCCCGCTGAATCAACAGGCCGAGCCACTCGCGCACCAGCGGGTGGTCGTCAACCAGAAACACTTTGCTCCTGGCCTGCTCAGGCTTGGTTCGAGTGGACGTGCTCATGGTCCATCATTTCTTTATTGTAAAAGGAGCAAATGACAATGGTGCCGCCGCCCGCGCCGCGGCGAATGTCCAGCGACGCCCCGATCATGCTCGCCCGGTAATTCATGATGCTCAGGCCCATGCCGCCCTGGTGGCGCAAGGAGTCCGGGAAACCCACCCCGTCGTCTTTGACCGTCAGCGTCACCTCGTCCTCCACCGCGCCCAGGCCGATGGAGATGGCGCCGCAGTCGCCATGCTTGACAGCATTGTTAATCGCCTCCTGCGCGATGCGGTATAAATTGCTGCCCGCCACCTCGTCAAAAATGCAGACCGGCTCGTCGCAGGAGAAGCGGCAGGCGATGCCGGTGCGGGCCTGCACGCTGGCGGCCAGTTCCTCCAGGGCCGAGGCCAGGCCGTCCACCTCCAGGCGCACGGGGTAAAGGCCGCGGGCCAGATGGCGCGCCTCGGAAATCCCCTGGTTGACCATTGCCACGATGGCCTCGGCCTGGGCCGCCTCGGGCGCGGAGTGGCGGGCCAGGTTCTCGCGCAACAACTCGCCCGCAAAGGCCACGCTCACCAAATGCTGGCACAGGCTGTCGTGCAAATCCTGCCCGATCCGCCGCTGCTCCCGGTCGCTGATGCCGGTGATTTGCTTTTCCATGCGCTTGCGCGAAGTGATGTCAGAAAGCACCACCACGCCCCCCTGCACCTTTCCCTTCTCGTCTATGAGCGGCCGCCCCGTGGCCATCAGCCAGATGCCTTCCGAGCCGTCCGCGCCGCGCAAAAACATCTCCGCCCCGGTGATCTCCTCCGCGCGCATGGCGCGCAAGAGGGGATGTTCGCCGCGGCGATAAGCCGGTCCCTCGGAGGCCAGGGCCTCGAATTGCGCCAGCCATTGCGACGGCGGGATTTCCCCCAGGCCGATGCGCACTAGGCGTTCCGCCGCGGGATTGAAGAGGATGATTTCGCCCCGCGCATCGGCCACCATCACGCCATCGCCCATGCTGTTGAGAATGGACTGCAAAATGCCGCTTTGCCGGCGCAAGGCGCTTTCCGAGCGGGCCAGTTGGGCGGCGCGGACTTCGGCGGCGGCGCTGCGTTCGGCCACGCGCTGCTCCAAAGTTTCATTGAGCCGATTCAGGTTGGCCTGGGCGCGGGTCCGTTCCGCCACTTCGTTCTGCAAGGCGCTGTTGGCCCGCGCCAGTTCCAGCGTCCGCTCTTTCACGCGCGCTTCCAGCCCTTCGTGCGCCCGGCGCAGCGCCTCCTCGACCCGCTTGCGTTCCGCCACCTCGGCCATGAGGATGGCGGAGAGGGCGAAAACCATGAACCTCATGGTGGCGGCCCACAACAGTTTCCAGGGGCTTTCCACCGTCTCCGCCACCAGATTCTTCGCCACGTACCAAGCCGCCGCCGAGGCCAGGGCGATGATCAGTCCGGGAGCGCGCCCGGCGAACCAGGCGACAAAACAGATGGGGACAAGATAGAAAGCCAGCAGGACGATCGTGCCGGTGACGTAATCCATCGCCCCGGTGTAGGCCACCACGATCAACCCCATGATGAGGAAAGTCGTGCGTGATTTTCGACTTAGGTACTCAACGATCTTCACGTTCCGATAATCTAGCTCAAACCCCTCGCCGTGGAAAGCCCGAATTTTGCCACATTTGCTTGCTTCGCCGGCCCAAACCCGCTTATATTTTACACTCGCAAAAAAACTATTGCCATGACTCTTTTTTTTCCCAAGCGAACATTGGCACAAACTCTGTGTCTGGCCGTTCTGACGGCCGCTTTCTCCCTCCGCGCCCAACCCCCCGGCCCCGCCGCAACTCCAGGCCCGCGCGATGCCGTTCTCCTTGCCATTTCCGGGACAGTGGAGGTGGCTCCCGCCGGCTCCACCAATTTTGCGCCCGGCCAGCCCAATCAAATCCTCCACCTGGGCGACCAGGTTCGCAGCGGCAAAGCCAGCCGCGCCACCTTGCGCCTGTCCGACAAGAGCGTGCTGCGGCTTTATGAATTGACGACCCTGCAAATCAAGCCGCCGCAGCAGGCCGGCCACAACGACGTCATTGATGTCAAAGTCGGCGCCACTTATTTCTTCAACCGCGACAAACCGCAGGAAACCCAGTTCCAAACGCCTTCCGCCTCCGGGGCCATTCGCGGCACGGAGTTCAACCTCGCGGTCGGCGAGAACGGACGGACGGAATTGACGCTGCTCGACGGCCAGGTGGATGTGACCAACGACCAAGGCTCCCTCCCCTTGCAAAGCGGCGAACAAGCCACCGCCGAGAAAGGCCAGGAGCCGATGAAAACCGCCGTCATCAACGCGGTCAATACTATTCAGTGGACCCTCTATTACCCGGCGATTCTGGATCCGGAAGAATTGGAGATGCCCGCCGAATTGCAAGCCACTCTGGCCCCATCGCTGGAAGCCTATCACGCCGGCGATCTGCTCCAGGCCCTGGCCAAGTACCCCGCCGGCCGCACCCCCGCCTCCGAGGTGGAACGGGTTTATCGCGCGGCGCTGCTGCTGGCTGTTGGAGAAGTGGATCAAGCCCAGAGCCTCTTGGGCGACCCCATGAGCCAGGCGCGTCCAGCCGCTCTGGCCGGCGCGCTGCAAGAAATGATCGCCACGGTCAAGGGGGCTTCCTTCTCCCGCGCCGCCCCCCGGGCCCTGGCCGGCGAATGGCTCGCCGGTTCCTATGCCGCGCAATCACACCGCGACCTGGTTCAATCTCTTGAAATGGCCCTCAAGGCCGCGGCCAAATCGCCCCACTTGGGTTTTGCCCTGGAACGGGTCGCGGAAATGGAATTCAGTTTTGGCCGCACCGAGCCGGCCCTGGACGCCCTGAAGCAAAGCCTGGCCGATTCGCCGCGCAACGCGCAGGCTCTCGCCTTGAAGGGCTTCGTCCTCAGCGGCCAAAATAAAATAACCGAGGCGCGCTCCTATTTTCAACAAGCCATTGCCGCGGACAGTTCCCTGGCCAACGGCTGGCTGGGCAGGGGCTTGACGAAAATCAAGGCGGGCGAGGTGGACGGCGGGCGGCAGGATTTGGAAGTGGCGGCGGCGCTGGAACCGACCCGGGCCTTTCTGCGCAGCTACCTGGGCAAGGCCTGGAGCATGGACCAGCCTTTCCAGTACACCTGGAATTCCCAGAAGGCAACCAATGAACTGGTCCGGGCCATGCAGTTGGACCCCAAGGACCCGACCGCCTGGCTCTACTCTGCCCTGTTGAACGACCAGCGCGATGCCATCAACCAGGCCATCGCCGATCTGGAGCATTCCCAGGACTTGAACGCCAACCGCACCCTCTTCCGCTCGAAATTTCTGCTTGACCAAGACCAGGCCGTGCGCAGCGCCAACCTCGCCTTGATTTACGAGGACGCCGGCTTTACCGACGTGGCCATGCGCGAGGGAACCCGGGCCGTGGAAGACGATTACGCCAATTACGCCGCCCATTTGTTCCTGGCCGACAGCTACTACGCTCTGCTCGACCCCAGGAAGAGCAACATCCGTTACCAATCCGCCTGGGAGGACGAGTTGCTTCTGGCCGACCTCCTCGCCCCGGTCGGGGCCGGCGTCCTTTCCCAGGGCGTTTCGCAGCAGGAGTATTCGAGGCTCTTCGAGGCCGACCGCATCGGGGTCAGTTCGGCTTCGACGTATTGGAGCCGGGGCGCGTGGCTGGAGAACGCCTCGCAATATGGCATGATCGAAAACGTGAGCTATTCCCTGGAAGGTTATTATTACACCGATCCGGGATTCCGTCCCAACAATGATATTGACATCAACGACTTCACTGCAACCGTGAAGTACCAGTTCGCGCCCAAGGACACGGCCTTCCTCCAAGTGGAACGGGTGGAGGATCATTTGGGCGATGTCAACCAGTACTATAATCAAAACAGCGCCGACACGACCATCCGGCAGCAGGAATTGGAGGACCCCAATATTCTCGTCGGCTATCACCATGCCTGGTCGCCGGGAAATGACACTCTGTTCCTCTACCGCAATCTTCACGATACGGCCAGCTTCACGGACCCGGCGTTTCCTGTGCCGTGGTTCTATATCGCCGGGGGCGCGCTGGCTTTTCATAACAACGCCGCGCTCACCACCGGCTATCAGGACGACCAGCACCTTAATTCGCTGGAGTTGCAGCATATTTTCCAAACGGAATCGCAACGGCTCATCCTGGGCGTCCGTTACCAGAATGAGGACCATGCCACGGAAAACAACCTCTCCTTGCCGCCGCCCAGCATCGCGCCCCCGTTGTCCCTGGCCAGCGCGGCGACAGAATTCGAGCGGTTCACCGGCTATGCTTACTATCAATTGCGGCTGTTCGATGCCTTGCGCCTGACCGCCGGCGCCACCTACGACCAAATTCGCTTTCCTGCCGGCATCGTTCAGCCTCCCATCGCGACCAGCGAGGAGAGCCGGGAGCGGCTTTCGCCAAAACTGGGCGCGGATTGGACGCCGTGGGCGCGAACCCGCTTGCGCGCCGCTTACACCCGCTCGGTGGCGGGTCTGTTCAACGACAGCACCACCTTGATCGAACCGGACGAAGTGGCTGGATTCAACCAGTCTTTCCGCAGCCTCACCCCGCTGGCGACCGTCGCGGGCACGACCTTTGAAACCACGGCGGTTGGGTTTGACCACGAGTTTTCCACCCGCACCTACCTTGCCGCCGAGGCCGGCTTGCGCAATTCCCAGTCCGACCAACTCGTCGGCATGGTCCAGGGCTTTTTGGTGCCGGGCGCCCTGGCCTCCGACAAGCAGGCCATTGACTTCAAGGAAAAATATATTGCCCTCAACCTCAACCAGTTGGCCGGCCCGGACCTCAGTTTCGGCGCGGGCTACACCTTAAGTTCGGCGGCGATAGATTACAATAACCAGGTCCTGGGCCAACCCGCCGGCACCACGGGCACTGAGTACAAGATCAACAACCAAGCCACCCTGCACCAAATCAGCCTTTTCGGAAACTACTACCTGCCCTGCGGCTTTTTCAGCCAGGTCCAGGCCAACTGGTATGCGCAATCCGACAAAGGCTTCGCGGTGAACGAACCGGGCGATGCCTTTTGGCAGTTCAACCTCTTTGCCGGCTACCGTTTCCCCAAGCGCCATATTGAAGTCCAGGTGGGCGTGCTGAATCTGGCCAACCAGAATTACCGCCTTGATCCCCTGACTTACTATCTCGATCCCTGCCGAACTCGCTCCTTCTACTCGAGCCTGAAATTCAATTTCTAATCCCGGCGGCGTGCCTTGCGCCCCCATCCCAAAGTGCCCAACCAGGAAAATAGCATAGGTTCTACTCTCCGAGGCTTTTGGCAAAGTCCGCAAGGCAAGAAGGTCAAAGGGGCGGCGGTGGGCATCCTGCTCTCCGCCGGGGTCGGGGTCGGATTTCTTCTGGTCTGGTCTTACTTTGGGGAATTTTTGGTCAACAAGAGTTACGATTATCCATTTGCCTGGCGATTTATTTTGCAGCCAGCCATAGCGCCAAATGATGTCGTGATGGTGTATTTGGACGATGCTTCTCACGAGAAGCTCAATCAAAAATATCTCGCGCCCTGGGACCGGGCTTTTTTTACTCAACTGGTGAAAAGGGCAACTGAGGAAAAGGCACAGGCCGTCGTTTTCGACATTGTTTTCAGCGACGCGCTCGATCCGGACACCGACGCAAAATTCGCCCAGGCCATGCAGGAAAGCGGGCGTGTCATCATCGCCGATGACCTGGTGATATCCGCCTACGGGAAGAAGGAAGGGGCGGGGAAGCCCGAATTCACTAAACTAAACCAGACCCTCAATGAAGGGGCCATAGACATCGGCTGTACGGCGCTGGAGCCGAGCGACGATCAGTATGTCAGGAATTATGTGCCGGGAATTCGCGGGGCAAAACTGGACAATGGTCAGGAGGTCGAGAGTGAAGCCTGGAAAACGGCCCTCTTGGTTGATCCTTCATTCGACAAGACATTCCCGCAATCGAAATATGCTCCGATCTGGATCAACTATTACGGGCCGGAATTGATTAGTCTGCAATCAGTCAGCCTCTATAAAGCCCTGGCGAAGGATGATCCGGACGTGCCGCCTGGCTTCTTCAGCAACAAAGTCATTTTCGTCGGAGAAAAACTGGAAACCAAACCGCAGGATACCCGGAAGGATGAATATCCCAGCCCCTACTCATACCGCCCCGGCAACAAGTTCTTTACCGGGGTTGGAATCCATGCCACGGTCTTTCTGAACCTCATCCGGGGCGACTGGTTGCGGCGATTGCCCACTTGGATGGAACAAACCGTTGTTATTGCGCTCGGTGTCTTGTTCGGGGGGGGGCTGGTTTACTTCCGTCCCGTGCCCGCCACTTTGATAGCCATCTTAGCCGTCATCCCGGTTGTCCTCGGAAATTATTTTGCCTTTGTCCGCTACTACTACTGGTTCCCCTGGCTGATTCCAGCAGCCGTGCAGATTCCCATTGCACTGTTTTGGTCAGTGGCATTCAACGCGGTTCAGCTTTATGTGGAAAAGCAAAAGGTCGAACAATCCCTCTCCCTCTATCTCCCGGCCCGGCTGGTGAAGAAATTCGCCAGCGACCCCACCCTCCTCAGACCGGGCGCAAAGAAGCAACAACTCACTATTCTTTTCAGCGACATCGCCGGGTTCACCAGCATCTCCGAGGGCATGGATCCCGATGAGCTGGCCAAATTGATGAACGCCTATTTCCAAAGCGCCGTGGACGACTGCATCCATTTCACGGAGGGCACTATTGTCAAATATATTGGCGACGCCATCTTCGCCTTCTGGAACGCCCCCGATCCCCAGGACAACCATCCCTTCCGCGCCGCCGAGGCCGCCCTCCGCTTTCGCGACCAGGACCAACACGAGTTCAACGGCAGGAAAGTCCTCACCCGCATCGGCCTGCACACCGGCGAGGCCAACGTTGGCAATTTCGGCAGCACCACCCGCGTGGATTACACCGCCTTCGGCGAAAACATCAACCTCGCCTCCCGCATGGAAGGGCTGAACAAATACCTCGGCACCCGCGTGCTCCTCACGGGAGACACCCAGGAAGGCATTGGCTCGCGCCTGGTCACCCGTTACCTCGGCTTGTTCCGCTTGAAGGGTTTTGAAAAGGCTGTCAACGTCTATGAGTTGATGGATCGCCCGGAAAACGGGGAGAGGACTGCCGAGTTGCGCCGGCGCTTCAGCCAGGCCCTGGAGTTGTTCCGAAAAAAGGATTTTGCCGGCGCCGAAGCCGCCTTTCGCCGCGTTCTGGAATTAAACCCGCAGGACGGCCCCACCAAATTCTATCTCGAGCAAATCGAGCACCTCCGCTCCGAGGAACTCCCCTCCGATTGGAAGGGAGAAATCACCCTCAAGGAAAAATAAACCAGGCGTCTTGGGTGGCAGGGTGCGCACTCCGTGCGCGCCGCGGCGGGCAGGGGACTGCCCGCCCTACCTTCGCCGTTTCAACCCCGTCGGAACACGGTAAATCCAAGCGCGGCGACGAACAACCCAAAGGCCACCCGCGTGCCGCTGCCGATGCGCGTGCGCTTTTCATTGGCCGTGGCCCAGTTCAGAAGATCGCGCAGGCGCCACGGCCACGCCGTGAACCAAATCCCGGCCACCACCAGCCCGTAAGCCCACACCGCGATCACCAGCCGCCATTCGCTGTCCGCCCACCGTTGCGCATCCAGCATCGTCTTGGCCAGCAGCAACATCACCACGGCCAGGCCGCGCGCCCCCAGAAAATCCGTCACATACACGCACGTCCCCACCCCCACGCCGACGAACAGCGCATCCAGATAAGGCTTTATCCCCTCGAAATCCGCCAGCGATTCGCTCTGCACGTTCCAGATGAACCACGCCGTCCCCAGCAGCATGGACACATAACCCAGCGGCAATGACCGCGGCAATTTGCGCGCCACCGCCCCGAACTTGGCTGGCTTGAGCAAGCCGAACAAATTCAGCGCCGCCATTCCCAGCCCCAGACAAATTGACAAGGTGGACAGTTTTATGGACATTGTCGCCGCGCAAACGAACACAAAACCGCCGCGGAAGCAACTCTTAAATGCGGCGTGCCGCACGGCGCGGTGTCCGTCTTGTATGGCAGGGCAGGCAGTCCCCTGCCCGCCGCACGACGATACGACGATGGTGCTACGTTGATTCCCGTGTCAACGCCGACGGCGGGCAGTGGACTGCCCGCCCTACCTTTCCCGCACCCGTCAAACCCGGAAGAATCTCCACGTTCGCGGGAAGGCCTGGGCCAAGCCGACCGCCAGGAAGACCGCGCTGGCCGCCAAGCAGGGGATCATGATTGGGGCAAAACCGCCCAGGCTTTGGGCAGGGAGGCGGGCCGCCCATTCCGCCGTCAAGCGCCAGGCCAGCCAGCCCGCCACGCAAGCCACGGCGGGCCAGGCCAGATAGTTTAGCAGTCTGCCCAAAGTGAACGATCCCCGCCCGATTCGCGCCATGCCGGCCTCGAACTCGGCTTGCAACTGGCGTCTGCGCTCCGCTCGCTGCGCATCGGACAAGTCCGCCGGCGTGGATTGAATCTGTTCCCGCAACTGCCGGTCAAAACCGGCCGATAACGCCGGAATTTTGACTCTGGTTGAAAGCGCGGCATCGAGTTGCTGAAGCTGCCGGGCCAATTCCCGGCAGGCGGGGCAGCCGGCCAGGTGGGTTTCCACTTCCGCCCGTTGGTCGGCGGACAACTGGTTGTCCTGGTAATCCAGGATTTTGTTTTCAATCATTTCGCACAACATAAGTCATAAGACGATGAGCCTGGGCAAAGGCCGGGTTTCAGGCAAGCCGCTGACCGCCGCAGCCACCGGGATTGGCTTTGGGTTCGTTTGAGAAAGCCCTGCTTCCATCGGAACCGCCGGTGCCGGGCGGGCGTTGATTCGCAACAGCTCTTTCTTCGCGCGAAAGAGAAATGTTTTGACCGTCCCCAGCGGGAGGCCGAGCATGTCGGCCACCTCTTCGTAAGCCTTCTGCTCCAAATAAAACAGGTGGATCACCTGCCGGTACTTTTCCGGCAATTGCGCCAGGAGGATTGCCACGTCCATCTCCAAGCCGGGTTCAGGGACCGCTGATCGAAGCGCCGGGAGACAGTCGGCGACCGCCTCCATTTCCGGTTCTTGCAAGGAGACGGTGGGATGGCGGCGGCGGCGTGTCAGTTCCGTGAGGCAGGTGTTGCGGGCGATGGCATAGATCCAGGTGGAAAGTGAGGCGCCGCCGTGATAGGCGGGAAGGGCTTTCCAGATTTTCACGAAAACATCCTGGGTGGCGTCCTCCGCCTGGGTTTCATTGCGCAAGATGCTGAAGGCGAGCCGAAACACTTTTTCCTTGAAGCGTTCGACGAGCAGCCCAAAAGCCTCGCCGTATTGCCGGGCTTCAAGCTGCCGCCGAATGTCGCTGTCTTCCATGGTGATGGCTCTGTCGCCCCGGCGCAACCGCCGGCCGTTGGGCGTTGGGCGCACAAGCCGGGGCGCTACTCTATTTATACTACGCAGACGCCCCTTTGGTTTCAAAAAACATTTTTGAAACAATCCGGGGCCGGGCGGAGTCGGAAGGATGGAACAGGAACAGCGCCGGGCGTGATGAATCCGCCGGCAAAGCAAAACAACAAAACGCAGACCACAGCCTGAATCTTTTATGATTGAGAATATCATTGCTATATTTATCCCCATCATTTGCATCGTGATGGTTCTGGGAACCGGTATGCTCGGCATGTATTTGAACTACCGGAGGCGCAAGGACATGTTCGCGCTCTACCACCAGGAACGCATGGCGGCCATTGAAAAAGGGATTGATCTGCCGGCTCTGCCAGAGGACTTCTTCCGCGAAACCGACGGAAGACGGTGGCGGCACTCGCCTCACGGAACGCTTTTGGGTGGACTGATCCTGGTGTTTATTGGCCTGACATTATATCTGGCGCTTCATTTCAGCGGCGTGCGCACAGACAATGGCGGCGATGCGGGGCTTTTTGCCCTGATTCCGGCTGGCATTGGGGCGGCTTGTCTGATTTACTACTTTGCCGTGGGCCGCAAGCTGGCCGCCGCCCAGGAAGAGGGACGAAAAGCCAGGCTGGCGGAATCGGCCCGGGACCGGAATCCGCCGGCGTAAGCGCGGCCGGCGCCCGGCGAAATGCCAATCACGATTGTATGAAAAAACTTTTTTCTTTCATGGCCGGCGCCGGCATTCTGGCAGCCTTGACCGGGTGCGGCGTCCACATCTCCGGGTTGTCCGGCGGCTGGTCGGACGCCGATTTGAAGGCCGTCACCAACCTCACCCAAAATGCCGAAATACCGGCCAGCCTCCAAAGCCTGGAGGTGGACAACCTGAGCGGGGACATCCACATCACCGGCACTGACAGCGGCCCGACCCGCTGGACCTGGAAACTCACCGTCCGCGCCCGCACCGATGCCCTGGCGCAGCAGATCGCCGCCGGCGTCCGCTGCGCGCCTGAGCTGGATGGCGGTCGTCTCAAGCTCGTGGTCACAACGCCCGAAATCACGGAACCCCACAGCCTCCAATCCGATTTTGAAATCAGCGCGCCCAAAGCCGCGGCCATCCGGACTCAAACCCACTTTGGCAGGACCGAGATTGCGGATTCCGGAGGCGATGTCGAAGCCGAGGACCAAAACGGCGGCATGGAAATCCGCAACATCGGCGGCCACGTTCGCGCTCGAACTTCTTTCGCCCGCTTGATGGTCAGCGACACCGGCCCGGCCGTTTTGCACAACCAGAACGGACAGATCGAAGCCACTCGCATCGGCGGGCCGTTGGAGGCCGGCACCAGCTTTGCCTCACTCGTTGCGCAGGACATCCGCGGGCCTGCCACGCTGGCCGATCAGAATGGGGAAATCAAGGCCACGGCCATTGGCGGTTTGTTGGACGCCAAAACCAGCTTTGCCGCCATCGAGGCGCGTGAGATCGCCGGACCCGTTCACTTGCGAAATCAAAATGGAAGGGTCCAGGTCGCGCAGGCCAAAGGCGAGGCCGACATCAAAACTTCCTTCAACAAATTGAGCGTCGAAGCAATCGAAGGGGACGCGATCCTGGTCAACCAGAACGGGGAGGTGGCGGCCAGCGGCGTGACCGGCTCGGTCAAGGCCGACACTTCCTTTGCCGCCATGGAGATCAAGGGCGCCGGCGCCAAGTTTGTGTGCCACAATCAAAATGGGGCCATCCGGCTGCGCGCCACCTCCGCCGCGCTCACCAATATCGAAGCGAAAACCAGTTTCGGCGCGCTGGAAGTCCATCTGCCGGCCGGCCTGAAACCCGCCATTCAAGCGCGAACCACCTTTGCCGACATCGAGTCCGATTTCCCCGTGCTGATGAAGCCGCGCGGCGAGGACCCCTTTGCCGGCATCGCGCCCGACACTGCGCGCATCACGTTGCAGAATCAAAACGGCAGGATCGGCGTCGTCCGCGACTGAACGTGTCCGGCCACTCCATAGAGCGTAAAAGAACCCGCCCGCTCAATTTCCAATTCCACCAACTCCCCGCGCCGCTCCTTCCCGTCCTGAAAAACCACAATCCGGTTGCAGCGGGTGCGGCCCATTTGCCGCGCGGCATTTCTCCGGCTCGGCCCTTCCACCAGCACCTCCATCCGCTGGCCCACCCGCGCCCCGTAGCGCCGCCCGCTGATTTCATTGACCAGCGCCAGCAGGCGCGCGTTGCGTTCCTCCTTCACCGCCTGCGCCACCTGGCCGGGCAGGGACGCCGCCGGCGTGCCCTGGCGCGGCGAATACTTGAAAAGATAGCCATTGTCAAATTCCACCGCCCGCGCCAGCGCCAGCGTCTCCTCGAAATCCTCCTCCGTCTCCCCCGGAAAACCGACAATGAAATCGGTGGTGATCCCCATGGCCGGCTGCGCGCACCGCAGTTTTTCAACCAAGCCCAGGAACCGCTCCCGCGTGTAGCCCCGGTGCATCAGTTTCAAAATGCGGTCGCTCCCGCTCTGCGCCGGCAGATGCGCGCTCTCGCACAACTTCGGCAGCCGCCCGTAGGCCTCCACCAAATCGTCCCCGTAACCTTTGGGATGCGGCGCGGTGAACCGGATGCGCTCCAGCCCTTCCACTTCCTGGACCGCCTCAAGCAATTGCACAAAAGCGGATTTGCCCTGGCGCGCGGGCACTTCGCGCCGGCCATAGCTGGTGACGATCTGGCCGAGCAGCGTAATCTCCTTCACGCCGCCCTCCGCCAATTGCCGGCACTCCGCCACGATGTCCGGGATCGTCCGGCTCCGCTCCTCCCCGCGCGTGTCCGGCACGATGCAAAAAGTGCAACGCTGATTGCACCCCTGCATGATGCTGACAAACGCCGTCACCGGCCGCGCCGCCGCGCCGTCCGCCGCCCCGGGACTCCGCGCCAAGTGCTCCTTGATCGTGGCCTCGCTTCCCGCCTCCGCCTCCACGTCCACGATTTTCCCGCGCTGTCCGGCCAGGATTTCATCCAAATAATCCGCCGCGCGATGAAGTTTTTGCGTGCCAATCACCAGGTCAACATCCGGCAGTTGCTCCAGCAAGCGCGCGCCCCGGCTTTGCGCCATGCAACCGAGCAAGCCGAGCACCACCTTGGGTCGGTGCCGCCGGACATGGGCCGCGACGGACTGCATTTTGCCGATGGCTTTTTGCTCCGCCATGTCGCGCACGCTGCACGTATTGAGCAAAATCACATCCGCCCCCGCCTCGGTGCGGGCCAGCGAATAGCCGCGCGCCGCCAGTTGCGCCGCGACCGCCTCCGAGTCGCGCTCATTCATCTGGCACCCGTAAGTTTTGATATAAACACTCGGCATGATTCACCATATCCTCTTTTTCGCCAGCGGGCCAACTTCAAAGACAGGACTGCCTCAAGTCCGGGATGGCCTGTAGCGGCGGTCTGTGACCGCCGCCAATGTCGCCGGAATCGGACCCCCGAGTCTGCGGCTGCGCTCCTTGTTGTCGGACGTGATCGGATTTGTCAATAGACCCATCGCCGCTCACGACCCCCATTCCAGCAGACGCTCAACCGACACCCGCCATTCCTTTGCTCGCCCGTTAGAAGCCCGAGAGTGATTTGGCCAAACTATTGTTTGATCCCTTTGATGACCCCTTTGACGCTTCATTTCAAACTTTTCAAATTAATTGGCATAGAGCGCAGTTCGCCTCTCCACACAGCATCATCTTTGTGAGTTCCATAGAAGCCATATTGGTAACGCACGACGAGGTTTGTATAATGGCGGTCACTTAACTGTGGAAAAGCCTCTTTCAACTTCATGGTATAAACATAACTCCGGCCTTGGGGAATCGTAATTCGGTCTAAATGGACGGGTCTGCCAGAATCAGGCGATGGCATGGTCATATCATGCGGCCCCATATAGAAGCCGTAGTAAGCCGCTGGAATTTCCGGCCGCTCTTCATGACCGTCCGCATAAATGGAAAACCCCGGCCAATGATAATCAGTTCCGGTATTAGGGTTTTGCGCTTCTTTGGATTGAATCCTGCCAGCGACTTCGGTAAAGAATTTCCAATCCACAATGCCGTGGTTATGGACGGTGATCTCCACGCATCCGTCGTTGTCATTGGTAACCATCTTCGCAGCCAACGATAAATCATTTATGACAAGTGGAAGCTCTTTGCCGTAACGCGCACGGTTCTGAACCCAAAATTTTGCCCATGTTTCCAGGTAAGGACGACGTATTTCTTCCGATTTAAATGGCCAATTATTCGCACCGTCGGAAAACATAATCCCGAAAATATTACACACTGTTTCCCTGATCTGTTCTTGAGCCCACTGTTGTTCACCGATATTTGTCTGGCCGGGATGAACGAAGTTTTCAAAAAGAAGGTCAACCTGTTCCCTTGAAAAAATAACGCCGTTGTCGCCGAGTTGGTGCAATGTGAGTGAGTTATTAAATCTTAGAGGCAATTCTTTCAACAGATTGTCCACGTAATTCGAGCCGGCATTGTGAAGGTTTTCCAACCCTTGCGCGCTCATTCCCATTTTCGTATAATGAGAGTAGCTGCCTGGAATGAAACGCGGAGGACCGTTGGAGGAAATGTCTTGCGCGCCGACGATGCAGTAACCAGACAGCACCAATAAGGGAATGATGTATTGCAATTTCATATGCGGATACGGTTTCTGAATCTCTTGGTCATGGAGCCTATCGTCACCAGGATGCAAAGTCAAGCCTTCAGCCCGTCAACCCGGCAGAACGATCAAGCGTCTGGCGCCACCATCCGCGCCATTTGGATAAACTCTTGGAACGATCAATGAATTCCGACAGCCATGCCGACACAAGTAGCTATTGCACAGACATTTACGAAGGGGGCACCCTAGAAAAGTGACATTTTCGGCGCGCAACCAAGAAAATAGGAAAAAAATGCGGCGGTCATAGACCGCCGCTACATGCTCAGGCCACGAGCCATTGCAAAATCGCTTTTTGGCAATGGAGGCGGTTTTCGGCCTCTTCAAAAATTGTGGAGGCATTGGCCTCGAAGGTCTCCTCGTCTATTTCCTTCCCTCGATAGGCCGGCAGGCAGTGCATGACCAGCGCCCCGGGCCGCGCCAGCTTGACCACGCCCTGGTTGATTTGATAACCCGCCAGTTCCCGTAAACGATCCGCCGCCTCCGCCTCCTTGCCCATGGAAACCCAGACATCCGTGTAAAGTAAATCCGCGTCCCGCGCCGCCTCCCGCACGTCTTCGGTGCAGGCCACCCTGGCCCCGGCCCGCCGCAGCAGCTCCGCGCCCGGCTGGTATTTCTTCGGAGCCGCGATGCGCAATTCAAAGTCCAGCTTGGCCGCGGCAAAAATCCACGAGGCCGGCACATTGCACGCCCCGTCACCGATGAACGCCACCACCTTGCCCCTGATGGCGCCGCGCTTTTCCTGAAAGGTAAAGATGTCGGTCAAAATCTGGCACGGATGCTCCTCGTCGGTCAGGGCGTTGACCGTCGGAATGCCCGCATAGGCCGCGAACTCCTCCACGTCCTGCTGCGCAAAAGTGCGGATGACGGCCCCGTGAATCATCTTCCCCAACACCCGGGCCGTGTCCTTGATCGGCTCGCCCCGCCCCAGTTGGATTTCCGCCGCGCTGAGAAACATCACCTGCCCGCCCAGTTCCCGGATGCCCACCTCGAAGGAAACGCGCGTGCGCGTGGAAGATTTGGAGAACAACAAGGCCCACGTCTGCCCGCGCAACGGCTGGGTGGCATGATGCCCGCGTTCTTTCTTCATCACCGCGCTCGCCGCCAGAATGCTTTCCATGTCGGATCGCGGCAACTTTTCCAGGCTCAATAAATGTTTCATGGTGAAATTTGCGTCAGCACCGATTCGATTTTAGTAAGACCCTCCGCCGCTTCCTCCGGCCGCAAATTCAGGGCGGGGAGAAGCCGGATAATATGCGTGCCCGACGGCACGGCCAGCGCGCCGGCCTGATGCAGGCGGTTGATAAACTGGATGGCCGGCGATTTTTCAGACGTCGCCAAGGCCGGTATTCTCGCCGCCAATTCGATTCCCATCATCAGGCCAAGCCCGCGCACCTGTTGGAGGACGGCCGGATATTTCGCCGCGAGGCGCAACAATTCCGATTTGAACCAGGCGCCCGTCTCCCGCGCATTGCCAGCCAAATGGTCGCGCTCGATGACCTCCAGAATCTTCAGCGCGACCGCGCAAGCCAGCGGCGTACCGCCGTAGGTGGTGCCGTGCGAGCCGGCGTCCAGCAAGTCCGCGAAGGCCACGCGCACCCAGAACGCTCCCATTGGAAAACCGCCGCCGAGCGATTTGGCCATGGCAACCCCATCGGGCAAAAATCCGTCCGCCTCTGTTTTTTTCTCCTCCAAAATGCGCTGAAAACTCTGGAAGCGTCCCGTGCGAAAATGCCCGCACTGCACGCCGTCCATCAGGAGCAGCAGCTTCTTCTCATCGCACAACCGCCGCAGCCCCAGCAAATAGTCCGCCTCCGCCGGCACGACGCCGATTTCCCCCTGGACGCCCTCGACCAAAATGGCCGCGGTGGCGGGGGACAAGGCGGCCCGCGCCGCCGCCAGATCGTTGAAGGGGATTTGGCGGAAACCGGGAACCATCGGCCCGAATCCTTTTTTCACCTTGGCCTGTCCGCTGGCGGCGATGCCGGCCAAGGTGCGTCCGTGAAACGAATTCTGCGCGGTCAGGATTTCAAAGCGGCCTTCCTCGCTGCCAAAGCGCCGCGCCAGTTTGAAAAGGCCTTCATTGGCCTCGGCTCCGCTGTTGCAAAAGAAAACTTTTCCCGGCCCGATTCGCCGCGCCAGTTCCTGCGCCAGCCGCCCCTGCAACTCGTGATAATAAAGATTGGAAACATGCCAAAGCTGCCGCGCCTGCTCCGCCAGCGCTTGCGTGAGCTCCGGGTGGGCGTGGCCCAGCGCGCAGACCGCGATGCCGCCGCCGAGGTCCAGGTAGCGTTTCCCGTTCACATCCCACACATAAGAGCCTTCGCCCCGTTTCAACACCAAGTCGAAACGGGAATACGTCGGGACGACGCACTTCCGGAAAAGTTCCTGAATCGCTTGCGCTTCGTTGCAGACCACTGCCGGTGGCGCGGGGGCAAAGTCTCTCATTTTTCGGCCTTGAGTCCGTCCCAGGTTTCCAGATAGAACGCCCGCACCACCGCGTCCACCGCCAGATCGCGCGGCAATTTGCGCCGGAGAATAAGTTCAATCACATCCGTCTTGTCCCTATGGCGGCGCAAGGGCGAACCGGCCCAACTGTCCAATTTCAACGAAATCAGTTTCTCCAGCCCGACAATTTGCAAGAGATCGCTCGCCACCGTCGGCAGTGGAAAAGGCACTTTGCAGCCGCGGACCAAAACCCGGCCCGCCTGGAGCAAATCAATCATCGTTTGCGTGCGCCGGTCTTGGATTCTATCTTCAATGCCTCCCGGCAGGCGGAAGAGCGGCCCCGTCACATCCGCCGTGAGGATTTCCAGCGCATCAAGCCTGTCGGGCACAACCATGTCCACGTCTATGGTCACGCGCGGATAGCCGTACTCCTGCACCGCGATGCCGCCGACAATGAGATGCGGAATGAGATGATCCGCCAGCCGGCCCGCCGCCAGACGCGCGGTTTCCATGACGCCGGAAGTTCCGGTGCCTTCGCGCAAAACATAAGCCTCATGGTCAATCATGGGTTGGCACTATCGCATGTTTCCCGGCGCAGTTCAACAACCCCTTCACAACACAATCTCCGTACCCAGCGCCTCCTCAGTGAACACCCCCAAAAGCACCGCATGGGGCACCCGTCCATCCACGAAGGAAACCTTTCCCACACCGGCCCGCAACGCCGCCACCGCGCTGTCCACCTTGGGAATCATCCCCTGGTCAATCACACCGGACTTTTTCAAGCCCTCCACTTCTCCCGCGGACAGGCGCGGGATGAGCGTTTGGGGATCCTTGGCATCGCGCAACAAACCGGGAACGTCACTCATAAAAACCAGCCGTTGGGCCTGCAAGGCGATGGCCGCTTCGGCTGCCGCCACGTCCGCATTGCAATTATAGACCTGGCCGTCCTGGCCGCGCGCCGTCGGGCTGACCACCGGGATGATGCCATGGCGAAGGCATTCCCGCAACGGCTCCGTCTTCACCGCCACCACCTCGCCCACGAATCCCGGGTCCAGCCGCTCCCCGCCCGCCCCGGAAAGCCACAGCTTGCGGCAGGTGAAAATCTCCGTCCCGGAAAAGCCCTGCGCCTTTCCGCCCAGCCCGTTAATCGTGCTGACAATCTGCGGATTGATCTCGTGCGACAACACCCGCTCCACCACGCGCGCCGCCGCTTCATCGGTGACGCGCATCCCTTGAAGGAACTGCGCCGCCACTCCCGTCCGGGCCAGCGCGGCGGTGATCGCCTTGCCGCCGCCATGAACCAGGACCGGCCCCACCCCCGCCGCCACCAGGAAGACCACGTCCCGCGCCACACCGGAGCGCCCCGCCACCTCGGGCGACTCCATGAAACTGCCGCCATATTTGATGACAAAAGTCGCGCCGCGAAAGCGCTGTAGTTTGGAAATCAATTCTTCCATCTGCTCAAGGAGAGGAAGCAAACGCTACGGCTTGCCGGCTGGCAAGCGAATTGCATGGCTTCCTTGACTTCCGGTTCGCCCTTTCAAGTCCACTGCCGAGGGTGCGGGCTTCTTCGAGGGCCGCTCCAAGAGCACTAATTGGCTGTCTTCTGCTTGTTTTCTGTCATAAATCGCCCCGCGATGCTCTGGTTCATCGGGCAATCGCAATGCGGCGAGGTCAAGATCCGTCATCGCGGAAGACAAAGCGTCCACCAGTTGAGTTGCTGAACGGCCCGAAGACGCTTCCACGAGAAACTGCCCTAACAGCACGACGCGCCTGTCGTTGACAGAAAGGTTAAAACCGCATTCTTGAAGACGGTGCAGTTTCTGCTTTGCATTCCTGACGGCCAGCTTCCTTGCGGCATCGCCGTCTCGTTTGGCCCGCAAGTCCATCTCCTGCTTCCGACAAACCAGGATCACGTCGAGTTGAATCGGCTCTTTGGCTTGCGACTTGGGCGCCGCCACTGACATCTCTGACTTGACCGGATGGCAATTCACCAATGAAAAACCAGCTCCTGCGACGGCCTCGGCAAGGGAAGTCCAACCATCGGATCGTGAATGGTGATACGAAAACACGAGAAGCCCCTCGCGTCTCAAGACACGGCGGCACTCTGCGAACACGGCGCGCAGCTTTGTTTCGAACCGTTGCGCGCTTGCGTCCTGGACTTCCTCAGGATGCCGCGTGGTCAGACGATTGTGCGCGAACGGAGAAGGTTCGAGCTGTTGCCAGGCAAAGAAAAAATCGGCGAGTTCCGAGTAGTGAACATTGTCGAAGAAAGGCGGGTCAGTAACGACGAAATCCACGCTGTTCGCAGGCAAACCAGAGGCCGCCGAGCTTCCGCAGGAAAGATGAATCGTTCGCGGCGCGGCGCTTTCAAGCGGTGGCCACAGGGTCGAAACCTTTCCCGTGAACGGAGGGCTGCCGCCATAGGCGTGTTTTCCGCCGTTGCCTCCATTGGGGTTTTGCATGGCGACCTCGAATGGAGCGTCACGATACTCGATGGCGCGGAACAGGCGCGTCTTGAAGAGTGTCGAAAACGAACCCGAGCTTTTAGGGGTGCCCCACACATTGCCCTCCACCGGCATCCGCTCCGGTTTAAGGATATGGTGGGCAAACATGTGGCGGATGGCGCCGGTGCCTTCCCCTTTGTAGGAGGCAAACATATTGTTAAACTCCAACGTGCCTGAAAAGGCCGTCAGCATCGCCGCGCGCACCGAATCATCCGTCAATTCGAGGATGGCATGATGAAGCCAGCCGAGCGCCAGCAGTTGACGGTCATTGAAGAACGCGCGCCACGACCTGTAGGCGTAGTTGAGCGCCTGACGCGTATTGTAACCGTCCGCCAACTCCAAGGTGGGCAGGAGGAGGCGCTTCCGCGCCAATTCTTCCGAACACCACTGATAGGCCGTTTCATCCTCTGGCCCGGCGGGCAAATAGACCTTCTGGCCGGACGACGTCAATACCAGCTTGGCGAACAGACGGTGTTCGGGCGGATGACCGAGCGCTTTGATGGTCTTGGCGATGGCGAAGGTCTGATGACAACTCTGGCACGTTGCCGAAGCTCCGCTGGCTGGTCCTTGTTGGAGATTGAACCCGTGGCCACAACCAGCGCAGTCAACCTGGGTGTCCGTGACTTGGGCGGCAAAAATGCCGCCACAGCCCGGGCAGCAGACTCGCACCTCCGGCTTGCGTTCCGGATAGGCATTCCGTGCGAAAATGTAGGAAGGGAACAAGTCCACTCGCTTGGAGCAGGCCGGGCACTGAAGCGTCTTGACCCAAAAGTGATAGAGCACATCACAGATCTGAGATTGCCCGTCCGTCGTTCGATAGAGGGCGCGAATCCGCTCGCCTACATTGGAGGCAAGCTGGCCAAAAGCTTGCCTGAGCGCGTCCCGGTTCATTGGGCCGAGTGCGACGCGCACGGATTCGCAAGCCACCGGATTGATGTCGCGGCCCAGTGCCGTGAAACCCAGCTTGTGGGCCTCCCCAATGGTTGTGCCGCTCCCCATGAACGGGTCGAAGACGGTCAACCCCGCGAAGTCCTGCTTTCGGTAAAAGGCATCCTGCAAACCCTCTGTTTCCGGCAAGGCGCAGCCAAGGAGGATGGCGCGGAAAACAGAGCCGAGCCGGTTCGCCCACCATTTGTGAATGTGGTAAATGGGGCGATGAACCTCTTTGCGCCAGCTTTCCATCTCGGCCAGCCGCGAGACGAACTCGAACGGGAACTGGTCGGATTCGATGAGACGCCGAGGCGCCAGGTTGCCACTCGTCTTGTCCAGAGCACTAGCAGTCATTATCGTCCGGTTCCTCAGCCTCAAGTGCTACGGCGCTCCGCATCGGCCTCATGGCGACTTCCTCGGCGGCCCCTTCTTTGACACGATAGGCGCGGAATTCATGTTCCGTGCCCGCACTTGGATTGTCCACCAACTCAGGGGTCAGCGTATTTTGGCGCAGATCAAAACCATAGCCGACAATAAGCTGGTTGGCCTCTGGCCGAATCAGCCTCCCGACTTGACGAAACCTCGAATCCACTTGTTGATCGGCGGCCAGAATGAGCGTTTGATGGTGCGCCGTGCCTGAGGTCAACCCAAACGGCGTCGGAGCAACATACATTTTTCGGTCGCGAACCATGATGTCGCCGTAGCTGCCAAATCCCTTCACGCTCTTGTTCTTGTGGACGTAGTTCTGGTCTGCGTTCAGGAAGTCGCCATGGCAAACAACGAGATCGAGAACGGGATAGGAATCTCCATCAGGCTCCGACGGATACCGGCCGAAGATGTAAAAGATGGTGCGGCCATTGTGGCTGCCTGATGGAACCTGGCTGTTGCAGTCATAATTCGCTTCCCGGCCCGGATAAGCCAGCCCCTTCACCTCGAAGCCATCCGTCGAGGCCACGAGCCGGAAGTCAGGATACATGTTGCGCCCTCCGACTTCAAAACTCAGACCCGTCTCTTGCAGACGAGTCTTAAACCAATTCTGGAAATGGAATTCCTTGTCCTGTCTGCTTTCGCGGCGAATCAGCCGGTTGGCGCGAATCGCTTCGACGCAGCGGGCAAAGACTTCAAGGCGCGGATGGCTGGATGGCATACCGGCTTCCTTATCTCAGTTTTGTGCGCGTGTGTAAACACTCAACCACCCAGCGAGGAGGGATCGGTGATGTCGCCCTTGTTGAAATCCACGTAGGCCTCGCTCAGGTCGGCGGAATAAATCACCGCGCCGGCCCGGCCCAGATGCAGGTGGATGTGCAGATCAAAGGCCGGGGCGACACTGATTTTGCAAAGGGCGGCAAAGGAAACGCCCGTCGGCCGGCCGCGCTTGAGGGAATACACCACTTCCCGCCGCCCCGGCAGGCTGTAACCCACGTCAATTCTATTCTCCGCCAGTTCCGCCGCCGAATATCCCAGGGCGCACAAGATGCGCCCCCAGTTCGGATCGCCGCCGCACCAACTGGTTTTCACCAGCGCGCTGTTGGCCACGGCCCGCGCCGCCGCGTCCGCCTCGCCCGGCGATTTGGCCCCCGCCACGCGGACGGTCACGAAACGCGACGCCCCCTCTCCGTCAAGCACAATTTTCTTGGCCAGCTCCAGGGCCGCATGGGCCAGGGCGGCCTGGAAAAGCCGTCGGTCCGCCGGGCGCGCGGCCAGCGGAGGATTGCCGGCCCGGCCGTTGGCCAGGATCAGCACCGTGTCGTTGGTGCTCATGTCGCCGTCCACGGTGATGCGGTTGAAGCTTTTCGCCACCGCGTCGTTCAGCGCGGCTTGCAGGAATTTGGCCTCAACGGCCGCGTCGGTCGTCAGAAAACAGAGCATGGTGGCATGCGGCGACCGCAAGGCGGGCCGCGCTCCGGTCGGACTCATGCCCGGCTGGATCATCCCTGCGCCTTTGCAAATGCCGCCCAGCCGGACTTTCCTGCCGCCCAGGACAAACTCCACCGCGATTTCCTTGGACCGCGTGTCGCTGGTCATAATGGCTTCGGCCGCCTGCCGCGCCCCCTCCGGCCTGCTCCCCAGCCGGCGCGCGGCCTCGGCGATTCCTTGTTTGACCTGGGGCATGGGCAACGGCACGCCAATGCGCCCGGTGGAAGCGACCAGAACCTCGCGCGGAGAAATTCCCGCGCCACGGCAAGCCGCCGCCACCGCCCGGGCCATGGCCTGGGCGTCCCGCAGGCCCTGGCGGCCGGTGCAGGCGTTGGCGTTGCCGGAATTGACCACGATGGCCCGGGCCGTGCCGCGCGCCACACGTTCCAGACAAAGCTTGACCGGGGCCGCGCAAACCCGGTTGGTGGTGAAGGTGCCCGCCACGGCCGCAGGCGCGTCGGAAACGATCAGCGCCAAGTCCCGTTTCCGCCCCTGGTTGGAGCCTTTGCCGGTGCCGAGGCGTTTGATGTCGCAAAACACTCCGGCAGCCCGGAAGCCCTGCGGCGCGGTGACAGAACCGCCGATGAGCTGGAAGGAAAATGGTTTTATCATGACCGCCTTTCCAGGCGCCGCCGCTGGGTTTCGTCCAGAATTTTTTTCCGCATGCGCAGGTTGCGCGGCGTGGCTTCGACATATTCGTCGGCCCCGATGTACTCCAGCGCTCGTTCCAGGGACATTTTCAGCGGAGGATCCAGTTGGATGCCTTTGCCGTCGCCCGTGGACCGCATGTTGGTCAGGCGTTTGGCCTTGCAGGGGTTGACCGGAATGTCGTTTTCCCGCGCGTTTTCGCCGACGATCATCCCTTTGTAGATTTTGTCCCCCGGCTCGACCATGAGCCGTCCGCGTTCCTGCACCATGTTCAACGCATAGGACATGGCCACGCCGTCCTCCATGCTCACCAGCGAGCCATTCTTGCGCGCGATGACTTCCCCGCGGTGCGCCCCGTATTCATGGAATAAATGGCTCATGACGCCGAGGCCGCGCGTCATGTTGACCAAATCGGTTTCAAACCCAATCAGCCCGCGCATCGGAATCAGCGCCTCGATGGTGACATCGTTGCCGTGATGGTCCATGTGGGTGATTTCGGCCTTGCGGCCCGACAGGTTTTCCAGCACAGAACCCATCGCCTCCTTGGGAATTTCCAGGAACAGCTTCTCAATCGGTTCCAGCACTTTCCCGGCGGCGTCCTGGCGGTTGATGACTTCGGGACGGGAAACCAGCACTTCGTAGCCCTCGCGGCGCATTTGTTCGACCAGGATGGCGATTTGCATCTCCCCGCGCCCGGCCACATTGAAAATGTTGGGCAGATCGGTCTGCGCAATGCGCAGGGCCACGTTGGTGCGGATTTCCCGCGTCAGCCGCTCCCAAATATGCCGCGCAGTGACCAGCTTGCCATCCAGCCCCGCCAGCGGACCGTCGTTGACGGCAAACTGCATCTGAATCGTGGGCGGATCAATCGGCACGAAGGGCAGCGGCTGACGGGTCGCCACGTCGGTGATGGTTTCGCCGATGAACACATCCTCAAACCCCGTCACTCCCACCACATCCCCGGCGTGCGCTTCGGGAATTTCAATCCGCTTTAGTCCTTCAAAATGAAACAGCGCCGTTATTTTCCCTTCCGTTTTCCGCCCGTCCCCATGCAGGCAAACCGCCGCATCCCCCACTTTGGCCTTCCCGCTGTAAATCTTCCCAAAGGCGATGCGGCCCAGATAATCCGAGTAATCCAGGTTGGCCACCAGCATCTTGAATTCCGTGCCCGCATGGGCGCGCGGCGGGGGGATATGCTTGATGATGGCGGCAAAGAGCGGCTCCATGTTCGTGCTGGCGTCCGTCAGGTTGATCTTGGCGTAGCCCTCCTTGGCGCTGGCATAAACCACCGGAAAATCCAGTTGTTCGTCCGTGGCATGGAGCGATTCAAACAAATCAAACACCAAATCCAGCACCTGGTGCGGGGTGGCGTTCTCCCGGTCAATCTTGTTGATCACCACAATCGGTTTGGCCCCGGCCTCCAGCGCCTTGCGCAAGACGAAACGGGTTTGCGCCTGCGGACCGTCCGTCGCGTCCACGACCAGCAGAACTCCGTCAATCATGTTCATGATCCGCTCCACTTCACCCCCAAAATCCGCGTGCCCCGGCGTGTCCACGATGTTGATGTCGTAATCCTTGTATTTGAAAGCGGCGTTTTTGGCGCGGATGGTGATGCCCTTCTCCCGCTCCAAATCCATCGAATCCATGATGCGCTCCTCCTGCGAGATGGCCTGGTTGGCGCGAAAGGTGCCGGACTGTTTCAGCAGGCAATCCACCAGCGTCGTCTTCCCGTGGTCAACGTGGGCGATCATGGCGATATTGCGAATATGGTTCATTTCAGATCCAACCGAGCCGCCCAATGTGAATCAGCCCCCTCCAAAGCGCAAGCAACAAAGTGCCAAACCAGAGGGCAAGGCGCCGGAGGAAAATCTTCACCTTCAAGGCAGGGCAGAGCTGCCGCTCTGCCCTGAATTCTTGGGCGGCGCGGCAGCGCCGCCCTACCGGCGACGTGAAGATTCTTGTCCTGCACCCAAAGGGCCAAAGCGCCGGTGGCATGGGCGGGTTAAAGCCCCGGAAATAAAAAAGGCATCCTTGCGGATGCCTTTGTGAAAATCAAGTTGAACTGCGGCTTACGGGAAACAATAGCGCACGTAAGTTGGACTGGTGAACGTGCTTGAGGATGTTTGGAAATTGCCCGTATCCCCTGCGTTTCTCAGCCAATTCTGCTGGAAACCGGCCGAGGACATCTGCTGACCGCTGCCATCCCCCAGCAAGATATTGCCCGCTCCGGCCGTGTTGCCGGCGGAATGCAGTTTGGCAGACCATCCCGCCTTGCCGTTGACACCGGTGTTGCCGGTGTTTTGCACAACCGAATAACCGCCCGTGTTCATCACCACATCCGCTCCGGCAGTCGTGCTGAGGCTTTCGCCGGAGAATCCGTAACCTGCGTCTTGCGAGGTTGAGGACCAACCGTTTTGCAGATTGCGGTCGCCGCCTGCAATGGACTGCGGATAAACGTCATTGGCGCCCACGCCCACAAATACAGACACATTTTGCGCGGTGATTTGAGTGTTGGTGAATATGGTCGCGGCCGTGCGGTCGTCCGCCGGGCAGACCACCAGCTTCGGGGACTGGCCCAACTCGTTCTGCATAATTACATAATTGTAAGTGACGCCGGCCCCGGTCACGTTTCCAATAGCCGGACCGACTATCGCTGCGTTGTAGCTCGCCGGTGTGCCGTTCATATCTTTCCAGCCGTTCAGAGTGGAAGTCTGCTGGGCCGGAGGCACATCCCCGTTGTCACCCGCCCACAGACGGTAAGCGGTGCCGATTTCCTTCATGTTGTTGAGGCAAGAAATTCGTTGCGCCTTCTGTTTGGCTTTCGCCAGCGCCGGCAAGAGCATGCTGGCCAGAATGGCGATAATCGCGATGACGACGAGCAGTTCAATCAAGGTGAACGCTCCCGTAGTGATTTTCCTAAGTTGTTTCATAATCATTGTTTGTTGTTTGTGCTAAAGAGCTCGCACTGTCATGTTTTTTCCGCAGTGTCAACTCGATTTGAACTTCTTTTTAGCAAAGATGATGCCATCGGCCCGTCCATTCTTGAAATGGCGGTTTTCCGGCCTTTTCCGGCACTTTTTGCCTCATTTTGCCCCAGATTCCCCTAAAATCCGGCCCATGCGCGAAAATTCCACGCACAATGCGTGAGAAAAACCCGCCCCCACCGCCAATTCTCCGCTCAACTATTGAATCTAAACGGCATTCACTTCTCGAGATTCACGGTTCATTCCCCGGATGGCTGCCTTGAACGGTTTGATCCCTTCGCCGAACGCCGCCGCCATCGCCACAATTGGGATGTGGCGCACCTTGCGTTTGAACTCCCTCAAATTGCCGGCTGCCGCCGGTTCGTCCATTTTGTTGGCCGCCAGCAACCGCGGCTTTTCCAGCAACCCCGGATCATACAGCTTCAACTCCGCCATCAGTTGCTTGTAATCATCCCAAGGATTCCGCCCGTCCGTCCCGGCCATGTCCACCACCACCACCAAAAGCTTGCAGCGCTCAATGTGCCGCAGAAACTTGTGCCCCAGCCCGGCGTTGCGATGCGCTCCCTCGATCAGCCCCGGCACATCGCAAACCGTCATGCGGTGCAGATCGTCGTATTCGACAATTCCGATCTGCGGGTGCAGCGTGGTGAACGGGTAAGGCGCCACCTTCGGTCGCGCCTTGGAAATCGCCGTCAGCAGGGTTGATTTTCCCGCGTTGGGAAAACCCACCAGCCCAACCTCTGCCATGATGCGCAGTTCCAGAAGAAACTTCCCTTCCATCCCCGCCTCGCCCGGTTGGGCAAAACGGGGCGTCTGACGCCGCGCCGTCGCAAAATTCCGGTTGCCCAGGCCGCCGCGCCCGCCCTGGCACAAAATAAACCGCTGGCCGGGCTTGGTCAGATCGGCCGCCAATTCCCCTTTTCCAGTTGGGCCCGATGGCCTGGCCGGTTCGACCGGACTGATCTCCAAGGCCCGTTCCGACCCGGCGCGCCGCATCATCGGCCGGCTCCTGCAACTCCCCGGCAAGGTCCCGGCAACATCCTCAGCATCGCCCTGTTCCGGCGCCGGCTCAAGCGGTTCCAGCCTCCAAACCAGCGTTCCGCAGGGAACTTTGACGATCAAATCCTTGCCGGCGTGCCCGTCCATCCCCTTGCCCAGGCCCGGCTCCCCATCGGGGGCGATGAGCCGCGAATTAAAGAACTGCGCCACCAGGTTGTTCAGGTCGTGATCGGCCTCGAGGATGACATCGCCGCCGCGCCCGCCGTTCCCGCCGCTGGGGCCGCCTTTGGGGCGAGACGGCTCCCGGAGAAAGGCCACGCAGCCTTTGCCTCCATGCCCTGCCCGCCCATAAACTGTGATTTCATCAATGAACATGACTGCGTTTCCCCAACAAAAAAGGCGAGGCTGATGCACCTCGCCAGCAAAAACAACGGCGACCGGTCTAGTTGCCTGCGGCCGCGGCCTCCTCCTCCGCCTTTTCCGGCAGGATATTGACCCGGTGGCTGTCCCTGTCGAACAGCACCTTGCCATCCGTCAGCGCGAACAACGTCCAATCCCGCCCCGTGCCGACATTCCTGCCCGCGATGAACTTGGAGCCGCGCTGTCGTACCAAAATACTTCCGGCCGTGACCACCTGCCCGCCAAACTCCTTGACGCCCAGGCGCTTGCTTACGCTGTCCCGGCCATTCCGAACACTGCCTTGACCTTTCTTGTGTGCCATAAATCTATCCTTTGATCTCTTTTATTTTCACGACGGTTAATTCTTGCCTGTGACCGATTTTCCGGTGATAACCTTTGCGGCGTTTCATCTTGAACGCCACTTTCTTCTCACCGCGAATATGCTCCACCACGTCCGCCAGCACCGTCGCCTGGGCGAGATGGGGCGCGCCGCATTTCACCTGGCCGCCGTCATTGACCAGCAGCACATGATCAAACGTATGAGTTTGACCCTGCTCCGTTTCGAGCCGTTCAATTTCCACTGTATCGCCGGCGGCGACGCGATACTGTTTGCTTCCAGTCTCAATTATAGCGTACATAAATAATAGCACTTCCGAAAAAGGGTGTCAATTCGACCAAACAGCCTGGAAGATGTCAACCCTTCATTTCCAATAATTTCCACCCTCAAGTTATCGGGCTTTTCCGGAAGGACTTTACCCCAATTCCGCGCCATCCGCAATGAAGAGTTTTCCGACCGAACCGCCTTGCCCCGGCTGGCTCATGAAGACCACGCCCGGTAGGGCGGCGGTGCTCCGCCGCCCAAATGATGGGCAAAGCCGCAGCTTTGCCCTGCCAACGCGAGAGTTCATGGAGAGAAGCGTGAAATTTCGCTCTTCATGAGCCAGCCCTGACCGCCTTCCCCGTGTCGGTACTCAATTCCACGGACAGTTGGAAGTGGGCGGAGGCGGCTATCCCCGCGTCGCACGAGTGAAGAAAGAGCAACGGCCCGGCGGAGAGGGGCGCCTCAAGGCCCGCCCATCAATCCAATCTTTTTCAAAAGGCTTGCTAAATCAGAGTCAACACTGGCCACCCGCAAGAGATCCCCAAGCGAAAATCGGCGCGCCAACGCGTGTGCGTTCACCGGCTTCTGATAGTCGGGCCAGCGGCTTTTCAATCTCGTCTCCGCCGACGCGGCATCGGGAATTTCATGCTCCATGCCAGCCATCATTCTCAACAACAGTCCTTCGTGGTTTGGACTTTGCACACAAACGGCAATGTGGTGTTTTGCGGCCTCACGCCTCAAATTCTCAATTGACCAGTCGCCTTGCACCGCGCGGTCTCTGTCTACAATCAGGAAACGATCCTGGTAAGCACCCGCATTTTGGCAACGCCGCCTGTGCAGACGCACCGCCTTCTGAAGCATTGACTTGAAGCCGCCGCCGCCGAGCGGAACGCCATCCAAATGAATGTGCAGGTGCTCTTCCGACAGTTCTTGCAGCCATTTGACGAATGACTGTTCACTCTCACCTTCAACGGCCAAAAAGAATCGCGCGCGCGTTTTGATGATTTGCGCTGGCATAGATCAGCCGATATGTGGAACGGCCCCAAGTTCGCCGGAGAGGTATTTTTTCATCAGGCTCGGCTCGCGGCGCAGCCCTTTGATTTCTCGCGCGCCATAAATGCGCGTTGGCTTGCCGCCTGGCTTTTCGGAAAAATAGACCTGTTCCTTTTCCAGTTCATTAAGAATCGCGGGATTATGAGCCGTGAACAGAAGTTGCGCGCCCTTCGGGTTGCGTTCCGCATCGTAAAACCAGCGGAACAGTTCGGGAACCAGCAACGGGTGAATGTCGGTGTCCAATTCATCAATCACGGCCAGCCCGCCGATATCCAACGCGAATTGAAGAAACGGGAAAACCTCTATAAACCGCCTTGTCCCCGACGATTCTTGCGCCAGCACAATCTCGCAATCGAGTCCAGAATGCTTGAAGGCGGCATTCTGTCCGGCGTTACCGGGGTAAATCTTCATTTCCTCAAGCCCCAAATCAAGGCGGCTGAGTTCGCTGTTCAAACGCTTGAGGTAGTCGGGATTTTGCGCGTAGTAAGACAGAGCGTTAATGAGTCCTCCATTGGCTCTGTCCAGCCCGACGATGTTTGTTTGCAGCCTCTGAAGGGATAAAATGAAGTCACTGGATAATTTGTGGTTAAGCTGCGCCAGCGTGCTGATGACGCTTGCATTGGGGCGGATGCTCTGAATGCGCGGATCGCCATTCGCTATGCCAAACTCAGCGCCAAAAATGAATTCTTGCTGCTCGCGTTCAAAAATCCTGCGGAATCTTCCTTTCGGTGCGTAGGAGAGCGATTCATAACTCACTTCGCTGCCAAACTTAAGCGGCACATGGTTAACATGCAGCTCGTAACGAAATACCGCAGGCGTTTGCCCAAGGGATCCGTCAGATTCAATAATGATTATGGAGGGGCGATTCCACCAATTGTTGTTCGCATACGGATTGAAAAGCGGAATGGCGTTGTTGGGCGGCAGGGCAAAACTATGCTGCACAAATGTTGCCGTGGCTATGATGGATCGCAAAATCGTCGATTTGCCGGATGCATTTGGCCCATAAATACCGATGATCAACGGCAAACGCTGACCGGGGACAGACCGCGAATCCCGGAAGCAGGCCAAGTCTGGGGCGTTGGCAGGCACGCGAAAATCCATCTCCTGCCTGTCGGCCACTGAAAAGAAGTTCTCTATTACGATGCTTTGTATCATATTTGCAATATTTGCATATTTTCTGTAGAAAGTCAATGCTAACAATTTGGAATTGATAAATAAATGCCATTTATGACATAAATATGTTGTTTCCACGATGGAGCGTATCCACAGATCCCGGTCGGACGGGGTCACTTTTTTGCTGGTTTTCTAAGGTGAGCAATTTACAATGCTGGCGTCGCGAGGCGGAAGTTCTTTTGAAGGCAGGCCGCTGCCGGGAAAAGGCGCGCCCCGCTCCATGACAACAGCGTCAGTAATATGTTTTGGCCAGCAGCCCTGCGGGTTCTTCCCGCGCCGCTTCCTTTTTGCCAAAATCCAGACCGCGCGGCGGCTGCAGGCGGAATTGGGCGGGGAGATGGTCTTCTTTTATCACGACAGCGACCATGATCCGCGCGAGACGGCCACGCTCCTGCGCCATCGCAAGAACGGCGGGGCCTTGCGCCTGAATTTCGCCTACGAAAACAAGTGGCAGCGCAAGTTTTCGCCGCTTTTCGCCAAACGCATCGCCGCCGGCTGGCAGGAGCGGACCGCCCAACAACTGCCGCCCTTCGTGGAGGCGCGCTGGGTGGAGGCGTTCGCAGCAACCGACGCCGCCAACCCAGCCGATTTTTGCCTGGAGATGTACCGGCGCATGGGGCTGCTGGAAGGGGTGCGCGTGGCGCGTTCGGGCGATCCGGCCTTCCGCCGCGCGGCCTGCGACGTGGCGGAGTTTTTCGTGGACGTGCCGCACGAGGGCGAACTGGTGCGCGCCCGCTGGGCCAACGGCGCCCTCACCCTGCACGAGGGCGGCCATGCCTTCATCACCCTCCCCCGGATGGATTTCGCCAAGGAGCAGATCAGCCCGGCGCGCGACTCGCGCCTGCGCTGGATGCAATCGGTCATCCACTGCACTCATTATGTTGCGGGGGCGGGCGAACAGGCTTATCTTCGCGCGGCCGATGCGCCGGAAATCACTTTTGTCAACCGCGACCCTATTGACCGTTCCGATGAAGCCTACTGCGAAATCCCCGCCTGAACCCGCCCCGCTCCTGGCCTTTGCCGCGCATCCCGACGACATCGAATTTGCCTGCGGCGGCGTGATCGCCCTCGAAACCCGCGCCGGCCGGCCCGCCCATTTTGTCATCTGCTCGCGTGGCGAAGCCGGCACGAGCGGCACGCCCGCGCAACGAACAGCCGAGGCGGGAAAAGGCGCCTCCCTCCTCGGCGCCACCGTTGAATTCCTCAAGCTGGACGGCGATGCGCGCCTGGAAATGCGCGCCGCCCACGCCATCCGGCTGGCGGGAGTGATCCGGCGCGCGCGGCCCTCGCTCGTGCTGGCGCCCAGCGTCGTGGAAAACCAGCACCCCGATCACGCGCGGCTCGGACGCCTGGTGCGCGACGCGGCGCGGCTGGCCCGCTACGGCGGCTTGAAGGAACTGCGGCGCCAGCCGCCCCATGCCATTGCCCGGCTTTTTTTCTACGCCGTCACTCCCGAAGCGGAGCCTTCCGATATCACCCCCGTCCTGGTGGACGTTTCCGCGCCGGAAATTGTCTCGGCCTGGACGGCGGCGATGGCGGCGCACGCTTCGCAGGTTCGCGCCCGCCCCTACGTCGAACTTCAACTGGCGCGGGCGCGGTTTCAGGGATGGCGCGCCGGGGTGGGCCATGCCATCGCTTTGTTTCCCAACGATCCGCTCCTCGTCGGCTCGCTCGCGCCGTTGTGCGGCGGGGCGCGGCGCTTTTGACATGGCCCGCGCGCTGAAAATCGGAATCACTTGTTACCCCTCCGTGGGCGGGAGCGGGATTCTGGCGTCGGCCCTGGGCGAAGAACTGGCGCGGCGCGGGGAGGAAGTGCATTTCATCGGCTACGAACGCCCCTTCCGCCTGGCGGCGGATGGGCCGCGCCTGTTCTTCCATCCCGTGGTGATCAACAGTTATGGCCTCTTTAAATATCCCGACTACACCTTGCCGCTCTCGGTCAAAATGGCGGAAGTGAGCCGCGACCATCAACTGGACGTGCTCCATGTCCATTACGCGGTGCCGCACGCCACCGCCGCGATTCTGGCCCGCGCCATGCTGCCCCCGGAACAACAGCCGCGGGTGGTGACGACCCTGCACGGCACGGACACCACCTTGCTTGGGCGCGACCCGGGTTATGCGCCCGCCATCCGCCACGCCCTGGCCTGTTCCGACGCCATCACCGCCGTGTCCTCCTACCTGCGCCAGGAGACGCAGGAGGTGCTGGGGGTGACGCGGCCCATTGATGTCATATATAATTTTTTCAAGCCGCGCCCTCCCCGCCGCTCGCGCGAAACGGTGCGGCGCGAACTGGGCTTGCGCGACGAAGCGCTCCTTCTCCACGCTTCTAATCTCCGCCCGCCCAAACGGATAGACCTGTTGCTGGAGGCCGCCGCCCGCCTCCGTCCGCCCCAGGCCTTCAAGCTGCTCGTTTTGGCCGGGGACAGCTTCGCCCCCTTCGAGAGCCAGGTGCGGCGCCTCGGTTTGCAGGACCGGGTCATTGTCCGTGAAAAAGTCAACGACATCGAGGACTACCTGCAAGCGGCCGACCTGGGACTCTTTGCCTCGGAACTGGAAACCTTCGGCCTGAGTATTCTGGAGGCGATGTGTTTTGCCTGTCCGAGCGTGGCCACCCGCGTCGGTGGCATCCCGGAGGTGGTGGAGCACAACGTCAGCGGGATTCTGGTCCCTTTTGGCGACGTGGCGGCGATGGCGGCCGCGGTGGAAGAATTGATCCGCGACCCGGCCCGGCGCGGCGAGCTGGGCCGCGCCGCCCAACGCCGCGCGCGCCAGTTTTTTTCCGCCGGCCTCATCGTCCCGCGCTACCAGGAGCTTTACCACCGGGTCTGCGGAGTCCCATTGCAGGAGCGGAATTGAGCTGGCCGCATCTCAGCAACTCGAGTGTGGGTCTTGATAACCAATGACCAATTTTCAATTGCCAATTCTCAATCCTGAGAGCCTGCGAGATGTCTCGCCCGGCCGGAAATTGAGAATTTGCCATTGAGCATTTGTCATTGGTAATTTCTGAGAGGCAAATCCGGCGGCCCCGCCGTTCCGCAGAGCCGCCTTGACTTGGCGGGCGGGGTTGGGATACCGTCGCGGCCATGAAGCGCTGGTACATTCGTGTTTTCCTGGTTGGCCTGGCGGTGTTTTTGTTTCCGTTCAGGTCCCCGGCCCCGCTGGTCTATCGTCCGGGTGAAGGTTTTAGTTATGAAAGCCCCACGGGCAAGGAGGTGGAATGGCGCAAGCTGCGCGCCAAGGATCAGTTGGATGTGGCGCAGGCGGCCTTCGATAAGAAGGATTACAAGCTGGCCATGAAGGCGGCGCAACGCGTGGTAACTATCTGGCCGCTGTCCGATTCCGCGCCCCAGGGCCTGTATCTGCTGGGCCGCTGCTACGAGCAGCGCCGGCAGGATCAGAAGGCTTTCACCGCCTACGATCAGTTGCTGGACAAATATCCAAAAATGCCGAACGCCGCGGAAATCCAGGGCCGCCAATTCGAGATCGCCAACCGCTTTCTGGCCGGGGAATGGATCAAGCTTCTTGGCTATATCCCGTTTTTCCCCTCCATGGATAAGGCGGCGGAGATGTACGGGGACATCGTCCGCTTCGGCCCTTATGGGCCTTACGGCCCGGCGGCGCAAATGAACATCGGCGCCGCGCGCGAAAAGCAAAAGGATTACCCGCTGGCCGTCCAGGCCTACGAGGTGGCGGCGGATCGTTACAGCGCCCAGTCCGAGGTCGCCGCCACCGCCCTTTTCAAGGCGGCCCAGGCCTACGACAAACAGGCCCGCAAAGCCGATTACGACCAGAGCGCCGCCAGCCAAGCCATTTCCTCCTTCAACGATTTTATGGCCCTTTATCCCAATGACCCGCGTGTCGCGGAGGCGGAGAAGGTCATCGCCTCGCTCAAATTGGAGCAGGCGCGGGGCGATTTTTCCATTGCGCAGTATTACGAAAAAAGCCGGCGCTGGTCGGCGGCGCAGATTTATTACAACCAGGTTTACGACCAGTTGCGCCTCGTCGCCCCCGACAGCCCGCTGGCCGACCAGGCGCGCCGGCGGATTGCGGACATCAAAGCGCGCCATCCAGGCAATTAACATGCGCCGCCTGCTCCTCGCCCTTTTGGCCGCCGCCCTGGCCGGGTGCGCCGGTTACCGCCTCGGCCCCAGCAACGGCCTGCCCGCCGGCGGCCTCTCCGTTCAAGTCGGCCCCTTTGTCAATCATACCCGCGAGCCGCGCATCTCGGAATACCTCAGCGCCTCCCTGCGCCGGCAATTCCAGCAGGACGGCACCTTTCACCTCCAGACCGCCGGCACGCCGGACATTTTGGTCACCGGGGAAATCACCCGTTTTGATCGGATTGAGCTTTCCTATTCGACGAACGATGTTTTGACGCCCGATGCTTATACGCTGGTCCTCACGGCCAGCGTCGTGGCGCGGGACCCGGTCAGCGGCAAAACCAACCTCAACCGCACCGTGCAGGGCCGCACTTTTATTCGCACCGGCAATGATCTGGCCAGCAGCGAGCGCGAAGCCATGCCGAATCTGGCCGACGATCTGGCGCGCAACGCCGTTTCCATCCTGGCGGACGGTTCCTGGTAAACAGATGCGCCATTTGAACCCAACCCCGGCTTTTGATCTCGAAGGTTATCTCAAGGAAAGCACCGCGGCGGTCAACCGCGCGCTGGACGATTTCCTGCCCCCCGCCTCCGCCAAGCCCGCCACCATTCACCGGGCCATGCGGTATTCCGTTTTTGCGGGCGGCAAACGGCTGCGTCCGGCCCTTTGTCTGGCCGCGGCGGAAGCCTGCCGCAGTTCGTGGCGCGAGGCGCTGCCGCTGGCCTGCGCGGTCGAGTGCATTCACACCTACTCCCTCATCCATGACGACTTGCCCGCCATGGATAACGATGATTACCGGCGGGGCAAACTGACCAATCACAAGGTTTTTGGCGAGGGCATCGCCATTCTGGCGGGAGACGCCCTTTTGACGGAGGCCTTCGCCATTGCCGGAACAGCCGCCGCGACCCCGCGTTACTCGCACCGGCTAATGTTGCAGGAACTGTGGGAGGCGGCCGGTTCCCGCCAACTGATCGCGGGCCAGGTGGCCGATCTGGAGGGTGAAGGCAAAAAGACCTCCGCCGCCCAGCTCCGCTACATTCACGAGAGAAAAACGGCGGCGCTGCTCCGCTGCTCGCTGCGCCTCGGCGGGATGAGCGCCAATTGCCCGCCGGCCCAGCTTGCGGCCCTGGGCGATTTCGGCCGCAAGGTCGGCCTGGCCTTTCAAATCATTGACGATATACTTGACGTGACCCAGACCAGCGAACAACTGGGCAAGACGGCGGGCAAGGACACCCGGGCGCAGAAGGCGACCTATCCCTCCATCGTCGGCCTGGAAAAATCGCGGAAAATGGCGGAGAACCTCACCGGCCAAGCCTTCGCCGCGCTGCGTATTTTCAAGGGCCAGGCGCCCGCCCTGGAGGCGCTGGCCGTCCACCTCTTGCGCCGGGACCGTTAGCCTGGATATTTCATGGTCTGGTAGGGCGAAGCTGCTGCTTCGCCCTGCCAATCAGGGTGTGGCAACTTCGGGCAGAAGTATGAAATATCCGGGCTAGAGAGCGGAAGGCAGCAAAGGCCCGCCATTCTCAATTCATCATTCCTATCTGCCGGCTCTTGCGCCACTTGCTGCGATGTTTCATGATCCAATCCGTCAAGGCCCGTTCAAAACCGATGTCGTGCCCCGCCTTTTCCGATTCGATCCATTTGTGCCTTAAAATCTCATCGCGCTCCGCCTGGAATTCGCGGTAAAGGGAAGAGCGCTTGACCACGTCGTTTTCTGGTTGGCCGTTGGTTGTTGGCATAAACGCTGTTAATTTTTGTCAGGGCGCGCAATCTAGCGGCATCTTCGGCAATAATCAATAAAAAAGTAACATAATCTTAACTTGCGTCCAAACCAAGGGCGGTCCGGCCCTCCGCGCTGATCATGCTCTGGTGCCAGGGCGGGTCCCAGACCAGTTCGACATTGGCCTCTTCGATTTCCTCCAAGGCGAGCAATTTCTCCTGCACATTGCCGGCGATTTGCCCGCCCAGGTGGCAGCCGGGCGACGTCAGCGTCATCTTCACGTTGGCCTGGCTTCCGTTCACCGAAACGTCATAAACCAGCCCCAAATCCACAATATTCAGCGGAATTTCCGGGTCAAAGCATTGCCGCAACTCCCGCCAAATCAACGCTTCAATGTCTTCCCGCGCGCCGCGATTTGCCGGGGCCGGCTCGGATGATGTTGGCTGTGTTTCCATAAGCTGACATTATTAACATAACTCAGCCGAGCTTTTCGCGCAAGGCCCGGGCCAGCGCAATAAAAGCCGCCGCCGCCTCCCCTTCCGGCTGGCTCACCACCACCGGAACCCCGGCGTCGCCGCTGACGCGAATTTCTGTCAGCAGCGGTATTTCACCCAAAAAAGGAAGATTGCGCCGTTGCGCCTCGGCCCGCCCGCCGCCGTGGCCAAAAATCTCCAACCGCTCCCCGTTGGGCGCGACAAAATAGCTCATATTCTCCACAATCCCCAGTATGGGCACGTTCACCTTCTCAAACATGGCGATGCCTTTGCGCACCACGCCCAAAGAAGCCTCCTGCGGCGTCGTGACGATGACGCCGCCATCCAGCGGGACAGTTTGGCACAGCGAAAGTTGCGCGTCGCCCGTGCCCGGCGGCAAATCCACCAACAAATAATCCAGCGGCGCCCATTCCACGTCCGTAATAAACTGCTGGATCGCCTTCATAATCATCGGCCCGCGCCAGATCACCGGCGCATCGTCCTCGATGAGGAACCCCATGCTCATCAACTTCACGCCGTGGCGCGCCGGCGGAACCAGTTTCTCGGCGCTGCTGACCGTCGGTTTTTCCCGGACCCCCATCATCAAGGGGATGCTCGGCCCGTAAATATCGCAATCGAGCAAACCGACCTGCGCGCCCAGATGGCGCAAAGCGCAGGCCAGGTTGACGGAGACGGTGGACTTGCCCACGCCACCCTTGCCGCTGGCCACCGCCACCACCCGATGTATCCCCGGCAGCTTGTTTTGCTGCGACCACGGAGTCGGCGCGGCCGCCGGCGGCGAACTGGCGATTTCGACATGAAGCTGCTCCACTTGCGGGAGGGCGCGGAGTGCCTTCTCCACCCCCGCCTTGATTTGCGCTGTGACCTCGGAACTGCCGCCCGTCAACTGAAGCGAAACGCTGACCGCCCCCGCGTTCACGGCGATGGATTTGACAATGCCAAAAGAGACAATATCGCGCGAATAACCCGGATACTTGACCGACTTGAGAGCCTGGGTGACAATTTCCTGATTGAGCATAGTTGAGGCGAAGCACATCATCCTTCGCACCCAGCAAGGCTAAAGTCCAAACACCCCGGATCAAAGACAAAAATGCGCGCGCCCCCTGTAGCCGGCGGTCTATGACCGTCGCCAATCTCCGCTCTTTCCCGCTTCCAGCGAGTGCGCGCCCCCGTAGCGGCTTTCGGAAGAAAGCCGCCAATCCCCGATTTCTTGTGCATCGGGAGCGCGACCGTCCCGGTCGCCGCAGTCGGCGTCCCGCCGACTGCATCCAAAACGCCCCTTCCTCCGCGCGATGTAGCGTTGCGCCTGTGGCGCAATCCCCTCCCTGCGGCAGGGCGAGACTCCCCGCGCTCCGTAGCCGGGCGGAGGAGTGCGTCGAGCCGTGACTTGTTTTTCCTCTTATTTCACAATTTCTACTTTCTGCTTTTTCCCAAAACGGCAATTCACCATTCGCAATTCACTCCTGAACAGGGAAGTCCCGTTCTCTGAATGGGGTTAGAAAGAGAGCTATGCTGGAACGAATCATCAAGATAATGGTGCCGGGTCAGGGCAACGGTTGACCGCCAATTCTTGACCGGGGCAGGATTCTGGAAAACTCGAAAGGCGTGGCGACATTCGAATTTCGGACGGCGCAAGCAACGCGTGGAAGCGACATTGGCCTCCTATGGAGGCCACAGCCCAAAGCCCCGCCCTTTGGGCGGGGATTTTTACTTTTTGGGTAGTTCTCGGACGAACTCATCTGCGCTGTCATCGTTCGGTTTGGGTGGGATTTTGGCGGAGGATTTCGGCGCGCTCCAGGGATAAGGCGATCCACCGGTCAACCCAGCGGCGCAGTTTCTTGAAATTGGCCAGTTGGCGGCGCACTTCCAGGAGTTGTCCGGCGCGGATAAAGCGGGTGGTCTTTTTGCCATGATGCACGTAATCCAAGTGGTACACAAAGCCCATTTCCGGCAGCCAAGGTTTCTACCGCTTGATGCAGTCCCCACAATGAAACACGGGAGGCGGGCTGAAGGTTCTCCACTTCCGCTTCGTTTGCGCTGAAGATAAACTGACTGGCCGCCTCGGAAATTGATTGGAAGCGATTGGTGGGCCTTTCAGAACGTTCCGGTTATTGCGCCGGATTCGTACATGCTCACGGATTCCTACCCGGCAGAAGCGACCTTTTTCCGTCTGCTCTCGCAGTGAGGTGGGATTCCGTGTTTCAAGCGACCGTTTTTGTAAGCTCTTCAAAATCATTTGGTGGCGGCTCCGCCGCGCAAAGAAATCCGTGGGCCTTCAGCCAGCCCTCACTCTGCTTGTCGGCCCGTCACCCACTTCAATGCCAGCTTCGAGTCGAGGAAGTTCCGCAGCCAAACCCGCCTTCCCCCCGAACTATTTTTACTTTTGCATTTCTGCATTTTAGCCCCCAAAACCGTTTTTACCGAGTCTTTACAAGGGTTTTTTAGCGGTCAAAAAAACCGTTTTTGACCTGCATTTCATCCGTACGGTACGGAGTCGCTTTTCCAGAAGTATGCTCTAATTGTCCCATGATGATTGAAAAATCCAAAGTCAGGGGATTGGTTGTCAAGGGAATGGGAAAAGGCGTCTTCAGGTTTATTCCCCTGCCAACCATTCCCCTGACTGCTCTCCGGCCTTTTCCGGACTCCCTGGTCTGCCATAGTGATAACGACGGCGGAATCCTCCTTTATCCCACGGACACACCGTAAGTTGCCATTTACAATGTTACGATCCGGACATTCCCGGTAACATTGTCGAGTTGGGCCTGGTCTATGATTTGCAAATTCTCCCCCTGCCCGAAGGCGGCCACCGCGTGATCCGTAGTCCAATTCTCTTTCGGCTCCAATCGGCGAGCCGTCGACCGGGACAGGCAGGTCGCCTGTGCCACCCAACCAAAGCGGGCCCGGATATGATATGCGCGGGGTTAGGCGGTTTTGGACGGGGGGTTGCCAGCGAAGCGGGACCAGATCAGGTAGGCGGCCAGGAGGATTCCCACCACGAAGGCGGAGAGGGTGATGTAGAGCGGGGTGACGGAAGGTTGGAAGCGAAATTCGACGGTGTGCTCGCCGGCGGGAAGGAAAACGCCGCGCATGATGTAATTGCAGCGCAGGAGTTGGGAGCTTTTTCCATCCACCCACACCCGCCAGTCGGGGGCGGTGCGATCGTTGTAGAGAAGCACAGCCGGGGTTTTGGCGCTGGCCTGGAGTTTGATGTCTTTGGGCTTGTAGGAACTGAGGCTGACGGAGCCCGGGTCGGTCCCGGCAGAGGCCTGGGGCGGCGGAACGGGTGTGTCGCTCGAAACCAACACGGATTGGTCCGGATCCCATTGCGGAGCGGTCAAGGTTCGCAAGGCGGTTGGGTCATTCGGGGGCGTCAGCCAGTAGGAGTAGAGCTTGGCGCGCGGGAGGGCGTTGGTGTATTCGATCAACGCAAACTTGCCCTGGCTGGTGATTTCGGGAGTCATGTCGCCGGCGTCAGCAATACTGGTGACGCCGGTTTTTGGAACCAGGTTGAATTGTTTGACCATCCCAAAGGAGTGATGCTGCGGGTCGCCGATTTCGTTCAAGACCGGCAACCAGGAGGCGGCGGCGAGGAGGTAGCGGTTGTTGGTGAGCTGCCACAGCCGGATGGACGGTCCAACGCGGTCCCTGGACAATTCCAGTGGATAGGCGTCTTCGAGAAGAAATCGGTTGAAGTAGGCGAGGATGGGGCCTGTCGGATTTTGCTGCATAATGTAGATTGTTTCAGGTCGCAACAAGATGGCCTGGAAACGCCCGCGCTCATAAATCGCCGGTCCTGCAATGGTCTTGTTGAGAGCTTGAAGAACAACCTCTTGAACCTGGGATGAACCTGGCGCCGACGGCTGATAGTTCGCCAGCAGCACTTGCTCCTGGTTTGACAAACTTCGCCAGAGAAAGGCGGATACTGGATCGGACTGTTGCGTCAATCTGTTGACCAACTTGGACCAATCCTTGATTTCATCCGCTGAAAACGTCAGGGAACCCCCGAGATCGTAGAAGGGGTCGCGATACGGGAAGGCGCCCAAATAGGAGCCATCCAGCAGAGGTGCGCGCGGCATTTGATCAATTTCCAGGGTTTGAATGTCGCGGTAGGGAAAATCATTTTCAATCCACCAGTGGATGACGGCCCCAAAATCTGAGTCGCCCGGCAGATCGTAGCCGCCGCGCGGGGAGAGGCGGGCGACGACGCGGTGCTCGTAAGGTTTGTCCATGAGAACCTTCGTGACCTCGTTGAGGGAATACTTCTGGTCGTAATTGAAATAGCGGACCCAGGGCAAATCGGCCCGGCTCAAGTCGAAAATCATGATGGCGCAGAGCAAAGTCCAGGGCACCCAGGCCCGGCACCCCGTCCAAACCACCCCCATGCCGCTGAGGACGACGCCAGCGGAGAGGGTGAACATCAAGACAAACCACCGGGCTTCATCAATGGAAAAGGCGGCGATTCTCGCGGCCGATTCGCCGCCGAATCCATGCAGCGTGATGTATTGGACCAAGTTTTGGCGGGACCCGGCATAATCCTGGAAAGCCACCAAGATGCCGAGCGTGACCAGGATCAATCCGATGAGGAAACTCTTGTCGAAGAGCGTGAGTTTGCGCCGCCAGGGATTTGGCTGGAGCAACTTTGCCGCCGCGGCTGGTTTGGCCGGGCTGCGCAGGTAACAGCGAGAGAAGGCTTCCAGACCAAATCCGGCCAGGATCACCCAGGCGATAAGGAAGGGGTGCATGAACTTGGTTGGATTACGAATGCTGGAAACCCCGGGCAAGTGGTAAACCAGGGCGTAAAGAAAGGAGAACCGCCCCCAGGCCGCCATCAGGGAGAAGAGCGCGGCCAGACCCCAAAACCAGACCAGGCGGCACTCGAAAAGGGTGTAAGGCGACGACTTTCCACGAAACGAATTAAGCAGGGCAAAAATGGCGAAGATAGCCGTCAGGACGCCCGCGTATTCGCCGTTGCCGGAATGGCGGCGCATGCGGCCCTGGGCATCGAGTTGTTGGCTTAACGAGTTGCAGATCTGGGCGCGAACATCGAGGTTGTCGCCGCGCATGACCTCGATCATATCGGAACGGTCTGTGAAATTGGCCATGGCGGCGGCGCGCACTTTGGGGTTGGCGCTTTCCATATCGGCAAGAGCGGTCCGATCCAAGTCTTCATTAACCCTGCCCCAGTAAGCGCAGGATTTGTCCGTCAACCCCTTGATGAATCGTTCCGGCCAGCCGCCAATTTTGCCCAAGGAGACGGCAAAGGGGTCCGGCGGGGTGCAGAATTCCTCCATGCGATAGCCGAAAATCCCTGGAATGATGACGCGCAAGGTTTCCAGTTTGGGCAGGCTGCCTTGGGTGGCAAACGCCCATTTTTCCCTCGCCGACTTTTCGGCCCCGGCCGTGGCCGTGACCTGGGTTGCCACCAAGGTGTAAAGAGTGCTCGTCGCGATGAGGGTGGAAAAAACCACAACCAAGGCGCCAACCCAAAGGCCTTTGGAAATCCGTTTGACAAAAGTTGATTCGGTGATCCAGCACAGGAAAACCACGAAAATCCCGACATAGACGCTCATGATGGCCCCGCTATCAAAACCTTCCATGACCGACATGCCGACGGCCAAGCCGGCCAGGATGGCTTTGATCCAGGTTTGGCGGATGGAGCCGGTGACCAGGGCCGCCAGGGCGAGGAAGATCATGGCAATGGAGATGTTCCACGTTCCCAAACCCCAGCAGGCGGTGGAGAAGCAGTGCATGTTCAAGCCTGCCGCCAGACCGCCGGCGACGCAGACCATCGGGGCAAATTTCAACTGCCGGAACAGAACCCAGGTGCTGAATCCCAACAGCACCATGGTCAACGGCGTGAAAACCTTCATGTAGATGGGCGGCGAGAGAAGCCAACAGAGAATCGTGGCCAGGGTGGGCGAGGAACCTGGAATATCCGTGCCGATCCACCAAAAGTCGAGCCAATCTCCCCAGAATGTGTCAGGCAACCGGGAGGAGGCGGCCATGAGCGGGCCGAATTGGGTGTCGTTGGCCCACATCACATAATGAGCTTGGAAGGCTTGACGACACACCACCGCCAACGCGCCTCCCAGAAGACCCAGGAGGAGGACCCAACTGCCGCCCTGAACCTTTTCGCTTGTGCTGGCTTCAGATACTTTCATCGCGTGGCGGCACAGTTTATGCGAGAAACGCCATAAGCCAACCAGAAATTTTGGAAGTGCTTGCGGCTTGACTCAAGCCTGGGTTGCGCCGACCTTCGCAGCCGGCATGGATTTCAAACGGTTCATCATTATCGGCGGCGGCATCGTCGGCCTGGCCTCGGCCCTGAAGCTGGCCGGGCGCTTTCCCGGCTGTCACATCGTCCTCCTGGAAAAGGAGGCCGGCGTCGGCCGGCACCAATCGGGCAACAACAGCGGCGTGCTCCACGCCGGCCTCTATTACAAGCCCGGCTCGTTGAAAGCCCGCCTGGCAGTGGCCGGAATTCGGGAAATGACGGCCTTCTGCCGGGACAACGGCATCGCCCACGAGATCTGCGGCAAACTGGTGGTGGCGGTGGATGAAAGCGAATTGGGCCGGCTGCGCCATCTCTACGAGCGCGGCCAGCAGAATGGGTTGCAGGGCTTGCGAATGTTGGACGCGGGGCAAATGCGGGAAATTGAGCCGCACGCCGGCGGCATCGCCGCCCTGCATGTGCCGCAGGAAGGAATCGTTGACTATACCGGGGTTTGTCGGGTCATGGCGCGCAAGATCGAAGAGGGCGGAGGGCGGGTGGCCACGCGCGCCCGGGTCATCGGCCTGCGCGAACAGTCCGGCGGCTGGGCGGTGCAGACCACGGCGGGGGATTGGGAGGGGGATTATCTGGTGAATTGCGCTGGATTGCACTGTGATCGCATCGCAGAATTGGCGGGGGAGAAACGGGAGGTGCGCATCGTTCCCTTTCGCGGCGAGTATTTCAAGATCAAACCGGCGCGGCAATTCCTTGTGCGGAACCTGATTTATCCCGTGCCCGATCCGCAGTTTCCTTTTTTGGGAGTTCATTTCACGCGGCTGATTGAAGGGGGTGTCGAAGCCGGGCCTAACGCCGTGCTGGCCTTTGCGCGCGAAGGTTATGCCAAAACCGACTTCAATCCGCTGGACCTTTATGACGCCCTGAGCTTTCCGGGTTTGTGGAGATTTCTCAACCAACACCGGCGCATGTGCTGGGAGGAAATGAAAAGATCGTTCAGCCGGCGTTTGTTTTGCCAGGCGCTGCAACGGCTGGTGCCGGAAATCCGCGTGGAAGACCTCGACCACGGCGGCGCGGGCGTGCGCGCGCAGGCCATGTCGCCGCAGGGCGAATTGATCCATGATTTCAGCCTGGTGCGCCGTCCGCGCGCCCTGCATGTCTTGAACGCGCCCAGTCCGGCGGCCACGGCGGCGCTGGCCATCGGCGGGGAGATCGCGGAATTTGTGGCGGGGAGAGTGTAGCGGCGGTCCGTGACCGGATAATTCGGTTCTTGGGTGGCATGGGCGACTCGCCCGTCCCGCCGGGCCACAGGCCCGGCGGAAGGTCGAATACAATCCTTGGTGAAGACGCTGGCTCACGCGCACAGTCCGTTCGTCTCGGTTCCGGTCGGCGAGTCGCCGACCGGAACAGGCGGGTCGCCTGTGCCACCCAAACAAAGCGGCGCCGCTCCAGCCGCCTCATTCTGGAAACTCCGCGTTGGAATGGACGTCTTTGACGTCGTCATGTTCTTCCAAAATGTCCAGCAATCGGGTCACTTCTTCCACTGCCTTGCCGCTGGACAACGGAACGGTCATGGATGGAATCCAAGTCACTTCCGCCGCAACGGGCTTGAATCCTTTGCCCTCAATGGCCTTGTGAACAGCCTCAAAGCGGGCGGCATCGGTCAGAATCTCGTAGCCTTGCGGGTCGGTCTTGAAGTCTTCGGCCCCGGCCTCCAGCGCGGCCTCCATCAACGGGTCTTCCTCGGCGGCTTCGCGCGCCACGATCATCTGGCCCTTTCTTTGAAAAAGCCGGGTGACCGAGCCGGCGGTGGCAATGGTGCCGCCGTTCTTGGTGAGAAGACTGCGGATTTCCGACGCGGTGCGGTTGCGGTTGTCGGTGCTCAACTCGACGAGGATGGCCACGCCGTGCGGGCCATAAACCTCGTAAGTGAGGTCTTCGTAATTGATGGCGGCGCCATCGCCCGCCCCTCTCTTGATGGCGCGCTCAATGTTGTCATGGGGCATGTTGGCGGCGCGGGATTTGAGCAGCACCATGCGCAGGCGCGGATTCATTTCCGGGTCGCTGCCCGCCAGTTTGACAGCGATGGTGATTTCCTTGCCCAACTTGGAAAAGATTTTCCCCCGCTTGGCGTCAATCGCGCCCTTGAAATGCTTCACTTTGGCCCATCTGCTATGTCCGGACATAATGAATTATGAATGATGAATGATGAATTATGAATTGTGAACGGCAAAAGATCATAGGTGGCCGGTGCGCGCATCATAAATCCTGCGGTTTTCGTTATTGCCGGACCGCTCAACTGTGGATCGGCTCCACCTGCACGGCCGTGCCGTAACAGAGCACCTCGGTGATGCCTTGCATGATCTCAGTGGCGTCGTAACGAACCCCAATGACGGCATTGGCGCCCTGGGCATTGGCGTGCGTGATCATGTCGCGAAAGGCCTCGTCTCGCGCCTGTTCGCACAGTTCGGTGTAAATGGTGATGTTGCCGCCGAACAGACTCTGGATGCCGGCCCCGATGTTGCCCACCACCGAGCGGGACCGGACCACAATTCCCCGCACCACCCCAAAGTTTTTGACGACGCGATAGCCGGCCACATCGAAGGCCGTCGTTGTGAAAGGATGTGTTTCACTCATAGTGGGATGGATTGAACACCAACGACCGGGTCAATACAACCTTTTCCGCAACGAGTCAGTCATGGACGGGGCGAGACTCCATCGAGCCGAAACTCGATTTCTTGAAAAGAAGTCACGGCTCGACAGAGTCTCGCCCTACCATTGCCCGCCGTGACTGACGCATTGTCCTTTTGCCATTGCGCCTTGAAGATTCTCTGGCTTGAGAAGTTTTTCATCTGGCTTTACCATCCCCGCGATGAATTGTCTTTAGCAAGATGCGAACGTTGCGCCAAATCCTATCCCGGACGGCAGCCCGCGCGCTGCCAGTCCTGCTTGTGGCGGCGTGCTGCGGGGGCTTTCCTGTTTTTGCCGGCGGCGCGCCATCCACGAACACCCTCGCCGCCCCGCCCAGCGCCGCACCCGCCAACCTCGCGCCAGCGGAGGTGACCAATTATACGTATCAGGTGGTGAATACTTTTCCGCATGATCGGGGCGCCTTTACCCAGGGCCTGCTTTTCCACGATGGCAAGTTGTTGGAAAGCACCGGCGGATACGGCAAATCCAGCCTGCGCGAGGTGGATTTGGCCACCGGCGCGGTCCTGCGGAAAAGGCTGGTGCCCAACGAGTATTTTGCCGAGGGCCTGGCGCTGCTGGACGGCAAGCTTTATCAACTGACCTGGAAGGAGGGGAAGGCGTTCCGCTATGACCTGAATGCGGACCCCAAAACTTTTCAGCCGGATGGTGAGTTGTCCTACACGGGGGAAGGGTGGGGACTTGCCACCGACGGCCATTGGTTGATTATGAGCGATGGGAGCAGCACCATTCGCTTTCTTAATCCCGCGACTTTTGCCGTGGATCATACGATCCAGGTTCTGAAGGGCGGCGTGCCGCAGGAGCGCCTGAACGAACTGGAGTATGTCAAAGGCGAAATCTATGCCAACATCTGGCAGACCGACTGGGTGGCGCGGATTGATCCCACCTCGGGAAAAGTGGTTGGGATGATTGATTTCAGCTATTTGCTCCCGGCGGCGGACCGGACCGCGACCACGGATGTGCTCAATGGCATCGCCTACGACCCGGCAGGGGATCGTCTGTTCGTGACCGGCAAGAACTGGCCCAAGCTGTTCCAAGTACGGTTGATAAAGAAATAAAGGGTCAGGAACAAAGCGACCGCCAGCCACTTCAAGGAACGGGCGCCACGGGAGAAAAAAACCCTTTCAGTAGCGATAATGTTCCGCCTTGTAGGGACCGTCCGGGGAGACACCGAGATACGCGGCTTGTTTTGGGGTCAGCCGGGTCAGCTTGACGCCGATCTTTTCCAGGTGCAGGCGGGCCACTTCTTCGTCAAGTTTTTTGGGCAGGCGATAGACGCCCGGCTGGTAGGTTTCCCTGTTATGCCAAAGATCCAACTGGGCCAGGACCTGGTTGGAAAAGGAATTGGACATGACGAAGCTGGGATGGCCGGTGGCGCAACCGAGGTTGACCAGGCGCCCTTCGGCCAGGAGATAGATGCTGTTGCCCTTGGGGAAAGTGTATTTGTCAACCTGCGGCTTGATATTAATCTTCTTGACGCCGGGATGCCGGTTCAAAAGATCCACCTGAATCTCATTGTCGAAATGGCCGATGTTGCAGACGATGGCCTGGTCTTTCATCCGTTCCAGGTGGGCCAGGGTGATGACCTCGCAATTGCCCGTGCAAGTAACGTAAATATCGGCCTGCCCCAGAGTGTCCTCGACGGTGGCGACCTGGAAGCCTTCCATGGCCGCCTGCAAGGCGTTGATCGGGTCAATTTCCGTGACGATGACGCGGGCGCCGAAACCGCGCAGGGAATGGGCCGAGCCTTTGCCCACGTCGCCGTAACCGCAGACGCAGGCCACCTTGCCCGCCACCATCACGTCGGTCGCGCGTTTGATGCCGTCGGCCAGCGATTCGCGGCAGCCGTAGAGATTGTCAAACTTGGATTTGGTGACCGAGTCGTTGACGTTGATGGCGGGCACGAGAAGTTTGCCCGCCGCCTTCATCTGATAAAGACGATGCACGCCGGTGGTGGTTTCTTCGCTCACGCCCTTCCAGTCCCGGGCGATGCGGTGCCAGAGGCCGGGGCGTTCTTTCAGCACGCGCTGCAAAAGGTCCTTGATGACTTGCTCTTCGTGCGAAGCGCCGGCGGTTTTCACCCAGCCGTCGCCCTCTTCCAATTCATAGCCTTTGTGAATGAGCAGGGTCGCGTCGCCGCCGTCATCCACGACCAATTGCGGGCCTAATCCCCCGGGATGAACAATCGCCTCCAGCGTGCAATCCCAGTACTCCTCCAAAGACTCGCCCTTCCAGGCAAAGACCGGAATGCCGCTCCGGGCCATGGCCGCCGCCGCATGGTCCTGGGTGGAGAAGATATTGCAGCTCGCCCAGCGCACCGACGCGCCCAGCGCCGTCAAACTCTCGATCAGCACCGCCGTTTCCACCGTCATGTGCAATGAGCCGGTAATGCGGACGCCCGCCAGCGGCCGGCTGGCCGCGTATTTGCGCCGGATGGACATCAGGCCGGGCATTTCGTGCTCGGCGATGGCAATGGCCTTGCGCCCGTATTCAGCCAGACTCAAATCTTTGACTTTGAAGTCCTGTTTTTCGCTGCCGTTTCCGAGGGCGGACGACGCGGCGCGTTTCGTTCGGCGGGAGGAGGATAATTTGATGGCAGGCATAAGTTGGATCAGGTTTTCTTGGTTCGGGTGACAAACGAGATTATTTGACGGCCTTTTTCAAGGCCGCCGCCTTGTCTGTCTTCTCCCAGGTTATGGAATCCAGGTCGTCTATTTTGCCGAAGTGGCCGTAGTTGGTCGTTTTGGAGTAGATGGGGCGCAGGAGATTAAGCTGCTGGATGATGGCGGCCGGCTTGAAGTTGAACACCGCGCGGACGGCCTGCTCGATTTTTTCGTCGCTGACCATGCCGGTGCCAAAAGTGTCCACACAAACGGAAACCGGGTCGGGATGGCCGATGGCGTAGGCGAATTGGATTTCCGCCCGGGTGGCCAGGCCCGCCGCCACGATGTTCTTGGCAATGTAGCGGCCCAGGTAGGCGGCGCTGCGATCCACCTTGGAGGGGTCCTTGCCGCTGAATGCGCCCCCGCCATGCCGGCCCATGCCGCCGTAACTGTCAACTATAATCTTGCGCCCGGTCAGGCCCGTGTCCCCCTGCGGTCCCCCCACCACGAATCGCCCGGTCGGATTGATCAGGAACCGGCTCTCCTTGTCGAGCATCTCCGCCGGCAGGACTTTGCGGATGATTTCCTGAATGACGAAGTTCTTGATTTCCTTGTGTTTGACGCCGGCGGCGTGCTGGGTCGAGACGACCACATTGACGACCCGCACCGGCCGGCCATTCTCATACTGGACGGAAACCTGGGTCTTGGAGTCCGGGCGCAGCCAGGCGACCCGGCCGCTCTTGCGCACGCGGTTCAACTCCCGGCCCAGCCGGTGGGCGAACATGATCGGGGCCGGCATCAACTCCGGCGTCTCGTCGCAGGCGTAGCCGAACATCAGACCCTGGTCCCCCGCCCCCTGCTCCGCCGTCTCCTTGCCCTCCGCCGCCCGCGCGTCCACGCCCTGCGCGATGTCCGGGCTTTGCCGGGTGACCAGATTGGTGATGAAGACCTTGTCGGCGTGAAAAACATCGTCCTCATGGACGTAGCCGATGCCGCGGATGGCCTCGCGCACCAGTTCATTGATATGGACGACGGCCTGACTGGTGATTTCGCCCCCGACGACCACCATGTTGCTCTTGGCGTAAGTCTCGCAGGCCACCCGGCTGCGCGGGTCCTGGGCCAGGTAGGCGTCCAGAACCGCGTCGGAAATCGTGTCGCAGACTTTGTCGGGATGGCCTTCGCCGACCGACTCGGAAGAGAAGATGAAGGACTTATTCATTTTGAGTGATGTTAAGGGAGTGTAATGCGCCACTGACGGCGGGGAAAAAGGTAGGGCGGGCAGTCCTCTGCCCGCCGCGGCGCGCACGGAGTGCGCGCCCTACCACCCATGACTGAAGCATTTGATATAAATACATATTGACGTATCTTGATAAGAAGATATATAAGCTTGGCAGTCAGTCAACCTTTATTTGCAATGCCGGCCATTTTGAAATCGTTGCGGGCGTTGTCGGACCCCACCCGCCTGCGCATCATGGCGCTGCTGGAGCGCAACGAGCTTTCGGTCCACGAGTTGCAGGAAATCACCCGCCTGGGCCAGTCGCGCATCTCCACCCACCTGGGCTTGTTGCAGGAATCGGGCCTGCTGGATTCGCGGCGGGAGGGCAAGCGGACCTTCTATAAAGCGGCGGCGGCGGCGGAAGGGGCGGCGCGCGAATTCATCCCGCTGGCGGTGCGCGGGGCGGCGGAACTGCCGGATCAGGCCGCCGACCAGAACAACCTGAAACGCATTCTCGGACGGCGCGCCCAGCAAGCGCAGCTCTATTTCAACCAAGTGGCGGGGCGGTTTGATCGCAGCTACGGGCCGGGCCGTTCCTGGCAGGCGTTCGGGCAATTGCTCCTGCGCGTGCTGCCGCCGGTGACGGTGGCCGATCTGGGGGCGGGCGAAGGGCTGCTTAGCGAGTTGCTGGCGCGCCGGGCCAGACACGTCATTGCCGTGGACAACTCGGAAAAGATGGTGGAGTTCGGTGCCAACAAAGCCCGCAAGAACAAGATCAAGAACCTGGAATTCCGCCTGGGTGATCTGGAGTGTCCGCCCATTGAACCGGCCAGCGTTGACCTGGTGATTTTGAGCCAGGCGCTCCATCACGCCGCCAGCCCGGAACAGGCCGTCCGCGGCGCGCACGCCATTTTGCGTCCGCGCGGGCAAATCATGATTCTGGATTTGTTGCGGCATGGCTTCGAGCAGGCTCGCGAGTTGTATGGCGACCGCTGGCTCGGTTTTTCGGAAAGCGATTTGCAGCACTGGCTGGAAGCGGCCGGCTTCCGAAAAATCGAGGTGACGGTGGTCGCCCGCGAAGAGCAGCCGCCGCATTTTGAAACGGTCCTGGCGGGCGGGGAGAAGTAATTGCGGATTGCGGATTGCGGATTGCGGATTGTGGATTTGCCGCGAAAGAACACGGAGGAGGCAAAGGGGGAATAACAGGTGAGAATTTGGGGTGGTTTTGGTCCGCTGGATGCGAAATTCCTACTATTTCGGTAGAGTAATGGAGTGATGGTTTGGTGGGCATTGTGGCTCAAGAAAATAACTTGATTTGGTTTGATTAGGCACGATTGAAAAAGGTCAGTATTTAATGTAAATTGTTCATGGAAAGGCACTTCGGTTGATTTTCTGCAAAATGGATCAAAACGCCCTGAAAATGGTCTGATGGCGGTGCATGGATCATAAAGTACGATAAAGTATATTACTTTGATAGAGTAAGTTAATGATGAGAAGCGAGGCGCAGGATTGCGCCGTCGCGATGCCGGTGGCGGGACAATTTGTCGGACTAGATCGTGGAAGCAAGGAGGCGGGGATGGAGCATGGCGAATTCGTGCCGGCGGAAATCCAGCCATTGCCGCGACGCCATTTGACGCCTTTTGCCTTTCCCCTCCTCACTATGGCAAATTAGCAGTTAAGCGCGGTGTCGTCAATGCAAAAGTCGTGAAAAAAGAATGAGCTGCCGGGGTGGTGGATTGATGGGCGTAGGGGTCAAACCGTAGCTTTGCCCCATTTCAATCGCAAGTGATTCAAAGTCAACTCGTTGCAGCAGGGGGCACGGTTGCAGCAGTGGGCGGTTCTGCTCGTGGTATTATCACATTGAAGGCCTGTTGGTTGACGTTCCCCAGAGACGGGGACCGAGGATGCAGGACGGAGGATGGAAAAGGCCGCAGAAAAGTCAGGGGAATCGTTGTCAGGGGAATAAAAATGAAAATGCGCTTTCCCATTCCCCTGACCATCATTCCCTTGACTTTGGATTTCTCCCGCAGGGCGCAAAGTCAACCCAGCGCAGGCCCTCTCTGAATCGGGCCAACGCCGGGCTGAGTGAGACAATCCGTTTGGGATTGAAGAGCAGGTGGTTGCACCAACTTGGAAGCCCAGATCTGCTATGCCACAGGGCTGTTCTAACCCGGATATTTCACACTGCCTGCGTGGCACGGGCGACTCGCCCGTGCCGCCGAGGCCCTGGCCCGGCGGAAGCTGGATTGCGACTCTTGGCAAGAGCGATGCGTTGGAACTTCAGTCCGTCACTCGCGGTTCCGGTCGGCGAGTCGCCGACCGGCACAGGCGAGTCGCCTGTGCTACCCAACCAAAACGGCGCCAGGTATGAAATATCCGCGTTAGAGCAGCCCTGTCCGCGATCCGCAATCCGCGATCCGCAATTGGCAATTCGCAATGGGATCAGCCCATGGCCATGGCGGCGCTGGCGATTTCGAGGAGTTCCTTGGTGATGTTGGCCTGGCGCAGCTTGTTGTACTCAAGGGTGAGGTCTTTGATGAATTGATTGGCGTTGTCGGTGGCGTTCTTCATGGCCACCATGCGGGCGCTGTGTTCGCTGGCCTTGGCTTCAAGCAGGATTTGGTAGATCTGAAAATTGAGGCTGTGCGGCAACAACGCGGCCAGCACTTGTTCCTGGTTCGGCTCGAAGAGGAACCCGCCCGCCGGCTCGGGCAACGCGCCGGCCCTGTCCGCGCCCATGCCGGCTTGGACGGCCGAAACCTCGGTGATGGGCAGGAGCTGGCGCACCTGGGGCTTTTGGACCAGGGTGGAAATGAAATTGGTGAAAAGGATGTCCACACGGTCGGTTTCCCCCTTGATAAAAAGGTCGCCGGCGAATTTGGAAATGGCGCGGGCTTCGGCGAAAAGCGGGGCGTCCTTGAAGGTGAATTCGGCGACCATGAGGCGCTTGGTGCGGGCCAGGAATTGGGAGCCTTTGCGCCCGGCGGCGATGAACACGGCGCCGGGGTCGAACTTGGCGGCCTCGCGCATGAGGTTGCTGTTCAGCCCGCCGCACAAGCCCTTGTCGGTGCTGATGAGGATGACGCAACGGCGCGCGCCATCGCGTTTTTCGAGGAAGGGATGGCTGGCCTCCCTGGTTTCGGCGGCGACGGCGGCCAGGACCTTGTTCATGAGTTGGGCATAGGGCCGGCCGGCCAGGGCGGCCAACTGGGCTTTGCGCATTTTGGACGCCGCCACCATCTGCATCGCCTTGGTGATCTGGGCGGTGTTCTTGACCGACTTGATACGGCGTCGAATGTCGCGGGTGTTGGGCACAGGCTCTTGGATTCTTGCGTTTAAAATCTCGTCAAATTATCTCCCGGATTTTTGGGCGGCGCGGCAGCGCCGCCCTACCGGGAATATCAAATGTCTTTGGCTAGCGGTAAGTCTGTTTGAATTCGGTGACGGCGGCCTTGAGATCGGTGATGAGGGCGTCGCTCAAGGCTTTTTCGGCGCGGATTTTTTCCATCAAGGCCGGTTTGCGGTTGACGAGATAATCGGTCAGCTTGGCCTGAAAATCCTTGATCCGGTCCACGGCCACGTCGTCCATGAGGGCGTTCTGCACGGTCCACAAAATGGCGGCCTGGATTTCCATGGCGATGGGGTTGTATTGCGGTTGTTTGAAAACTTCGACGATGCGCTTGCCGCGTTCGAGCTGGGCCTGGGTCTTGGCGTCGAGGTCGGAGCCGAACTGGGCGAAGGCGGCCAGTTCGCGGAATTGGGCCAAGTCGAGCTTGACGCGACCGGCGACTTGTTTCATGGCCTTGACCTGGGCGGCGGAACCGACGCGGGAAACGGAGAGGCCGACGGAAATGGCGGGGCGGATGCCTTGATAGAACAGATCGGTTTCCAAATAGATCTGGCCGTCGGTGATGGAAATGACGTTGGTGGGGATGTAGGCGGAGACGTCGCCGGCCTGGGTTTCGATGATGGGCAGGGCGGTGAGGGAGCCGTTGCCGTATTTCTCGGCGAGGCGGGCGGAGCGTTCCAGCAGCCGGCTGTGCAAATAGAAAACGTCGCCGGGATAGGCTTCGCGCCCGGAGGGGCGCTTGAGGACGAGGGAAACCTGGCGGTAGGCGACGGCGTGCTTGGAAAGATCGTCGTAAATAATGAGGGCGTCCATGCCGTTGTCCATGAACCATTCGCCCATGGCCGCGCCGGCAAACGGGGCCAGATATTGGTTGGTGGCGGAATCGGAGGCGCAGGCGCTGATGACGATGGTGTAAGGCATGGCGCCGGCGGCTTCCAGGACGGCCACGACGCGGGCGACATTGGATTGCTTCTGGCCGACGGCGACGTAGATGCAATAGAGCGGACGGTAAGCGGCGTTCTTGGCGTCCTCCGCCGCCTTGTTCAATCGCGCCTGGCTGATGATGGTGTCAATGCCAATGGTGGTTTTGCCGGTGGAGCGGTCGCCGATGATCAATTCGCGCTGGCCGCGCCCGATGGGGATCATGGCGTCAATGGCCATGATGCCGGTCTGGACCGGCTGGTTGACCGGGCGGCGGCGGATGATGCCGGGGGCGATCTTTTCCACCGGATAATTTTTCTCCGTGGCGATGGGGCCTTTGCCGTCAATCGGCTGGCCGAGGGAATTGACGACGCGCCCGAGCAGGGCCTTGCCGACGGGAACTTGAAGAAGATTGCCAGTCGTGCGGACCTCCCGGCCTTCCTTGATGGCGGTGTAATCGCCGAGAATGATGGCGCCGACTTCCGTTTCCTCCAGGTTCAAGGCCAGGCCGACGATGCCGTCGCCGAAGTCCAGCATTTCGTTGAGCATGGCATCGGAAAGGCCCTCGATCCTGGCGACGCCGTCGCCGATTTCGCGGACGGTGCCGACGTTTTGTTTGGTCACGCTGGTCTTGAGGCCCGAGATTTGGGCTTCGATTTCTTGCAACAAGGTACTCATAAAAGTGGCTAAAAACTTTCCTGGAGAGCGGCCAGCCGCGCCTGGACGCTGCCATCATAGACATCGCCGCCCACCTGGATGCGGATGCCGCCGAGGAGGGCGGGGTTTTGCGTAAAGCTAAAATTCAACCCGCCGCCATAGCGGCGCGCCAAGTCCGCCTGCACTTGGGCCTGAAACTGCGGCGACAACGCCGCCGCGCTTTCGATTTTGGCGGTGTGCCGGGCCACGTCCAGTTTGACCAGGCGCTGGAACTGGGAAAGGATCGCCGCGTAACGGCGCGGCTTGCGCTCCGCCACCGAGCGGACGGCCTGGCGCACCCGGTTTTCATCGAGCAAGCCGTTGGCCTGGCAACTCAGGAACAATTGCCGGGCTTCATGGCGGGCTTGTTTGGAAATTTTCATGGGGCGTTGCCGTGGCCGGCCCGCTTACTCAGCCAACTGGCGCTGGGTTTCTTCGGCCAGCCGCCGCTGGTCGTCCGGCGTGAGAACCTTGCCCGTGACCACGCCGGTGGTGCGCACAACCAGCCGGCCCACTTCGCGCTTGAGGTCCACGAGCATGCGGGCGTGTTCCAGGGTGGTCGCGTCACGGGCCTTGGCGATGATTTGTTCGGCCTGGGCGATGGCCTTTTGGGTTTCCTGCTCCTGGACGCGGGCAGCGGCGGCGCGGGCTTCTTCGATGAGTTTGGTCGCCTGAACATTAGCTTGGTCGAGGACCTCGGCGCGCATGGCTTCGGTGCGGGCCAGTTCCTGTTTGATTTTTTCGGCGTTGGCCAGGCCGTCGGCGATCTGCTGGCGGCGCTCGGCGAGGATTTTGAGAATGGGTTTGTAGGCGAACAGAAAAAGACACGCGCAGACCAAGCTGAAACTAACGACCTGGGCGATGAAATGCGGCCAATCCAGGCCGAATCTTTCCGCGGTGTCTTTGGCCGTTGCCGCAAGATCGCTCCCCAGGCTTGCGAACAAAATGAAATGATGCATAAATGGCTGGTGAAGCGGGCGCGGAGGCGTGAGCTTCCGCGCCCGGCAGTTTAATGGGCGCCGAGGAAGATCGCGTAGAACACGATGGCTTCCGAAAAGGCCATGCCAAGCAGGGCCAGGACAATGACCTTGCCGAAGGCGCCGGGATTGCGCCCGACCGCTTCCGAGGCTTTCATGCCCACCAAACCGACCCCGATAGCCGACCCCAGGCCGGCCAAGCCGACTTGGAAGCTCCCCGACATTTCCGCTAACATAGGTGTCACCATAATTTTACCTTTGCTTTTTTGCTGTTTTGCTTTCGTTTTTGTTCCACGGCTCCCGCGATTGAACACGGTCAAGCCGGAGAAAATGTCCGGCGCTTTCAATGCGCCTTCCCGGGTTCGTCATCGTGCTGGCAGATCAAGGCCGTGAACACGGATGTCAACAACATAAATACCAGGGCTTGCACGAAGCCCACCATCACTTCCAGGAAATAAAACGGGACCGGGAGCAAGGCGCTGGCCACAGCTTTGGCCCAGGGGGGATGCTGGACGATGTTGGAAAAGGCCTCCAGCAGGTTTTCGCCGGCGAAAATGTTGCCATAGAGACGAAAGCTGAGGGAAATGGGACGAAAGGCAATGGAGAGCAGTTCCAGGCAGCCGACGGCGAAGAAGATAACGATCATCATATACTTGATAAAGCCGGAGCTGTCCCCCTTCGGCCCGAAGAGGTGCAGCAAAAAGCCGCCGACACCGTTGCATTGCACCGCCCAAACCAGCCAGAGCAGCATGAAAACCGAGGACATGGCGAAGGTCATGTTCAGGTCGGCGTTGCCGCCGCGCAACAGCGGGCGCGTCACCTCAAAGCCGTGCGGCGTGTTCACCCCCCAGCCAATCGTGCCGACGCCCGGAATCAGGCCGAACCAGTTGGTGAAGAGGATAAAGATGAAGATAGTCGCGAAAAACCAAAAGGTCCTTTTGACCAGATCTGCGCCGAGAACGCCCTCCAGAAAATCGTAAAGGCTCTCCACCAGCCATTCCCAGAAATTTTGCGCTCCGCCAGGGACTTTTTTCATGTTCCGCGTGGCAAAGCGGGCGAAGAAGATTATGCCCAGCGCGACGATCCACGTCACCAGCATGGAACTGGTAACCCGCAAAGGGCCGATGGAAAAAACATCGGTGGCAGCGGAGGGCAAACCTTCCGGCTTGGCCTCCGGCATGGAAACAGTGGCGGCGGCGGCGTTGGTTGCCGCCGCCTCCGCCGCCCGGTCCGGCAGGGCCAGCGCCAATAACAGGAATGCAAGAAACACTGATCTCATCAAAAGAGAGCGGGGGGAAATTGCCTGACGGTGCGATTTTTCACAAGGGTTTTTTTGATTTTGATGCGTCAATCTTGGAAGGCAGGACGCGCACTCATGCCGGGGAACTGCCGCTCCTGGCGACCAGAGGGAATTTTTCGGCGTGCTCGATCCGTTCCAAATCCAGGTCCACGTCCAAATCCGGCCAATAGAGATGGTCTGCCTGGTGCAGTTCCACCTTAAATAATTGGTCTAATCAATTGCGCACCGGGGAAGAGGGCAGGAGGGGGAGTTCGAGGGTGAAGACGGCGCCGCGGCCGGGGCCGTCGCTGTGGACCAGGAGCGCGCCGCCCATTTCCTTGGCGGCCAGGGCGCCGCTGTGCAGGCCGAAGCCATGGCCTTCCTTGCGGGTGGTGAAGCCGTGGGAGAAGATCTGGGTCAGATTCTCGCGCGGGATGCCGATGCCGTTGTCAATGACGGAAATTTTGACGCGGTTGCTGCCGTTGAGGCCCACGCGCAGGATGATGCGCTTGCTGGCAGAGCCTCCCTCATCGCAGGCAAATTTGGCGTTGCGGATCAGATTGACCAGGATTTGCAGGACTTTGTGCTTGTCCACCTGAACGGGGGGCACCTTGTCGTACTCGCGCACGACCTGGACGCCATGTCGTTCCATGCTGCCCAGATTCATGCGCAAGGCATCCTCCACCAGCGCGGCGACGGGCAACTCCTCGACCACGCCGGCGGCCTTGCCGAGATTTTGCTGCATGGCGACCACTTCGTTGATGTGCTCAATGTTGCGGCTCAACAACTCCAGTTCCTCCAGCATTTCGGAGTGGTCCTTGATGAGCGATTCGGTCATGGCGCATAAATAGCCGGGCAATTGCCGGCCTTTGGGATCGCGGGCGAAAAAGGCGGGCAAATCATCGGCGTGCTCCTGGATGAGCGCGGCGGCCTTGCCCAGGTTTGCCACCTTGGAATTGCGGACGCGGTCGGTGAGCAGGCTGCTGGAGATGTTGATGCTGGTCAGGACGTTGCCGACATTGTGCAAGACGCTGGTGGCCACTTCCGCCATTCCGGCCAGGCGGGAACTGACCACCAACTCTTTATGGGCTTGCTCCAACTCGGCCTCGTTCTGCTTGCGCTGGGTAATATCCGCAAAGGTGGCGACGTATCCCACTATCTTTCCCAGACTGTCCATACGCGGCGAGGCCAGGCAATTGACCCAGCGGGTTTGACCGTCCGGCCGCGACAGGCGGAATTCCAAGCACCAGGCCTTCCCGGCCACGGCCGCAGCCGCCCAAGACCGCGACACCTCGGCGCAGTCGTCCGGGTGGACCGCCTCGTTCCAGGCCCAGTTGGCCGGCCCTCCCACATAACGGCCGGAGATTTCCGTCCCGCGCGGGTTCATGTAAGTGCAGACGCCGCGCGCGTCCGTTTCGACCAATCCGACTGGCAAACAGGCGGCCAGCTTGCGAAAACGCTCCTCGCTCCGCCCCAGTTCCTCGGTTCGTTCGGCCACGCGCCGCTCCAGGCGGGCATTGGCGCCCTTCAAGACCCAGACCCACGCCAGGTTCATGGCGACGCCCGCCACCAAGGCGCCCAGCGCCCAAAGAACGCGGGATGGCGTCCACCAGGCCGCGCGCTCCGGCAACGCCGGGTTGGCGGCGGAGCGCAAGCGCGGTTCAACTTGGTTGGATAACCTGATCTGATCCGCCGGCAACTCTTGTCCCTGGATGGCGTTGGTGAGGACGGGGCGCGCAAGGGAAACCGGGGCGGCGGCGGGGGCTGCGGTGGCGTCCGTGGCTAGGCAAAAGGAGGCGGCCAACAGCAACGTCGCCGCCAACAGAATTACCTTTCGCGGAGAAAGGAAGCCCTTCTCCATGCTCAATTGTTGCCAGTTCGACATGACGTAAAAGACAGGCAGACAGCAGTATACATCGGCACAAGCGGGGTGAGACTGTAGCGGAAAGCTCTTGCCAGCCGCTGGGGAGGCCGGGCGGACCGGCGGGCCAGCGCCACCCGGCCGACCAAAGGTTGCTGCTTGAAGACGAATTATGTGCAACCCATTGAAACACAGCGAGTAAGGGAAATTAGCATGATGCGTCAGTCGGACCGTGGCATGGTAGAGACTCTGTCGAGCCGTGACTTTTTCCCAAGAAATCGAGTTTCGGCTCGACAGAGTCTCGCCCTACCGTGAAAGACCCCATCACTCCATCAGTCCTCTGCCCCGGCATCAATCGGTTGTCAGGGCCTGCTCGGCGGCTTGCTCCCATTGGCGGGAGAGTTGATCGAGTCGGCTGGAGTTTTCGGACCACTCGCGGTTCAGGCTCATGGCCTGGCCGGGCTGGCGGTACACCTCGGTGGTTTCCAGGGCGGCGGTCAATTCTTTTTGGCGGGCTTCCAGTTTCAGAATCTCGGCCTCGAGTTTGGCCACGCGGTCCTGCTGCGCCTTGCGCTGGCCGGAACGGGCCTGGCGCTGTTCGGCTTCGAGGCGCTTTTGCTCCTTGCGTCCGCTCTTGTTGACTGGCGTCACCCCCGCGGCATCCCGGCCCGGCGCGGCTCCGGCTTGCGGGGAGGCGGCGGCGGTTTTGTCCAAATAGTATTGATAGCCGCCGGGGAAATGGGTGAGCCGGCCGGCGTCCACGCGCACGACGTGGTTGCTGATCTGGCGGATGAAATAAACGTCGTGGCTGATGAAAATGAGCGTGCCGGTGAACTGGCGCAGGGCGGCGAGCAAAGCGTCAATACTAGACATGTCCAGGTGGGTGGTCGGCTCGTCCATGAGGAGCAGGTTGGGCGGATGGAGCAGGAGCTTGACCAGGGCCAGCCGGCTCTTTTCTCCGCCGCTCAGGACGGCGGTCTTTTTGAATACGTCGTCGCCGCAAAAGAGAAAGGCGCCGAGCAGCGTGCGGATGGATTCCTCGGTCACGCGCTCGGGGGTGTCGAGCGCCTCCTCCAGGACGGTGCGTTCGGGCTGGAGCATGTCCACCCGATATTGGGAGTAATAACCGGCGCGGGTGTTGTGCCCCAATTCGCGGACCCCTTGCTGGGGCAGGACCACGCCGGCCAAAATTTTCAGCAGGGTGGACTTCCCCGCGCCGTTCGGGCCGACCAGCACGGTGCGCTGGCCGCGTTCGGCCTGGAAATTCATGCCGCGGTAGATGACGTTTTGGCCGTAGGCGTGGTGGATATTTTTCAGGGTGACGACCTTGAGGCCGCTGCGGCGGGGTTGGGGAAAGTGGAATTTGATGGTTTTGTCGTCGCTGCCGGGGGCTTCGATTTTTTCCATGCGCTCGACCTGCTTGAGCTTGCTCTGGGCCTGGGAGGCCTTGCTCGCCTTGGCGCGAAAGCGCTCGACAAATTCCATGAGATGGGCGATTTCGCGCTGCTGATTTTTGTAAGCGGCCAACTGCTGGACTTCAGCGGCTTCGCGCTGGACGAGGTAATCGTCATAGTTGCCGCGGTAGCGGATCAATTTGCGCTGGCGCAGTTCCCAGGTCTGGTTGGTCAGTTGGTTGAGGAAGTCGCGGTCGTGGGAAATGAGGAGGATGGCGCCGGCATATTGGCGGAGGTATTCCTGGAACCATTGCAAGGATTCCAAGTCGAGGTGGTTGGTCGGCTCGTCGAGCATGAGCAAGTCGGGCGACTGGACCAGCAGCCGCGCCAAATGGGCGCGCATGACCCAGCCGCCGCTCATCTCGCGCAGGGGACGATGAAAATCACTTTCGCGGAAACTCAAGCCGGAGAGGATTTGTTTGGCGCGGGGTTCGAGCTGATAGCCGCCCAACTCATCGTAGCGGGCGTGGATGTTGTCGTGGTAATCAATTTCGTGGCGCGCGGCGGACTGCTCCGACTCGGCGGCCTTGATTTTCTTCTGCAAGGCGGCGAGTTCCGGGGTAATGGCGATGGCGAGTTCCAAAACGGTTTCCTCGCCGGCGGGGGCGATTTCCTGGGGCAAATGGCCGATGGCGGCATTTTTCTCCAGGGTGATGGAGCCGGCATCCGGGGATTCGGTTTGGAGAATGAGCGAAAACAAGGTGGATTTGCCCGCGCCGTTCGGCCCGACCAGGCCGATGCGGTCCAAACGGCTGACCTGGAGGGAGACGTTCTCAAACAATGTCTTCGGCCCGTAAGATTTGGCAAGCTCTGAAATGGTCAGCATGAGCGGCCCATCATACCACCGGAGAGGGAGGCTCAAAGGAAAAATAGACGGAAAGGAACCACCGGGCGCAGGACAAAAATCTTCACGTCGCCGGTAGGGCGGCGCTGCTGCGCCGCCCAAGAATTTAGGGCAGAGCGGCAGCTCTGCCCTACCACAAAGATGAAGATTTTTTTCCTGCGCCCGGAACCAGCTTTTTTTGCCGGGCGCCGGAAAGCGTGTTAGAATGGCGTGCGAACACGTTGGCGCTTATCCGTTTAACATAAATGATGCGACAGACCCTGAAAATCGTGAGACCGGCAATATACGGTCCTGTTTTATGGCTCTTTTGGTGCCTGCTTGCTTTTGGCCTGTCGGAAACGGCCGTTCCCGCCGCGCCTGTTCCAACCATTCCCATATCAGGGACGAACCAGTTGACCATCCAGTCATTGGACAAGGTGATGCTTGGCTTTGTGCAGAAAATCAATTGCACGGCTGGCACGCTGGCGATTTCGAGGGGGGGACGGTTGTTGTATGAGCGCGGTTATGGCTGGCTGGATCAGGAACACAAGATCGTTGCGCCGTCCAATGCTTATTTTGGAATTGCCAGTTGCGAAAAGCCGATCACGGCGGCGGCGGTGCGAAAGCTGGCGGCGGAAGGAAAGCTAAAACTTGAGTCGCCATTACTTTCCACGCTGGGCATCCATCCGGCGGCGAACGTGGCGGACCGGCGGGTGACGAACATCACGTTTGAGGAGGTGCTGGAACACAAGGCAGGCTGGGGCGGAGATATTGGCAATGAATTGGCGCGGCTGGCCTGGGCGGCGGGTGAGCGCGCGCCGTTCACCATCCCGACGTTGCTGGGGCAGGTGATGGCGCGTCCGCTCGAAAGCGAGCCGGGCAAGGTATTTAAATACTCCAATTTCGGATTTGATACGATGCGATATGTGGTCGAGTATGAGTCGGGCGTGGCCCCAGGGACTTATTTCCGGGAAAGATTGTTGCAGAAAAGTTCCTGCCAGGAGGTTGGACAACCCGGGGAACTGCCGCCGGCGCAGCAAACATCCCGCGCGGTGTGGAATGTAAGGAATGGCGGGCCGGTATTTGCGTCGGCAAAATATCTTTGCGCCTTCATGGAGGAGTACTGGCAGACGGGCCGGCCGAGGGATCGCACCTACGCCACATGGTGGATGTATGGCACCATGCCGGGGTCAACCGCCATCATGGTCTGGCGGCCGGACGGCCTGAACCTTGCGGCCGTTTTCAATGGCCGGAATGGCACCAAGCATGAGGAGATCCGGGCCGCTCTGGAAGAGGTGGCGAGCCAGGTTTTCAGCGGATCTCCCTATCGCTTTACCGTTTCGGGCAGCACCAACGTTCCAGGCCGCTCCGGGGCCGGCCCTTGAAAAAATCGTGTTTGAACAGGAGTGCGCGGAGAGCACGGAGAGGGACATGATCGCTTTGTGCCTTCGCTGTTCTCCTTTTCTGCCTTACATTGCCGAGGGCCGGAAGTCAGATAAGAAGGCTTTCGGCAGAAAGCCGCTGAATTTCCGCATCCCCAGCGGCTTGGCGGCAATTTTAGAGCAGCCCTGCCATCGCGGAGTTTTCGCGACAATGAGCTTGAACCGGATGGCCGAACGACTAAACATCGGAGCAGCCGGTTCCGCGGCGAAGCTGCGGCACACTGGGGAGAGAAAACGAGAATATGCGCTGATGCCGGACTGAGCCGGTTATGAACATGAAAGCTGCACCGCCTGAACTCAAACCTGAAATTCTCTTGACGTGCCCACAATGTGGCAACATGAACCGATTTATCGAGGTAATGGCCGAAGAAGCCCATGTGGTCAATGGCCGTCTTGATTACGTTCGCCTGCTTGCGGCCGTTACAGACCATTACGTCTGTTGCGAGTGCGGCGAGCCCATTGAACTGGGCAATCTCGAAAACAAATGAAGGCGTCACTCGTGCCTTCCGAGTCTTTAGGCTTGAGGATTATCACGGTGCGATTGCGCGTAACATGTTGAACCACAATGGTCTCGAACCGACCACGGATTACCCGGACTGCACGGTAATTAAAGGTCAATGAGCTTGCTGGGGATGGCCGAATGATTAAGCAGTGGTTCGGCTGGTTCCTCTGCGAATCCGTTGCGCCTTGGGGGAAGAAAACGATAATATGCAATATTCGGAACCCTTTGATGCTGCCGCCTTTTGCCAGAGGGCGCGAAGTTGTGAACTTTGGTTTGAGCGCCGACAGAGGATCGTGTATTTGGAACAGGTGATGTCAAGACTCAACCACCCATTCGAATCGTGGCTCTCAGTAAGGGAGGAGTGCCTCAATGGGGTTTTGGAAAACCCGCCACTGCTGCCCTGGCCGGAGTTTTGGCTCAATCCCCGCAGACTTCGCGGCAGTGATTTTCTGATGCGATGGTCGCAAGGTGTTTGGAGTGAGAAGCGACTCATCGAAGCGGTTAATCAAACGGAAGAATTCTTCGCCATTCCTTACGGACCAAGCGGAACCGCCCCGACGGGCAGTGTCAGGGAGTTTGAACTTTATTTTGAACGCCTCGAGGCCGCCGGTCTTGGTCGAGTCAAGCGCCCGGATTTGTTGATCTTTCGCGCTGCTGATAAAGCCGCATCGGAACGAGACATCGCTGGTGCTGGTGGACTTTCCGAATTGCCTTTCGTAGCTGAGGACGACAAAAGGATGACGGCGATTTTGCAACGCGCGCTCATCGCGGTTGAATGCGAGAACAGTCTGTGGCGCAGCCAAAAGATGCCTGATTTCAACAAGCCACTGCGTCCACAGAAACGGCTTGGCGGAAATCCGGGGCTGAGAAAAACCGCGGTTCTGCCAACAATCATCATCAAGGAAGAGGATCGGGAACCGCTCCGGCAATGGCAGAAGAATCGCCAGGTGCCGATCCATGTCTGGCATGTTTTCTTTGACCAAGCCTACGGGCTGTCGTTTGATCGAGCTGAAGAGCTCGTGGCGCAAAACTTGACTGAGCCGACGGTGCAAGTGTTTCAAGCTCCTGGCGGAGCCACCACGCGGAAAACAATCTTCAAGCACTACTACCATTACGGCTATGCTCTTGGAACGAGCGTCGAGGAACCGCATTTGCTCCCGGCTTTTGTCGAAGACAGGAATGGACACATTCTGCCCTATGTGACCTTTGACGGCGGGCGGCTTCAATTGGCCGAACCGGCACTGCGAAACCTCCGGGGCATCGCTGAAAGATGATCGCAGATGGAAACTCCATTCACAGTTGAGGCTGGGTTTCAGTCCCTTCCGAGCGCTTGGACGGAGCGCGAGGAACTACGAGAGAAAGGGCAATTCTGGACGCCTCCATGGCTCGCCAAAATTATGGCCTCCTGGGTGACGGAGAAACAGCCAAACACATTGTTTGATCCCGCAGTTGGGCCGGGAACATTCTTTTCCGCAGCGCGCGCCATGGGATACACCGGCCATTTCGACGGGTTTGAACTTCACGAAACGACATTCATAGATGGCGGAAAACTCGGCTTGACTAGGAACGATTTTAGCCGGATTGAAATTGAGGATTTCATCTCGAGCCGCTTCACGCAAACCTTCCCGGCCATCATATCCAACCCGCCCTATATCCGGCATCACCGCCTGGGAGAACAGCGCAAGTCTGAGTTAAGAGCCATCGCTGAACGGGTTCTTGGGTTTCCGCTCGATGGGCGGGTCGGGCTGCATGTTTATTTCCTGCTCAAATGTTTGGAACATCTGTCGCCTTCAGGACGCCTCGCTTTCTTGCTGCCGGGGGATGTTTGTGAAGGCATTTCATCCCGCGCACTTTGGAATCGCTTGAGCGAAAGGTTTTGTTTGGAAGCCATCCTGACCTTTGATGAATCCGCCGCGCCATTCCCCCAAGTGGATACGAACGCAATGGTTTTTCTTATTTCTCATTTTGCGCCCAGCCGTTATCTCAAGTGGTTGCGGGTAAAGAAGCGGGACGTGGACGCGGTTTTGCATTCGCTTCGGGGCGTGAAAGACGAGCCAGACGCGGGCAAAGCCGTGATTTGCCAGGACCGAGACCTTTCGGAAGCGCTGACCACCGGACTTTCACGCCCGCCAAGACCCGCTGCGTTGCATGGGATTCCACTCTCCCACTTCGCCCGCGTTGTCAGAGGCATTGCGACGGGTGCCAACGAATTCTTTTTCCTCACTCGCGAACAACTCAACTCTTTGAGGCTGGACCCGCGTTATTTCATTCGCGCCATCGGGCGCACGCGGGATTGTCGTGAGGATGTTCTGCGGCCCTCCACCTTAGAAAAGCTCGATCTCGCAGGCCGTCCGACTTGGTTGCTCAATTTGGACTACACCCCCAAGGAACGCCTGCCAGCCACAATGCGGTCGCATCTTGAATCCGGAGAGCAGCAACAGCTTCACCAGCGTCCCTTGATCCAAAGCCGTCGGCCTTGGTATAAAATGGAGCAGCGAACTCCGCCGCCCATCTTGTTTGCCTACCTCGGCCGCCGGGCTTGCCGTTTTATTCTCAACGAGGCGGGCGTCGTCCCGCTCACCGGTTTCCTCTGCGTTTATCCGTGGAACACGAACCGCGAGGCAGTGAAACAGTTGTGGCGCGCATTGAACCATTCCGACACGCTTCAAAACCTTGCCTTTGCGGGAAAGTCCTACGGTGGTGGTGCGGTGAAGGTTGAGCCACGCCAACTGGACAACTTGGAAATTCCTGCATCGGCGTTGCTGGAGGTTGGTTTGAAAGCACCGGAAGTCGCCAAAGAACTCCTCTTGTTTGAACAAGCCACCAGGAGAAAGACCGGCACGTCGGCCAGACAATCCACCTCCATAAGACGCGTGACCTACTGAGCAGCGATTAGGAGCGCCAAGTGAAAACAATCGCCAACGACGCTGAACGAGAAAGAACTTCGCAGCCAAGATTGGAGAGTGAGGAGGCTTGCGCGCCGTCAACGACCACCAGTTTCAAAAGCGAGAACTGAAACTCCTAGACCTTCAAACTCCGGCGGGGAGGAGGTTTTGCCGGTGGCGGGGACTAGGGGCTGTAGCCGTGGCTTGTCAACCGGAAGGACAAAAGAAAAGAATTTGACACTGGGAAAGGGGGGGCTTAAATTAAACATGACTATTATTACCAAATTGCTTATGATTAACCCGTCGGCCCCGCCGAAATTGAGTCGAAATGAGGGATTGAAAGAGGGCTGCCCCACGCTTTGCGGCACGATCAGCCAGACCCTGGCGGACGCGTCCCAGGAGCGCTTTTCGGAGGATGATTATGAGTTTTTGAAGTTTCACGGGATTTATCAGCAGGATGACCGGGACAAGCGCAAAGTAGCCAAGGAATACATTTACATGGTGCGCGGGCGACTGCCCGGCGGGGCGGTGCTGCCACAGGTCTATCTGGCTTTTGACCGCTTGTGCGGCCAATACGGGAACAATACGCTGCGGATCACTACGCGGCAGGGATTTCAATTTCATGGGGTGACCAAAGGCAACCTGGGCAAGTTCATGCGGGGCATCAATGAGGCCATGGCCACGACGCTGGCGGCTTGCGGGGACGTGAACCGCAATGTGATGGCGGCGCCAACGCCCGCGACCAACCCGTTGGTGGATGAAGTTCAGCGCCAGGCCAAAACAGTTTCCGACGCGCTCCTGCCCAGGACGCGGGCGTATCACGAGATCTGGGTGGAGGGAACGCCATTGAAGCTGACGGAAGCAGACGCCCGTTTTGTGGACCCGCTGTATGGGAAGACGTATTTGCCGCGGAAATTCAAGGTGGCGTTCGCCATTCCGCCGCTCAATGACGTTGACGTGCTGACCAATGATTGCGGATTTGTTGCGATCATCGAAAAAGGCCGGCTGGCGGGCTATAATCTGACCGCGGGGGGCGGCATGGGGATGAGCCACGGGAACAGCGCGACTTATGCGCGGCTGGCGGATGTGATCGGGTTTATCGGGCCGGAACAGGTGATAGCCACCGCGCGGGCGGTGTTGACGGTGCATCGGGATTTTGGGGATCGGACCAATCGCAAACATGCCCGGCTCAAGTATGTCATCGCCGAACGCGGGGTGGCTTGGTTTCGCGATGAGATGGAACGGCGGCTCGGTTCCAAATTCGGGCGGGCGCGTCCCTTTGAATTTACGAGGCAAGGCGATCTTTACGGGTGGCACCGGCAATTTGACGGCCGGTATTTTCTGGGGCTGTTCGTGCAGAATGGGCGGATCAAGGATGACGGAGAGCATCGCCTCAAAAGCGGTTTGCGGCGGGCGGTGGAGGAGTTCCAGCCGGAATTGCGGTTGACGCCCTGGCAAAACATATTGCTGGTCAACATCGAGGCGCAGAACCGGGATGCGATCACGAAGATTTTGGCCGGGCACGGCGTGGCGGTGGGGAACCAGGGAACCGTGATTGCGCGGGCTTCGATAGCCTGCCCGGCGCTGCCGACCTGCGGACTGGCGCTGGCGGAATCCGAGCGCGCCATTCCCGAGGTGCTCAAGCGCATTGAACAATTGCTGGCGGAGACGGGGTTGAAGGAGGAGGAAATCATTATCCGCATGACCGGCTGCCCCAACGGTTGCGCGCGGCCGTTGATGGCGGAATTGGCCTTCGTGGGCCGGGCGCCGGGAAAATACCAGCTTTACATGGGCGGCAACACGTCCGGCACGCGCCTGGGCCGGCTCTACAAGGAGAGCGTGAAAACGGAGGATTTCGTCAGCGAGTTGCGCCCGCTCTTCGAGCGTTACGCCAAAGAACGGCTGGGCGGCGAACGCTTCGGCGATTTCTCCGATCGCGTGCTGCTCAAAGAAGCCCCCGCCGCCAGGGAGCCGGCCGCCGGCGGGACGGCGGCAGCGCAAGCCTGAGCATGACCCTGCCCATGAGCCTGCTGGAATCCTCCTCTCCCTTGGCCTGTCGGCGCATAGCGCCGGCGCTACAACAGCCAGTGCTCGAATCCTCCTCTCCCCTGCCCTCTCCTCCACAAGGGTGTGGAGGAGAGGGAGAAAATGCGCGCGGCGTCATTGGCGACGGTCATAGACCGCCGCTACAAGTCTTGGACGGCAAGCAGCCGCCGGGGTTGTCGGCGCGCGAGGTAGCGGGGTTGAACCAGCGATTTGCCGGGCGGTCCACCCAGGAGGTTCTGGCTTGGGCTTGGGAACGATTCGGCAACCGGGCGGCGATTGGGACGAGTTATCAAGGGGCCGGATTAGTGATGATGCACCTGGCTAAAATGGCCGGGCTGAGGTTTCCCGTTTTCACATTGGACACGGGTTTGCTTTTTCCAGAAACGCTGGCCTTGAAGCGGCGGCTGGAGGATTTTTATGGATTGAAAATCGAAGCCGTCGAGCCGGACCTGACGGTGGAGGAGCAGGCGGATGTTCACGGCCCGGAATTGTGGAAGCGCGACCCGGACCTGTGCTGCACGGCGCGCAAAGTGCTGCCGTTGCGCGGCAAATTGGAGGAACTGGCCTGCTGGCTGACCGGACTGCGGCGGCAACAATCGCAGGCGCGGGCGGCGGTGGAAATCGTTGAACTTTATCACTTGGATGAAGAAACCGGGCGGCAAATCGTCAAGGTCAATCCCATGGCCCATTGGTCGCGGCAGGAAATCTGGTCGCATATTCAGAAACACAAGATACCTTACAACCCGCTGCACGACTTGGGCTACCGCTCGATTGGCTGCATGCCCTGCACGCGAAAAATCACGGAGGGCCAGGAGGAGCGGGCCGGGCGCTGGATCGGCTTCAAAAAGGTCGAGTGCGGCATCCACACCTTCCTGCCCAAAAAAGTTGACTTTCAAATTTGAGGGCGGATTCTTTTGGGAACAATGAGTGCCGCGTCCTCCCCTTAAAAGCAATATGGATTACCTGTCCAAGCTGGAAAACCAAAGCATCTACATCCTGCGCGAGGCTTTCAACAAATTTGAAAACCTCGCCATGCTCTGGAGCATCGGCAAGGATTCCACAGCCATGCTCTGGCTGGCGCGCAAGGCCTTTTTCGGCCATGTCCCCTTCCCGCTCGTCCATGTGGACACGACCTACAAAATGCCCGGCATGATCGCCTATCGCGACCAATTGGTGCGGGAATGGAAGATGCAATTGGTGGTGGGCAAAAACGAGGCGGTGCTGAACAGCGGCGTGACCTATCCCAACGGCCGCGCCACCCGGGTGGAATGTTGCGGCACCTTGAAGAAGGACGCCCTGCGCGCCGTGCTGGACAAGCATCATTATACCGGGGTCATCGTCGGGGTGCGGCGCGACGAGGAGCCGACCCGGGCCAAGGAGCGCTACTTCAGCCCGCGCGACAAGAACATGGAATGGAACGTGGAAGACCAGCCGCCCGAGTTGTGGGACCAGTTCAAAACCGATTTTGAAAAGGGAACGCATATCCGCATTCATCCGCTGCTGCATTGGACGGAGTTAAACGTCTGGGAATATATCGAGCGCGAGAACATTCCCGTCATCCCCCTTTATTTCGCCAACGAGAAGGGCGAGCGTTACCGCAGTTTGGGGTGCGCGCCCTGCACCTTTCCCATCAAATCCAACGCCCGCACCGTGCGGGAAATCGTCGAGGAATTGCGCCGCACCCGCACGGCGGAGCGCTCCGGCCGCGCCCAGGACAAGGAGAGCGAGGACGCCTTCGAGAAACTGCGCCGCGACGGGTATATGTGAGAAGTCATGAGCGCCATTGCCTCAGAAACTGAAAATCGCGAGCCTTTGGAGTGCGGCGGCTTGCCGCCGCTTTGCCGCCGCAAACCATCACTGATCTAAAAGCGGGACCGAGCTTCCCGCACTCCAAATCTGCCACCCCCACATGCACAATTCTCCCCAGCGTCCGGCCCGTATCTGGAGGATTGCAGCATGCCTCCGCCATGAGCTAAACTGACTGGCAACGAAATGAGAAGCGGATTTACCATTGCGCCACGATTTGATCCCAACGCGCAGGCTGTTGTCTTTGAGGGCGACTGCCGCGAACTCCTTCGGCAAATTCCCGCAGGCGCAATTCAATTGGTGGTAACGTCGCCGCCTTACAATTTGGGAAAAGAATATGAAAGCCGCCTCGACTTGAATGACTACCTCTCGCAGCAACAAGGGGTGATTACGGAATGTGCGCGCATACTAAGCGACGGGGGGAGCATCTGTTGGCAGGTAGGCAACTACGTTGATGATGGGGCGATCATTCCTCTGGATTCACTCCTATATCCGATTTTTGCAGGTTTGGGGTTGAAGATGAGAAATCGCATCGTTTGGCACTTCGAACACGGCCTGCACTGTTCCCGCCGTCTTTCTGGACGTTACGAAACAATCATGTGGTTCACCAAGGGAGATGATTACGTGTTTGAGTTGGATCCGATTCGCGTTCCGCAGAAATATCCCGGCAAAAAGTACTTTAAAGGGCCGAAGGCGGGCCAATATTCGTGCAACCCTCTGGGCAAGAATCCGGGAGACGTTTGGACAATTCCGAACGTCAAAAGCAATCATGTGGAGAAGGCTGGGCATCCATGCCAATTTCCAGTTGAATTGATTGAGCGTTTGGTGCTGGCGCTCTCACGCCAGGGAGATTGGGTGTTGGATCCTTTTCTCGGAACGGGAACCTCCGTCATCGCGGCGGTGCTCCATGAAAGACGCGGAATCGGCGCGGAGTTGATTCATAAATACGTTCAGACCTCCAGATCGAGAATTCTGATGGCGGCACATGGCACGCTTCCGATCAGGCCAATGGATCGCCCCGTTTTCAACCCCAAGGATGCCGGACGGAATTTGCTCACCGCACCGTGGTTGAGCGAGAAGGAGCCTATTGATCAAATGGCGCTTTTGGAGAAGGCGCCCCCCTACCGCACCCGGAAATGAAAATCATTCAAACTTATTCACATCTCAATGGCTTGGAATACTTGTTGGTTCACAAGAAAGGCCTCTGGCACGAGGTGCAGCAGGTTATTCAGTCGGTGGACGGCCATGCTTGCAAGACCAAGGTGAGCAAAGAAAAAACAATGTCGGGAAAGGTCCTCTACAGCCCGAGAGACATGAACAAGGCGTTCTCAGAACTGCTGACTGCACGAGGTTGGTCTGAAAGCCGGGTGAGCTACTGGGTTACCAAGAGCGAACGGCTGATTCGGCAAACCGTGTCAAAATCCGCTGACGAGCAGAAAGCGGAGATCGTGGCAGCCGGAGAGAAACCCATCTTCAGCTACAACCAGACTGACTTCGTAAGGGACCGTGTTGCCCTCGAGGTGCAGTTTGGAAAATACTCCTTCGTTGCGTACGATTTGTTCGTCAAACATCTCGCATTTTACGTCCGCGACCAAATTGATGTTGGCATTGAGATTCTTGCCATGAAGTCGCTCCAATCAAGCATGTCGTCTGGCCCTGGTTATTACGAAGGCGAACTTTACAACATTATTCGAAACGGGCGGGGTGTTCCTGCGGTTCCGCTCGTACTCCTCGGTGTCGAGCCATAAATCGGGTGGTTCCATTCGACGAACAAATGAAAGGGCTGGCAACCGAATTGATCTCTCCACCTTCCCCAATGAACAACGATTCCGCAAGTCTCGATGCTGTAGCGCCGGCCGAACAGCTTAAAATCGTCATCGTCGGCCATGTTGACCACGGCAAGTCCACTTTTGTGGGACGGCTTTTTCACGATACCGGCTCGCTGGCGGAGGGCAAACTGGAGCAGTTGCAGGCCATCGCCGAGCGGCGGGGCGTGCCGTTCGAATGGGCCAATCTGATGGACGCGCTCCAGGCGGAACGCGACCAAAACATCACGATTGACACGGCGCAAATCTGGTTCCGCACCAGGAAACGGCAGTATGTCATCATTGACGCTCCCGGCCACAAGGAGTTTCTCAAGAACATGATCACCGGCGCGGCCAACGCGGAGGCGGCCTTGCTGCTGATTGACGCCAACGAGGGGGTGCAGGAGCAATCGCGCCGGCACGGCTATTTGCTGAATCTGCTGGGCATCCGCCAGATGGCGGTGCTGGTCAATAAAATGGACCTGCAAAACTATGCGCAGACGCGCTTCGAGCAAATTGAGGCGGAATACCGCGCCTTTCTCAAAACCCTGGGCGTGGAACCCAGGCGCTTCATTCCCATCTCGGCCAGGCACGGCGACAATCTGGCCGCGCCCAGCGCCCGCATGACGTGGTGGGGCGGGCCGACGGTGCTGGAAACACTGGATGAATTTCAACTGGCGGAGCCGGCCCTCCATCAACCGTTGCGGCTGCCCATCCAGGACATTTACCGTTTCGACGACCGGCGCATTCTGGCGGGCCGGATCGAGTCGGGCACGCTCAAGACAGGGGACCGGCTGGTTTTTGCTCCGAGCAACAAGGTCAGCACTGTCAAGGCAATTGAACGCTGGAACGCCCCGGCGGCGGAACAGGCGGAGGCGGGGGAATCCATCGGCATCACCTTAAGCGAGCAGATTTTTGTCGAGCGCGGCGCGGTGGCGGCGCTGGAGACGGCGCCGCCGTATCAGTTGAGCCGGTTCAAGGCCCGGCTGTTCTGGATGGGCCGCGCCCCGATGCGCAAAGGCCGGAGCTACAAGCTCAAACTGGCCACGCAGGAAATGGAATGCGAAATTGACTCCATCGAGCGGCTGATTGATTCGTCCACGCTGGAGACCATTGCGCGCGAGGAGATGTTTGTTGGGCGCAACGAAGTCGCCGAATTGCAATTGCGCACCAAGCGCCCCGTGGCCTTCGATGTTCATACGGAAATCGTGGCGACGGGACGATTTGTGATTGTGGACGGATTTGAGGTGGCGGGGGGCGGGATTGTGGCGGCGGACAGCTATCCCCGGCGCACGGCGGACAGCCTGCAAAAGAGCCATAACATATTCTGGAGCCTGGGCAAAGTAACCGCCGGCCAGCGCGCCGTGCGCAACGGACATCGCGGCCGCGTGGTCTGGCTGACCGGCTTGTCCGCTTCGGGAAAATCCACCATCGCCACGGACTTGGAGCGGGAGCTGTTTAATCTCGGCCAGCATGTCTATGTGCTGGATGGCGACAATATGCGGCACGGGCTTTGTTCCGATCTGGGTTTTTCCCCGAAAGACCGCAAGGAGAACATCCGGCGCGTGGGGGAGACGGCCCGGCTGTTTGCCGAAGCGGGGATCATCTGCATCACGGCGTTTATTTCGCCCTATCGCTCCGACCGGGACATGGTGCGGCAGATCATGGAGCCGGGCAAGTTTGTGGAAGTGTATGTCAACGCCCCGTTGCAAGTCTGCGAGGCGCGGGACCCTAAGGGTCTTTACGCCCAGGCGCGCGCCCATCAAATCAAGGATTTCACCGGCATCTCCGCGCCCTACGAAGCGCCCGAGCGGGCGGAGGTGGAATTGCGGACCGACCAATTGACCGTGGCGGAATCGGTGGCCCGCATCATCGAGTATCTCCAGGTGGAGGAGGGCGAAACGGGAGTGAGCATTTAAGCCGCCACAGGCGGGCGCGTTCCGGCTTTGTTGAGCCTTCCTTTCCGCTCGACGGACTCACGGAGCAAAAATCAATCACTGAATTACCAATGACAAATACTCAATGGCAAATTCTCAATTCCCAGCCCCGAGCCACAACTCACAGGTTCTCAGGATTGAAAATTGGTCATCGAAAATTGGTCATTGGGGATCAGAACTGCCTCTCGACAAAGGTGAGACGCGTCCGCCGCGGGCATAGGTTGCATTTTGGGATGGCGCTTTCTGCCGCCTGCTCCTAATCTTAACCCCCAATCTTAATTCAGAATGTATAAGATCATCGGAGCGGATCAAAACGAGTATGGGCCGATCACCGCCGAGCAGGTGCGCCAGTGGGTGGTGGAAGGGCGGCTCAATGGCCTGAGCAAAATCCAAGTGGACGGCTCCGGCGTCTGGAAGCAGTTGCGGGACATGCCTGAGTTTGCCACCTGCCTGCCCCCGCCCCCGCCGCCGATTACGCTGCGCGCGCCTGGTCCGTCTTCGGCCGCAGGCACTCCTTCCTCCAACGCTCTGGCGGCTTGGGCCTTGGGGACGGGCATTGCCTCGATGTCCTGTTGTTTTCTGCCAATTCTATCCGCCGTCAGTATCGTGCTTGGGGCCATGGCTCTCTCCCAAATCAACCTCAATCCCAATCAAGGGGGCCGGGGATTGGCCACCGCCGGGATCGTTTTAGGCTGCATTTCCCTGGTCATGGCGATCTTTTTCTGGATGATTGTGCTCGTGTTTCCCGATGCCAGCCAATTCCACAGCGGTTTTCCCATACGATAAACTTGTGCCGCCATCAATCCCAACTCCGGCCTGGCGCCGCCGGCTGCTGGCGGGTTCGGTCGCGGCCGCCGCGGCCGGAACCGCGGTGTTGTTTTTCTTCGACCCGGCCCGCTGCGCGATTTACCCCGTTTGTCCCTGGCATGCGCTGACGGGTTGGGACTGTCCGGGCTGCGGCACCCTGCGGGCCTTGCACCAATTGACCCGTGGTAATTGGGCCGCGGCGTGGCGGCTGAATCCACTGGCGGTGGCTCTCCTGCCGGTGGGGCTTTGGCTCGGTTTGCGGGAATTGGCCTGGCAAGCTGGCGGAAAAAAATGGCCCGGGCTGGTGACGCGGCCCTTCTTCCGATGGGCGCTGCTGGCGATTGTGGTCGTTTTTGGCATCGTTCGCAACCTGCCGGGGTTTCGCATCTGAACGCGGATTGACCTTTCCGCGCCCTGGTTTGCGCCCATGAAATTAAACTTGACACTCGGAAAGCCGCGCCCGCTCAACCGGGCTGAAGCCTGGGGTTGTGTCACGGCCAATCTCGCCGTGCCCGGCTCCGGCTCGCTGGCGGCCGGGCGGGCGGTCGGCTATTTTCAAATGGCGCTGACCCTCATTGGCTTCATCATGACCGTGGTGTGCGGGGCCGGTTTCTTTCATTGGTATTTTGCCAATGCCAAACAACTCAACCAATTGCAGCAAGATGATCCGGTTGGGGCATTGCTGGCACTCTGGCACGGTGCGCGCTGGGCGATGGCGGGGTTTGCCATTTTTATATTCGCCCTGGCCTGGGCGGCCATCACCAGCTTTCAAATCTTCCAAGCCCGGCCGCGCCGGGAATAGCAGGCGGGGAATTGGGCAGCGTGAATTCTTGGAATCCAGGGAAGATGTCAAGCCAACTATGTGTTTGCCAAACCTGGGACAATTTGACCACCATGCAGGGCATGAGCCTTTCCAGAACCAAGCGTATGAAACCTATTCGTTCTTCCCTGGCCCTGTTGCTCGCATTGGCGCCGTCGCTGTTGCGCGCCACGACGTTCACCACGGACACCCTCATCAACGCCGGCAACACCACCTACGACGGGCAGGACATTGTCGTGAGCGGTTGCACGCTGACAGTGAACGGGCCGCATTCGTTTAACAGCCTGCAAGTCATATCTTCCGGCATCGTGACGCACACGGCGGCGGCGAGCGGACAGCCGAACAACCAGGTCAACCTCACCATCGCGCAGAATGTGCTGGTGGACGCCACGAGCCGGATTGACGTGAGCGCCAAAGGCTACAACGCGGCCTATCCCGGTCCGGGCGCCGGCGTTACAGGGACCAACGGCGGGGATTGGGGCAGCGGCGGCGGTTATGGCGGATTTGGCGCGAATAGCACCGCCGGGGCGATAGGCGGGGGCGCTTACGGCTCCATCACGCAGCCTGTGGACTGGGGCAGCGCCGGCGGTTCATGCCCGTCTCACAGCACTCTGGGTGGCACCGGCGGCGGGGCGATTCACCTGACCATCGCCGGGACATTGACGAACAATGGCCAGATATTGGCCGACGGCAGCGGCGATAATGTGGTTGGCAGCGATTACGAAATCGGCGGTGGCGCGGGCGGGAGCATCTGGCTCAACGTGGGAAATCTGACCGGCACAGGTTTGCTGGCGGCCAACGGCGGCACGGGGGATGGCGACGGAGACAGCGGCGGCGGCGGCGGCGGGCGAATCGCCATCTATTACGTGATGAATAATTTCAGCGGAACCATCTCGGCGGCAGCGACCGCTTGCTCGTTTCCGGGCGGCGCGGGGACGATCTACACCAAGGCGTCGAGCCAAAGTGTCGGATCGGTCTTGGTGGACAACGGCGGCCTGACAGGGCCGGGTACCGGATTGACGGCGCCGGAAGCCTTCGCGCTGACCATCACCAACGGCGGCAATGGCGTGGCGCTGGGGCCGCTGACGCTCGGCTCGCTGTATATTGGGACGAACGACTCACTGACGCAGCTTTCCGGCACGACCGGCTTGACCATGGTGGTTTTGGGTAACGCCGTGATAGGCTTGGGCGGGGCGTTGACGTTGGACGGCACGGGGTATCAGGGGGGCACAAATCAGGGCCCAGGCGCGGCCAGTAACAACAGCACTTATTACGCAGGCGGCGCAGGTTACGGCGGTTTGGGCGGGTCGGCTTGGGGCGGGGCGCCGGGCGGTCCAACGTATGGTTCCATGAAGCAACCGGTGGATCTGGGGAGCGCCGGGGCAACCGGCGGTTATGGACAACTCGGTTCGCCGGGAGGCGGCGCATTACAACTCACGGTCAACGGCACCCTGACCGTCAATGGCATTATTTCAGCCAATGGGGGTTCATGGTCGGTTTCCGGCTACCACGGTGGGTGCGGTTCGGGCGGGAGTCTTTGGATCAACGTAGGCACGCTCCAGGGCGGCGGCCTGATTTGCGCCAACGGCGGCAGCAGTGCGCCGGACGGCAACGGCGGAGCGGGGGGCGGCGGGCGCATTGCGATCTATTATACCAACGCGGTGGGATTTAATTTTGCAAACCAGGTGACAGCCTTTGGTGGCGGCCCGTTCAACTACGCCGGAAACGGTGAGATTGGCGCCGGCGCCGGGACGATCTACGTCAAGGCGGCGACGGCGGCGGTGGGCAACGTGATGATTGGCAATGGCGGCAACTCGGGGATGGCGACGCCGCTGACCTCGCCCGAGGCCTTCAACGTGACGATTATGAGCAACGCGGTGGCGGATATCGCCTCCGGCAGCACGTTCACCACGCTGGACATCACCAGCAACAGCGCGGCGACTGCGGATTCCAGCCTGGGATTGAGCATCCTTGGCAACGCCGTCATTGAGGCGGGCGGGACGATAACGCTGGACGGCAAGGGGTATCCCATTGGCGCGAATCTTGGACCGGGAGCGGCGCCGGCCAGCCCCAATTATTACGCGGGCGGCGCTGGTTATGGCGGTTTGGGCGGGTCGGCCTGGGGCGGGTCGCCGGGCGGCCCAAGCTATGGCTCCTTGCAGCAACCGGTGGATCTGGGGAGCGCCGGGGCAACCGGCGGTTATGGACAACTCGGGTCGCCGGGCGGCGGGGCATTACAACTGACGGTCAACGGCATTCTCACCGTCAATGGCCTCATTTCAGCCAATGGGGGGCCTTTGTCGGGCACCGGCTACCACGGCGGTTGCGGTTCGGGCGGGAGTCTTTGGCTCAACGTGGGCACGCTCCAGGGCGGGGGCCAGATTTGCGCCAGCGGCGGCAGCGGTCCGCCGGACGGCGACGGCGGAGCGGGGGCGGGCGGGCGCATCGCGATTTATTATACCAACGCGCCCGGATTCAATTTTGCGAGCCAGGTGACCTCCCTGGGCGGAGGCCCTTTCAATTATACCAACGACGGTATGATTGGCGCTGGCGCCGGGACGATTTACGCCAAGGCCGCGTCGGCCACGGTGGGCAATGTGTGGATTGGCAACGGCGGCAATCCGGGGACGGTGACGCCGCTGACCTCGCCCGAGGCCTTTTATTTGTTTGTCACGAACAATGCGGGGGCGTCCGTATCGCACGGATTGACGGTAAGCAGCCTGACCGTGGCGACTAACAGTTATCTCACATGCCTGGCGGGCGATCCCGGCTTGAATGTGGTGGTGTTGGGCAATGCGCTCGTTGACAGCGGCGGCGCGCTCACCGTGGACGGCATGGGGTATCCCGTCGGCGCGAATCTTGGACCGGGAGTGGCGCCGGCCAGCCCCAATTATTACGCCGGCGGCGGCGGCTACGGCGGGGCAGGCGGCCCCGGCTGGGGGCCATTGGGAGGGGGATCGGGGGGATCGCCGGGCGGCGGCACTTACGGCTCGCAGACGCAACCGGTGGACTTAGGCAGCGCCGGAGGAACGGGTGCCGGGGAACCCGGAACGGCGGGCGGCGGCGCCATCTGCCTTACAGTTTCAGGCGCACTCACCCTGAATGGCGCGCTTTCGGCCAACGGCGCTTACAATCCGCCCGGCTATAGTGGCGCCGGCTCGGGCGGCAGTATTTGGCTGACGGCAGGCACGCTCCAGGGAACCGGGACGCTCTCCGCCATCGGCGGCAGCAGCTCGTCGGCGGACGACGGCGGCGGCGGGGGCGGCGGGCGGATCGCGGTTTATTACACGCAACTCAACGGGTTCAACCTGGCAAATCAATGGTCCGTGGTGGGCGGCGGTCCGTTCGACTTGTACGATCTCAATGGCTCGGCGGGAACGGTGTATTCTTCCAGCACGATGGTGGCCCCGGCGATTCTGTCCGCCACGCCAAACGGAGGCGCAGCCCGGCCGCTGGCCACTCATGTGGACCTGGTGTTCAACGTGGCGATTAATCCCGCCACGTTCATCACGGCGAATGTGACGGTGACGACGCCGTCGGGCGCGATTCCCGCGGCGCAGCTCACCGTCATTAACACGGGCGGCACGCAGTGGCGGATTAGTTTTCCGAAGCAAACAGCCAACGGACATTACCAGTATCAAGTCGGCCCGCATATCGCGAACCTGTCTGGCGCGCAAATGGGGGCGGCCTACGCGGGAAGTTTCGACATCAGCCAGACCAGTTGGCCGGCCACGATGCAGTTGAGCGGGACGGTGGGCAGCCCGGTGTGCGCGATGCCTTCGCTGGCCGGGATGAACTATCAACTGCTGTGGTCCACCAACCTGGTGAACTGGCAGGCGTTCGGCACGGCGCTGCCCGGTAATGGCACGACGCTGAACTGGAATCTGTCCACATCGGGAGCGTCGGAGTTTTACCGGATGCAGGTGAGTGAAACGCCCTGAGGTTTATACACTTTCGCCGGCGGGGGTTTTGTGGTTTCATGCCGGGGATGCGCATCGGCCCGCTCCAGTTGCAATCCAATTTGTTCCTCTCGCCCCTGGCGGGTTACACCAACCTGCCCTTCCGCCTGGCCGTGCGCGAATTGGGCGGACTGGACCTCGCCACCACCGATCTGGTCAACGCCCGCTCGCTCCTGGAGAAAAAACCCAAGGCGCTGAAATTGATCGAAACCCGCCCGGCGGATTCTCCGCTGGCCGTGCAATTGTTTGGCTCTGTCGCCGGAGAGATGCGCGACGCCGCCGTGTATCTGCAATCCATCGGCGTGGCCTCGGTTGACATCAACATGGGCTGCCCGGTGCGAAAAGTTTGCCGCGTTGGCGGCGGGTCCGCCATGATGACGGAGTTGGCGAAGACTGCGCAACTGGTCCGCGGCATGGTGGAGGCCGTTCAGATTCCGATCACCGCCAAAATGCGGCTGGGATGGGACGAGGAGAATTTGACCGCGCCGGACTTGGCGCGGGTGCTGGAAGACGCGGGCATTGCGGCCATTTTTGTGCATGGCCGCACGCGCGCGCAGGGCTTCGGCGGCGCGGTCAACCTGGCGGGCATCCGCGCCGTCGTGCAAGCCGTCAAACATATTCCGGTCATCGGCAACGGCGATGTCACCACCCCGCCCGCCGCCAAAATGATGATGGAGCAAACCGGCTGCGCGGGCGTGAGCATCGGGCGCGGCGCATTTTACGATCCCTGGATTTTCCGGCACACCCGCCACTTTTTGGCCACGGGAGAATTGCCGCCCGACCCGGGATTCGAGGAGCGGGTGAAAGTGATGAGCCGGCATCTGGACTTGATGGCGGAGGTTTTTGGCGAAGAGGAAGGCTGCCGCATGTTCCGCAAGATCGGGCCTTGGTACGCCCGGCGCTTCGGCCCGGCCAATGAGTTCAACAAGCGGATCGTCACCCTGTCGAGCAAAGCGCATTTCCAGGAAATCATGGCGCGCTACCGGCAGTGGCGTTTGCAATTCGTGGACGAAAACGGGCGGCTCAAACCCAACTATCGTCCTGCGCCGTTGGCCGCCTCCTTCATGCCGGAAAGCCCGCCCGCCGCCCAGCGCCAACAAATCCCGGTGCCCAAAGGACCGGTCGAAGAATGGTGAATTTTGAATAGTGAATAGTGAAATAAGGATTCTGAATTCAGGATTTTCACTATTCAAAATTCACTATTCACTATTCTGCCTCCTTTTTCGAATGATGGTGGTGAGGATGGCTACGAGCTGATTGGCTTCGTCCAGCAAGTCCTTCAACCGGGGTTCAGGAACGACTTTGCTCGCTGCGAGAAGGCGAAGCCAATAATGGGTTTCACGCGCCTCTTTGCAAGCGACGGAGAGCTTGCTGGAAAAGTCAGCCCGGCTCTGTCCCGCCTGCCCTTCTTCCACGTTGGCGCAAATCGAAGTGCCCGACCGCAAAAGCTGATTGGCCAGTGTCCGGCTGACCCCCGGCGTCTGGTCCAACCTTTGGCAAAGCTTCACCACCTTTCGCGCAAACTCAAACGTCCGTTCCGGCAAGTCAGGCCTCGGCTGTTTGCTTTCTTTCACTATGCACAATTCAAAATTCACTATTCTACGGTTTCACCGAAACCGCGTCCCAATTCATCTGGTGCCGCTGTGCGTAGGCGGCCAGCACCTTCTCGTGCTCGATGAGGACGGAGCGGACCACGGCGGAGTCGTCGGCAAAACCAGGGGCGGGGAGCGCGTCGGGGATCATTTCCACCTGCCGGTCCGCATAGACGAGCGCAAAAGTCACAGCCATCACGGTGGAATACGGCAGGTCCTCCTCCACCCCCTCGGCGAAGTCCTCCACCACATCGGCCAGGAATTCCAGTTGTTCGCTCAGGTGGGGAAAAACGGGAGAATCGAACTCGGTGAATTTGAGTTTAAGAAAGGGCAGCCGTTTGTGAACGCCCTTGAGAATTTTCGGCGTTATCATTGCGGAACCACGATGAACAAATTTGGCAATCTCCGGCATGGGTCCAGAATGAGCCGCCCCCCGCCGAAAGACAATAGCGAATAGTGAAGGTTGAAGGGCGAAAGTCGAGGGAGCGGGGCGGAGAGGCAGGGCTTTGAGGTGATTGCTATACAATTTCCACGGGGCATTTGGGGGCGGCGTCGAGAAAGGCCTGGCCGTACTTTTTCGTCAGGATGCGGTTGTCAAGCACGGCCACGACGCCGGTGTCGGTTTTGGCGCGGATCAGACGGCCCACGCCCTGGCGGAATTTCAGGATGGCCTCGGGCAGGGAAAATTCCAGAAAGGAGTTGCCGCCGCGCGCTTCGATGGCTTCCATGCGCGCTTCCACCAGGGGATGGTCGGGCACGGCAAAGGGGAGCCGGGTGATGATGACGTTGGAAAGGGCTTCGCCCGGCACGTCCACCCCCTGCCAAAAGCTGTCGGCCCCAAAAAGGACGGAGTCAATGTCGTGTTTGAATTTTTCCAGCATAAGCGAGCGCGGGGTGCCGGTGCCCTGGACAAAGCACTCCAGGCCCAGGCTGTCAAAAAACGGTTCCATGCGCTGCCCCACTTCCAGCATGAGCTTGAAATTGGTGAACAGGACGAAGGCCTTGCCGTGGGTCATGCGGATGAAGTGCTCGATCCACTGGATGAGACTGGCCTGGTACTCCGGGGCGCGCGGGTCGGGCATTTTTGCGGCTACGAAAATCTTCATCTGCCGCTCGTAATCAAAAGGCGAGCCGGCTTGCAACTGGGTGGCTTTTTCCGCGCCAACTTGACTGGAAAAATAGCCCAGGCCGGAAGCAGGCGGAGGCGGCGGCGAGGATGAGACAGGAAAGGCAGGGCGGGCAGTCCCCTGCCCGCCGCACGACGGTGGCGCGACCTTGGCTCCTTTGCCGACGCCCGGCGGCGGGCAGGGGACTGCCCGCCCTACCATCCCAGACTGAGGCGTTGCGGTTTGGGCGCCGGGACCGGAATTGTTGTTTTGCCGGGTTGCCAGGGTGGCGCTGGTCATGATGACGGAGGTGTCGGCGCCGAAAAGGCGCCGGCGCAGAAATTCGGCCACGTTGATCGGCGCGGCGTTGAGAGTCAGGTTTTGCCGCCCCTTGCCGGCGCGCTCCACCCAATAGACGTGCTCGGAGGCGCTCTGGCTTAAGAACTGGGCGAGGCCGTCGCGCAATTCGCCGAGTCGCCGGTTGCCCTCGGTCAATTCCTGGGCCGTGTCCTTGTCGCGGGCGAGCTTGATCAGCTCGGCGATTTCCTGGCGCAACTTCTGCATCGGCAGCGTGAGGGTGTCCGGCACGAAGTCGGGCTGGCGAATGCGCAGTTCGCTCCAACGGCGCGACGGCCCGCCTTCCCGGCTGCGCTGCGCAAAGACGCGGTCGCATTCCTGCTCGATGGCGGCGAAGAATTTTTCGCCTTCGCCCAGCGCCTGCTCAACCAGGGCGGCGGCCCGGCCTTTGCGCAGGAGGGTGAGAAGGCCCTTGCCGGTGGCGGGATTCCAGAGGCGCTGCAGGCTGTAACGCAGTTGGGCGCTGGAAACGCTCAGGCCGATGTGGCGCGAGGCCACGCGCTCCACCGTGTGCGCTTCGTCAAATATAACAAAATCGTTCTTGAAAAGAAGTCCCGCGCCCGCTTCCTCCTGCGCCAGGCCCAACTGCATGAAAAACAAAGTGTGGTTGAGCACCAGCACATCGGCCGCGAGCACCCGGCTGCGCGCGCGCTGGTAGAAACACACCGCCCCGCCGTCCTTCACAAAATCGGATTGATAGCCGCACAATTTCGGCGAGCAGAGGCCGCGCTCGGAGCAGACCTGCTGCCAGACTTTGGCCTCCGGCTCCAGGTCGAAATCCGACAGGCTGCCGTCGCCGGTTTTTTTCGACCAGTCGTGGATGCGCTGCAACTCCTGCTCGTCGGAGGAGGTGAAGAGTTTGCCGGCCTGGGGAAGGGTGCGGGCCAGGCGGCGGGTGCAAAGATAGTTCTGGCGGCCCTTCAACATGGTGAAGTCGAATTTCACCGGCATGATGCGCGCCAGCATGGGCAGGTCTTTTTCAATGAGCTGCTCCTGCAAATTGATGGTGTTGGTGGAGATGACGGCCTTTTTCCGGGCCGCGGCGGCGAACAAAATGGACGGGATCAAATAAGCCAGGCTCTTGCCAACGCCCGTGCCGGCCTCCACCACCAGATGTTCGTTGCGCTGCAAGGCCTCGGCCACGGCCACGGCCATTTTCTGCTGTTGCGGGCGGTATTCGAAATTCCTGGATTTGGAAAGAATGCCACCCGGCGAGAAAATCAGCGCGACCTGGGCCGGCAGATCATGGCCGTTCCGGCGCGGCGGGCTGTCCGGGGCGCTGCTCATGGGGCCAGCCTCACGACGCCCGCGCCCGACGGATCACCACTTCCTGGCCGGCGCGGTTTTTCACGATCATGTCGGCGGGGAGAATGCCGCGCCAGACCAGTCCGGGGTAGAGGATGGAGGCGCGTCCGATGATGCTGCCCGGGCTGAGGACGCTGTTGCAGCCGATTTCACAGCGGTCGCCGAGCAGCGCGCCGAATTTGCGCAGGCCGGTGTCGAAGGGCGCGCCGTCAATCTCCACGGTGATGTTCTCGGGAAGCAATTTGAAATTGGAAAGGATGACGCCCGCGCCCAGGTGGGCTTTGTGGCCGAGGATGGAGTCGCCCACATAATTGTAATGCGGGGCCAGGGCGTGGTTGAAAAAAAGCGAGTTCTTCACCTCGGTGGAATTGCCCACCACGCAGTTGTCCCCGATGATGACGTGCTCGCGCACGTAGGCGTTGTGGCGGATCTGGCAATTCTTTCCAATGATGGCCGGCCCCTTGATCATCACGCCGTCCTCCACCACCGTGCCCGCTCCGATGAAAACTTTTTCGCCGATGAAGGCGCGGCCTTCGCAGCGGTTATGGAGGGCGGGGCGCAGGCGCGACTCCAGAAACGCGGCGATTTTGGGCAGGGCTTCCCAGGCATATTGGCAGCCGGAGAAGATTTCGGCGTGCTCCGACTGGCTCAAATCAAACAATTCGCTGGCGCTAAACATGAGGAAAGCAAGGTACGCCAAAGCGGCGTGACCGCAATCTCAAATGCTTCAAGGGCGGTGCTTCAGCCAGTACTCGCGGAACGAACGCAGCCGGGGAAGGGATTCGCGGTCCTTTTGCCGGTTTGTGGCCGCCTTGCTCGCGATAATGTCGTCAATGTGGCAGACAGGAAACCCTTCGACCTCCACCCGGCGGCTCCAAGCGTCGTCAAATCGCTCAATCCCGTCCGGCGCAAATATCAGATCCAAATCAAACGGGCCGTTCTTCAACTGCACAAAGTCCTTGCCCCGGTTGATTTCGCCCGCCTGCTCCTCCGTCAGGGCGAAACCCAACTGGCGCAAGGCCCGCACCAGCGCCTCCCCATTTTGGGGCGAACGCTCCACGAAAACGTCCGCATCTTGCGTCGTGTCAGGATAGCCCAGGAGAATCGCCCCGGACTTGCCGAGGAAAAGATAGCGAACATGGCACGAGCCGAAAACGTCGCGGATTTCCCTGGCCTGGCGGTAATCAAACGCGGCCATATCCCAGCCAGTCCGGCAGATTGGTTTCACACCAGCGGCGATACTCTTCCGTGCTGGAAAAGGCCCGAAACGGCTCGTCGTCCAGGATCGGTTTGTAGGTGTGAATGAAAGCGTAACGCAGGCGCGTTTCCAGCGGACGGCGCGCCGCCGCTTCAAATTCCTCCAGCCATTCGGGCGGAATGGCCGGGCTTTCCTGAGTTGGACTTTCCATGCCCCTAATGTGCAAAATTCATCCCGAATTGCAAGACCCCGCCCGCTTGTCTCGCATCTTTCTTTCCGGACGTCAATGTGTTGTTGACTGCTCCGTCTTCGCCGCCATGCCCAACGCATTCGTTAACTCTTTCGCCATCCATCGCAATTCCCCGGCATCACGCCCAACAAAAAGTCCCACCTTTTTGCCTGACACCCGATGTATCTGTAACTCGAGAAGGCGTGAATGATTCACCGTGAAGTTGCTGGGACCGGCGCAAACCATCGCGATGTCTCCGCGCCGGAAATCGCGCTGTTGGACGCCAAACGGCCCGGCCTGCGCCACGGTCAGGCCGCTGTTTCCTGCTTTCAAAGTAGCCCGCCGTCTTCCCAAGTTGACCGCCGCTGCCACCATCGCCAGGCCCACCGCCCAAAAAAGGCCGAAGATGGGCCAAAGTGGCCCGGACTCGTGCGCCGGGTTCCGTTTGCCGAACGCGAGGGCAAAGGTGAACACCGCCATGAACAGGCACCACGCACTCGCCAAAGGGAAAAGTCCCATGCTCCCTTTCCGCAATCCGGCCGCAGGAACTTCCAGCACAATGCTCGCGCTCCCGCGCTGAATAACCACCTTGCTGTCCGCCGGTTTCTCCAAAACGGCGCCGGTTTGTGGCGGGTTCCCGGTCGCATCGGTCGCTTCCACCAGGGGTGGCGCGGACTGGGAGACCCCCGCGCGGCCCGACAAATCCGTCGCGATCGCCTCCAACCATTCCCGTGGGTAGCCCCCCGCAATGGTCCGCGGTTTGCCCTTTTCAAATTCGGCAACCAGCGCCCCAATTCCGGCTGCCATGCCGACCACCGAACCGGCTGTTATTGTCCGCGGATCACTTGAGGCGCCTCCTCTGATTGTGAACCGGCGGATGGCCGCTCGCGGCATCCGCCGCCGCCAACCAAAGGGACCCACCGAATCCGACACGGACAATCGCCCATCGCGCCACATTACCCGGCACTGTCCGAACATCAGCCACAACCCAAAAGCGGCCGGAATGCACCCGGCCGCCACAAACGCCAGGATGAATGCAACCATGAAGTAATCGAAAGCAGGATACGTGCTGTTCTGGAGCCGGTGAATCGCGCGCAAAGGCAGGGGAGCCAGCATCCAGAGCCACGACACGCTGAACCCAATCGGGAACAATCCAATCCACCGCAATAACCCCAGCCGCCGCACCGGCAGCCAATAAGTCACATCTTTCCCGGATGTTTCGACGCGAATCTCTCGGATGGATCTCAAGTCCATGATTAGTCCGTGCGCCATCTTCTGGCGCGTTCGGAGTATGTAACCGCCCGCCAGGACTGTCAAGTCTCCAAACCTGGAAACGGCAGGCTCCGCAATTTGCGGTCGCAAATTGCTTTACTTGAAACCGGGCCGACGGTAAATGTGCCAGGACGACACACAAAAAATGGAGAACCAGAAATATGACGAACAGACGATTCACCACCCTGGCTTGCGCGATTTTCCTCGCGGGGACGGCTCTCACTTACGGCCAAACCTCTGAAGTCGGCCTCTTCGCCGGCCACGGCGATGTCGGCAAACCGGGCAAGCCGGGTTCGGTGCAATACGACGCCGCGAGCGGCGCCTATCTCATCACCGGCGGCGGCGAAAACATGTGGGCGGCCGCCGATGCCTTTCATTTTGTGTGGAAGCAGATGTCCGGCAACGTAGCCCTCGCGGCCAACATCCGCTGGACCAGCACCAACGGAAATCCCAATATACACCGCAAAGCCGCCCTCATCATCCGCCAGTCCCTGGATGCCGGCTCTCCTTATGTGGACGCCGTGGTGCATGGCAACGGATTGACCTCGCTGCAATTCCGCGAAACCAACGGCGGCCCCACGGCGGAAATCGAAGCCAACTTCGGCATCACCGCCGCGCCGGCCCGCATTCAAATCGAGAAGCGCGGAGATTACGCGATCATGTCCGTGGCGGCCGAAGGCCAGCCGTTGCAGCCGATGGGCGGCGCTTTCCACCTCGCGTTCAAGGAGCCGTTTTACGTCGGCCTGGCCGTCTGCCCGCACAACGACGCCGTCACGGAAACGGCGGAATTCACCAAGGTCGAATTGAGCGCGCCGCCCGCTTATGCCATGCCCACGGCCGCTGGAACGCGAAGCTCGCTGGAGGTGGTTCCCGTTCCGCCTTCCGACCGGAAGGTGGCTTATTTCACCAGCGCCCACTTGGAAGCGCCCAACTGGTCGCCGGACGGCAAATTCTTTATCTTCAACCAAGGCAACCGGCTTTACAAAATGATGACTAATGGAGCGCCGGAACTGGTGGACACCGGCGCCTTGAATCGCATCAACAATGACCACGGCATTTCGCCCGATGGCACCCTGCTGGCCATTAGCGACCAGACCCTGGGCGGCCAGTCGCGCATCTATGTCTTGCCGATCACTGGCGGGACGCCGCGGCTGCTCACCTCCAACTATCCCTCCTATTTTCACGGCTGGTCGCCTGACGGCAAGACCCTCGCCTTTTGCGGCCAGCGCACCAATAATTTCGACATCTACACCGTGCCCGTCGCGGGCGGGCCGGAGACGCGCCTGACCACCGATCCGGGCAAGGACGACGGCCCCGATTATTCCCCTGACGGAAAGTACATTTACTTCAACTCCGATCGCACCGGCCACATGCAGATTTGGCGGATGAACGTGGACGGATCCAATCAGGAACAAATCACCTTCGACGAATACGGCAACGTCTTCCCGCATCCCTCGCCCGACGGACGCTGGATTGTGTTTTGCAGCTATCCGCCCGGGGCCGCGGACCATCCCGCCAACAAGGACGTGATGCTGCGCTTGATGCCGACAACGGCGGGCGGGCGAATCCAGATTTTGGGCAAAATGTTTGGCGGCCAGGGAACGATCAACGTGAACTCCTGGGCGCCCAACAGCCGCAACCTGGCTTACGTCAGCTATCTGCCTTTCTAAAAAATCTCACCCCAGCCGGTCGCCGGTCTGCAAGCGATGGCCGGCGAGAAATTCGGCGGCGGTCAAACGGCGTCCGCCTTCGAGTTGCAGTTCGTGAATGCGCAATCCGCCTCCGCCACCGCAAGCCACGACAAGGCCCGCCTTGTCCGCCTGCGCCACCGTGCCGGGCGCGCCGGCACTGGCTCCCTCCACCGAGGCCCGCCAGATTTTAACGGTCCGCAATTTCGCCCCGCCGGGCAGGAAGGTGAACGCCCCCGGCCACGGAATGAAGGCGCGGACGCGATTCCACAGGGAGCGGGCTGGCAGCGACCAATCGAGCCGTCCATCGTCGCGGGTGATTTTGCGGGCATAAGTCGCCTGCGACTCGACTTGCGGGCGGGCGATAATGATAGTATTGACACACTTCGCCAGCGTCTCCACCAGCAGTTGCGCGCCGAGCCGCGCCAGGCGCTCGTGCAAGGTGGCCGCGGTGTCCTCCGGGGCGAGGGCGGTGGCGCGCTGGGCCAGGATATCGCCGGTGTCGAGTTTTTCGGCCATTTTCATGATGGTGACGCCGGTTTCGGCTTCGTCGTTCAAAATGGCCCATTGAATGGGGGCGGCCCCGCGGTATTTGGGGAGCAGGGAAGCGTGAACATTGAGGCAGCCCTGCGGGGGAAGAGCCAGAATGGCGGGCGGCAGCAATTGTCCGTAGGCGGCGACGACGATGAAATCAGGCTCAAGGCGGCGGAGGTCCTCCAGAAAGGCGGCGTCGCGCGCACGCTCCGGTTGCAGGACGGGCAGCGCGGCGCGAAGGGCGGCTTCCTTGACCGGGGACGGCTGCAATTTCAAGGCGCGGCCTTTGGGGCGGTCGGGTTGCGTCACCACGGCCATGACCTGAAACCCCGGCGCCGCCGCCAGCGCCTCGAGGCTGGCACAAGCCAGCTCCGCCGTGCCCATGAAGATGATGCGCGATTTCAAGGGAGGAAATGGCTCCTTATCCGAACCGCTCCTCGACGGCCTGCAAAACATCGCGGAGAACTTCGATGGGGGTTTGCATCGCGTCTATGGCGCGCAACGGGTCCGGCCCGTAAAAATCCAGCACCGGCTTGCTCTCGGCCTCGAACACCTCAAGGCGCTTGCGGATGACGCCGGCGTTGGCGTCATCGGGACGGTTTTCCCGCAGGGCGCGGTGTTGCAGGCGAAGAACCATTTTGTTCATATCGGAGCACCTGAAGTAAAGAACGAGGCGCATCTCCAGGCTCTCGCCGAGCATCCGCGCCTGGCGGGTGTTGCGCGGAATGCCGTCAAGAACAAGGATGTCGGTGGCGGGGTCGAAGCGGCCCGCGCCCGTGACAGCTTGGAGGTGCTCGCGCCACAAGCGGATGGTCGGCTCGTCGGGCACCAGCTCGCCGCGGCTGGAGCAGTCGAGAAAAATCCGGCCCAGTTCGCTCTCGGGAGCCAGGCGGCGGAAAACATCCCCGCAGTCGAAGTGATAGAAATTGGGGATGGCGCCCAGGATTTTGCCCTGGGTCCCCTTGCCCGCGCCCGGCGCGCCGAGCAACAGAATCGTGCGATATTTCATAAGGCTTTTCCGGCTGCCGCATGGAGCAGGCGCAACGGGCGGGATTGATTCAGTTCAGGTCTTTGTGCCGGATTTGCACCTCGATTATTTCCACGAAGGGAATCATCTCGTCCGCCGTGGCGCTGCCCTTGAACACTTCCAGGTAGAGTTCCGAGGGGGTGACGCGGGAAATGCGTTTGCCCACAAAGTCGCCGCGGACCGCCTTGATGTGGATGAGCAGGTCCTTGTCCGATTCGCTCAATACCACCCGGAAAAACCCAGCCAGCTTGGTCTCAAAAAAACGGCGATTGAACAGAAAATCGCCGCGCTGATAAACCTCCGGCGCGGGCAAATCCGCCGGGGTGGGCGCGGTTGCGACGGGCTTTGAGCCGGCCGGCTCCCGGGGGCTAAACAAGGCGAAGCCCTCGGACGCCATGGGCGCGGCGCCGCCTGCCGCCGCGGCGGAAGGAAAGGGGGTGGGCGCGTACGACGCTTGAACCGCCGCGCCGCTGGAGGGGAAAAACTGGCCGTCCGCGTTCGGGCGCGTCGGCAAGGCGAGGAAGAAAATGGGGCTGGCCACGCCAAAAAGCGGGATGGCCGCCAGGCCACAAACGGTCAGGATGGGTTGCTTGCGGTAAATGGCCACTTCATAAGCCGCGAACAAATTGGTTCCATAGAGAATCAAGAGCATCACCCAGCCGAGGGGACTGGTGAAAACGGCCAAAACGCCGAGATGTTCGAGACGCCGGTCTGGCCGGGCCGGAGGAGAGATCGGTTTGACGGTGATCTCGCGCAACTTGGCCTTGGGCGCAGGAATATCGTCAGAAACCATCGGGGCGACGATGGCCCGCTCCTGGGGTGTTTTGGCGTCGTCCCGCAATTGCCGCAGCGCCTCGTCGGTGAATTTGCCCCAGGAGATGCGCGCCGAATAGGACTCCGCGCCGGTCTTGAGCATCACCCCCGTTTGGTCGTAATTGATGGGATCGCCCAAAATACGGGAGCCGTCGGTCAGCGCGTAGCTGCCGGCGTAGGCCCCGTGCCAAAGCAGGCCCGCCCAGATCGCTATAATGAATCCAAACCTGCGCATGAAGCCAGTGTGCGCCGCGGGAGCGCAAAGTTCAATCCGCAAAATAGACCGGCAGTGCCTTAATTTGGTGTAGCGTCGAGTCTGTGGCTCGACATCGGCGCACAGCGCCGACACTACATCAAATTAGGGGGTGCAGGACAAGAATCTTCACGTCTTCGGTAGGGCGGCGCTGCTGCGCCGCCCAAGAATTCAGGGCAGAGCGGCAGCTCTGCCCTACCTGGAAGGTGAAGATTTTCGTCCTGCGCCCCAAATTAGGACACTGCCCAATTGGGGCTTGACTTGCAAATGATGCTGCGTATTGTCTGTGTAAGAACCGATTTCCCCACGAAATCAATGACTAAATGCTTCCAAGCCACGAGCACGGGAGCCGCATCCGGTGATGAGCAGGCTCCGCCAATGGCACGACATGTCGGGTGCATGAGAAGCAACAGGTCACAACAATGAGGCTCAGTTCCGAACGTGGAAGGAGCAACTATGGCACATTTAATCAAATCTTCTTGTCCTCTCGAGGTGAGCAGCAGTCTTGACACTGCCGCTGCCAAACTAAGCAACCCGCCTTCGTCAACCATGGAGCCTGCCTCTGAGGCCGCCGGGGCAGCCCATTCCGGCCCGCAGGCCAAACCGGACGCTTCGGCGCAATTCCGCACGGAAATTCTCCGGCGCTACGAAGCCCCTTTCAAGTCGGCGCGGCCCCACGACGGATTGGGGCTGGCATCAGGGACGGACTGAACCCAGATTCAATACCAAGTCCTCGACCGTCCAGCGCTGGCATTGGGAGGTGTCGTCCGCGGCGGTGCCGTGCTGCCAGACGGCGAAGCGGATCGCGGTAAGCGGGTCTTGCTGGCAGGCGGGCTGGGCCAGCAGGCCGGCCAGGTAGCCGCCGAGCAAATCGCCGCTGCCGCCCTGCGCCAAGAGCGGATTGCCCGAGCTGTTGATATAAATGGCGCCGCCCGCGCGGCCAACCAGGGTGTGATTTCCCTTGAGCACGACATAACAATTGCCGAAGAAACTCGATAATTGCCGCAACGCCGCCACGCGATCCGCCTGCACTTCTTGCGCGGAAATACCCAGCAAACGGGCTGCCTCTCCCGGATGCGGTGTGAGCACGCGCACGGGTCCCGAGGTCCGGGTGGCGGGCGCATCTGGACATGGCAATCCTTGGATGGAACAGACCCCTCTCCCTGACCCTCTCCCCGCTTCGCGGGGCGAGGGAAATTCATCGGCGCGCAGCGCCGATGCTCCATCGCCTGGCTTGAGCCAATCCAGCGCGCTGGCGTCCACGATCATCGGGCCGGGGAAATTCTTCCAATGGGCGCGCAATTCTTTCTGGAGTGCTTTGGGAAGATTGTCCGCCGCCAGACCGGGACCAAATAGAATGGCGGTGGCGTTTTTGGGAAGTGGCCGGGCCGGCCGCCACGGCCGCACCATGGCCGCCTGAAGTTGCGCCGCCACGGGAATGTAAACCGATTCCTGGGGCTCAACCGTCACCAACCCCGGCTGCGCCCGCAACGCGCCGCGCGCCGCCAGCACCGCCGCCCCATGATAACCGAGGCTGCCGGCAATAATGACGGCATGGCCAAAGGTCCCCTTGTTGCTTTCCAGCGGCCGGCGCGGCGGCCAGGCGGCGAAATCTTCCGGCAAGGTCCAGTTCAGTTCGCCCGCCAGAGGACAAGCAATCAACCCGATGTCCGGCGCGACTTCCAGGCGGCCCACCCATTCGGACGCCAGGAGCAGGCCGCGCTTGGGCGCGGCGACTGTCAGGGTGATCTCCGCCCGGATGGCCGCCCCTTCCACCTCCCCGCTGTCCGCGTTCAGGCCGGACGGCACATCCACGGACAAGACCGGCAGGCCCGCTTGGTTCACAGTGTCAATAAGGGTTTTCCACGGTCCGTCCAGCGGGCGGTTCAAGCCGATGCCAAACAGGCCGTCCACCACCAGCCTGGGACGCTCGCAGCCCGGAGCCGGCTGAATCTTCCGGGATAATTCCCTGGCCGCGATCCGCGGATCCAAAGCCTCCACCAGCACGACTTTGCGCCGGGTCAAATGCCGATAGGCGGCGAGGAAGCCGCCGCCAAGGGGGCGGCGTCCGGCAAGGAACGGACAGGCCGCGCGGGCGTCGTCGCCGTTGTGGCCGCGGCCGGCGAGGACCAGAATCGTGTCGCCGCGCGAGGTGAGATCAATCGCGCGCCGGGCAAGGGCGCGTCCAACGTTCTTAATGACAGCGGCGGCAGAGCGGCCCGCGGCCCAGGAGGCGTTTTCCCATTCGCGCATCTGGGCGACTGAAATGACCGGCACAGGCATGAGTCAGTTTATGGTTTAAAGATGCGCGATTGAAGCCTAAACTGATGGCATGTTGTCAAGCGATGAAATCCGGCGGACGGTGCGGGCGGCGCTGGCGGAGGACATTGGTTCCGGGGACGCCACCACCCTGGCGACCGTGCCGGAAGAAACCAGGGTTTCCGCCTTGATGGTGGCGCGCGAGCATTTGGTCGTGGCCGGACTCGATTTGGCCGAAGCGGCGTTCTTGGAATTGTGCCCGGCGGCGAACGTCCAGCGCCTGGCCTCGGACGGCGGGCATGTGCCGGCGGGATTCACGCTCTTGAAAATCGCCGGCGCCCCGGCGCGCGCCGTTCTTTCCGCCGAACGGGTGGCGCTGAATTTTGCGCAGCGGCTCTCCGGCGTGGCCACGCTGACGGCGCAATATGTGGAGGCAGTTTCCGCGACCCGGGCGCGCATTCTGGACACGCGCAAGACCACGCCGGGGTGGCGCCGGCTGGAAAAATACGCGGTGGTTTGCGGCGGCGGCATGAACCACCGCTTCGGCCTGTTCGACCGCATTTTGATCAAGGACAATCATCTGGCGGCGCTGCGCCACGAGCGGCCCGGCGCCATCCAGGCGGCGGTGGGCCGCGCCCGCGCCCGCTATCCGCAACTGGCGGTGGAAGTGGAGGCGGAGACCCTGGAGCAGGTGGCGCAGGCGCTGCGGGCCGGGGCGGATGTTATTTTACTTGACAACATGCCGGCGGAGCAGTTGCGCGCCGCGGTGCGCCTGGTGGGCGGCCGGGCCAAAACCGAGGCGAGCGGCGGGGTGAGTTTGTCCACGGTGCGCGCCATCGCCGAAACCGGGGTGGACTATATTTCGGTGGGGGCGCTGACGCATTCGGCCCGCGCGGTGGACATCGCGCTGGATTTTGTTGACGAATGACCGTTGACGCCCACATTCTAAGCGCCTTGCGCAAGCCGCCCGGCGGGTCGGTTTCCGGGGCGGACCTGTCCCGCGAACTGGGGGTGAGCCGCACCGCCATCTGGGCGCGCATCGAGGCCTTGCGCGCGCTGGGCTACGACATCGAAGCCAGCCCGCACCTGGGTTACCGGCTGGTGAGCGCGCCGGACTTGCTCCATGCGGACGACCTCCTTTCCCGCCTGGGAACCACACTGGTGATCGGGCGGGACATCCGGGTTTTCGAGCGCACAACCTCGACCAACGACATCATTGCCCGCCTGGCCCGCGACGGCATCCGGGAGGGCGCGGTGGTTTTTGCCGAATCGCAAAGCCGCGGGCGGGGCCGGCTGGGGCGGCTGTGGATTTCGCCGGCGCGCAAGGGGCTTTGGTTTTCGATTTTGTTGCGGCCCGATCTTCCGCCGCAATCGGCCACGCAATTGACGGTGGCCGCCGCCACGGCCCTGGCGCGGGCCGTCGCGCAGCAAACCGGCCTCGTCCCGGAAATCAAATGGCCCAACGACCTTCTGATCCGCGGCAAAAAAGTGGCGGGCATCCTGACGGAACTGACAGCGGAATTGGATCACATCAAGGAAGTGGTGTTGGGCATCGGCGTGAATGTGAATCTGGAGGCCGGCGAATTGCCGCCGGACCTGCGCAAGAGCGCGACGTCCTTGAAAATCGAGTCCGGCCAGGCGGTGGACCGCGCCGAACTGGCCGTGGCCGTCTTGCGCGAATTGGACGGCGATTATGAGCAGATACGGCGGGGCCAGTTTGAGTTGGTGGCGGCGGAATGGCAGCAGCGTTGCGGGACGCTGGGCCGCGAAGTGTCCATCCGCATCGGCGACCGGGTAATCCGGGGCCGGGCCGAATCGCTGGACGCGGAAGGGGCGTTGCTCCTGCGCACCCAGCATGGCCGCCTGGAGCGCATCATCGGCGGCGACGTGACGATGGAAAAGGACGCGGCGTAATCGCCTATCGGCGATCTCGTCCATGATTGGGATGCCGCCGCTGGTGTTTGACAACGGTGATCCGAAGCCGATCGGCCTGAGGCTGGCGGAAATAAATTACGTAAGGAAACCGCGCCAGCATGGCCCTCCGAAGGTCGCCGGAGAGCACCATCCATCGTTCCGGCGCGGCGGCGATCCGCAAAACCATACGCTCAAACTCATCAATGAACTCGTGTCCCAAGCCCGGCACCCGCTCCTCATAATAATCCCGAATCGCTTTGAGTTCGCCTTCGACAGCAGGGTGGTCTTCAACGGTCATCGCAGCCTTGCCATCATTTCGTTGTGGGTCACAGCCTGGACCTGGCCTTGCTCAATCTGCCGGTCTCGCTCCAACGCGAGAGTGACCGCCTCGGCATCATCCAACTGGGCCGGGACCTCGAATGGGTCATCCAAACTCTCCCAAAGAGACCCGGCCAAAAACGCCCGATCCCTGGCCGGGAGGCGCAACGCCTCGGAAGCAATCTGATCAATGCTCATGCCATAATCATACACGAAAACACGCCGGAGGGAAGTCTGATCTGTTGATCTCTGGTCGGAAACCACCGTGACAACTGGTCAGCAACGCTTATTATTACACCATAGATTTAACCATTCATTCAATTCATTATGGAATATCGCGAACTGGGACGGACGGGATGGAAGGTCTCGGCCATCAGCTTTGGGGCCTGGGCCATCGGCAGCACTTGGGGACCGGTGAATGACAAGGATTCTTTGGCAGCTTTGCATCGCTGCCTGGACCTGGGGGTCAATTTTTTCGACACGGCGGACGTTTATGGCGACGGCCACAGCGAACAGTTGCTCGCCCAGCTCCGCAAGGAGCGGCGCGAACCGTTTTATATCGCCACCAAATCGGGACGCCGCCTCAAGGTGCAGGAACCGGGCGGCTACAGCCGGGAAAACCTGGCGGCTTTCCTCGAGCGCAGCCTCAAGAATCTGGCCGCGGATAGTGTTGACTTGCTGCAACTGCATTGCCCGCCCCAGCAGGTTCTCTACATGCCGGAGGTGTTCGACATTCTCGATGATTTCGCCAAAGCCGGCAAAATCCGCCACTACGGCGTGAGCGTGGAGAAGGTGGAAGACGCGCTCAAGGCGATTGAATTTCCGGGCGTGCAGTCCGTGCAGCTTATCTTCAACATTTTCCGCCAGCGTCCGAGCGAGCTGTTTTTCCGCGAAGCCCGGCGGCGGCGGGTGGGGATTCTGGCGCGGCTGCCGCTGTCGTCCGGCATGTTGACCGGCAAGCTGACGCGGGCCAGCACGTTCCCGCCGGATGACCACCGCGCCTTCAACCGGCATGGGGAGGCTTTTGATGTGGGGGAAACCTTTTCCGGGCTGGATTACGAGACGGGCCTGGAAGCGGTGGAAGCCTTGCGCCCGCTGACGCCGGCGGGGGCGGCGCTTGGGCAGATGGCGCTGCGGTGGATTCTGATGTTTCCGGAAGTGACCTGCGCCATTCCGGGCGCAAAACGAGCCAGCCAGGTGGAAGAGAACATTGCCGCCGCCAGCCTGCCGCCGTTGCCGGACAAGACGATGGCCGCCATCGCCGCCATTTACACCCGCTACGCGCGTCCGTTTGTGCATCAGCGGTGGTAAAGGACCGCAGCATAGCCGCCGACGCCGCGGTTCTTAATCTTAACTTTTGATCCTGCCAAAGCCCAGACATCGCCCGATTTGACCCCGCAGATCGCCAAGCGAGCCTATGAACTATATGAGCAGGAAGGCCGCCATGACGGCCACGCGGTTCAGGACTGGGTGCAGGCGGAGCAGGAGATTCGGAACGTCGTGTCACACAAATAAGCAGACGCGAACCGTTGCCGAAAAAATCATGAAGGAAATTATTCTTTGCCGGATTGCAGACTTCGTTTGATACGCTCGCGGGCTTCAGAGGAAAGCGCCGGCTGGGGCGGAGGTTGGTCATCGTCTGAAGCGTGCTCTTTGGCCGCCGCGCTCAGGAACCTGATCTGCTTGCCATAGGCGCGGCAACATTTGCACAACAGGAGATGAAGACGTAATCCGAACCTCTCGAAAGGCGTAAGCGTGCGATCAAGCGCAACCGACTGTAGTCGAGCGGCCTGCTTGCAAGTGGGGGAAAGCGCGCCAACCCCTCGGAGGAGGGTTTTCAAAATGTTAAGGGGCTGGTTCATGCTTCGATGGTCACGTTCCCGGTGGACCTGGCCTGGCAGAGCAGAATGACGTTTTCCGATTTGTCCTCGTCGCCCAGGGCATCCTGGACTTCCATGTTGACGGAACCGGCCAGGAGCCGGGTCTTGCACCGGCCGCAAATGCCGGAGCGGCATTCGAAGTCTATGTTGATACCGGCCTCTTCCGCTATTTCCAGCAGCGTTTTCTCCGTTGTCAGAGGAGCGGATTTTGCCGACCGCGCAAAGGTCAGGGTGAGGACGGTCTTATCGCCAGCGGGCGATGTTGATGCCAACGCAACGGTCGCGGTCGGGGTGGGAGCGGCCGGGCAATCCGAGGAGGCGAGGACGGCCTCGGCCCGTTTCGCAGCGACAAACGCCTCAGACTTGATTTGATCCGAGGGAACGCCCAGCTCGCGCAGCATTTGAATGGTTGGCTCCATCATGGAGGCGGGTCCGCAGATATAGACGGGCCGCCCGGCGAGATCGGGTATGGTTTGCCTCAGGAATTCGCCGGTGATACGCCCCTTTCGGCCGTCCCAGTCGGTTCCTTCGGCCCGCGTGAGAGTGATGTGGAGACGGAGGTTGGGAAACCGCCTTTGGAGGTCATCGAGTTCCTGGTGGAAAATGATGTCTTGCGGAGACTTGGCGCTGTAAAGGAAGTAGATGTCGCCTTTCCAACTCTGATCGGTCAGGTAGCGCAAAATGGACATCACCGGCGTAATGCCCACGCCTCCGGCGATGAGCACGATGCGGTTGGACTGCGTGCCGTCGAAGGTGAAACGGCCGGCGGGAGCGGAAACATTGAGCAGGTCGCCTTCGCGAAGGGTGTCATGAAGGTGGCGCGAAGCGAGGCCGTTTTCCTCGCGCTTGACGGTGATTTCGCAGTAGTCGGG
>Ga0326728_10000925_pt1 | contig 108985 bp, 110 predicted proteins | sample MB3enrmetagenome_FD_207602 | JGI IMG/M metagenome (GOLD analysis project Ga0326728, IMG submission 207602) | Lab enriched peat soil microbial communities from McLean, Ithaca, NY, United States - MB31MN | ecosystem: Environmental > Terrestrial > Soil > Wetlands > Peat | place: USA: New York... | reverse complement strand
CAACATGATCTCGCGCGTGGTGGTGGACACGCACCTGCACGCCTCGTCGTGGAAAGAGGTGTGGCAGCACCAGGTGCGCTGGGCGCGGACGATTCGTTTGTCGCGCGGCGCGTATGCCGGACTGTTTGTCACGCACGCCACATTCTGGGCGGTTGTGGACGCCGCCTTCGGCCAGTGGTGGCTGGCGCTGCCGTTGCTCGCCCTGCGCATGACCATGGCGACGACGGCGGGCTGGTGGGGCCTGCGCAGCCGCGACGTCCTGCGCCTGTGGCCGCTCATTCCGCTGCGCGACCTGTGGGCCACGGGAGTGTGGCTGGCCGGTATGTTCGGCCACCGCGTCCGCTGGCGCGATCAGGAGCTGACGCTGGACAAGCAGGGACGCATCGTCGGGACACGCGGCGCCAGCCGCGTTCGCAACTGACCATCACTGCACCCGCTTCAGGCGCGTATGGGTGTATACCTTAAGGTCCTTGCCCGGAGCCGCCAGCCAGAACGTCTCATCAATTTCGCTGGCGCTGACGATGCGATATGATTTCTGCGCTCGCCACCCCGGTGCAAGGTTCTCGATGTGCGTCGTGACAAACTCCATCGACTTGCCATCCGCGCTCACCGAGTCCAGCGTGTATTCGTTGACGAAGCCCTCATTGTGGAATTGCCTCCACACGAACTTCTTCAGGTTGTTGTCGTAGCCGATAAAGCCGAGATCCTCGTGCAGCACGGGCTTCGCCGCCGGTGACGTGGCTTCGTACACGGTTTTGTCGCGCTGCGATAAGAAGTGCCCGTTCAGCTCGAACCGATACTCGCGGGAGCTGAATCCCTTTCCCGGCTTGCCCGACACCGGGCCTTCCCACTTTCCTTCAAACACGCGCAAGACCGCCCACGGGTCCGATTGGGCCACGCCGCCGATGGGGGTCAGCAGAGCAATGGACAAGACCAGCCAGCGTTTCACAGCTCCCTCTCCGTGGCGGGGCGGGGCGTCCCCAGCCTCTGCGTCAGGAAGCCGACCATGGCGCCTACGACGAAACCGGGCAGCATAATCTCGAGATAGGGATGCTTGCCGTTCACGGTATCCATAGCCGCCACCACAAAAGCGAACACCAGCCCAAAGGCCGCGCCCACAACGATTCCCCATCCCGTCGATTGCACCCTGCGCGCGAACCAGCCGCTCAGCAGCCCCACAATCATGCCCTTGATCGACGACCCAACCATGATGCCCGCCATCATCGAGCGCGCCTCCGGGTAGAACCATGCGGTTGCGCCGTCAAGCGCCCCGAGCATCAGCCCGAACAACAATCCAATCGCAATCTTATTCACCGTTTGCTCCTCTCATAGATAGAATTCCGCGTTAGCGGGGATTCCTTTAAAGGATTCGAAGAAAAAACAGCAGGAACTTCACACCGGCATAAGCCGCCAGGAGCCAGAGCAGAACGGCATTACGCGACCCGAAGCGGCGTAATCGATGCCACCAGGGTTCGGACCAGGCCTCCACCGCCAGTCCCTCCTGGAAGCGTTCGATGTCCGCCAGCAGTGCCAGGGCGCCGGGATAGCGGGCCGCGGGATCCGCGCTCATCGCCCTGGCGGCGATAGCTTGAAGAGCGGGCGGCGCGGGTACGGGTAACACGAACGCCAACAACCTGCCCAGCGCGTAGATGTCGGATCGCTGATCCAGCCGGGCATCGGGGGCGCGAAACCCCGGCGTGCCGGCCACCGCGTCCACGCCCCAATCCATGACGTAAACTTCGCCGAACTCGCCGACCATCACATTCTGGGGCTTGAGGTCGCGATGAATCACTCCGCGAGCGTGCGCGAATGCGAGCGCTTCTCCGACACGCCGGATCGCCCCAAGACGGCTGGCCAGCGACGGACGCCCGGCTACGTAACGGTCCAGTCGCGCACCGCTGACCAGCTTCATCGCGTAGAACGCACGGCCGTCGGGCAGCGTACCGGTCTCATAGACCGGCACGATCGCGGGATGCTCGAGCTGTGCGATGAGTTGCGCTTCGCCGGCCAGAGCCAGGTCGAGTACTTTGAGAGCGACGCGGCGGTCCAACTCGCGGTCTCGCGCGGCGTAGACTACCCCCATCCCGCCGCGGCCGAGTTCGGATTCCAGTTCGTAGCGGGTGCCAGCCAGGTCGGGCAACGCCGCCACACGGCGCAAATGGTCGAGAACGGAGTCGCTCAAATCCAAAGGCGCCGCATCTCCTCGCGCAGTTCCCGCGGACCTGATGTGGTGCCGCGCAACCGCTCGGTCACAAACCCGCGCAGGATGCGCCGCGCCCAGGCGAGATGGTTGGTCACGGAAGTTTCCGGGATGCCATGCCGCATGGCCAGCTCGGCATACGAGGGGCGTTCGCCGCCGGCCAGGTCATAAGCTTCGAAGATGAGGAGTTGGATTTGCTTGCCGCATCCGTCGCAGTGCGCGCGCAGATCGTCGAGAGCCAGGGAGAACAACTGGCGCTGCCACTCGCGTTCAAAGGCCTGCTCGGGCGATTCGGTTGTGGCCGCCTGTTCTCCGAGTGGTTCGAACCGGACGTCGCCGCCCCGCTTCTGCCGGTTCGCCGCGGCGTACTGGCTGGCAGCGAAGCGTTCGACGGCCATCCGGAGATACGTCCGAAACGAGGCCCTGGCCGGGTCGAAGCGCGCAAGAAAATCGCGCTCGAGCGCGGCGGCAAAAAAACTCTGAGTCAGGTCTTTGGCGTCTTCGTTGTCTTTACGGAACTTGAGGCGGATGAATCGATAAACGGGTTTCCAATACAGCGCGACGACCCGGTCCAGCACCTCGCTAGGCAAACCTGCAACCGCCGCTTCCAGCAGCGATGGTTGGGTGGAAGGGAAACGGTCGTGAGGTCCGCCGATCGCAGTATCCGTGTCCACCCGCAACTCCTTGTCGCACTCCCGCTGGTCCCGTACTAACCGATGATAGCTTTCCTCTCGCCAGAGTAGCTATCCGGTGCGGCGAAAGAACGCGGCTCCCGCCGCGTGTCCGTCTACGCTCGCACCTGGCGCTTGCGGCCGATCAGCGCCACGCCAAACAGGAACGTCACCAGCAGCAGATACAGCGCGGCGTACTGCATTGTCTGCGCGCCGTTCGCCGCGCCGGTAAAATCGAGCCCGCGGATACGGTTCAGCGGACCCGTGTACCACAGCACGGTGAACAAGGCTTCGAAGGCGCGGCTCGACCGCGTCCAGACACCGAGCGCCAGCGCCAGCGTGGGGATGAAAACCGCTCCGGCCACCCACGCGATCGCGCCCGCGGCGTCCCCCGCCAGCGCCAGGCGAACGCCCGCGCCTGCGCCAGCCAACGCCGCCACCGTCACGCCCGCGGCCCAGCACGCCGGGAACTGCCGCGTGAGGTTGTGCGCCGAACTGAAGATCACCTGCCCCGTGGCGTATCGTACCTCGCGAACGCCCATGGCAGACCACGCCAGCAACGGCCAGATCCACGACACCGCCAGCAGGGGCCCTCGCGCTACCTCCATCGGCGCGGCGCACTGCGCCACCAGCAGCCCCAGCGCCACCGCGTACCACCACCACCGATAGCCCTGCAGCGCCAGGCGCAGCTCGGCCGTGAACAGGGGAAGGAAAGCCGGTCGCCCAGCGGTCCCCGCCAGCGGAGTGAGGTGAACGTCGGCGGACGCGTGATGTGCGGGTGGCTCATTGATGGAAGGCGGCACGTGCCGCACCTTGCGCATCCGCGAGCTGCCGAAGCGGTCGAAGGCCACCACCGCCACCAGCACCAGCAGGAAAGCGATGGCGATCCACCCCACACGAAGCAGTACGCCGTCCGCTGTCCACTGTACGCCTTCCCAGCGGAGCCCGTGCGCCACCTGGATAGGATCTGTGGTGGCGCGCAGCGAGAAGTTGTCGACATACCCGGGAATGGCCGCGCGAGCCGCGGGAACAAGGCTATCCATCACGGCGACGATCCCCAGCGGATCAAACCACCGCAGCCCGGAGGCCACCGGGACCGCCACGCCCGACGACCAGGCAAAGAACCAGATCACGTTGCCCGCCCCGCTGCGCAGCACCGGCACGGTCTCGAAGACCAGCGCCAGCGCGCCGGTCAGGGCCATCATCGGCAGCGACAGCAGCAGGAACGGAGACAGCAGCGCCCACGGATTGAATCGCGACTCTCCGACGGTGGCGAACATGACGGCGGCCGCGACAGCGAGGATCGCCACCTGCGCCATGAGGACGGCAGTGTTACTGAACCACTTGCCCAGCAGGTAGGAGAGTTTCGTGAGCGGCGTCGCGGCCAGGATCTGCCCGACGCCCGTGGCCCGGTCGCGGTCCACCGCGCTCTTCACCATGTAGAAGCCGGCCAGTGATACGAAGCATCCGGCCACCAGCGCCACCATCGTGCCAATCCAGCCGGACGTGTACACGCCACGGTGCTCGCTCACGCGCATGGAGATCAGGCCGGAGCCGGAGGCGTAGCCAAGCCAGACCGCGAACAGCATGGTGGCGAGGAAGCTGTAACGGCGGAGGCGTTCGAGGAAATCGGCGCGGGCAATGTGGTACAGCCTGCGAAACGGGTTCACGCCGTCGCCCCCGGCCCGCGGTCGACGGCCAGCGCGTGCAGGTAGGCGTCTTCCAGCGTCGGCTCGAGCGGCCGCGCCGTGGCCGCCGGGGCGCCTTCCGCAATCACCCGCGCGTGTACGCCATCCGCGCGATGCGCCGTGCTGCTCACCAGACAGCGCTGGCGCAGCGAACTGAGTTCGCCGCTGGGGACCACCACCTCCCACACCCGGGCCTCGACGCTCCCCAGCAGCGCTTCCGGGCTCTGGCACGTCACCAGCCGCCCGCCGCGGATCACCGCGATGTGCGTGGCCACCGCTTCAATGTCCGAGACGATATGCGTCGAAAGGATCACGATGCGCTCGCCGGAGAGCTCCGAAAGCAGATTGCGAAAGCGCAGGCGCTCCTCGGGATCGAGGCCGGCGGTGGGCTCGTCCACGATCAGCAATTGCGGGTCGTTCAACAAAGCCTGCGCGATGCCGATGCGCTGGCGCATCCCGCCCGAGTAACCGCCCAGCGGCCGGCGCGCCGCCTCGGTGAGATTCACCAGTTCCAGCAGCTCTCCAATGCGCCGCCGCGCGCTGGCGCCATCCAGACCCTTCACCGCCGCCAGGTATTCCAGGAACTCCCGCCCGCTGAGATTCGGATACACGCCGAAATCCTGCGGCAGATAGCCCAGCACGGAACGCAGGACGCCGGGCGCGCTGGCGATGTCGGTCGCGTTCCACTGAACGCGCCCCTCAGTGGCCTGCGTCACCGTGGCGAGAATGCGCATCAGCGTGGATTTCCCGGCGCCGTTGGGGCCCAGCAGGCCGAACACGCCCGGACCCAGCTCCAGGCTGAACTCGCGCAGTCCCCAGACGTTGCGCGGGAAGACCTTACTGACATGTTCCAGAAGGAGGCGCACAGGTGAATCTCCTCAGCCCAGCTTACCCAGGTCTGTGCCGGCATCCGCCCCCGTGCCGTCAGCCATCTGCACCAACGTGCGGCGATCGAACATGTCCATGGAGCCGCCCCTGTCCGAGGCGTGCTTATCATCCCGGCGCTGTTTCCGGCTCCGGTGCGCCACCCAGCCGGGAACCACAACTGGCCTGGCCGAACGGAAACACGTTGCAGTCATACCGCGGAAGCGCCTGTGGCCTCAGCCGCAGGTCATCCGAACTGATGTCCCGCGGCTCCACATTGAATGCCCACAAACATCCGATTTGGTCTAACAGGCACTCTGTTTTCCCGGTGAATGAATGGAATCCCCCGTAGGGGTAGCAGAAGGTCGTGATCCTGTCCCCGGTCATCTTTTCGAGCTGGTCGAACGAATCCCGGATCTCACTCTCCTGCTCCGCCTCGCTCAGCTTGCTGAAAACGGGATGAGTTACGCTGTGGCTCCCAATCAGCATTCCTCGTTCCCCCATAGATCTCAGTTCCGCCGCTGAAACATAGAACTGGTGCGAAGGATGTGCGCCGGTGGGGAAGGCCTCCTGCATCAGTTTCGCCAGAAGTGCGGCGCGGTGCTCGGAGGCGATGTAATAGTTCAGGGTGCGCTTGAAATAGTTGGTGGCGTCATCGTTATCCTGCCAGCGGTATGTTTCTTGCCGGAACTCGGTTACATGCGCGTGGGTGAGCATCTTTTGCCTCACCATTCCCGATAGGGCTTGCGCAGCCCGAACCCCGCCGAGCCGGCCGAGGATGAGGTGGATCTGATGCACGTCCAACAACTTTTGCGTTCTGTACGGGCCAGTGGGAACGTAGAAAATGCCCCACAAACCATGCTTCTCCAATACCGGCAGCACCCAAGCGTAATGATCGGCGAGTCCATCGTCGAAGGTCAGTACGACGCCGTCGCGAGCAATGCCGGAGCGTACCGCGTCGAGGAATTCCTCCCGTTCGACAAACCCGTATTGCCCGGCGAACCATTTCAACTGCCTCTCAAACTGGTCGATATGTAAGTACCGAAAGTAGTCCAGACCTTCCGGGACGGGCCTGACGTAGTGGTACATGATCGCTTTCATGGGATTTCGACTCTTACGTCCGCCAGCACTGGATTAGTGACGATTGGCGCCGCCTCGCAGCGTTCCCGCCACTGGGCCAGGTACCGGTCTATCAGACCTGTAGCAAACCTGCGATATAGCAGCCGCGTAGCCTCCTGGGTAAAATCTCTATTCCGATAAACCCGCGGGCGTGGAGCCGGCGGAAGCTGTGGCGCCGGGCTGAGATCGTCGAAACGGCGGATGATGGCGGCATAAACCACCGCCATGTCCGCGATGAGACGGTTTCCTATCTGATGTGGGCTGTCGCCGGGGTAGATGCGCGCGCGTATTTGATGGATGATCTCCCCTTTATCGATGCCAGCGCCAAGGTGCATAAAGGTGGCCCCTACATACTCGGGCTCTCCGTTCGCCAATGCCTGGAAATTCGTGCCGCTTCCCCGATAATACGGCGAGAGCCCTAAATGCACGTTCAGGAACCTTCCCTCGAACGCGGAAATCAGAGGCTCGCGGATGATCGAGCAGCCGTATGCTCCGATCAAATCGGGGCACAGGCCGAGGATATCCCGATAGTGACTCGCATCGTTTATGGCTCCACGAGACAACGCCACGGGGTTCGACGTTTCGGGCGCCAACGAGACGAACGCACCGAAGAAATCGTGCTCGCACCTCGCCCGTGCATCCAGATGGGCGATTTGATCGCTCGGGTGCGGATCGACCTGCTCGACCACGGTCCGAACGCTGTTTTCGAAACCCTCGCAGTACGACCTCAGTATCCGGATGCCGGTGGACAATCCGATGACTTTGCGGAAGTAGACATGGCGCAACTCCGAGCCCGTTAATAGGACTACCCTCTTGCTGGCGTCGACTGAGCGGCTCCCGAAGTCTGCGCTGTCGCCATGATCGTGACGCATGCGAAAGAACTATCTGTGGGCCGGCAACGCCAAACTTCTCTATACTGTTCGGGCGGAAGCGGCCTGATCTGGTGGTTTCCCTCGCCCCCCGGCCAATGGCCGTTGCCTCGCCGTGGCCGGGAATCACGATGGTCTCCTGCACGAACGCGCGGCCATCGAATACGTCCCGTGTGTCATCCATACAAAAATTGAGGCGCCCCTGTCCGGGGCGAGCTTATAAGCCTGCGGCGAAAGCCGTAACGAGGGCCGAACGCAGGCGAAAACGCCTGCCCCACAATGGCAGATGATTGGCTTGCAGTCCTTGTGGAGTAGGCCGTTGGCTTGCGATGACCTTCGCCACGGGCTGTTATCGCTACTTCCGTTTCCATTTCACGATTTCAGCGCCTGCGACCTTTGAGGACGGGTCGAGTTTCAGAACCAGATCGTCGCCCGCAATCGGGTCGAAATTGTCAAACTCCCGCCGTAACGGGTAGTGCATTTCGGAAGCCGCGTTCCCGTTTTCAGCCGGTCCGAGAATCGCTTCGACTTGCGAGCGGCTCTTATCAATCAACGCGCGCCGCTCGATCAGGTCCTTCGCCATCCCGCAGCGATGGCCGTGGTCGACAAACCCGAGGTCCCAGAGCTTCCTGTCAAAAGGAACGGGCCGGTCCTGCATGCATCCGGAGACCCGTCCGGCAATGGTCAGTGCCCCCGCCACTCCCAGCATCACCAGCACATTCCTGCGCGTCAGAATAGCCACGGTCGTCTTCTCACCCCTGCAGGAAAGGATTCCGTTCCTTTTCCCGGCCGATGGTGGTGGCCTCGCCGTGACCGGGAATCACGACGGTCTCCTGCGGCAGCTTCAGCAGCTTCGAGTGAATGGACCGCAGGATCTGCCGGTAGTCGCCGCCGGGCAGGTCGGTGCGGCCGATGCTGTCGCGAAACAGCGTGTCCCCGGCCAGCAGCTTGTTCTCGGCCGGAATCCACACGCTCACGCTGCCCTGGGTGTGGCCGGGCGTGTGCAGGAAACGGAACTCCGTGCCGCCGGACGAAAATGAGTCGCCGTCGCGAATCCCCACGTCCACGGTGGTGCGCGATGGCGTGGCCATGCCCAGCCAGCCTGCCTGCATGTCGAGCTGATCGTACAGATCCTGATCGTCGGCGTTCATGTAGACGGGCGCGCCGGTGGCCGCTTTCAGCCGCGCGGCGCCGCCAATGTGATCGATGTGCGCGTGCGTGATGATGATGGCGGTAACGCGCAGGCCGTGTTTGGCCAGGCGGGCGAGAATCGTCGCGGTCTCGTCGCCGGGATCGATGACCACCGCCTCCCTCGTCTGTTCGTCGCCGCAGATGGAGCAGTTGCACTGCAACACGCCCACGGGAATGATCTCGTGGATCATGACCCGATTGTAGCCTGCCCGCCCCCTCGGACTTTTCTGTGCAAAACCATTTCAGACGAATCTCGTGCGTGCCACACTATATATAGGATTCATAGAATGGCGTGGAATCGTGATCGCGATGAAAGACCGCAACCCGTGACCGAGCCTTCGCGGCCGGCGCAGCAGGCCCCCGCTCCCGTTCCCAACGGCGCGGCCGTGCTCGGCCGGGATGTCACCGTCAGGGGTGAGATCTTCAGCCTGGAAGACCTGACCGTCGATGGCGATGTGGAAGGCAGCGTGGAGGTGGTGGATCATCGTCTCACGCTCGGCCCCAACAGCAAGCTCAAGGTCAGCCACGTAAAGGCCCACACCCTCATCGTGTTCGGAAGCCTGACCGGCAGGGTGGAGGTGGTCGACAAGGTGCACATCCGCAAGGATGCCAGTCTCATTGGCGACATCGAGACCGCCGGCATCGTGATCGAGGACGGAGCCTACTTTCGCGGAGGCATCGACATCACGAAGAAGCCCGCATAGGCGGTCGGCGAAGGTCACTTACAATCGGAGCCGCATGCGCCAGCCGTCCCGGCCCCGGCCGTAGTAGTCTTTCACGCGCCGCACGCGAGTAAACCCGAAGGCCAGATACAAGCGGATGGCGCGGCGGTTGGCAAGGCGCACCACCAGCATGCACTGTTCGATGGCGTCCCGTCGCAGCAGCGCCAGCACGCGGCGCAACAACGTGCCGGCCACGCCGCGGCCACGATAGCGCGGGTGGACGGCAATGGACACCAGCTCGGCGGCCTCGCCCCTCGTCACGGCCGCGATGTAGCCCGCAACCCGGCCCTCCACGATGCCCAGCAGGAACAACCGCGGGCATTCCTCGATCAGCTCGGCGAAAAGCTCGCGGGGCCATGCATCGGCCGCGAAGGAGGCCCGTTCGATCACCAGCACGCTGCGCAGGTCGACTCCGCGGCAGCGGCGGACGGAGATTCGGTGGGGCACTCTTCAGTATGCGCTCGGCCGGGTCACCGGGCTTCGCGCTAGCTGCAATTTGTCGCGCCTGGCGCAAAGACACCAAAACAAGAAAACCGGGCCTCAATAACGCCGCGTATTGTGACATACACACACGACGCAAGACAGTATCCGCATGATTATTCGCAAATACACTGTTGTATTGGGAAGACCGTTATGATACGATCACAACGCGATCGGTTTGCGGGTTTTGTGTCAGCCCTCTCGCCGGAGGAGGTCCGACAGACATGACTCGTTTTTAAACAGCGTCCTTTGGCGATGCACAACTGGGCCCGGCCGGCGGCTCTCGCAGGCATCTGCGCCAGCTTTCAGGGAAGCGAGGTATTTTGGATGCTCCACGATTTCTTGTTCTCCAGGCAGGCCACCCTCACCGACGCAACGCTGAATGCATCAATCAGCGAGTTTGCGACGAAGAATGCCGAGTTAAGGCTTGACCAATATCGGCGTTGTATGGAGGATCACACCGCAGAGCGCGTCCTCGTACCTGATGAGGCGCTGGCAGATAGCTACCAATAGCTACCATGTAGACGCCACACCGACGGTATTCATCAACGGTGTCCGAAAAGTGGGCTTCGGTTGATCAGAGCAGCTTCGGGCGGCGATTCGCTCCGCGATGACGAAGTCCCAGGAAGGGCGCGGCGGAGAATAGACAGCGCGTTCGGGTGCATATAGGGAATGTGGAAGGGCTCTCGCGCTGTTCGGCACACCGGACATGGAAATGGGACGCTGGCGGCGCACAGCTCGAGCACAGCCTTTGTCCGGCCCCGACACCCGTTCGAGTGACGTATGAAGCTCGCCATGATCGCCGCGTCGCTGATCTTTGCGGCAGACCCGTCGCTGGACGGGAAGGACGCCAGCGTTAGCGAGATCGAGGCGATCGTCACATCCGCCCGGTCGAGCGGCCAGACCGATGCGCAGATCGCGCGCCACCTTGCCACTCTTGGCCTCACCGAGCGCATCACCGACAGCACACTCGCCAGACTGGTGGCTCAGGGCGCGGGCCCGCGCGCCAGAGATGTACTCGAGATCCTCGCGGAAGTGAGCGCTTTTCTCGATCCACCCGCGGCGGAACGGGTGACCGCCGCGGCGCCTTCCGCCGCCCAACAGCAGGAGATTCTGGCTCGAGCCAGCGAGCGGACGGTGCGCTACGTCGGCGCTTTGCCGGACTTCCTCTGCACGCGGGCCACCCGTCATTTCGACGATGAGCCGGATCTTGCCCGTATCCGCCCCGAGGTCTGGTCCGGGCTGCGTCTCAGAAACATGTTCGTGGGGCAGTTGTCGTTCAACAACGGCGTGGAATCGTATGTCGATCAGACCAGTGGCCATGTAGCCAGCGGCGGCGGCGAGCAGGCGGCGCCTGGTCTAACCAGCTTCGGCGAGTTTGGCGCCATCCTTGGGGCGCTCTTCATTGGAGACTCCGAGCCGAAGATTTCCTGGGACCACTGGGAGACCCTGCAAGGCGCACTTGTCGGGGTGTTTCAGTACTCGGTGGATGCCGCTCATTCGCGCTACAGCGTCTCCTGGTGTTGTGCTGCCGCGAAAGGACCGAACGGCCAAATCGAGCCCGAAATTGTGTGGTCCGCATACCGTGGCGAACTGTTCGTCGAACCCGCTTCCGGCGCTGTCCTGCGAATCACCAGGCAGGCCGTCGGCCTTCCGCACGGCTTCCCCACCCAGGGAGCCGACACCGTGGTCGATTATGGGCCCGTGCAGATCGGTCCCCGGCGGTATCTGTGCCCGATTAGGAGCGTGACACTGTCGCACGTGACCGTTCGGGTCCCGGTCCTGGGCAAGCGGAGTAATCTCTACCTGAATGACATCCGGTTCATCCGCTATCACAAGTTTGGAGCCGAGTCGAGGCTGCTGGCGAGCGAAACGCCGGACACCGGCAGCGAGTCCGAGCCTGCTCTCTGGGATGAGCCGGATCCCTGGCTGGAACTTCAGCCTTCAGACATAGCGGCTCCGCCGCCGGAGGAGCCCCGCGCGCCGCCATCCGCCCTGAAGCCCGCCGGCCCCGCCCTCACCATACGCGCCACGACGCAGCTCGTCGAAGTGCCCGTCATCGTTCGCGATAAACGCGGCGAGCCGGTCATGGGCCTGAAGAAAGAGGATTTCGAGATCTACGACAGCGGGAAGCCTCAGGAGCTCCGGCTGTTTGTGAAGGACAGTGCCGTCGGGCCAGGCGCCACGCCACCGCCAACGAGCGCGCTTGCCGCCGTACCCGTGGCCCCGCGTGTCTTCTCGAATAGGGAGGAAGACAGCATCGCGCCAAACAACTTCACGGTGATTCTCATCGACCGGATGAACACGGAATGGCAGGACCTGGCCTATGCATCCCAGGAGATCCTGAAGTTCCTGCGGCAGCTTCCTGCTGGCGAGCCGGTCGCCATCTACAATATGTTCCCGGATTCATTCGCCATCCTGCACGACCTCACCCGCGACTCCGCCAGCCTGGCAAAGCGCCTTCGTTCCGGCGAGGGCAAACTCAACCCCGGCCCCGCAGCGTCCGGTTCCGCGCAGGCAGCGCTCGACATTCCCCAAATGAGCTGGCTGAACGGCTCCGATTCCAGCTCCCGGCGCTACCCGGTCAGCGGAGGCTCGATGGACTGTACCGCCAGCGCCTTACCGGTGCTCACCGCGGTTGCGAGACACCTGGCCAGTTTGCCCGGCCGAAAGAGTCTGGTCTGGGTTACCGCCGGATTCCCTCTGGTCCGTTTCGGCACCGGCGGTTCGAGCAACTGCAGCGGCCAGTTGGTGGAAACAGTGCGGGCCTTCAGCGACGCCAACGTGGCCATCTATTCCGTCGACGCTCCCGGCCTGCAGACCGCTTTCGCGGATGTGATGGCAATGCCCCCCAGAGGGCTTGACCTGGCACGCACGTACAACTTCGATTTCGCCAAATCCGTCTCGCAGACACACACGCTCCAGATCCATGCGAACCAATCGACCATGCTGGAACTCTCCAACAGCACCGGCGGCCGGGCCTTCCTCAACGCCAACGACATCGCGGGCGCTATCCGGGCTGCAGTCGACGACCCGCGCGGCTCCTACCGGCTCGGATACTATCCGCAGGGCCTGAGTCACGACGGCAAATATCACGAGATTCAGGTGAGGCTGACGGGCCATGCCGGCGCGCGGCTGCGCTATCGTCACGGCTTCTTCGATGCGCGCCCATCGGGAGATCCTAAGTCCCGGCTTCAGGATGCGCTCCTAAGCTCTGTCAACGCCGTTGCCATCCCAGTTACGGCGGAGTTGACATCCGCCTCCGGGCGCTACGATCTGAAGCTGAATGTGGGTGTCGCCGCGCTGGGCCTGCGACCCGAGCGCGACCGTTGGAAAGGAAAGGTCGAGGTCGTTCTGATGCAGCGGGACGAAAATGGCGGGCAACTGGAGCGCCTGGATCAGACGCTCGGCCTGCAACTGAAGGACGAAACTTATAAAGCTGCGCTGAAGAGTGGCTTCGAGTACCGCCATTCGTTCGCGCCAAAGGCTGGCGCCGCATCACTACGGGTAGTCATTCGCGACGCGGCCTCAGGCGATCTGGGCTCGCTCACCATAACGCTGAACCCTCCCGACTAACACTCAGGTCCGTATCTGAGTAGAATGGCCATATGAAAACCTCGCTCCGTGTGGATGAGTTCGAACGGCTCATCTGCACGGTGGAAGACGGAGCGGCCCCTGTCACGGTGACCGCCTCCGATGCGGATGCCGCCGCGCACCTGGTTGCCGCGATCGACAACGCCGCCCGCGATGGCGTCGGCGAATGCTTCTGGCAGGAAGGCGGCGGAGAGTACCGCTGGATGCTGCGCCGCGACGGGGAGAAGTTGCGCGTGGTGGTGCTGTGGTGCTCGGGAACTCTGACCGGCTGGGAAACCGTGCTGTGGACGGAGTGCAGCCTCGAAGCCTTCCGCTCGCAGGCGCAATCCGAGGTGGCGCGATTACAAGTGGTGAGCTGAGCGATGGCCCACGACTTTGCTCAGGAAAACGAAGCATCCCGTGGCGAGCTGCGCGCGCTGGCCGCGAGCCTCCGCGACGAGGATCTCGCGCGCGATCTGGGCAATGGCTGGACCGTCTCAACCGTCCTTTGTCATCTCGCGTTCTGGGATCGTGTAGTCCTCTGCCGAATCGCCAATTGGCAGCGTTCCGGCTTCGAACGCGTGCATCTCGCTCAGCAAACCGTGAACGCCATCAACGAAGCTGCGCTGGAGCTTTCACGATCCGTCCCGGGCCGCGAGGCTTTGCGCATGGCACTCGAACGCGCGGAGGAAATCGACGCCCTGGTGGAGCGGCTTAGCGCCGGCCTCGTCGATCAGATTGACGCCTCCGGCTCCGTGCGCACTCTGCGGCGTTATCTCCATCGCCGCGAGCACCTCCGCCGGATCACGGAAGCACTCGGTTCGGCCTGAGTACCGGACGACCACGCCCGCACAATGGTGGCCGGGATCGGAGGCGGGCGCCGTCTGACCCTACCAGCCCATCTGGCGCATGCGCACGAGAATCTCCGCGCTGTAGTCGTTCATGCGGCTCACCTTGCGGCGGCGCGGGTTGGGGATGATGGCGGCCAGGTGCGCGGATTGCTCGCGGGTGAGCCGCGCGGCGGAGGTGTGGTAGTAGTTCTCGGCCGCCGCTTCGGCGCCGTAAATGCCCGGGCCCCATTCGATCACGTTGAGATAAAGGTCGAGAATGCGCTGCTTGCCGAGGATCAGCTCGGCCACCGGCGCAAGGCTGAACTCGAAAACCTTCCTCAGCCACGAGCGCGAGGTAGTGGCGAACAGGTTCTTCACAAGCTGCTGCGTGATGGTGGACCCGCCGCGCCCGACGCGTCCCTCTTCCAGATCTTCCTGGACCACCTTGTCGACGGCCTCCCAGTCGATGCCGTGATGCTGGTAGAAGCGGCCATCCTCGGCGGCGATCACGGCGTGCTGCAGGTTGGGGGAGATGCGGCTGAGCGGCACTGGTTCGTAGCGCTTGTGATACGGCGCGCGATGCAGCAGCGCCTCTACGCGCCGCTCGGTCTGCACGCAGGTGGTCCACGGGTGCATCCAGCGCAACGCTGTCAGCACCAGGCAGCAGAACAGGTATCCGGCCAGCACGCCGGCCAGCAGAGCGAGCAGAACACGGCGCAGCAGCAGCGCTGCGCAGCCGCGCCGGCCCGAAACGGCAGCGCGCTTTCCTGTTCCGGCGACAAACCGTGCCCTTGCCAACCTCTACTTGTACCGCACTTCCTCCAGAAACAGGCCCGACGCCGGGGCGGTCCACGCCGCCACGTCGAGCCGCGGATTCGCGCGGCCTTCGAGCAACTGGCGGAATTCGTCCTGCGCCATCTCGCCCCGGCCCAGCCGCACCAGCACGCCGACAATCCGCCGAACCATTCTCCACAGGAAATGCGAGGCCTCCATGCGGAACACCACCATGTGGCCGTGCGTTTCGATGCCCGCGTTTTCGACCACCACCATGGTGGATTCGCCGGGCTTCGACGGATCCTCGGCGCGGAAGCAGACGAAATCGTGGCGGCCCCTCAGCGTCTCCGCCGCCTCGGACATGCGCGCCACGTCCAGCTCCTCCTTCACCCACCAGACGTACCGCTTGGCGAACGCGGTTTTGCGCGTGGAGATCTGATACATGTAGGTGCGCGTGATGGCGTCGTGGCGGGCGTGGAAGCGCGCCGGCGCCGGCTCCAGCTCCAGCACCACGATGTCGGCGGGCAGCCGGCCGTTGATGTCGTGCCGCAGCGTCTCGGGCGGCTTCGGCCGTTTCAACGTCGCGCGCATGTGCGCCACCTGAGCCAGCGCGTGAACGCCCGCATCGGTGCGGCCGGCCCCCTGCAGATCCACCGCCACGCCGAGGCTCTCTTCCGCGGCCCGGCGCAGCTCGCCCATCACCGTGCGCGCATTCTTCTGTTCCTGCCAGCCGCTGTAGCGCGATCCGTCGTACTCGAGAGTGAGCTTCCAGGTGATCACATGCCGAGGTTACCGCGAAGCTCCTTCAGCCCGCGCCGCTGCCGCACGCGCTCATAGCGCTGGCAGGCGCTGCAATGGATCGCCCGAGCATTGTGTCGAACCGTCGCTCGTCGACTTTGATGGCCCTGGGCGTTCACGATCAGGAGCTCTTCGTGAATCCGCGCAGCGAGAACAGCACGCCCTGAGCGAGTTCTCCAGTTTGCGCCAGGACTTCCAGCCTGCGATAGATGTTCTCCCTTGATTGCGCGGAACGCAGCCCCACGCCAACCACAGCAATTGCCTTAAGGTCCTCAAAGATCCGATACACAACCCGATACTCCTGCCAAGTAAAACTGCGGTATCCCATTAGATCCCGCTGGAGTTCGTGTGAGCAGCCTTTGGGATCAACTGCGACTTTGTCCTGCAGTTCCTTTTTCAGCGGGCCTTTAAGGTGCCTGGGGATCACAGTCTTGATGTCGACTACGGCATCGCCAGTGAACTTGAGTACGTACACCTAGTCCTCCGCAAAGGCGTCCTCCAGCGAGTGGAGGTTGCCCAGGCGAAGATTTTCTTCAAGGGTGTCCGCTGCTGCCAGGATCTGATTGAACATTTTGCGGTCCATGGCAATCTCCAAAGTCTCAACCAGACTCCCCAGTCTTTTGTGGATCTCATCAAAGTACTGCCTGTCGAGAATGACTTTTTCCTCTTCCGCATCGTTCGCCTTGATGAGAAGCACGTGTGGGCCACGGGCTTTCTTGAGCCACCTGCTTTGGTTCTGCCGGAGATCAGATCGGTTAACTTCAGTCGCATTGCGTAGAACCGCTGCAGCCATTGTACGCCCTCCATGTACGACTCGACAACCACTTCGTACATCTACATGCTACCGGAAGTCTTGGGTGCTCATCAATTGGCTCTGCAAAACAATTGTTGACAGCTATTGAAAACACAACAAGTAACTTGTTGTCAATCACTTATGTGTAGCTCTTGACTGTTATCTGGTATGTCATGCTATCATTAGGCTGCAATGAACGTCGAGAATTCACCAGCGGGACCGAAAGAGAAGCGGCCGTATGGCAAAGCCCCACTTGAACTGGATTTGCCACAAGCCCTTGAGACCGTGAGTAGGATTGCTCAAGAGGGCAAGTCAATGCCGGAATCCAGGTTGGCGCTCGTGCTGGGGAATACCGTGACCAGCAGCGCTTTCACGCGGAAGGTGCGGTCGCTTTCATCGTATGGCTTGCTTGCGGACCAGGGAGCCGGGCAGTTCGTATTGACCGACCTTGCCCTGGCAATCGCCTTCCCGCGTTCTCCGCAAACACAGATGGAGGCCAGGAAGCAGGCGTTCCTGAAGATCGAGCAGTTTGCTTTCCTGTTCAATCAGCACAAAGGAAAGCTGCTGCCGATGGACGAGTTCCTTAGGAATATCCTTGAGCAGGAATGCAGCATTCCTCGCGATATGTCACAAGAGTGGGTGAACCACTTCAAGGATGGTGCGAGGACCGCAGGATTGCTTCACAACCGCGGGGATGGGAAGATCCAGATTACCGAGTCCCCGGTGTCCTCTATCGAACCTTCATCACACGCAAATGAACCGCTCGATCCCCCGGTTCGGAGCGACAGCAACGGGAACTCTGGCCTCGGAACCGTATCGACCGCAACGCCACAGCCGCTCGCAGCTTCTGGGCATTGCACCAGGATTGACCTTTCTGACGGACGTCGCGCTGAAATCAGCATCCCCGACCGGCTTAGCGCAAAAGATGCCCAGAAGCTCCAGAAGGCCTTAGAAGGGATCGGCGTCATCATCCAATCCATGGTTTCAGAGGAATGAACGAAACGTTGTAACAACGCGAGCTCTACGGTTCAAACTCGGACAACCCCGCAGGTGCCATAGGGTCCAAACCGTCGCGCCCCAGTGCGGAAACACAGGCTAGCGCCTGAATGATATTGCCACAGGCTGCGTTCCCGGCGCCGTGATGCCGCTTCGATTCTGCTACCCTGACTTTTCATGAGCATCAGACGAACCTTGCGAACCGCGGCGGTACTGCTGGCGCTTGCCTGCGCGCTGGCCGCCCAGACGAGCACGTATGTCCTCAAGGCCGCGCGCCTGTTCGACTCCGCGAGCGGCCAGGTGGTCACCCCCGGCGTGATTGTCGTATCCGGCGGGAAGATTCAGTCCGTTGGAGAGGCCGGTGTGCCGGCCGGGGCCGCAGTGATCGACCTCGGCGACGCCACGCTGCTACCCGGCTTCATCGACGCGCACACGCACCTCTCGTACGAGTACAACGCCGACTACAACGCGGCGGAGCTGCTCGACCTGAGGCGGCCGCTGGCGGAGGATGCGATCCGTGCAACGGTGAACGCACGCCGGACGCTGCTGGCCGGCTTCACCACGGTTCGGGACCTGGGATCGCAAAACTTCATCGACGTGGGGCTGCGCAATGCCATCAACGCGGGCATCGTGCCCGGGCCGCGCATGCTGGTTTCGGTTCACGCGCTGGGGTCCACCGGCGGGCACTGCGACGAAAGCGCGGGCTTCCGTTTCGGCCTGTTCAACCGCGAGACCGGGCCCGAAGACGGCGTGATCGACTCGCCCGACCAGGCCCGCTACGCCGTCCGCTTCAACGTCAAGTACGGGGCGGACGTGATCAAGACCTGCGCCAGCGGCGGCGTGCTCTCGCCCACCGACGATGTGGACGTTCCACAGTTATCCCAGGCGGAGCTGGACGCGCTGGTGAACGAAGCCCATACGCTGCGCCGGAAGGCTGCGGCGCACGCGCACGGCGCCGAAGCGGCGAAGAGGGCCATTCGCGCGGGCATCGATTCCATCGAACACGGCACGTTTCTCGACGACGAGGCGTTCCGCATGATGCACGACCGCGGCGTGTTTCTGGTGCCCACGCTGGCCACGCGCATCGGTCTGGCCGAGGGAAAATTCCCGCCCGCGGTGCGGATGAAGGCGGACATGGCCGTGAAGCAGCAGGACGCGATGCTCCGGCGCGCACTGGCGCTGGGCGTGAAGATCGCGCTCGGCACCGACGCCGCGGTCTACCCACACGGCCAAAACGCCGCGGAGTTCGGGCTCATGGTGGCCGATGGCATGACCCCGGCGCAAGCGTTGATGGCGGGCACGACCTCGGCGGCGGAGTTGCTCGGGCTCGAAGAGAAGATCGGAGCGCTCCAGCCGGGCATGCTCGCCGACATCGTGGCCACGCCCGGGAACCCGCTGGACGATATCGGCCTCACGCGCAAAGTGATCTTCGTGATGAAGGACGGCGTGGTATACCGCAACGAGCTGGCGAAGTAGGGGTTTTCATCACTGGACATCTGCACGGAGTTGTGGCGTGGGGCAGGATTGTATCCTGCTCGCGGGTTTGTAACCCCTGTTCGGCGCTGCCCCACATCCCGAGATAGGTGTTGCCCCACCAGGCTGCCTGCGGCTACTGGTCAACCTCAAACACCGCCCGGCAGCGCGCTAGCGTTTCCGTGTCGTCCACGCCGGAGAAGCCGAAGCCGTTCCAGCGATAGGCGGCGGTGCGCACGCCGGTCGAGCCGGGCTGCAACACGAGGAAGGAATCGCGGCGATGGAGGGCGCAGAGCACGCCGCCGCCACCGGGTAACAGCGCGGCATCGAGGAGAGGCCACGCCAGGGCACTGCCGCGCCAGCGCGCCACCAGCCCTCCCTCGTGCGCTTCGTAGACGTAGGGCCGGACGCCGTCCTCGCCGTCAAGCGATGAGGGATGCCGCTCCAGCGTGAAGAGGTAATCGGGCCCCGCCGGTCCGGCCAGTTTCCCCGCTTCCGCCGAGACGAGCGGCAGCGCCGGCGAACGCCACCCGCGGGTTTGCGGCCGCGTTCCTTCCATCACGTATTCCGCGCCCACCATGCGCGAGCGCAGCGAGAATCCGTTGACGGTGATGGGAGGGGCCAACGTCACCGCGCAGGATGGCAGCGGCTCCACGGCGCCGGGTTGCGGAAGTGCGCTGCCCGTGGGCGTCCAGGTAGTGATGCCGCCGCACTGGAGGACGCCGCCGCGAATCCGGCAGTCGGCGATCAGACCGCGTTTGGTGGCCGGGTATTTCTGGTCGAAGAGGTGATTGCCGAGGGAGAAGAACACCGGCCGGCCGAGCACGCACTCGGGCGCTTGCACGACGTGCGGATGGCTGCCGATGACGACGTCCGCGCCGTTGCGGACGAACCACTCGGCGGCGTGGCGCTGCTCGACGTCGGGCCAGTCGAGAAGCTCGCTGCCCCAATGGACGAAGACCACCACGACGTCCGCGAGACTCCGGGCCAGGCGCAGCTTCTGGCGCAGCTCGGTGGAGGGGATCTCGACGCGGGCGCCGTCGCGGCCGGGCACCATGGAGACGGCGATCACCGCCACGTCGTACGCGCCGAGCTGTGCGAAGTGCGGCGAGTCCTCGTACGAGAGCGCGTCGAGACCCTCGCGGCGCAGGGCCTCGCGCGTGGCCTCGTGACCTGCCGGGCCCAGATCGAAGGCGTGGTTGTTGGCGATGCCCAGCGCGCGAAACCCGGCCTTGGCGAGCAGCGGAATCAGCGCGGGCGGGATGTCGAAGCAGGGGCTCGCCGAGGCGGATGGGAGGCAGTCCCTCGCGTCGCCCACGGCGCCTTCCAGATTCCCGGCCACCCACGCGCCGCTCTGAAAAAGCCGCGTGAAGCCCTCCCACGGGAAGCGGCCGGTCTGGTCGATTTCGCGCCGCACCTGGCGGGAGAGCAGGATGTCGCCGGTGAACAGCAGCCGCACGTCGTCGCCGCCGGCGCGCGCCACGATGGCGACCAGACAGCCGGCGATCAGAACGGATCGCGCGCGGGGCATGACAGATTGTCCGGCGACACGAAGGGCGCGACCCACGCCGGATGGCGCACGGACGGCAGCTTCTTGAGCCAGCCCGCGTCGTCGAGCAGCGTGTCCGACGTGAACTCGTAGAACGAATACGCGGCCCCCTTCACGATTTCGTGACGCCCGAACCAGGGCACCATGTGGTCCCACTCCATCGGCCGGCCCACCGCGACGAACAGGTACGGCGCGTGGCCGGCGGTGTCGGAGACGTCGGCTACCTTGGGCATGGGGTCCGGGGTGGACAGCGCCAGATCCTTGTTGGCGAGGCTCTTGAAGACCAGGAACTCATGCTCGGCGACGCGGCCGAAGTACAAGATCTCCTCGTAATCCTGCGCGGCGAGGGGCTCGCCGAGCGTCTCCTTCGCCGCGATGGACTGGAACAGGCGCGCCTTCGCGGCGGTCTCATCAAGGCGATGCAGCAGGCCCTGGCGGAGGGATTCATTGGCCGCGCCCTCGTCCTGTGGCAGCGAGCCCGCAAGGCCGGCGCCAACCAGCTTCTTCGCCGCGTCGAAGAGATCCGCGATTTTGCCGAACGTGCGCGGGTCCGGCTCCACGTAGCCGCGCGGCGGGCGCATGACGATGAACTCGAAGCCGCCCTCGCCGCACTCGGCGGAAACGCGCTCGTTGACCAGGACGGTGGCGTGGCGCAGCGTGGCCCAGGATGCCAGACCGGTTTGCAGTCTTTTTGTGCGCCACATCTTGTCGTCGAGCGCGCCGTTGGGGGAGGCGGTGGAATCGGCCCACTGTTCGCCCAGAGTCTCGATCCACTGCTGATAGAGGTTGCGGGCGGCGGAATGAGAGCGCGCGGCAAGGGCGTCAAAGGCGGCGCTCAGGTTGGGGAAGCGGGCAATCTCGCCGGCGAGCAGCTCGCGCGCGAACCGGCTGCCGAGCGCCGCGGCGACGTCCAGCGCGGACGGGATCAGCCGCATGTTTGTGGCGCTCTGGATTTGTTCGGGCGCGGGGAGGTCCTGATGGTAGATGGTCGAGTACAGGACTTCGTTGTCGAAACCCCAGGACAGCGGGAACAGGACGGGTTTCTCGCCGGGATGCCGGACGTAATCGGGCAGCGGTGAGGGCGTCTCCTGCCACACCAGCGCCGATCGCGACGGCGCGATCATATCCGCATACGCGCCGATCCATTGCAGAGCCGCGGTGCGGACCTCGGGTGGGAGGTCGTGCAGATCGGCTGTAGGCAGGCGCGACGACATCTGGGTCAGGTAATGGAACCCGCGGAAATATCGTTGCGCTTCCGGTGTCGCGGCATAGTGCCCGCGGGGCTTCAGCTCGCCGTAGTCGAACTGATCCTGAACGACGGACGAGAAGACCGGGCCGGTGGCTTGCAGAATGCGCACGGCCTCTTCATTGCTTTCGGGCTTCGTGTTGACGGCCACGAGTGCCGCGAAGGCCGCCGTCCACGGCGATTGCGGGTGCAACTGCGCGAGGCTGGCGTTCGCACTGGCGACGAACTTCCAGAACGCGGGAATGGCCACCTGCCGCTCGCGCACGATGAAGATGCCCTCGTAGGCGGCGGCGAACAGCTCCCAAAAGCTGTCGGTGGTGACCAGATAGGGCCGCGTCGGCGTGGACTCGTCGAGTCCGCCGCACTGGTACATTTCGGAGTCGTACAGCTCGTAGAGCTGGTCCTGCTTGTTCAAGTCTCGAAAGAGGCCGCCGTTGCCCGCCAGCAGTTCGGTGTCGCGACCGGATTCGGCGAACATCCACGCATTCACGCTGTCGGCCAGCGGAACCTGGATGGGAATGTAGTTGACGGTCAGCGCCGCGCCGGCGCGGGTGATGCCCACAATCCCGCGGCCATCGGGCACGGACGAGGGCGCGGAAACCAACTGATAGCCGGCGGCCGCGTGCTGCGGTTCGGCGGCCCCGTTCTGCAGGAACAGGTTCACGCCATCGCGGCCGGGCAGCCATTGGATGATGCCCACGCCGTTGGGCGTGACGCCGGCGGAACCGCCGCACACATCCCGGTGCAGCAACCGGTCACTCTTCGTCCAGTGATCACGGCCATAGCGGGCCACCTGAAAACAGCCTTTCCCGTCCTGCCAGAGCATCAGATGCCCGGCGGGATGAAAGGCCACCGGCAGGGCTGCGGGAGCGGTGATCTCGCTGGGGTCGCCTTCACTGTCCGGGGGCCCCTTCATGCCCTCCTTCGGACCAATCGCCTGGTATTCGCGCTTGCCATCTTCGGTGATGGTGTGGATGGAGTAGCGGCCGTCGGCGGCTTTCACGCTGAAGAACAGACGCCAGGCCTGGATGTTCTGGTGGTGCGCCTCGTCCCAGGCGACGACAAAAGGCCGGGGGCCCGGAACCAGACGCCGGATTTCGCGCGGGGAGCTATAAACTTCGCGCGACGTCCAGGCGCCGTTCTTCTTCTCGATTTCGAGAATGGCGTAGTCGTGCGCCCGCGCGCCGACGACGAAGAGGGAGTTTGCCAGCGGGTGGTATGCGAGCGATCGCGCGTTGAAGCCGGCGGGAACCACCCAGGCCGTGCTGATGCCAGGGTCGCCAATCTTCCAGAAGCGGATCTCTTCGGACCCGGAGGGGTTCTGCAACAGCAGCGCCACCGTGGGACCCGCGGGGGAGACATCGAAATCGACAACCTTCACTCCTTCGGCGAGGAGGATCTGCGCCGGCTGGCCAGGCGAGGGCGCCACCGACGGCTCGGGAACGTCGAAAACGGAGGCGAGGGCAAGACAGGGCAGCAACAACGCCAGCAGACGCATCACATCTCCCTTCGGTTCTCCAGCGATTTGCTCATGGTCACCTCGTCGGCGAAATCGAGGTCGCTGCCCACCGGGATGCCCATGGCGATGCGCGTCACCTTCACGCCCAGCGGTTTGAGCAGTCGCGAAAGATAGGTGGCCGTGGCCTCGCCCTCCACCGTCGGATTGGTGGCAAGGATGATCTCGCGCACTTCCCCGCCCTGCAGGCGCGCCAGCAGACTGCGGATGCGCAGTTGCTCCGGGCCGATGCCGCGCAGCGGCGAAATGGACCCGTGCAGGACGTGGTACAGGCCCTCGAACGTCCGCGTGGTCTCCACCGGCACGATGTTGTGCGGCTCCTCCACCACGCAGATGACGTTGTGATCGCGATTCGGATCGCGGCAGTAATTACAGGTCTCGCTGTCGGCGATGTTATTGCAGACGGCGCAGATCTCCAGCTTGTCCTTCACGTCGAGAACGGCCTGGGCCAGACGCTCGGCGTCCTCGCGCGGGACGCGCAGCACGTGGAACGCGAGGCGCTGCGCCGATTTCTGCCCGATGCCGGGCAGGCGCTTGAACTCCTGGATGAGACGTGCCAGCGGTTCGGCGAAGTCGGACATACCGGGAGGCTAAAGCAGGCCGGGTGGCAGGCCCATGCCGCCGAGCATGCCGCCGACTTTCGACTGCGTCTCGTCGTCCACTTTTTTGGCGGCTTCGTTGAACGCCGCCATCACCATGTCCTGCAGCATCTCCACGTCGCCGGCCACTTCGGGGTCGATCTTCACGCCGATGACGTGTTTTTGTCCGTCCATGTGCACGGTCACCATGCCACCGCCGGCGGAGGCTTCCACGCGAATCAGCGCGATCTCCTCCTGCATGCGCTGCTGCATCTGCTGCGCCTGCTTCATCATGGCCTGCATGTTTCCGGGCATCTTCATCGCGAACCTCCTCGGTGGCTGTTGACCACTCCCTTGTGGGGGGGTAAAACGGGGACAGACTTACTGATGAAGTCTCAGCCGCCTAACGCGTACCCAGTAGTCTGTCCCCGTTTTACTCCCGTTTTGCCCCTAGCCGCCCGTGGCGAAAGTCGTCGCAGGCCAAAGGCCTACTCCACAAGGACTGCGAACCATTCATCCGCCGTTGTGGAGCAGGCGTTTTCGCCTGCGTTCGGCCCTCGTTACGACTTTCCCCACACGCTGCTAGCCTTCCTTCAAATCTCGCACAGTGCGCACGTGCGCGTCTGGAAACATTTCCTGAAAGCGGCGCACTTCGGGATGCGCCAGCGCGCGCTCGGACACCTCGTCGCCGCGCGCGGCGGGCAGAGGTGCCACGGCCGGCGGCGTTCCGAACTGAATGTTCAGCCGCAGGGTCTTCCCGGCCACCTGCTGCACGGCTTTGTTCAGGTCCCGCGTGTCCATGGCCAGCCGGAACTCCTCCGGCGTGACAAAACGGACTTCGCCGCCCGTTTCGGTCACCTCCGAGTGCTCAACGGCGTCGGCGGTGAAATTCATCCCGAGTTCCAGCAGCGTGGTATGCAGCCGGTCCTTCCACTCGCCCGCTTCCGGGGCCGGCGGAGTCTTCCTGGCGTTATCGCGCTCCAGCGGAGACGGGACGGAGCGCGCCGACGCGGGAGCGCGAAAGGGTGCCGGGGGCGCTGCCTGCGTGCGCGCGGATGCAGCCGCGGCCTTTGCGGGGGCCGATCCCGTCCGCAGCGCCGCCAGCGCTTCCTCGATGGGCAGCAGCCGGCCCACGTGCACCAGCTTCAACAGGCCGATCTCGAGGTGCAGACGCGGCTGCAGCGAGAACTGCAGATCTTTGAACAGGTCGAGCGTGAGCTGCAGATAGCGCGTCAGGTCCTCTTCGGAGAACTGCGCGGCAGTGGCGGCCAGCCGCTCCTGTTCGGCCGCGGAAGCCGCGATCAGCCGAGTGCCCGCCCCGGCCACCCTGGCCACCAGCAGATTGCGGAAGTAGCGGGCCAGCTCGCGACAGAAGTGCTGCAGGTTGCGGCCGTTGCGCTCCAGCTCCAGCACGATGTCCAGCATGCGCCGCGAATCGGACGCGGCCAGCGCCTGCGCCACCTGGTCGAGCATGTCGAGCGAGAACATGCCCAGCAGGCCGCGCACCTCGGCGGAGTCGAGCTTGACGCCACAGCAGGCGATGGCCTGGTCGAGCGCGGAGAGCGAATCGCGCACGCTGCCTTCGCCGGCCTGGGCCAGCACGGCGAGCGTTTCCGCATCGGCCTCGATGCCCTCCTGCCCGCAAATCCACTGCATGCGCGCGATGATTTCCGCGAAATCCACCGAGCGAAAACTGAATTGCTGGCAGCGCGACGCGATAGTGGTGGGGATTTTGTGCGCCTCGGTGGTGCACAGCATGAAGGCCACCCACTCCGGCGGCTCCTCCAGCGTCTTGAGCAGCGCGTTGAAGGCCTCGCTGGTGATCTGATGCGCTTCGTCGATAATGAAGATCTTGTAGCGGTCGCGAGCGGGCCGGTAGCGCACGCTTTCCCGCAGCTCGCGCATTTCGTTAATGCCGCGGTTGGAGGCGGCGTCGATCTCGATTACGTCGACGCCGGAGCCGCCGGCGATCTCGAGGCAACTGGCGCACTTGCCGCAGGGTGTGGCGGTGGGGCCGTCGATGCAGTTCAGACAGCGCGCCAGAATGCGCGCCACCGTGGTTTTGCCGGTGCCGCGCTGGCCCGAGAAGATGTAGCCGTGGGCGATGCGCCGCTGCGCGATGGCGTTCTCCAGCGTGGTGCGGACGTGCTCCTGGCCGATCAGCTCCGCGAACGATTGCGGCCGGTACTTCCTGGCGATGACCTGATAGGACATGGGCGAGGCAAGGGGCGCGAAAATGCCAGACCCCGGGTGATCCGCGGCACACGAGTTAAACCGTTACCGTTGCTCCCTTCCGGACCTGGCGGGGTTCACGGCCGCCCATTGCACGAAGCCCGGGGCCTGACAAGTTTCATGCTAGCATGCGCGGTTTTGGTGGCCGGGATTGGGAGGGCGCTCTCCTCGGAGTGCGTGTGGATCTCCGCCTCCGGTGGCGATAGGCTAAGGGCATGCCTTCTGGACCCGGTTGGAACAAGCACGGTGCGATTGCGGGATACGGCGCGTGGGCTTGGGCAGCAGCATCCCTCGGAGTCATGCTGTGGCTTGGACTCCGACAGCCCACCCAACTGCCTAGCGGCAGGCCAGACGTGGCGGTCGGGGCACCGATCCCGTCATGGGCGTTTTGGGCAATGCCCAGCATCTACGCAGCAGGAGTTATCGTGGCCGCCGTCTTCCACTACAAGGCGCGCGCAGGCACGGATAACAGCGAGGGCCGGCAAACCGTGCGGGACGCAAAACGAAGGCTGGCCGAAATCGAAGGGCAGATGCGAAAGGAAAAGACCGAGGTAAAGGATGAACTCTGGGGATTGATTGCCGAATACATGAAGATGATCCGCTCATGGCCGACGCAGGAGCCGATCTTGGAGCCATTCATTCTTCGCTGGAGGCCCTCCGTTGGCGAGACGCAGTACGGCCGAGATGTAGAAGCGGCAATGAGGTGGGTCGAGCGTGTGCAGCAGTGGAAGCAAAAGGCTGAGGGAAGATTCGATGGAATTGATGATCTTGACCTCGCGAGGGCTCTTTCGAGTCGCGGGTTCCTTCATCAATATCCGCTGGGTGCCCTGCCAGCGCTACTCCAGGCTCTTATTCGCATTGATGCCAACTTGTGAACACGCATTCTCCATGACGCGGCAGGACTAGACTGAAGAGTGACGGCCGGCCCCGACATTCAATACATCTGCGATGAGAGCGGCGAGACGACGGCCGTCATCGCGCCGATCACCCTGTGGCGTGAACTCGAGTCCGAACGGGAACCAGCGTATCTCCTGAAATCGGAGGCCACGAGGCGCCGTCTCCTTGAGGCGCGGGACCGGCAGAAAGGGCTGCCGATCAAGGCTGTCGTTGAGAAGCTTGGAATTTGACCTGGCGGCTTTCGAGGATCTCGCCTGGTGGGCACGGGTCAGGCGACACGGGCGCACAAAAGGCTTGTAAATCCCGACAGAACGGGAATATAATACTGCATCGGTTTACAGGGATACCCGGAGATCCGGCCGGCAACTGCGGCAATAGAGGAGAGAGCTCACCGCGGTGCTGCCTACCGGAAACGTCCAGCCATCACTGCGCTTCTGCTGTTTGCCTGCTCTCTGCCGGTGTGCGCTGCCGCATCCAAAGAGGTACCCCCGGCGGAATCGGCAGAGGTCCTAGTAGCGGTCATTGCCGCTGTCGCGACAGTTCTTTCGGCGATTATCGCGGCGTGGGCAGCCGTGAAGGCCGTGAGGAGTCGAGACGAAATCCGTAAGGCCGCAATTTCGTTGGATGAGCTCCTGGAACCGAAAATCATAGAGGCCATCCAGAAGCACGGTCGCTTCGTTCAGGAAGGACACGCCATCTCACTGGATGAGTTACTCACACCGCGGATCATTGACGCCATCAGGAAACACGGCGGGTTTATAAGTAAAGAGGACGTCCTCACGGCCCTGCTCGGGAGCTTCTGGAATCCCGAGTTCCCGAAGTTGCAACAGGCGCTGATCCAGGACAGTGAGGTGAGCCGCATGATCGACAAATCCCGGCAGGAACAAATGGACTTCACTATCAAACTCTTAGGGACTCTTCACAATCTGGGCGAGCCCCACACGAATAAGGAGCGTCCCAATGGCAACTAGGATCGCAGTATTCAACCCCTCCAACTACCCTCGGAGCGGGCATGTAGCGGTGCCATGGCGGCCGATCGCCGAAAAGACGGGCATCGAATTCACCGCCTTCCGACTGTACGACGAGTCGGGGCGGGAGCTCCCGGCTCAGGTCGATCAGATCGACCCGGCAAATCCCGCTCTCGACATTCTGTCGTTCATTCTGCACGACGGCATAGCGCCGGGACCGGAGGACTACTCGCGGTCGAGCGCGTCCGTGTTTATCGCGCCCTGCGAGCCCCATGAAGGGATGGGCAGTGGTGGGTATGGGGCATCGGCGGGCCGGGTCGAACTGACGAACGGAAGGGTGACGATATCGATGAGTCTGCATCCTTCGCAGGGGGATGGGGACTGGTTTGCCGGATCGGCACAAAGCGTCCGGAGAGACAATATCGAGATGCTGGATATCTGGGTTTCGCTGTCGGGACTGGTGGTGCACGATCCGGAGAAGCGCTGCATGCAGATCGACCGGCTGCTGATCCGAAACCCGGCCTGGTGCGAAGCGCCAGAGCATGAGGTGTGGCTGTACAACAGGCCCTATCAGTTGCAGTTCTACTCCCACGGGCCGGCCCGAGAAGCGTGCACGCTGGTGTCGGCGCCGTTCGGGTACACATGCGCGGACCCTCACCACAAATGGCGAACGGAACTGGAATGCACGTTCCATCGAAACTTCGCGATTTACAGGGACAGCGACTGCATTCTGGAAGAGATCTGGCTGACCGGAAGGGACGTGGATAGCGAGACAGCGCCCACGGATCTCAGGTTCTCGGCGCGGTATTTCGCCAACATGAACATGGGCTTCGAGCCGGTGCTTTGCCGGTGCGATAATGTGCCCGACTGGTTCTCGGTGGGTTATCCGGAGGGCTGGGTGCATCCAGGGTATGGTTTCGCAACGGATGTCCACGTGGCTGGGGTTCGCTATCCTCATCCCGGGTACCCCGATGCGGCGAACGCCTTTCGAACTTTTTCCTGGGAATTACGTTCCTGTAAGAGAGCACGTTGTATGCATTTGTTCCAACATGACGGGTCGGAGCAGATCGAACATCGAACCGGCCACGCCTGGTATGAGGAGATCTACAAGCCCCTGAACCGGGTTGAGATTCATCCGTAGGAGAGAATAAGGTATGGCGCAACCGGTGTATGACAAGGCTCACGAAGTTGTGAAGAACCAACTGAAAATCGGGAAGTTCATCGAGGACCACTGGGAACAAATCGAGAAGCGGCTCATGGATGCAGAGGAACGCGTCCGGGAGGCCGGGACGAAGGGCATGTCCAGGGAGGCGAACGTTGTGTTTGTGGCGGAGTGCCTCCCGTTTGTTGCGGGTATTGTGCACGTGGGAAGTAGCCTGGAGGACTTCCGGAACGCAAAGAAATGGGTAATGGACAACCTGGAGCACGCCGATCCTGTCTCGGTGTTGTCGGCTCTTACGTTTGTTTACATCGTAGAGAACGGCGAAGCGTCCTCAACTGGAAATCAGGAGAAACTTGAGCGCTGGCAGAGCATACACCGTCGAGTTGACAGCTTGTTAAACGCGCGGAAGCCGCCAACGGCCGCCTGAAACGCACCCGTTGCAACTAGCGACCCAGGCTCCTGCAGCCGGGGGGTCAGGGATCTGCCCACGCCAAAATCCGCTAAACTCGGTCGGGGTTCGGGTCGATATGTTCTGCAGGCGTTCATGTCTGCACAATCCATCCACGGGAATGCACGCATCGCGGTCGAGGAAGAGCTGAAGCTGACCGACTACATTCAGAGGTTCGGGCCCCAGATCTTTCGAGCGATCGAGGGCCGCGAGCAAGACCTCGATGATCCCGCACGGCATCCGGAGTGCGCCGACCTCGACGCGGCGTTCGTATCCGAATGTTTGCCGCTGGCAATTCATGTCGTCTATGCTGGCAGTTCGGGGGAGAACCTGAAGCGGGCGGTGGAATGGGTGAGTGGATCGGCGACTGGAACGGACCCGGTTTCCATCCTGTCGGCGCTCACCTTCGTGTACCTCGTGCGGCAGGGCGTGGACGACTCGTCCCGGGACCCGGACCGCGCCCGGATCTGGCACCGCATCAGCAACAGGGTGAATAACTTACTGAACGCTACCGCTCCGGACCGCTGATCCGGACCCGACCACCCCGGCCTTCGCTCGTCGGCCCCCGGCTATGTGATACTCGGCGATAAACCTAAGGCTTTTCCCAGGTGCCTTGCGCGGCCGAGCGGAACACCGCGTCCAGCACGGCCATGTTGCGCAGGGATTCTTCCAGTGGCGTGGGCACTTCTCCGCCCTCCAGAATCGCCCGCGAAAAAAGATCGCACTGGATGCCGTACTGATCGCAGACCGGGAACTCCTCCACGCGAATGCCCGCGCCGAACAGGTCTCCGGTGCTATCCACCAGAATCCGTACCGGCCGGTCGGACGGCGCGTTGAAAGGGATCTCCATCTCGATGCGCCCCCTGGTTCCCAGAATCTGCATGCGCTGGTAGGGCGTCATCTGCGTGCTGCAGGTGAACGCGGCGTGCCCGGCGGGAAACTCGAGCAGCGCCGAGGTGAGCCGGTCGACGTGCAGCTCCGGGTCGCGCTCGATCAGCCCGGCCACGCGCCGCGGCTCGGCGCCGTAGAGGAATCGCGAGGTGACGATAGGATAGCAACCGATATCCATCAGCGCGCCGCCGCCCCATTCGGCGATGTTGCGGATGTTCTTCGGATCGCGGTTGAAATAGCTGAAGACGCCCACCACGGCGCGCAACTCGCCGATGCCGCCCTCGCGCACGATCTGGCGCGCGCGCAGCCATTGCGGGTGCGTGCGCACCATGAAGGCTTCGCCGATTTTGACGCCGCTGCGCTGGCGCACTTCCAACAGCCCCCGCACCTCGCCCGCGTTCAGCGCGATGGGCTTCTCGCAGAGCACGTGTTTGCCCGCCTCGGCGGCGCGGATGGTCCACGGCACGTGCAGATGGTTGGGCAGAGGATTGTAGATGGCGTCGATCGCGGGGTCCCCCAGCAGCTCTTCGTAGGAACCGTAGGCCCTGGGGATGCCGGCCTCGGCCGCAGCCTCGCGCGCCCTGGCGAGATCGCGGGAGGCGATGGCGGCGACGTCGCACCACTGGCCCCGCTGCATTCCGGGTATCACTTTCTTCAGCGCGATGTTGGCCGCGCCCAGCACGCCCCAACGAACCTTGTCCGGCATATCGATTCGATTCTCGCACGCCGCGCCTCCTGTCCCGCGTGACCATTGGTACCGAGCCACGAGCGTATGCGAGTGGTCAACACGCCGAATACCTCGCCCAGCGGCAAGGCCGCAACCAACGGGCAGCGCGGCCCTGACCACAAGCGAAACACCAATGCCGGCCTTATCCGCGCGGCCAGGGGCGAAGATCAGAGGACACCTTATCGCCGGACAAGGCCGCCGGTCCGGGCCAACCGGGGCCAAGGCCGCCCTGTGGGGGCAGGCTTTCAGCCCATTTCACCGCACGCCTCGGCATGGTCATGGAAACAAAAGCAGCCGCGCGTTAGACTACAACCGTGGCCACGCGCCCCATTCTGCGCATATTCATCTCGTCCACCGCAATCGATCTCCGCGATTATCGGGAAAAGGTCCGTGACGCCGTGCTGCGTCTGGAAAATCTGCCCATCGCGATGGAGACCTTCCCCGCGAAATCCGGCGCACCCGCCTCGGCCACGGCCACACCGACGAAACGCGCCGCGCCCTCGACCAGTGCCGTTAACAACAACCCGCCCCAATCAAACCACCAGCCCATCCGGAAACCCGCCCGCTCCGTGCTACCGTCGATCGGTAATGTCTACCAAAGACAGCCTCGCCGCCGGTCTCCTGCTGGTGACAAAACGAACCCAATTCCGGCCTGAGCCTGAAGGCCAACTCGAACACACGCAACGAACTTCCCCACCAGCAGCCACCGAAAGCAATCCGCCGAATCTGGCGCGCCGGGCCGCCGCAAACCCCCGCACGACAAAACGAACCCAATTCCGCCCCGGCCGCCCCAAACGCCCCACGACAAAACGAACCCAATTCCGCCCCGAGCCTGAACGCCAACTCGAACACAAGCAACGAACTTCCGCACCAGCAGCCACCGAAAACAATCCACCCAATCCACCGCGCCGCCCCGCCGAAAGCCCCCGGCGACGAAACGAACCCAATTCCGGACCAGTCGGCCTTGTCTGCCCCCCACCGAAACCGCGAACAGCAACCATCCGCGATACACTGCCCTCAGGAGTCCACTTGTTCGTCAGGAAAGCCGTCATCACCGCCGCCGCGCAGTTTCAGCGCGCGCTGCCTCTTCAGACCCTCATCGACCGCGACGGCGCCGAGAAATCGGTGCTCTGCATTCTGATCGAACAGTCGCTCGCGGCCGGCGCCGAGGAGATCGCCGTCGTCGTCTGGCCCGGCGATGAATCCCGCTATGCGCAGGCGGCCGGGTCGCACGCTTCGTCGGTCCGATTCATCCCTCAGTCCGAGCCCCGCGGCTACGGCCACGCCATCCATTGCGCGCACTCGTTTACCGGCGCCGACCCCTTCCTGCACATGGTGGGCGACCACCTCTACGTCAGCACCGCCCCGAAGCCCTCCGCGCAGCGCCTGGTGGAACTCGCCGGGAAGGAGCGGTGCTCGGTTAGCGGCGTCCAGGCCACGCGCGAGAGCCTGTTGTCGCGCTACGGAACCGTCGGCGGTCGCCGCGTCCCGCCCCGCAGCGACCTGTATCGCGTCGATACCGTGATCGAAAAGCCCACACCCACCGAAGCGGAACAGCGCCTGCTCGTCTCCGGCATTCGCGCCGGCTACTATCTCTGCTTTTTCGGCATCCACGTGCTCACCCCGGCGGTGATGGACATCCTCGGCCGCATGTTGGCGGTCTCCTCCGGCACACCGGTGACGCTGGCGGACGCGCTCGCCGAGCTCGCACGCCGCGAACAATACCTCGCCGTCGAGGACGATGGCCGGCGCTACGATCTCGGTGCCCCCTACGGCCTGTTGATTGCTCAGTTCGCGCTCGCTCTGAACGGCCCCGACCGCAGTGAGGTGCTCTCGCAGATGCTCGAACTCCTCGCCGATCGCGAAATCGCCGCGGCCGGCGGAGGCGCGTCCTCGTGAGCCGCCTCACCGGCGTTATTACCGCCAGCGGCGACCAGCGCGACTCCTCGCTGGATGCCTTGTGCCAGGGCGCCACCATCGAGGCGCTCCTTGCCGAATGCCGGGCCCTCGACAACTTCCGCCGGAGCTGCGACAACCTCTACCAGCGCGTCCGCGCGCTCTTCTTCCTTTACGCCATCCATCGCTTTCACATTCCCCGGCTTCCGGCAGCCGCCGCGCCGGCGCTCATCCCCTTTGCCGGCTTCGACAACCTCCTGAAGCGCCGCTTCGAGGAAGCCATCGAGGTTTTTCTCGCCGCGGAAGCCGAGCAGGGCCCCAGCGCCGCCATCTCCAGCGCGCTGGCCGCCAGCTACCGCGCGCTCGGCTTCCAGACCCTCGCCGACCAGGTCCGCCGCAGCGTGCGCAGCGTGCGCGGCAACCAGTGGATGTTCCGCGCCGGCCACTCGGACGACTATCCGCTGCGCCTCCGCCCCGAGCTTCTTGCCGGCGATCCGGTCTTCCCCATCCTGCGCGAGGCCACGCCCGTCCGCATGGACCTCACCCACAGCGGATGGAGCGACATCTTCTTCCTCGGCATGGATTTTCCCGAGGGCGCGCGCGTCCTCAACGTCTCCATCGACCTCGCGGTTCGCGGGGCCAGCCAGCCCTCCGCGCAGCCCAGGCCGCCGGTGGAGGCGTGGTTCCGCGTGATCGACCAGCCGGTCATCCGCCTCACCAGCGTCGACCTGCGCGCTTCCGCCGACGTTTCTTCCATCGCCGAGATCTTCGACTTTCCCCGCGACTACCTGGGCCTGCTCAAGGCCGGCATCATCGCCAGCGGCATCGTGCCTCCCGGGCTGGAGGGCGCCACGCAGCCGCTGGCCGCTCTGCTGGCGCGGCTCACCGGAACGCCCGGCTACGGCATCGAAATCGTCACCAGGGTGAACGACATCCCCAAAGGCTCGCGGCTGGCTGTTTCCACCAGCCTGCTGGCCTGCCTCATCGCCGTGTGCATGCGCGCCACCGGTCAGATTCACTCGCTCACCGGAGGGATGGAAGAACACGACCGCCGCCTGGTGGCCGCGCGCGCCATTCTCGGCGAGTGGCTCGGTGGGAGCGGCGGCGGCTGGCAGGATTCCGGCGGCGTCTGGCCTGGCATCAAGCTGATCTACGGCGTTCGCGCCGCCGACGGCGATCCCGAGTTCGGCATCAGCCGCGGCCGCCTGCTTCCCGACCACAAGATCTTCAGCGACACCGAAGTCCCCCGCGAAACCCGCCAGAAACTCCAGCAAAGCCTGGTGCTGGTCCACGGCGGCATGGCCCAGGATGTCGGCCCCATCCTGGAGATGGTCACCGAGAAGTACCTGCTGCGTTGTGAAACCGAATGGCTCGGCCGCCGCCAGGCGATCGCCATCCTCGATGAGATCGCCGGTCATCTGCAGCGGGGTGACATCCGCTCTCTGGGCGCCTGCCTGCAGCGCAACTTCGACGGCCCCATCCAGACCATCATTCCGTGGGCCGGCAATCTCTACACCAGCACGCTCATCCACCGTATCCGCCAGGAATTCGGCGACGATTTCCGGGGCTTCTGGATGCTCGGGGGCATGAGCGGCGGCGGTATGGGATTCCTCTTCAACCCCGAACGCAAAGAGCAGGCCCAGGTCCGCATGCAGGCCATCATGAGCGAAACCCGGCGCTGCATGGAGCGCAGCGTGCCGTTCGCCATGGAGCCCGTGGTGTACGACTTCGCCATCAACGAGCGCGGCACCCAGGCTGCATTGTTTCGCGGCGACGATGCCCTGATGCCCCCCGGTTATTACACTCTTCAGGTGCCGCCGCTGATCCGCACCGAAGCGTCCAGACTCTCGCCCATGCGCCGCGCCGAACTGGAGCGCTTCACCGCCGCGTGCCGTTCCAGCGCGGATTATGCGGGCATGATTCACACCTTGTTCGACCACCTGCTGCCGGCCGCGCACGCCGGCGAGGACAGCCAGGCGCGATCGCTCAAAACCCTTCTGGACAGCTACGGCTTCGACCGCCTGCAGCACGAACAAATCCGCCAGGATCTCCGTTCCGGCCGCATCGGTCTGGCCCAGAACCGCCTCCCCGTCACCAGTCTCATTGAAGATGCCGAGGCGGATCGCGTCGAGGATCGCCATCGCGCGGCCGGTCTGGAGGCCCTTGCCGAAGGCCGCGTCGCCGTGGTGTCGCTGGCGGGAGGCGTGGGCACGCGGTGGACCCGGGGCGCCGGCGTGGTCAAGGCGCTGAACCCTTTCTGCAAGCTCGGCGGACGATATCGCAACTTCATCGAGGTCCACCTGGCCAAAAGCCTGCGGGTGAGCCGCGAGTGCGGCGTCCCGCTGCCGCACGTCATCACCACCAGCTATCTCACCCACGAAGCCATCGCCGCGCACCTCGCCGCGGAGCGCGACTACGGCTATCCCGGTCCGCTCCTGCTTTCGCCCGGACGCAGCATTGGCCTGCGCATGGTCCCCATGGCGCGCGACCTCCGCTTCGCCTGGGAGGAGATGCCCCAGCAGTTGCTGGACCAGCAGGCGCAGAAGGTGCGCGAGGGCCTCCATGCGGCGCTGATTCAGTGGGCCCAAAGCGCCGGCGAGGGTTCCGACTACACCGGCAATCTGCCCATGCAGTGCCTGCACCCGGTGGGTCACTGGTATGAGATCCCCAACCTGCTGCGCAACGGCACCCTCCTGCGCCTGCTGGAGATGCGTCCGCGCCTGGGCTATCTCATGGTGCACAATATCGACACGGTGGCCGCCGATGCCGACCCGTCCATTCTCGGCTACCACATCGACAGCGGCGTGGCGCTCACCACGGAGGTGATCGCCCGGCACCTCGAAGACCGCGGTGGCGGCCTCGCCCGCGTGGATGGCCGCGCTCGTTTGATCGAAGGCCTGGCGCTCCCCGGCGACGATCTGGAAAGCCGCCTCCGCTACTACAACAGCGCGACGTACTGGATCGACATCGACCGTCTGCTGGCGGCGTTCGAGCTGACCCGCGATGCTCTCGCCGACGCGGAACGCGTCAACGAAGCGGTGCGCGCCGTGGCTGCGCGCATGCCCACCTACATCACGCTCAAGGATGTCAAGAAGCGCTGGGGCAAAGGACAGGAAGATATCTTCCCGGTGGCCCAGTTCGAGAAACTCTGGGGTGATATGACCGCCCTGCCCGAGCTGGATTGCCGCTTCGTGGCCGTCCCCCGCATGCGCGGCCAGCAATTGAAGGAGCCCGCCCAACTCGACGGGTGGCTCCGCGACGGCAGCGCCGCGTACGCAGAGTCCTTGTGTGCGTGGCAAAAGTAAACGAGGATTACACGGGCAGCGCGGTGAGACGTGAGTTCATCGCGAGAAACGGACAGCATCGTTCGCATCGTGGTGTCGAACCGCGGGAACGATTCTATTAGTCAACGCCTGCATCGTTCACGGAAACTTTACCAGCTAAAACCACGCTGGGAACCGCTTCCTACTGTGCTGCATCTAAAGAACATAAGCAGTCCAGACAATAAGGTCTGTGGATGATGGCCAAGAACATGGCGGACGATCCTGTGGTCACCTGTGATCAGATCAGAGCAGGTTCACGCGCAACGTCGCACGCCGCCAATGAGAAGCATCTTAGGGCTGATCCTGACCGATGAGCAGTTTCGCGCGCCGCCGCACTATGGCACTGCGCCCCGCATTGACATGTGCTCCACATGCAACTATGTTGAGAGCATGCCCAGGATGATTCAGGTCCGGAACGTCCCGGATGAGCTGCATCGGAGGTTGAAGTCCCGTGCGGCTCTGGAGGGTCTTTCGCTCTCCGACTACCTGCTCCGGGAAATCCGGCAGACGGCCGAACGCCCGACAATCCGGGAACTGGCCGAACGCCTGGCGACGCGGACGACCGTCAAAGTCCGAGTGTCTCCCGCTGAGATTCTGAGGCAGGAGCGAAACCGCCGGTGATCGTTGTGGATGCGTCCGCCATGCTGGAGGTCCTGCTGAACTCTCCGGCCGCGGCGGCGATCGGAAGCCGCATGTTTGCGCCGGGCGAGGCGCTGCACGCTCCGCACCTCATCGACGTCGAGGTCATGGAGGTCTTGCGGCGCTACAGCATCGCGAAGAGCCTGAGTACGGCGCGCGCACGGCAGGCGTTGGAGGACTACGTGAACATGCCGATCGAACGCTTTCCCCATGATGTTCTGCTGCCGCGCATATGGGAGCTTCGACACAATCTCACGGCGTACGACGCCGCCTACATCGCCCTGGCGGAAGGGCTCGACGCTCCGCTGATCACCTGTAATCGTGCCTTGGGTTCCGCAGTTGGCCATCGGGCCACCGTACTGGTGTTTTGAGCCGCGCCACCTCATTTTCGGGAGCGCTTCGCCACCGGGATCGCCAGTCTGCGCCTCCCCACGCGATGCTTCTCAATCGCAGCGCCGCCGCCAAGTTGCAGCTCGGCGTCGGCAGCCCGGTCGCGTCACGCCAGAATTGCCTGTATCGTCTCCGGGGCGTTTCCCTCGAGCCGGTTGTTCACGAAGATGTACGACGGTTCGTTGCGCTCGCGGGCGCGCGCGACAAGGTTGCGCAGGGCCTGGCGCGTGGAAGGGTTGGCATCCTGAATCCGCGTGTACGGCGAGAACTTCTCGACGGCTTCGGCGTAGGCGCGGCCGCGGCGAAGCAGGGCGCGGGACACCGTGAAATCGGCCGTGTAGACGTCGGGAAGCGCCATCTGGACGCCGATTTCCGGCATGCGCGTCCAGCCGTTCAGCACGTGCGCGACCCCCTGGCGATGCAGGCAGGCGAAATACTCCACGCCGAGGAACTCCTCGTTGCGGATTTCGACGGCATAGCGAAAATCCAGTGGCAGCGCGGCCAGAAATGGATCGAGATCGGCCACGAATTCACTCACATCCGCGTAGGTGCGCCTCGAAAATGCGCCGAACTCGAAGATAAGCACGGCTACCTGCTGGCGATATGGCCGCAGCAGCTCGAGGAAGCCGGAATCGAACAGCGCCGCGTTGAGGAAGCTCTCGTTGATCTGGCCCGCGCGAGGACCGTAGCGTGCGTGCCCGGTGAACAGCTTCACAGTGATGTCTTCGGGCACCTTGAGCGCGTACTGGAGCGTGGGCGGCGCGGACGCGAACAGCCTGCGCCAGTACGTTTCGGAGGGGAACTGATAGAACGTGAAATCGCCGCAGACTATCGGGAACACCGTGGCGTACTCGGCCAGGCATTCGGCTGCGAAACGCTTCTCGGAAAAGCGCCCGCGCGTCTGGTAGCGCTCGCGCGTGTAGATCTGCCCGCACCAGCCTTCGTACTTCCAGGAACTGGTCCCCACCAGAACGCCGGCGCGGGCCTCCTCCTCCAGCTTGCGGCGCAGCCGCTCGCGGTCGAACGAAGACGGGTTGTCGAAGAGCGGCAGCGCGGGCACGGTTTTCCATCATTATGCGCCCGGAGCGGGAGGGAATTGTACCCCGAGCGCCGTTTCGCTGTACAATTGCGGAAGTCTCGGAGGTCGGCTTATGTTTGTGCCACTAACTCCTGTCCGCTGCCTGCATCGGGCCGTGGACGTGTTCCCGGACAAGACCGGCGTGGTGTGCGGCGCCGAGAGATTCACTTATTCGCAGTTCGGCGAGCGTTGCGAGAAGCTGGCCACGGCGCTGGCGGCCGAAGGCGTCCAGGCGGGCGACCGCGTGGCCTTCCTCAGCTTCAATAATCATCAACTGCTGGAGGGATACTTCGGCGTTCCCCAGGCGCGGGCCGTTCTGATGCCGCTCAACGTCCGTCTCTCGCCGCCGGAGCTGGTGGCCATCCTCAACCACTCCGGCGCGAGCGTGCTCATTTTCGAGAACGATTTCGCGCCGATTGTCGAGCGGCTCCGGGCGCTGTGCCCGTCCATCCGGCGCTATGTCACCATCAACGAAAGCATTCCCGCAGCCGACCTCACCTATGAAGAGCTGATCGCCCAAGGACGGCCGGAGCGCACCGACGTGTTCGCCATCGACGAAAACTCCATCGCGGAGTTGTTCTACACCAGCGGCAGCACGGGCACGCCGAAGGGCGTCGCGCTGAGTCACCGAACCCTCTACCTGCACGCACTGTCGGTGGCTCTGTTGCACCGCGACCCGCAGACCGCGGTGGAATTGCACACCATCCCGCTGTTCCATGCCAACGGCTGGGGCCACGCGCAGGCGTGTACGCTGCTGGGCATCACCCAGGTGATGGTGCGGCGCTTCGAACCCGCCCTGGTGTTCCGCCTGATTCAGGAACATCGGGCCACCGGCATGAGCGTCGTGCCCACCATGGCGCAGGCGCTGCTGAACGCGTCCGGTCTTGCCGGCGCCGACCTCGCCAGCCTGCGCACCATCATGATCGGCGGGGCCGCGTCGTCGCCCGAGCTGATCGAACGCATGGAGAAGGCGTTCGGTTGCGAAGTCGCGGCCGGCTACGGGCTCACCGAGACCGCGCCCGTGCTGACCGTAGCGTTCCCGAAAAACGCCGGCTACGCGAGCGACCAGGAACGCTGGCGCCGCCAGGCCATGACCGGATGGCCGGTGCCGGGCGTCACGGTGCGGGTGGTGGATCTGCACATGAACGACGTGCCCCGCGACGGCAAGTCCATGGGCGAAATCGTGGCCATGGGCGACCACGTGATGGACGGCTACTACAGGGAACCGCAGGCCACCGCGGCGGCGATGACCGGAGGGTGGCTGCACACCGGCGACATGGCCGTGTGGGACGAGGACGGTTACATCCAGATTGTCGATCGCAGCAAGGAGATCATCGTCAGCGGCGGCGAGAACATCTCCTCGCTGGAGGTGGAGAAGGCCATCTACGCTCACGCCGATGTACTGGAATGCGCGGTGGTGGCGGCGCCCGACGACAAGTGGGGCGAGGTGCCGGTAGCCATCGTGTTGCGCAGACCGGGCGCCACGCTGACCGAGGAAGAGCTGATCGAGTTCCTGCGCGCGCGGCTGGGCCGTTTCAAGATGCCGCACGCGGTGGAGTTCCGCGAGGAGCCGCTCCCGAAGACCGGCACGGGCAAGATTCGCAAGCTCGATCTGCGGGAGCAGTACTGGCGGGGCCGCGCCCGAAGAGTGCAGGGCTGAGTGTTCTCGCTGCTGCTCGCGTGCGCGCCGGCGATGGAGGACGAGCTGATCGCCGAGCTGCACGACGCCGGCACCATCGGCATCGCCGATGAACCCGGCGGTCTGCGCGCCTTCTTCGCGGGTGAGGTGAGTGCGCCCGCGCTGCTCCACCGCTTCGCTTCCTTCCAACCGCAACTCCGCCACGAGGAGGAGATCGATTGGGAGCAGGCCACGCGCGATGCCTGGCCGCCGCTGCTGGTGGGCGAGCGCTGGTACCTCGCGCCATCATGGAACGCGGACCCCGTGCCGGCGGGGCGCATCCGGCTGGAGTTCCATCCGGGCATGGCGTGCGGCACCGGCTGGCACCCGTGTACGCAACTGTGTCTGGAGGCGCTGGAGCGCACCGTGCGCCCGGGCATGACGGTGCTGGACGTGGGGTCGGGATCGGGCATTCTGTCGGACGCCGCAAAGCTGCTGGGCGCTGCTCTGGTGATCTCCTGCGACGTGGATATGGATGCGTTGCGGATCGCGCGCGAGCGGGTCCACGTGCCCATGTTCGCCGGTTCCGTGGATGCGGTGCGCGCCGATGTGGCCGATGTGATTGTGGCCAACATCAGCTCGGCCGCTGTCGAGGAACTGGCGCCGGAGTTCGCGCGCGTGGGCCGGACGGGCGCGACGCTCATCCTCTCCGGGTTCACCGAGGACGATTTCCCCGAAAGCTGCCCGGCGCGCGAGTTGCTTTGCCGGGACGGCTGGGCTTGTGTGATCGGCTGACGCGCCGGCATAGCGCGCCGTCTTCGGATTGGCGGTGTTCCAGTGCGGCGGCTCGGCGTCGCTGGCGAGCAGCATCAGGCCCAGCGCGACGGCGCGGTCCACCTTGGCCATGTTGGCGAAGTCGATCTTCGGCCATTTGTCGCCGGGCCGATGATAGTCCGGAAACAGGAACGTGACCGCCAGGGTTGTCGAGGGAATCCCCGCGTCGGCAAACGAAGCGTTGTCGCTGGCCCGGAAGAAAGCGTCGCCGTACCTGGGATCGTTGTAGATGCGAATGCCGGTGGCTTCGCCGGCGTCCTCCATGACTCGCGAGATGTCCGTGAAATCGAAACCGGTCAGCGCGGCGCTGCCGATGCGCGGCCCGTCGGTGGAATCGGTGCGGCCCAGTTGCTCCAGATTCAGGTCGGCGACGGCAGCGCAGACGGGATGCCGCACGAAGTACTGTGAGCCTAACTCGCCGCGCTCTTCCCCGAAGAAAGCCGCGAAAACAATGGTGCGCTGCGGGTGCGGGCTCAGCGTGGCCAGCGCGCTGGCGATCTCGATGACGGACACGGTTCCGCTGCCGTCGTCATTGGCGCCGTTGTAGATCCGGCCGCCGCGCACGCCAAGGTGATCGTAGTGGGCCGAAAGCACGACGCAGGTATCGCGGAGCGGTGGATCGGACCCGCGCAGCACGCCCACGACGTTCTTCGCGCCGCCCGTCTGGAAGTAGCCGTCCGTGCCAGCGGGCTCCAGACCCGCGCGGCGAAACTGCGCGGCGATGTACTCGGCGGCGATGTCCAGCCCGCGCGAGGGAGTGGCGCGGCCTTCCAGCAGGTCCGAGGCGATGAACGACAGGTGCCCTTCCAGCGATTGCGCGGAGATGCGGTCGAGTACGGCGCGCTGGGCATCGGACAGTGCGATGCGCGCGGGCGCGGCGGCGGCGGCGAGAGCAAAGGCGGCGACAGCGAGCGCAGGCAGCCCGTGGAAGAAGCTTCTGCGCGTCCGATTCGGGGAGCCTCCCTTTGGGGCCCCGGAAAACTCTGCTTCCAACGACCTCGGCAACTGAATCCCGTCTTCTCGGCAAAGTCCCCACTGCATGGCGCAACCGGTGGTTCCATCGCCCTGGTCAGCGGCCAACAGGACGCTTCGGCGCTTCCCTGGGCCACCGAATGACAGGGCGCCGTTTCTCGATGGCGCAGTCCCTCAAGAACAGATTGATGAGGTTCTGATATGGCATCCCCAACTCGGCCGCCATTTCCTTGAAGTAGCTCACCGCCATCGTGTCAAGCCGAATGGTGATCTGGCGCTTGAGTTGATTGGCGTAGGGGTTCTTGCGGGACTTGGAAAAGTCGTATTCATTTCTCATCGGAGTCTCCAATACACTTCCTCTTCTTGCGCTGTCGCGCGCCGGGCAGATATCAGCCGGATCACTGCATCGGATTCCCGGTAGCAATGACTGACGATCAGGCAGCGCGCCTGAAAGCTGTAGCCGAGTAGCACGAACCGTTCTTCCTCCTCAGAGTGATCCGGATCATCGATCAAGCGGGCGTTCTCGTCCAGGAAAACAGACCGGGCTTCCTCGAAGGAGATGCCGTGCTTTGACAGGTTGGATCGAGCCCTGCGTCGATCCCAGGCAAATTCTATATTGCCCATAGCATTATTTTAGCAATACCGATGCGACTGCAAGGCGACCCGCGGCGCTGCAATTCGTCGCCCACCCCCAATCGTGGCCGGCCGGCCGCCAACCCGCGGCATCGCCGTCAGATGCGGTCGTCCGGCGCGGCGCCCAGCGTCACGGTGACGTTGGCCGTGCGGCCGTTGCGGAATATCGTGAGCTCCAACTTGTCGCCGGCGCGCTTCCGGGCCAACGCCTGGGTGAGCGCATCCTGACGGTCCACCGGCCGGCCTTCAATCCCGACGATGAAATCTCCGCCGACGTTGAGCTCGAGGTTGCCAATGCGGATCGCTTCGTTTCCGCCGCGCAGACCGGCGCGCGCCGCGGCGCTGCCAGCAACGACACTCTGAATCAGCAATCCGCCGTCGGTGGGAAGGTCGAGAGCCGCGGCGTAATCGCCCGCCAGGAATACGGACACGATGCCCAGCCGCGGTGGCGCGTACCGCCGTCCCGCCTGATACTCGTTGAGCATGGTCTTGGCGCGATTGATGGGCATGGCGAAGCCAATGCCGACGTTGCCGCCACCCTCGCCGCTGGGAGTGTAGATGGCCGTGTTGATGCCCATCACGTTGCCCAGGGAATCGAGCAGGGGGCCGCCGCTGTTGCCGGGGTTAATGGCCGCGTCGGTCTGGATCATGCCCTCGAGTTCCTTGCCGTTTTCGCCGCCGATGTTGCGGCCCACCGAGCTCACGATGCCCGTGGTCAGCGTGCCGCCGAGGCCGAACGGATTCCCGATGGCCAGCACTTTCTGTCCCACCTGAATGCCGTCGGAATCGCCGAGGTGGAGATACGGCAGCTTTCCGCGCGGGTCGATTTGGATGAGCGCGAGATCGTTCACCGGATCCCGGTCGAGCAGCCTCGCCTTGTACTTCTTCTGATCGAACAGCGTCACCTCGATGCTGTTGGCGTCGCCGATCACGTGCGCGTTGGTGAGAATACGCCCGGCGTCGTCGATGAGGAAACCCGACCCGATGCCTTTCGCCTGGTACACGTCGAACCAGTAGCGGCGATACACCGTGGTGCTGATATTCGCCACGGACCGGTGCGCGGTCTTGTAGATCTCGATGTTGTTGATCTCGTCGGCGCCGAGGCCGGCCGTGTGCGCCGTGGCCGGCTCGGACCACAGCGGTCCGTGTCCGGAAACCGGAAGGAACCTCTGTCCCAGGTGCGTCTGCGACGTAAACACGACGAACGCCGCCACCAAGAGGACGCTGATAACCAGAACTCGCAGTCTCATTGCCGCAAACTCCGCAGCGCGCGGTGCAACTCCTGCACCTGCGCCAGGGTATTCTCCTTAGTTCCCGAGGTATCGATCACGTAATCAGCGACCTTCCGGAGTTCCTCCGCCGGAAGCTGCCGGCTGAGCCGCGCGTCCACCTCCGGACGGGTCAGGCGGTCGCGCTTCATGGCGCGCCGGATTTGCGTCTCGCGATCGCAAACCGTCACCACCAGGCGATCGAACCTCCTGTAACTTCCAGTTTCCACCAGGATGGCCGCTTCGACAACCACGATGGCGTCCGGTTCGCCGGCGCCGATCCCCCGAATGAACTCGTCCTCGCGGCGGAACACGGCCGGATGCACCAGGGAATTGAGCCTGGCGAGGCGCTCCGGGGCCGAGAAGACGACGGCTGCCAGACGGCGCCGGTCGATAGCGCCGTCTTCGTTCAGGATCTCCCCGCCGAACTCGGCGATCACCGGCTGGTACGCTTCGCCGCCGGGTTCGAGAACCTCGTGCCCAACGGCGTCGGCATGGAGAACATGGCAGCCCAGCTCAGCCAGAGCGGCGCTCACGAAGGACTTTCCGCTGGCGAGGCCGCCGGTGAGGCCGACCGTCAGCATGCCATCCCGTGCACGGCGAGGCGCAGGTGGCCCTCGGCGGCCTCGACGGTGTTGGCCATGAGCATGGCGATGGTGAGCGGGCCAACGCCTCCGGGAACCGGCGTGTACGAGCCGGCACGCTCGGCCACTTCCAGCGGGTGCACATCGCCCACCAGCACGCTGCCCTTCGCCGCGAGCGCGGCCAGCTTCGGGGAACCGGCGCCGTAGACCGACTCCACCGCGGCTGGCGTATCGAGACGGTTCATCCCCACGTCGATGACGGTGGCGCCCGGCTTGATGAAACCTCCGCGAATCAGCGCGGGCCTGCCGATGGCGGCCACCAGGATGTCGGCGCGGCGGCACTCGGCCGCAAGGTCGCGCGTACGCGAATGGCAGATGGTGACGGTGGCGTTCTGGTGCAGCAACATCATCGCCATGGGCTTACCCACCGTGTCGCTGCGGCCCACCACCACGGCGTGCCGTCCGGCCACCGGAATCTCATGCCGGCGGAGCAGCTCCATAATGCCCGCCGGCGTACAGGCCCGCGGTCCGGGAACCCCTGCCACCAGGTTGCCGACGTTGTACGGGTGGAAGCCGTCCACATCCTTGTCCGGCCGAACGCTGTTCAGCACGCGGCGGCTGTCGATGGAGTGCGGCAGCGGCGTCTGCACCAGGATGCCGTCAATCTCCGGCCGCTGATTCAGGCCTTCGAGGATGCCCAGCAGGTCGGCGGTGGCCGTGTCCTCCGGCGGCGTGAGCTTCTCGCTGTAGATGCCGAGTTCCTCGCAGGCCTTCACCTTGTTGCGCACGTAGATCTCGGAGGCGGGATCGTGCCCGACCAAAACCACCGCCAGGCCGGGGCTGCGCCGCGCGCCGGCCAGCACAGCAATGCGGGGCTTCAACTCCGCGAGGATCTCATCGCGGATGCGTTTGCCGTCCAGGATTTGGGCGCCCATACACTGGTGAGGATATCAGGCGGAGACGGCGGGTACCGCCATTCGCTGGTCCAGGTGCGCGAGCACCTTCGGCCATGCCTCTTCGTGGCGGTTGCGCGATTCCTCGTCGGGGAAACCGGCGTGCTCCAGCCGAAGTTGCGTCCCCGTCCCGAGCGGGCCGAGATCGACCGTCACTACGGTCTCGGCACCCCTGGTTGCGGCGGTGACCCATGTCAATTCAACGAGCCGATCGCATTCGAGCCTGAGGAACCGGCCGTAGTGGGGATGACGCATTCCCTCGAAGTGCGTTTCGAAATAGAAAGCGGCGTTGGGTTCCGCGCGCATCGACACCGTGCCGGGCGCGGCAAACCAGCGATCGAATTGTTCCGTCCACGCACGGAAGAGCGCGTCGGGCGGCGCAATCATGGCGCGCTCGACGCAGAGCCGAAACGGCCGCTGGGAGAGATCAGGCAGTGCAATGGCCATGGTCATTGACGAGGATATCAGGCAGAAAAGGGGAGCGTCCTCCCAGTCTACGGAGTCCGTGCGCGGCGGGCGATCTCCGGACCAAGCCGTTTGAAGTCCTTCAGATTCCATGTGTAGATGCTCGTTGCGCCCGACTTCAGCGCACAGTGTCCGAGGATGGCATCGCAGATGGCGCCGCCAGCGACGCCGACCGCCGAAACCGCCTCGAGCGTGGCGAAATACTCTTCCTGGCTCAGTGTCACCAGCGTCAGCCTCTCGCGGACATTGCCGAGGAACAGGAGCGCCTCGTCGCCGCTCACGCGGTGTTTGCCGGGCATGCCGGTCAGCACCGAGTACACTTCCGCGAGGCTGTGGGCCGCGCAACACGCGTCCCTCTTTCCGAAACGGAGGAACAGGCCGATACTCTCGTCGTGGTGTTCGTGGTCTCCGTAGAACGTCGCCACGAGCACGGAGGTATCGAGGAAAGCCTTCACCCGGCGCTCCGGCGGTCGCGCTGCTCGCGCATTTCGCGAACGGCTCTACCAGCCGCCTGTGCGGTAAGCCTGCTCCCGGTTCGAAACACCCAGACGCCGCGCTCCTTGCGCAGCGGCGTGGCCGACCGCACCGGCCGCAGGGAGACGGTATCGCCCGCGGAGTCCAGCTCCAGCGTGTCGCCGGGCTGGAGACGCAACTCGTCGCGGAGCGTTTTGGGAAGAACCACCCGTCCGGCCTTGTCCAGCGTGACGGTCCTGTTCATGATGTCATTCTGAAATGGAGCGCACCATTTGTCAAATGGCAGCAGACAGCCCCACGGCCAGCCGCCGCCGGTTCGCATAGAATGTGAACGGTGACCCATGCATCCTAATCTGTTGAAGGCTGTTATCGCCGGCGCCGTGATTTCTCTCCTCACCGCCTGTTCGCAGGCGCCGCCGGCGCCCGCCCCCGAGACGAAGAAGGCGGAGGAACCGAAGAAAGCGTCCGAGCCCGTCGCCGCTCGGACCGCCTTCTTCGAGATGTACAAGCCGGCGCACGCGTGGGCGGCCGATCTGCTGCCGCTCAGCCTCGCCAGCAACGAGATTCCCGGCATCCGCAACGAAGACGGCAAGGCGGCCATGTGGACCGCGGTCTTCGTATCGCCCAGCCGGAGGGCAGCGCGAACGTTTTTCTACGCGATCGCCGATCACGGAACCACTATCCACAAGGGGGTCGAGATAGGCGGCGCGCAGACCTGGACCGGCTCCACGCCAAAGAGCCAGCCCTTTCAGATCACCGAATTCGCCGTCAACTCCGACGCGGCGTACAAGACCGCCTTCGGCAAGGGCGAAGCATGGCTGAAAAAGCATCCCGGCATGCAGGCCTCGTTGTTCCTGGGCAAGGCCGCGCGCTTCCCGGCGCCCGTCTGGTATGTCCAATGGGGGACTACGAAATCGGGCTACGCGGTTTTCGTGAACGCTACCACGGGCCAGGTCGTGAGCAAGTAGGTAGGGTGGGTGCCCTCACCCGCGGCCGACGCCCCGTCGGCCAATGCGGGTCCGGGGGACCCGCGCGGACCGGGGGTCCGCCCCACGATTCTCGGTGACGCCCTCACTCCGTTCGCAGCGCCTGCATGACGTCCACTCGGGCCGCCCGCGCCGCCGGCACCACCGACGCAATCACGGCGGCAAGCAGCAGCACCAAAGCCGAACCGGCCACCGGCAGGACGCCGGGTGTTTTCAGGTCCCCCAGGTAGCTGCCCGCCAGTTGCGCCAAGCAGTATCCACACACGAGACCCACGACGAGTCCCCCCACCGCCATGGCGGCGCCTTCGGCGATCACGCGCGTCAGCAGATTCCGGGGCTGCGATCCCACCGCCAGCCGTATGCCGAACTCGCGCGTGCGCCCGCTCACCGAGAATGCCAGCACGCCGGCGACGCCCACCACCGCGATCAGCAGCGCCACCGCCGCGAAGACGCCGAACACCACCACGTTGAGCCGGTCCGGCGAGAGCACCTCGGCGCGAACGTCTTCCAGGGTGGCGGCGTGCTCCACCGGCTGGTCGGCGGACATCTGGCGCAGCACCCGCGTGATGGGCGTCACCAGGCCATAAGGATTGGATCTCACGTGAACGAACAGACGCCCTCCGCCCATGAACTCCGCCTGATCGAACGGTTGATACACGGTCATGGTCGGCCGGGGCTCGAGGTGCGCGTCGTCCATGTCCGCCACCACGCCGACGATGCGCTGAGGCCTGGGACTGAAGGGAACGAACTTCAGCACCGGGTCGGTCCACGTCACGTGATGGTTCAGCGCATCGCCGTGCGGGAAGATCCGATGGGCCAGGGTCTGGCTCACCATGGCCACCGGCTCGCTGTCGGAGCGGTCGGCATCGTTGAAATCGCGTCCCTCGATGATGGGCAGGCCCAGCGTCGCGAAAAAGCCGGGGGAGACGATTCGAATCGCGGAGCGAGGACCTTCCCCGTTCGCCGGTCGAGCGTGGCCGTCCGGCGAAAACTCGAGTGGGAAGTCAAAGTTCGTGTCGCGCCACGGCACTATCGTGCCGATGGCGACGTTCTGAACGGCCGGCAATACACGGATGCGCCGCGTTGCTTCTCGGTAGAAATCCAGCACCTGGGCGGGCGTCTTGTGGTAATCCATCTTAGGCACGTTCACGGCGAGGACGTGGTGGGTATCGAACCCGGTTTGCTGGGACTCCAGCGACAGGAGCGTCTTTACGGTAGCGCCGGCGGACGCCACCAGCACGAACGAGGCGGCGATCTGAATCACCGCGAACACCCGCAGCCTCCGATTCGCGCTGCCGGTAACGCGAGCGCTGCCGCTGGCCAGACTGAATCCCTGCTCGCCTCCCGACGACGGCAGACGCGGAACAAACGCCAACAGCACGGCGGCAACCACAGCCAGTCCGGCACCGATCCAGAGCATGCTCGAATCAACTGTGAGCTCGAGGGCGCGAATGGAAAAGCGGGATGCGTAGCGGGCGAGAACGGCCACCAACGGACTGGCGATGAGCACGCCGATGGTCGCGCCGGCGACGCACAGCAGCAGGCTTTCGGCCAGCAGCATACGGCGCAGGGCAGTGGTGCCGGCGCCCAGCGCGGCGCGGATGCCCAGTTCACCTTCGCGGCGCACGGTCCGCGCCAGGATGATGTTGGCGACGTTGGAGCAGGCGATAACAAACACCAGAATCGACGCCGCCATCAGCACCAGCAGGATGGTCCGCGCTTTCGAGGTGAGCTGGTCGCGCAGCCGCACCGCACTGATTCGGAAGTCGGCATTGGCCGGAAGATAGGCTTCCGGATGTTCCTGCTTCATAGTGCCGTACACGGAGCGCAGTTCCGCGCGCGCCGTTTCCAGATCCGCGCCGGGCGCAAGCCGCGCGAACAAATCGGTCATGCGATGGATGCGGCCGGTCACCATGGTCGCCGAAAGATGATGCGCGCTGGTTACGATGTTGGCGATGATCTCGGTATCGGCCGGATATGGAACGCAGGGCTCCAGTACGCCCACCACGGTGGCGGTGCGGTTATCGAATGAACCGAGCCGCACGGTCTTGCCCAGCACCGAGGGATCGCTCCTGAGCGTTGTCGACCAGAAACGATACGTCAGCACGACGGCGCCCGCGGCGTTCGGACCGTCGTCGCGCGCATCCAGCAGACGGCCGAGTACCGGGCGCAGCCCCATCACCTGGAAATACGATCCGCCGACCACGCCGGCGTGAACTTCGCGGGGCTCTCCGAGGCCCACCATCGTAAAACCGATAGTGGAGAAATCGCCGAACGCGCTGAGCGATTTCACGCGCGAGCACAGGTCCTGGATTTCCGGCACCGAGAACCAGACGTTGTTCATTCCGACGCCTTCGGCGCTTTGCCGGATGTAGATCAGCCGGTCCTCGTCGCGGTTGACCAGCGGGCGCAGTAACACGCCGCGTACCAGGCTGAACATGGCGGCGTTCGCGCCGATGCCGAGGGCCAGGGTGAGCACCACGGTGACCGTAAGCCCTTTTGCGTGGGTGAGGGAACGGGCGGCGAATTTCAGATCGTGCAGGAACGTCATGATGTTCGCGATCATGCCGATTGCTCCTTAAAGTCGTGTTCCGAGGTGTGGGCGACTCTTGCAACGCAAGTCCATGGCCGCTCCTAACGCTTTAGAAACAAAGGCGCTCGGCCTCGGAACGAACCGGGCTGCTGTCCGCTTCCGCAATTCCCGCGTTCGGAACGGGACAGTGCGCGGGCCTCAGAGCGTGCAAGCCCCGATCTCCATGGCGGCGCGGCTCCCGGCCTTTGGGCGTTTCTCCCTCGCGCAAAACGGAGCCTCGGCGGCGGGTGATTCCGAGTTCCTGCGGCGTGGCCTCGCTACCGCCAGGAGATCATGGATGGCATGGGGCTTGACAAGATATGGCACAGTTGCCATAATCCGCATGGTGAGGAAGCCCGAAAGGCAAAACAATCCCGGGGGAACAAACCAGCCGGACCAGCCGTTAGCTCGGCCGGTCGTCTGGATTGCCAGCGGCAGCGCGATCTTTCGATCCTGCCGCGCGAAGTGAAGGTTTCCTTCGGTCCTCGGCTTCATGAATTGCAGCAGGGCAAGACGCCGCTCGACATGAAGCCCCTGTCTCAGTTTGGATCGGGCGTTTACGAGCTGCGGGAGAGCTTCCACGGGAACGCCTATCGGATGATGTACGTTGTGAATCTCAGGAAGGCGCTCTATGTGCTGCACACCTTCATGAAGAAATCGAAGTCCGGGATCGGCCTGCCCAGGCCGGACGCAGAGTTGATCGCCATACGCTCACGGCGCGCACAGGAGTTAGATACGGAGGACTGAACATGTCCAAAATCGCCTTTGAGAAAAGCAGCGGCAACGTGTTTGCCGATATTGGATTCACGCCAGCCGAGGTGGCGGAGCTCACCGCTAAAAGCAACTTGATAATCGCCATCAAGGACACCATCGGGCAGCGCAAATTGACGCAGCAGGAAGCGGCGCGGCTCTGCGGCACAGATCAGCCTACGCTTTCTAAATTGTTCCGTGGCCGCATGGAGAGCGTCACCATCGACCGGCTTGCAAGCTGGCTTAACGCGCTTGGACGGGACGTAGAGATTATCGTCAAATCGTCCCCGCGCACGCGCCGCCAGGGTCGCCTGCGTGTGATCGAAGCCCCGTAACGGTCCTGGCACGAGACCCCCCACCTCTTGAAGGCCCGCGGCGCGTCTCGCCGCCGGCCTTTCTTTGAATTCCCCTATTCCGGTCACCCTTCAAAACGAAGGTCCTTCAAGGCGCTCCAAATTACTTCGCTACCAGGAAAACCGCCAAGGTTCCCACCGATTACATTGCCGTTAACGTCTGTGATGTATACGTCGGGGGGGCCGCCGTATACTCGAACGCGTTTTGCAACTCGGCGAGCTTCCGGTCTTGCATAAAGCTCGCCAAAACGATTGAAACTAAAACGATGAGAAGACCGGCGAGCACCAAGAGCCCCTCGCGCGAGTCTCCGCTTAGATTTCCCATTTGGCCCTACCTTTCCCAACTTGTATGCTCGCCCACCATGCGTCGCGCCCAAATAACAACCAATGTACAGCCTGAGCGCTTGCGCAAGCTCACGGCCTTTGCGCTTCTCCTTCTCGCGCAAAACGGAGCCTCGGCGGCGGGTGATTTCGAGTTCCGCCTGCCTATGCGGGCGCGCTGCCGGATCCTTTGCGCTTCTGACCCCCCAGGCGGGAATGATAGACCAGCGCGCCGGTGGCGATGGTCACGATGGCGGCGGTGGCGATGGCCGGCTGCTGGGTGACGCCCACCACCGTGATCCAGCTTCCCACCAGCAGGAAGAGCACCGGGATGGCGGGCCAGGCGAAGCTGACCACGCGCAGTTTGCGCCAGCCGGGCCGGCGGCGGAAGAAGAACAGCGCCGCCACCGAGAGCACGGCGAAGAAGTTCAGGGTGAAGCCGATGTAGACCAGCAGAGCGGGAAAGGGCGTGAAGGTCAGGGCCATGGTGCAGACGCCCTGGCACAGGATGGCGATCAGGGGCGTGCGCCAGCGGCGGTCCACGCGCGCGGCGGCGGCGAAGAACGCGCCGTTGCGGGCCATGGCATAGTAGACGCGCGGGCCCACCGTGATCATGGCGTTCACCGTGGCCATCAGCGACAGGGCCATGGCCGCGCTGAACAGGCTGGCCACGTCGGATCGGAACAGACGGGAGGCGGCCAGCGCGCCAATGGCGATGCGGCCCTTCATCTGGCCGAGCGGCAGCGCGTAGATGAACAGCACATTGAGACCGACATACAGCGCCGCCACCAGCGTGGTGCCCAGCGCCAGAGCCACCGGCAGCGTGCGCGCCGGGTTCCTGAGCTCCTCGGCCACGTAGGTGGCGGCGTTCCAGCCGCTGTAGCTGACGTAAATAAAGAACAGGCTGATGGCGAATTGCGCCGGCAGGGGGGTGCCGCTGAGGCGCGCGGCCGGCTGCGAGAAGTGCGCCATGCTGCCAGTGCCGAAAGCGAACCCGACCACGATGAACGACGCCAGCACCAGCACTTTCATGGTGGTGAGGACATTCTGAACGCCGGCCACGCGGCGCACGCCCACGCAGTTCAGAAAGGTAAAAACCGCGATGAGCGCGCAGGCGGCCACCTGTGGGGCGCCGAGACGCACCTGCCAGTAACCAGAGCCGACCACGAACGCGGCGTTCTCCTGTTTCAACAGCGGAAAGAAGTGACCCAGGTAGTCGGAAAAGGCCAGGGCGGAGGCGGCGATGGGGGCGGAAAAGCCGGCGAAGAACGAAACCCATCCGGTCATGAAGGCCCAGGTTGGCCCGTAGGCCTCGTTCAGATAGACGTACTCGCCGCCGGAGCTGGGGAAATTGATGCCCAGCTCGGAGTAGACCAGGGCGCCGGCCAGCGCGCAGACGGCCCCCACCACCCAGATCCAGATCACCAGCGCGGGCGAGCCCAGATCGTCGGCCAGATACCCGGTGACCGAAAAGATGCCCACGCCGATCATGTTCGAGACCACCAGCGCCGTGGCGCTGACAATCCCCAACTGCCGCAGCAACGAGGATGCCGGCTTCCCAGTCAACTCGCGCCGTTCACCTTTCCGAGCACCTGCCAAGCAGAATATCACTACCGCAATCGCGCGGCTCATAGTGCGGCCAGTGGCGACGATAAGCACAACGAGGGCATCGCGCGCATGGACCCAACAGACACGGGACCGTACTGGGGTGATTTCGGGCCGGGCGGGCTGCTGCTGTCCGGGGGCGGCCACGAGCCGCTCGCGAACATGGGGAGACCCTGATGGCGAAAACCGCGCTCATCGTGGACGATTCCAACTCCATCCGCCAGATGCTCGGCTTCACCCTGCGCGAGGCCGGCTTCCAGGTGATCGAGGGAGTCAACGGCGGCGACGCCCTGGCGAAGCTCGAAGGGAAGCGAGTGGACCTGATCATTACCGACCTGAACATGCCGGTCATGGACGGCCTGACGTTCATCCGCGCGGCCCGGGTGAGGGCGGAGACGAAATTCACGCCGATTCTGATGCTCACCACGGAGAGCCACCCGGAGAAGCGCCAGGCAGCGAAGGCGGCGGGGGCCACCGGATGGATCGTGAAGCCGTTCCAGCCGGCCCAGCTTCTGCAGGTGATCGGGCGCGTACTGGCGTAGGAAAACAACATGAAAATCGATCTCAAACCCCTTCGCAAAACGTTCTTCCAGGAAGCCGGCGAGCAGGTGGCGCAGATGGCGGCCGGTCTGTTGACGCTGGCGGCAGGCGACGTCAATCCGGAACTCGTGAACGCCCTTGTCCGCCGGGCACACTTCCTCAGGGGAGCCGCCGGTACATTCGGACTGGCGGAGACGGCGGAATTCACGCACGCCATGGAAGGTTTGCTGGACCGTATGCGCAGCGGGCGGGTGGAACCGGACCGGACCAGCATCGACTTGTTGCTGGAGGCGATGGACGTGCTGGCCGCGCTATTGGATTCGGCGCGGCGGGACACTGCGGCGCCCGCGAACGTTGCCGCGGTGCGGGGCCGATTGACCTCGGCCCGGTGGCGCACACCGCCCGATCCGGCTTCGGCGCGGGAGCTGCGCAGGCTTGACGCGGAGGTCTTTTTACAGGGGATGAACCCGGCGCGGGTCCGGCGCGAATTGTGCCTGCTCAGACGGGCCGCGAATTAGCACGAATGGAGCAAAACGGGGGACGACTATTGCCAATTCGCGGCTTACCGGGCGCCGCAGCACTTCTTGTACTTCTTCCCGCTGCCGCAGGGACAGGGATCGTTGCGGCCCACTGCTTTCGCCGGGGCCGGGGCCGCGGCCGCAGCCGGCGCATGATGGTGATCGCAGTGCTCGTCGTGCACGTGCTCTTCCTCGCCGTCGGGGAAGAACACCGGTTCGAGGCCGTGCAACAACAGCCGCTGATCGAGCGCAAGCTGCACCAGCTCCGCTTCGCCGGCGGATAATCCGCCAGCGGTGCGGTCGATCTTCCGGAACAGGCCGCGAATCCGCCCGCGGGTGATCTCGGCGGGTGTCGACAACGCCCACGCGTACAACGCATCCGGCCGCCACTTCTCGTCGTCGAAGTACTTGCGCAGCCGTTCCGCCTCGGACCCGATCCCGAGATAGCCCACGCCGAAAATCGCCTGGCGACGGATGGCTTCGTCCGCGTCGTCCACGTGGGCCGGGAAGTACGACGAGAACCCGCGGTCAAACGAGCGCCACATCGCCTCCAGCGCTTTCGCCCGTGCTTCCGGCAACTCGTACAACCGGATCATGGCCGTGCGCACTTCCGGCTTGCGGGCATCGTCGGCCAGCGCCACCAGAGCGCCGGCGCGTTCGGCGAGGTCCGTCTGAGGATTCACTGCTACTGCCAGCATCTCCGCCCGGAGGTCCTTGTCCTCGACGCCGGACAACGCCTGCCAGGCGCGCCCGCGCACCCGGGCGTCCGCGTCGCCGCGAGCCAGCTCCAACAGCCGCGCACGGACAGCGATCCCGTACTGCTGCTCGAAGAAGCTGCCGGCAGCCTCGGCACGAAGCTCCGCCGATTCGTGCGAGAGCAGCTCGAGCCGCTCGTCGCCGTCCAGCACGTCCAGGTCGGGCCCGGCGGTTTCCGGATAGCCGTCGAACAGGTCGAAATCCGCGGCCGGCTCTCCGGCATCGGCTCCGTGGCTGCCGATCTCGTCGATCGCATTCTGTAACTCGCGCCGCACCTCGAGGTCGCCGGCGGGCGTCTCCGCCATCATCTTCTCGATGGCGGCTATGGCCGCGGGATCGCCATAAAGCCCCAGGCACATGCCGCCGTCGGTGACATCGTATTCGAGGCGCTCAAGCAGGAGCGCGAGGACGCGGCCGTCGCGCACGCCGAGGCCGGCCAGAATGAAGGCCACTTCCCCGCCCTGCTCTTCGCCGAGCTCCTCGTAGAGCTTCAGCAACGGTTCGAGCGCCGGCTGGCCGAGCGCGATCACGCCTTCGATGAGGTCGTCCTCGGCCTCCTCCGCCTGGGTGCGCAGGCACGCCAGGTAGAATGGCAGCGCCTCGGGCGTTTTCAGGCGCCGGAAAACCGCGAGCAGCTCCGGCTCGAGATCGAGCGGATCGTCTTCATGATCCTCGGCGGCAAAACGAATCAGGCCCGGCAGAGACCGCGGCGGGTCGTCCACGAGCGCGTGCAGCAGACGGCGATCCAGACCGAGAAGGCCGCGCGAGGCGGCCTTCAGGAGATCGTATGCCGATGAGGGGCTGTAATCGGTGGGAACGTTCACTCGGCTTTAGCTTACTCTTCTTCGCGAACGATGTTGACCGGGATCTCGATGGTCACTTCCCGGTGCAGCCGAATGGTCACCTTATGTTCGCCGAGCTGGCGCAGAGGATCGCTCAGCAGGATCTTGCGGCGGTCGATAGTGTACCCCTGTTTTTCCAGCGCGTCGCCGATGTCGCGCGAGGTCACCGACCCGAAGAGCTGATCGTTTTCGCCGGCTTTCTGCGCGATGGTCACGGTGACGCTGGCCATCAGCTTCGCCAGTTCGCCCGCATCGGCCGTCTCTTTCGCTTCGCGGCGCAGGTGCGCGTGGCGTTCCTGCTCCACGATCTTGCGATTCGCGTCGGTGGCGGCAACCGCCAGCCGCTTCGGCAGCAGGAAATTGCGCGCGTAACCGGAGGCCACCTTCACCACCTGGCCGCGCGCGCCGAGTTTGTCGATATCTTCTCTCAGAATGACTTCCATGATCGGACCTCCCTCACAGCGCCGACGCGAACGGCACCAGCGCGATGTTGCGCGCCTGTTTGATGGCCTCGCTCAGCCGCCGCTGGTGTGGCGCGCACACGCCGGAAATGCGCCGGGGCGTGATCTTGCCGCGCTCGGAGATGAAGGACTGCAACATGCGCACGTCCTTGTAGTTGATGTCGTCAATTTTTTCCACGCAGAAGCGGCACACCTTCTTGCGGCGGAAATACTGTTTGCGGGTGGCGATGGCTTTGTCGCCGCCGGTCGGCCGCTGCGATGCGCTGATGGGACGTCCGCCCTTTTGTTCTGCCATGGCCTATACCTCCTGCCTTTCTGCCGCAGGCGCGCCTTGTGTGGAAGCCACGGGAACCGCGGGCGCCGCGGGAGCCGCATGCGCGGGCGCGGGATGCCCGGGCGCCGGAGAACCCGGAACCGCCGCGGGCTCGGCCGCGAACGCGGGCATGGCCGGAGCGGGCGCGGCCGCCGGCGCCGGCTTGCGCGCAGCCCGCTTGTCCCGGCTCTTTTTCCGCTTCTCGATCTTCTTCAGCTTCTCGTCGATGCGCACCGTGATGAATTTCAGCACGAGGTCGGAGACCCTCAGGCGCCGCTCCACTTCCTTCACCGTTTCGGGCGTCGCCGAAAACTGCAACAGGATGTAGTAGCCTTCCGTGTTCTTCTGCAGCCGGTAGGCCAGCTTGCGGACGCCCCACTTGTCGCTCTTCTCGACGGCGCCGCCGCGGGTGGTAATGACCTGGCGCAACTGCTCGACGAGAGGATCGATCTCCTCGTCGGTGGCGTTCGGCCGGACAATAAACAGCTCTTCGTAAATCCTCATTCTGCCTCTTCGATTAAGCCTCGGGCGCGACGATTGAATTTCGTCATGGACTTTTCGACGCCTTCAGCGACTATGGACTCCACCGCCTGACTGGCATAGTCGAGCAGCTCGTCCAATTCTTCGTTCTGCGCCCGCTTTAACTTCGCGAGCACGATCCGGGCCCCGTCGCGGTCTCCCGCCTGGCCGTGAATTCCCAGCCGGACCCGGGGAAACTCTCTGGTGCCAACCGTCTCGATCACGCTCTCGACGCCGTGATGGCCCCCGTGCGATCCGCTCGGACGGATGCGCAGGGCCTGCCACGGCAGATCCAGATCGTCGTAAACGACCAGCAGATCCTTCGCATCAAACCCGTACTTCGCGAGCAAGCCCCCCACCGAGGCCCCGCTCACATTCATGAACGTCTGCGGCCTGGCCAGCATCACCCGATGGCCGGCGATGCTGCCCTGGCCAACCAGCGCCATGCAGTCTTTCCGGTTCACCCGGATGCCGTTGCGCGCCGCCAGGCGGTCCACAACCAGGAAACCGAGGTTGTGCGCGGTGAGCTCGTACTCCGGCCCCGGATTGCCCAGCCCGACGATAAGCCGCTCAAACTCGCCCATAGTGGGGCAGGCTCAGAGCCTGTCATGAAATAACCATGCCAGTTGCACACAGGCTGAAGCCTGTGCCACCTACTTCTTTTTCTTTTCCTCGGGCTTTTTCTTTTCGTCGGACGCGGCTTCCTCTTCCTTCTTGCCCCTCTTGATCACCTCGGGCTCGGCAGCCGCAGCGGGCTCGGCGACGGCTTCCGCGGCAGGCTCGGCGACAACTTCGGCCTTGAGGGCGATGACGTGCGCCAGCACCTGGTCGGCCGGACTCACCAGCTTCACCGAACCGCTCAACGCCAGCTCGCTGGCGCGCACCGACTGATGCAGCATCAGCCCGGCAACATCCACGGCGAACTGCTCGGGGATGTCGATGGGCAGGCACTCGACCTCCACTTCGCGCGTGATCACTTCCAGCAGGCCGCCCTGTTCCTTGACGCCGCGAGCCTCGCCGGAGGTGGTCACCGGCACCTTCACGCGGAGGGTCTTCGTCATGTCCACGCGCTTCAGGTCGACGTGCAGCAGGTTGTCGCGGACGGGGTCGTTCTGCCAGTCGACGATCATAACCGGGGTGGTCTCGCCGCCGCCGATATGGACGTTGAAAATGGTGTTGTGCCCGCTCCTGCTGTGCAGAATCCGGTTGATCTCTTTGGGACTGACGGAAACCGGGACCGCCTCCCCGCCCGCGCCGTACACGACGGCCGGAGCCAGACCGCGCACGCGCAGGCGGCGGGCCTCGTTCTTCCCGCGCTGGGAACGCGGCTCGGCCGCTACTGTGATGTCGTTATTCATATCTCTTCTCTTCCTTACTCGCGCACAGCGGAACGCGCCGGCTGCTTCGATTATCCCAGACAGGATGCCGGCCGCGTCCTGAGGCGGGGCTGAGAGCCCCGCGCAGGCCACGGGCCCAATGGCACTTCACTTTCCCATCGCTGAACAACTGCACAGAGTTGTGGGGCAGGATTGTATCCTGCGCGCAGGTTTGTAATCCGCGCACGGCGCCGATGGAAATCGGCGCGCAGGTTGCAAACCTGCCCCACATCCCGAACTGACACCCTTCCACGGGCCGGCCCCACATGCTCGTTCATATGAACAGGGTGCTGACGGAACCGTCCTCGTGAATGGACTGAATGGCCCGGGCCAGCAGCGGCGCCACCGACAGCGTCTTGATCCGCGAGCAGCGGCTCGCCTCCTCGCTGAGCGGAATGGAATTGGTAACCACCACTTCCGAAATCTTCGAAGTCTCGATCCGTTCCACGGCCTCGCCGGACAGCACCGCATGCGTGGCGCAGGCGGTGACGCTCGCGGTTCCCTTCTCCAACAATGCCTCGGCGGCCTTCACCAGCGTTCCCGCGGTATCGATCAGGTCGTCCACAATCAAACAATGCCGTCCCTCGACGTCGCCGATGATGTGCATCACCTCGGCCACGTTCGCGTCGGTGCGGCGCTTGTCAATAATCGCCAGCGGCGCGTTCAGCCGCTTGGCAAACGCGCGGGCCCGCTCCACGCCGCCCGCGTCGGGGGAAACCACGGTCAGATCGCGCCGCCCGATGGCGTCGAAATACTCGATCATCACCGGAGCGGCGAACAGATGATCCACGGGAACGTCGAAGAATCCCTGGATCTGAGCGGCGTGCAAATCCAGCGAGAGCACACGATCCGCGCCGGAAGTCTGAATCAGGTTGGCCACCAGCCGGGCCGAAATGGGCATGCGCGGCCGGTCTTTCCGATCCTGTCTGGCGTACCCATAATAGGGTAACACCGCGGTGATCCGCGCCGCCGATGCCCGCTTCAGCGCGTCCATCATCAGCAGCAGCTCCATCAGGTTGTGATCCACCGGCGTGCAGGTGGGCTGGACGACGAAACAATCCGCCCCGCGCACGTTTTCCTGCACCTGCAGGTGGATTTCTCCGTCGGAAAAGGTCTTCACCGACACGTTCCCCGGCGTACAGCCCAGCGCGGCGCAAATCTTGCCCGAGAGTACCGGGTTGGCGTTGCCGGAGAATACCTTGAGCTGTGTGAATCTCATTTCTTCCAGTACCGGCTTTGCGGCGGCCATCTTTTCTCCGCGATATGATCACCTAACTGCCGCCACCACAGCGCACGATAGCTGCGGCGGCTTACCAGCTTTACCGAAAACACGCGCTCCCGGCGGAACGAGGCGGCGGCCCGGTCGCGCTCGCCAGGCGAATCGAAGATCCCAAACAGCGCCGATCCGCTGCCCGTCATCAACGCGGGACTCGCGCCAGCCCTCAGGAGTTTTCGTTTGATTGCACCAAGCAGGGGGAACTGCCGGAAAACCACTGTTTCAAAATCGTTATCGGACTTCCACGCGCCAGCCGGCGCAGACCCCCCGCTGCGCCAGACAAATGCCTGTAAACTATTAAGAATAGCGGGCCTGGCGTCGTCTGTCAAACCGCGCCGGAGGGCCCGATAGGCTTCCGTCGTGGACACGTGGATGCCGGGCGCGATCACCAGCGCCGGGCTCTCCGGGACTTCCGGCAGCGGATACAGCTCGGTTCCGCGTCCCACCCCCAGCGCTGTTCCGCCGTGCAGGAAAAACGGCACGTCACTGCCAAGCTGCGCGCCCAGTTCGGCAAGCCTGGCCTGATCCGGCCGAACCCCGGCCAGTACGGGCAGGGCCAGCAGAACGGCGGCGGCATTGCTCGATCCGCCCCCGAGGCCGCCGCCCATGGGGATGCTCTTGCGCAGGCGAAAGCGGACCCGGCCGCGGATCTCCCACGCATCCATGAGCAGATTCGCCGCGCGCGCAATCAGGTTGTCCGGGATGTCCAGCGCGGATTCGAGCTCCACCTGGCGGCCCCGGCCCGGCGTGAACTCGATGTCGATGGTGTCGGCCAGCGAGACGGTCTGGAAGACGGTGCGGAGATCGTGAAAGCCGTCCGGCCGCTTGTTCAGCACCAGCAGGCTGAGGTTGAGCTTGGCGAGGGAGCGCAGCCGCGCACGGCGTGGGGCGGTCGGCATTAGTAGTGCAACATCGAGTACACGTCGAAGCCTTCGAGCTTCTGCCGGCCGTGCAGAAAGTCGAGTTCGATGACGAAGCCCAGGCCGGCCACCCTGCCCCCCACGGTTTCCACCAGCCGTGCCACGGCGGCGGCGGTGCCCCCGGTGGCCAGAACATCGTCCACCACCAGCACATTCTGGCCGGGCTGGATGGCGTCGGCGTGGATCTCCAGCGCGTCGGTGCCGTACTCGAGAGCGTACTCCACGCGCTGGGTGGCGGCGGGCAGCTTCTTCGGCTTGCGGACGGGAACGAAGCCGACGCCCAGGGCGTAGGCCAAGGCCGGCGCGAAGATGAACCCGCGCGCCTCGATGCCCAGCACGACGTCCACGCCCGCGCCCGCGTAGCGTTCCTTCAGCCGGTCGATGACGGCCTTTAGCCCACCGGGGTTTTTCAACAGCGTGGTGATGTCATAGAACAGGATCCCGGGCTTTGGGAAATCCGGCACCTCGCGAATGAGCGCCTTCAGGTCTTCCACTGGCGAAGCGGCAGTGCTCACACTCGTCCTCCTGGGTTAAGTTTGCGTGAACGAACCAGTTTAGCAGCTCACGGGTTCCGGTCTGACGCGCTTTGGCTCCCTTGGCCAGGCTAGCGGAAGGCGTTCCCTGGCTTCACGCCCAGTTTCCTGAGAATCAGAGCCGCAGGACAAAACCTGGTCAGGCCCGACTGAAGCAGCATCACTCCGACCCAGGCAGTGAGCAGCAGCCAGAGCGGGGAGAACAGCCAGGCGAGCGCCAGGCTCAGCAAGACCATTGATCCCGCGAAGACGAGGACAGACCGGTCGAGATTCATTGTCGCTCCTTCGGGTTATCGAGCGCCGCCAGCATGGTCTGCCATGGCAGCGCGGCGCACTTCTCGCGCGCCGGGAAATGGCGCAGCGCGGACAGCATGTTGAGGCGCCCGGTTTCGGTTTCCATCCCGCCCGGCGCGGAAGCGGCCCCGCCGGCCGCAATGGCGCGAAAGCGATCGAACAGGGTCCTCGCCTGGGCAGGCGTCTTTCCCGCCAGCACTTCCGTCATCAATGATGCCGACGCGGTCGCAATGGCGCAGCTCTGCCCTCGAAAGGCAATGTCGCCGATGACGCCGCGATCGTCAATTTGAAGGCATACGGAAACCTCGTCGCCGCACGAAGGGTTTTCGCTGCGGGCCGCGTGGCTCGGGCCGTCCATCGCGCGGCGGTTGCGCGGACGGCGGCTGTGATCGAGGATGACATCCTGGTAGAGATCGCGAATCCGGTCGTTGGCGTTCATTGCACGAACAGGGCCTCTACCCTTTCCACGGTCTCCACGAAGGCATCCACCTCGGCGATCGTGTTGTACAGCCCGAACGAGGCGCGCGCCGTCGCCGGAACGCCGAAGCGGGCCATTACCGGCTGCGCGCAGTGGTGCCCGGCGCGAATCGCCACGCCCTCCCCGTCGAGCACCTGGGCAATGTCGTGTGGATGGACACCGTCCATCACGAACGAGATCACGGACGCCTTGTCCGGCGCCGTGCCCATGACGGACAGCGACTTGATCGCGGCCAGCCGGCTGGTCGCATGATCCAGCAGTATCGTTTCGTGGGCGCGAATGCGGCCGAGTCCGAGCCGGTTCACATAATCCACTGCGGCGCCCAGCCCGACCGCCTGGGCAATGGCCGGTGTTCCGGCCTCGAATTTGGCCGGGAGCGGTGCGAAGGTCGTCTTCTCGAACGTGACTCCGGCAATCATGTCGCCGCCGCCCTGGTACGGCGGCATGGCGTCGAGCAGGGCCTCCTTGCCGTACAGGACGCCGATGCCGGTCGGCCCGTAGAGCTTGTGGCCGGAGAAGACGAAGAAATCGCAGTCCAGCGCCTGAACGTCGGCTCCCAGATGCACCACCGACTGGGAGCCGTCAACCAGAACCCTGGCCCCGGCCCCGTGCGCGGCCCGGATCATGTCCGCGACGGGAAGCACGGTGCCCAGCGCGTTCGACACGTGGGCAAATGCGGCCAGCCGGGTGCGCGGACCCAGCAGCTTCGTGAACTCTTCCAGCGGCACCTCGCCCCGGTCGTTCACCGGAGCGACTTTCAGGACTATGCCCTTCCTCCGCCGCAGAAGCTGCCAGGGCACGATGTTGGAGTGATGCTCGAGGCCGGTGATCAGAACCTCATCGCCGTCCTTCAGGAAGGCTTCTCCGAAACTGGAGGCCACCAGGTTGATCCCCTCCGTGGCGCTGCGCGTGAAGATGATCTCGTGCTCGTGCTGCGCGTTGAGAAACGCCTGCACCTTGCGCCGGGCCCCGTCGTAGCACTCCGTCGCCCGCTGGCTGAGGAAATAGAGGCCGCGATGGATGTTGGCGTAGTCTTCGGCGTAGAAGGACCGCTCGGCGTCCATCACCTGGGCGGGCTTTTGCGCGGAGGCGGCGGTGTCGAGGTACACCAGCGGGCGGCCGCGCACCGGCCGGTCGAGGATCGGGAAATCCGCCCGGACCGCTTCGACGTCGTACGGCGCGCTGCCGCCCCCGGCCGCAACCGAGGGCTTCGGAAATGTCTCAATGGCTTCGACTGACATTGGCGTTTCTCTCCCCAGACCTCGCCGCCCCCGCTGTTTAGGCAGCCCGGAGCGCGCGCGGGCGTCCAGGCGGCGGCAGCTTGAAGACAACAGTGGTGAAGAACTCGATGATCAGCCCGTAGAGTCCGTTGGCCACCAGATTCATCGCCGGAATCGGCCCCGGCACGTTCATGAACAGATAGAAGGAAAACACGGAGCCGGCCACCACACCCAGCACGATGCCATTCCAGGCCCAGGGCAGCCTCAGGCCCGAGACGCCGATCACGGCGCCCATGACGGTGCGGTTCAGCAGCACCCACGCCAGCATGACCGGCGTGTATTTCAGAATCCCGGCGGAGAACGCCGTGGCCGCGCAGAGCCCGCCCATGGCCAGTCCAAACAGGCTGGCCACCAGGATTCGTTTTGCGGAAGCTGCCTCGGCAGCCTGCCCGAAATTTGCAGAAGTGCTCATAGTCGTAGGTCCTTTCACAACGAAGAATTCAGGAATCAGATGGGGCCGCGCGAGCGGCGCAGACGTGCCGCTCCGGCCAGGAATAGTGCGGCGAGTGCCAGGCCTGTCCACAAGCCGGGAGTGCTCAGGAACTGCGCGGGAAACACGGTCGCCAGCGGATGGGGGAGGCAGCACGGCCTCCCGGAGGCGAATGCCGCCTGAAACCAGCCCAAAAACCGGTATTCGAGAAAAAACTCGAAATGCCTTGTATTAAACGCGATCTTCTCGAGAATGCAGGCAGCCAGCAGCGGCAGCGCGGCCCACAGAAGAGCCGCGCGGCGCGCCCAGGCGGAGACCAGCAGCAGCCAGCCGTAGACCGGCGCAAGCCAGAGCGCGATGGCGGTCTCGCCGTACAGCAGTGCGATCCACAGCTCGAACAACGCCGACGGCGCCCGGAGTGCCGCGCCAGTGCCGCCGGCCAGCCGCACGCACATGTTCAGAAAGAGCATGCTGACGTGAGTGGCCACGATGAGGCTGAAAACGAACAGCGGGACAACAGCCAACGGGATAGCGGCCTTGGAAAGCACTGCGGTCAGATCGGAGACCGGCAGCGACTTCCAGAACAGAATGCTGCGGTCCCGGCGCTCGCCCTGCAGCGCGTCCAGACAGTACATCACGGCGGTGAGCAGGCCGGTCACGGTGATCAGAATCGCGGCGATGGCGTACGGCTTGTCAATCGGACCCGCCCCGCCGGGCATCTGCAGCGCTACCGCCGTGGCGTTTCCGCGCGCCGCATAGAAGGCGTTAACCAGGAACCCGGCCAGAACCACCGCGGCGGCCCCGAGGGGCGCGATGTAGAGGTAGCGGTTCTCCCACAGTTCGCGCCGCACGGACCAGTAAAAGGGCCGGGGGTGCGGCGTAGGCGCCGGAGCGCTCTGCGGAGGTTCCAGTTCTGCCCCGGACACGGCGCGGGATGGAGGATTCATCGGCCTGCTCCCTCTGCCGGGCTGGCTGTCCGGCCCATCAAGGCCAGGAACAGGTCGGCAATGCCGGGCATGCGCACCTCGCCAAGCGCGGCGAGGCTGCGGGGATCGGCACCGTCGAAAAGCAGGACGCCGCGGCCCAGGACCTGGCGCTCGTGAATCGGCCGGAACCCACGTGCCACGGCGAGATGCTCCGGACGGACCGTCAGTTCCAGATACCGCGAGCCGAACTCCTCCATGGTGCAGCGGAGCACGCTTCGGCCCGCCCGGATGAACATCAGGTCGGTGATCACGTTCTGAATCTCCTCCGCCTGGTGCGTCGCGAGAACGATGGTGCGGGTGCCGTCGAGGCAGTTCCCGAGCAGGGAGTCGTAGAACTGCTTGCGATAAAGGATGTCCAGGCCGAGCGTCGGCTCATCGAGCACCAGCAGCTTCGCGTCAATGGCCATCACCAGCGCCACGTGCAGTTGCGCTACCATCCCTTTCGACAGTTCCCGCACCCTGCTCTCGTGCCGGATACCGGTGTTTCGAAGAAAGGCTTCCGCCTTCGCGCGGCCGAAGCGCGGATGCACGCCGGCCGCATAGTCCAGCGCCTGGGAAACCCGCAGCCACGGCGGCAGGACGGCGACGTCGGCGATGAACGAGACATCGCGCGCGAGCCTGGCCCGCTCAGCCCACGGATTGCGCCCGAGCACTCGCAGTTCACCTTCGCACGGGATCAGGCCCAGGATGGCGTTGAGCATAGTTGTCTTCCCCGCACCGTTGGGACCGATCAGCCCGAGGACACGTCCCTGCTCAAGGCACAGCTCCACGCCGTCCAGCGCCACCGCTGCGCCGTACCGCTTGCGGAGCCCGCGCGCTTCTATGCATGCCATGGGGTTCAGCGCTCCTTCCCGCCGAGACCGGGGTCGGTGGCCCCGCTCGCCGGCGCATCCTGCAGCAGTTCTTCCCCTGAAAGCCCGAGGCGCTGAATGGTCGCCCGGATCCGGGGCCAGTCTTCGGCCAGGAATCGCTCTCGTCCCTGCTTCAGCAGACGATCGCGGGCGCCGGCTTTCACAAACATCCCCAGACCTCGTTTCTTTTCGGCAAGCTCGTCGTCGACCAGCTCCTGGTATCCCTTCAGCACCGTGAGCGGATTGACCCGCAGGTCGGCCGACACGCTGCGGACCGAGGGCAGCGGATCGCCTTCCCTGAGAAAGCCGTCGAGGATCATGTCGACGACACGGTCCCGGAGCTGGCGGTAGATCGGTTGGTTGTCGTTCCATTCATCCATCCCGGTGTTTTGCTTACCTACTGATATAGTCAACTACAACAGCAAAAAACGCAAGCGGTATTTTACGGAGGGAGGGCGGGACGCTGCTGCGGGGCCTTGAACTCGCGCCGACCGCCGTCTTCGTCGGCGTCTCCGCGTAACCGCGTCGGCGGGATCCGGCTCACTTGAGCCGCCGCACGCCGGTAACCCATTGCGCCAGAGCCGGATGCACGGACTGCTGACACACTTCCGGAGCATTTTCCCGGTCCCCGCACAACGAACGAGTCGAATTGCGGGAGCTTGGCAGTTAACCGAAGGTGCGGCCTTCCAGGGAGAGGGTGAGAAAGTCGACCCCTTCAGGTGCGGGCACGCCGTTCTGGGCGCGTGCGACGACAGGTGCGCGCGTCTGGAGAGAGCCGCTTTCCCCAAGTATTGGCCATTTCGAGGGGCACCGACTCGCCCGCCGTCAACGAGAAGGGTGAGAGGACTCGTAGCGGATAGATCTGGCTCCGCAAGCGGGACCCGAACCTGCAACCCCGGCTAACAGCCAAAGCGAAGGAACCCTGACCGGTCTGGAGGATTAAACTGAAGAGGTCCTTCCGATCTGGCAGATTTCGGAAAACGAGGAGTGCACAAACCGTTTCCGCCATTCCGACATCGAAGATCGACCTCGAGAGATCGGAGATTCTTTTCCAGCCGCTGATTCTCAATCGTGAAACTGTCGCCGAAACCAACGTCATCTCGATAGTGCCAGAAAGCCTCCCTCCAAGCATCCAGCACCTTCTTCAGATCGGCGTCGCACAGCAATGCGTCTCCGAGCATACGGCTTCCCTCATGGGGGGTGTAGAAGGCGAACGGAGGCTGGCCGGCCGCTATTGCCTGGTACTTCCTGTTCCAATAGCTGGTAAAGTCGTCGCTGGTCCAAACTGGCTCCCAAAAACCGCGATTTGATATGTACCAATCAACGGTGTTGTTTAGCTTGTTTTCGAAGCCATTACAATCGCTCGGTCGCCAATCAAGGTCATTCTGCAGTTTGCTTGCATCGACGGCATAGGCTAGATCGTGGCCGGGTCTGGCGACGCCATTACTCGTCGTGGCATCGAAAGCTGCGTCGGCGAACGTAGGAAATCCGATTGCGCCGTAGACCTCGTCAGTGCTAACGAAGACCGCCTTCACAATACGCGCACCTCCCGCGCTCTCGGCGCGAACCGCCTCCAGGAGCGCGTAGGTTCCCATCACCTCCGTTCGAATGAAGCCGGCCTTGCCATCAGTCACTGATCACCATGCTGCTGCTTCGCTACCTGCCACTGCGCTCCACCTGGAGATGGAGCTTCTCCAATCTGGTCGCGCTGCTGCGCCAGCAGGTCTTTGTCTAACGCGATCTGTGGAAGTGGCTGAACCAGCCAGCGACGCCGCCGCATGACGCGGACAACCCCCAACTCAGCCTCGCCTGGGACAGTTGAGCGGGCCTGGTCCTGGACAGCAGGCGGCCGGTCACGGAAATGAACTCGAAAAAAGAGAGCCAAACACAGCAGGGCGGCGCAATATCCTGGACAGCATGACGGACACCTGGCGGCGGTGCTCACCCCAACTACTTCGCCGGCGCCCCGCCAAGGCCCAGACTATATCCAGTGTTTTCAATCAGCGTAGAGAGCCCACCGGCGCGTGTTGGACAGTAGTGCTCTATCACAGGCTGTTAACGGCGATAACGTGGCGAACTCCTCGGTGAGACACGAGGCCTTTGCAACACGAATGATCGCCGCTTGCTCATTCATGCATGTTCCGTCTCTGTTTGTCAAAGCCCAACGCCTCTCACTGCTCCGGCTTCTCAGGCTTCTCAGTTTCAAAGTTTCTTGCGGGAATACGATCGCTGATTCTCAGGCATTTTGTGGTGAGGCCGGTGTGGCCGGTACCACTTAATCCTCCCCGGCCCCCCGCCCTGTATCCTGTAAGGGAACGCCCCCATGTTCCCCGACTTCTTCGGTAATCACGAAGCCGCCGCCGCTCTGTTCGCTCTGACGCGGCAGGAACGCATTCCGCAGACCATCCTGCTGGACGGTCCGGAAGGGATCGGCAAAGCAACGCTCGCGCGCCGGTTCGCCGCCGCGCTGCTGGGCCGCGCCGACCGCATCGAGCAGGACGATCTCAGCCTGCCGGCCAACCTGGCCATCGTCGCCGAACGCGAGAAGTGGACGGCCGACAAGCGCAACGACGATCCGCTGCTGTTCGCCACGCAATCGGATTTCGTCACCTTCGCCCCCGACGGCCCGCTGCGGCAAATCTCCATCCAGCAAATGCGCCTGCTGAAGGACCAGGCGCGGCTCAACCCGTTGCACGGCAACCGGCGCGTGTTCCTCATCGACCACATCGACCGCGCCAACGAGCAGGCCGCCAACTCCCTGTTGAAGACGCTCGAGGAGCCGCCCGCGCACCTCATCCTCTTTCTGACGGCGGAGAACCCCTACGACCTGCTGCCCACCATTCGTTCCCGCTCGGTGTCGTTCCATCTGGCCCCGCTGAGCGGCGAGGAGATGGAGGACTTCGCGCGGGCCCGCGGTCTGACGGATCCGCGCCGCCGCATCGCCCTCGCCGACGGCAGCCCGGGCCTGGCCGTCTCGCTGGATCTGGAGGCTTACGATCAGCGGCGCGGCAGCATGTTGAAGCTGCTCGAGGTGGCCTCCGGCCGGGCGCCGTTTTCCGAGTGGCTGAAGGATGCCGAGTCGATCGCCGCGCGGCGCGACAAGCTGGACGCGTATCTGACGGTGCTGTACGTGCTGCTCGAAGACCTTCTGCTGGCGTCCGGGTGTCCGGATCGCATTCGCAACCGCGACCTGGCGGACCGGCTGGCGAACCTCGCCGGCGCGGTCAGCTTCGAATGGCTCGACGCGGCCCTCCGCCGGGTGGACGACCTGTCCGGGCTGGTCCGGCGAAACATTCAGAAGAGCATCGCCTTCGACGCCTTTGCGATGGAGCTGCGGCAGTTGTCATAGATCCCACTGAAACACTAAAGGATCGGCTCTCGCCAGCCGATTAGAAAGGCGTGGCCAAGCACTATATAGGTCTTTTCCTGACGGCCCTGGCGGCTGCCTGCGGAGCGAATGGACAGACTCCCATCACTGCTTCGGCTTCCCCGAACGCGGTGAGCTTCACCTACCAGATCGGCAATACCACTCTTCCAACGGCGCAGAGCGTCTCCATGCGCGCCAGCACGGGGACGCCGGCCTACACGGTCACTACCGTCGACCAGTGGGTTACGTGCACGCCGAGCACCGGTACCCTCCCCGCCACGCTCAGCGTCCTGGTGAATCCGAACGGCCTGCCGGCCAACACGTACAGCTCGATTGTGAGCGTCCAGGTGGCCGGCGTTACGCTCCCCGTGCAGATCTCCGTGACGCTGGTGGTGACGCTGGCCTCGGGAGGCCTGACGCTGAACCCGACCACCGTCTCGCTGACCATGCCGCCTACCCCGCAAGCGGCCACGGTTCAGGCCTTTGCGGCAAACGTGCCGGTGTCGTATACGGCCAGCTCGGGGAGTGCATGGCTGACCGTCACGCCCACCGTCGGCATCGTGCTCCCCGGCGCGCCCGCCACCTTCACTCTGACCGTGGATTCCAGTACGCTCGCCCCGCAAACCACGCCCTATAGCGGCAAAGTGACCATCGTCAGCTCGGGTACCGGAGCCACGACAAAATCGCAGGTTGTGACCGTGAGCGTCACCGTGCAGTCTTCGCCGCCGACTATTGTCAGCATCTGGCCGCCGTCGATATCCGTCGGCTCCGGCAACACCCTGCTCACCATTACCGGAACGAACTTCAACAAGTCTACGACCGTGAGCGTTACCGGTGTTACCGCAACCATCAAACCGACCATACTCGACTCCAGCCATCTGGACGTCACCATCCCTTCCAGCGTGCTGCAGGCTCCGTCGACACTCACCATCACGGTAACCAACCCGGCCCCGGGAGGCAGCGCCAGCGCCACCGAGAGCGTTAGCAATTCCCCCACTGTCGGCGCGGTCCTCAATTCGGCCAGCTATGACGGCAGCGCGGTCAGTCCCGGAGAACTGGTGGCCGTTTTTGGCGTCAACCTGGGTCCAATGCAGCCGCTGACCATGACCGAGAACGCGAATCCCGGTTTTGTGGATACCACCCTGGGCGGCGTCTCGGTGCAGATCGACGGGCAGGCGGCCCCGATCATCTACGTGAGTTCCACGCAGGTGAACCTGCAGGTGCCCTACGAGGTTACACTGGGCGCTAACAAGAATCTGATTCTGACGTACGGCTCCGGGACCTCCACGTTTCCGGTTACCATTCAGACCTACGATGCGGGCCTGTTCACGGCCAATGGCTCCGGAGGCGGGCCCGTGGCGGCGATCAACGCCCACACCGTCGGGACCACGGTTGAGTGGAGCCTGAACGCTGTCGCCACCCCGGCGCAGGCGGGCGATGTCGTGGAGCTGTACCTGACCGGCGAAGGAGCGTATGCAAGCGCAACGTTGATACCCGAGCCGACCGGATTCATCGTGCCGGTCACGATGAACCCACTGCCTCAGGACACGCCCTATCCCACGGTCACTATCGCCGGCCTTCCCGCAACCGTCCAGTATGCCGGCCCGGTGCCCGGCTGCATCATGGGCCTTTTGCAGATGAATGTCCAGATTCCCGCGGTCACGACGAACGGCGCGGTCCCTCTGGTCATCACGTTTGGCACGGCTCCCAAGCCGACGTTCACGACGCAGGCCACCGCCACCCTGTACGTGCACCAATAGAAGTGGGGCAGGATTGCATCCTGCGACCGATTTTCAATCGGCCAGAACCCGGCCAGGCCAGAGGGCCAGCGGCCCACGGGCTGTTATCATGGCATTTCGACGAACGGCTGTGCAGGGCATACGCCGATGCTTCCCTTCAAACTCGTCTGGCACCCTGGCTACGACCTCAACCTAGGCGAACACGTCTTTCCCTCGAAGAAGTTCCGGCTGATCCGCGACCGTATGCTGCTGGAGCGCTTCGCCGAAGAGAGCGACTTCGTACAGCCCGATCCCGCCAGCGACGAGGACGTTCTCCGGGTCCACGACCACGGCTGGGTGCACCGCCTCAAAGCCGGCACCCTGGGGTACGCGGAGCTTCTGAAACTGGAGATCCCCTACTCCCGCCAGATGGTGGACGCTTTCTGGCTGGCCGCCGGAGGGTCAATTCTGGCCGCGCGCCATGCGCTTCTCGACGGTATCGGTTTCAATATTGGCGGCGGCTTTCATCATGCCTTCCCGGATCATGGCGAGGGATTCTGCGCCATCCACGACGTGGCCATCGCGATTCGCAAACTCCAGGCGGAGCGGGCCATTCGGACCGCCATGGTGGTGGATTGCGACGTGCACCACGGCAACGGCACGGCCGGCATTTTCGCCACCGACGAAACCGTATTCACGATTTCCCTGCATCAGTTGAATAATTATCCGAGCGAGAAACCGCCGTCGAACATCGACGTCGATCTCGCGGACCGCACCGCCGATCGCGAGTACCTGGCCGCCCTCGAAGACGCGCTCGACCGCGGGTTCCGATCTTTTCATCCCAACCTGCTGATGTATGTCGCCGGCGCCGACCCCTACCGCGAAGACCAGCTCGGCGGCCTGTCGCTCACCGTGGGCGGCCTGAAACAGCGCGACACCGTGGTGATGCGGCATGCATTCGAGGCCGGGGTACCGGTGGCCATCGGCCTTGCCGGCGGGTACGCCTGGGACACGAACGACACCGTCACCATCCACTGCAACACCGCGAAAGCGGCGTGCGAAGTGCTGACGCCCGAACGAGGCGGCGCGTGAATGTTTAACTGTATCGGGTACTGTCGTCCACTGCACTGAGCGCGTCCCGTTAACGCTCGTTGGCTTTTTGCGAAACCTCGGCGCGCCGGTGCATATCGGCAACGCCACGCCGCATTGCCCGCCGCGCAGGTCGTCCTCCGGGCCGCCTTCTTTGTTGGGCCGGTTGGCTTGGAGACCTCCCCGTGTTGAGTGTTGAGTCAGCGTTTCCGCTAGATACAGGCCGCCGTGTGGAGGGCTCGCCTTGGCGTACCGCTTCAGGGAGTTTCCATGGATGCGGTATTTGACACGGTCTCCACTGGCACGGCTCTTGAAATCGCTCGTCAGCTCCCCCATGAAGTTGCCGTGGGCCTGTCCGGACAGGGTGGTTTTGTGGCCCGGAAACTTCAGCAAGTTGGGACTGGAAAAGCTCAGAATCCCGAGTTCGAGCAGTAACGGCGCCAGACGGGTCAGGATGCCCGGGCGGCGTCTTGCCGGTTTGCGGGGCAGGATTGTATCCTGCGCGCGGGCTTGTAACCCGCGCAGGTTGTCAACCGAGTGTCAACCTGCCCCACACGCAAACTCACCCACTGCCGAGTGAGCCGCGCCGAGCGGGTACGATGGTCTTGTGTCCCGCGACCGGCAGATCCGAACCGTGTGCGTCTACTGCGCCTCCAGCGAGCGGACGCCGGCGGTCTATCACGACGCCGCCACGCGCCTGGGACGGGAACTGGCGCGGCACGGCTGCGGCATCGTGTACGGAGGCGGCGCCATAGGCTCCATGGGCCGTCTGGCCAACGCGGCGCTGGCTGGTGGCGGACGTGTGATCGGCGTTCTTCCGCGTTTCATGGACGAGCTGGAGTGGGGCCACCGTGGCCTGACCGAGTTGCGCATCGCCGCCGACATCCACGAGCGCAAGCGCCTCATGCTGGAGATGTCCGACGCCGTGGTGGCGCTGCCCGGCGGATGCGGGACGCTGGAGGAATTGTTCGAGGCCATCACCTGGAAACGGCTGGGGCTCTATCTCGAGCCTATTGTTTTGGTCAACACCAGCGGCTTTTTCGACCCCTGCCTCGAACTGCTATCGCGCTGCATCGCCGACCGCTTCATGGACCAGCGCCACGCGGCCATGTGGTCGGTGGTTTCCGAACCAGAGGCGGTGCTCGAGGCGCTGACTACGGCGCCGGAGTGGTCCGCGGCGACGAGGAACTTCGCCGTACAGAAGTGACGGGACAAGCGGCGCCAGCCGCGTTCGCGCATTGTCCAAATCACGCCGCCCGTCGCGCGCACTCGATCACCACTCGTCCGCCGGCGACCCGCACGTCCACCACGGACTCGGGCGCTACCTCCCCGGACGCGATCAGCGAGGCCAGTGGCTGCACCACGCTGCGCTGCAAAGTGCGCTTGAGCTCGCGCGCTCCGTACTGGTCGCTGACCCCGATGCCCAGCAGGAACGAGCGAGCGCGCGCGCCCACGTGCAAACGGAACGAGTGGATGCCGAGGCGCTTGTCGAGATGCTCCTGCAACTCGTCGAGGAGCAGATCCAGAATCCTCTCGAGCGCCGCCCGGGCCAGCGGCGCGTAGGCGACGATGCTGTCGATGCGGTTGACGAATTCCGGCGTGAAGCGCTTGCGCACGGCGTGCATGCCGATCCGCTCAATGCGGCGCTCGCGGGCGCGCTCGTCGCAAGGCATCGCTCCGGCAAAGCCAAACCCGCCGCCCAACTCCTCGCTCATCCTCTCCGCGCCCAGGTTCGTGGTGAAGAAGATCAGCGTCTTCTCGAAGCTCACCGCGGTGTTATCGCCCAGCCGCAGCAGGCCCTTGTCGAGGATGCCCAGCAGCAGGCGGGTCATGGAAGGCGCGGCCTTCTCGATTTCGTCGAACAGAAGAATGGAGAGCTCGCATTGCGGGCTGGTCTGGGAGCGCAGGGCATCGCGCGAGAGATACGCCGGGGTCTCGCGATGGCCCAGATAGCCCGGTGGCGCGCCAATCAGCCGCGCCACCTCGTGTTCCAGCGCAAACTCGCCGCAGTCCACTTTGACCAGCTTGCGCGGGCTGCCGTGCAATATGTCGGCGATGGCCTCCACAGTGCGCGTCTTGCCGGTGCCGGTGGGCCCCAGCAGCAGGAACACGCCAGCGGGACGGCCCTCCGGAGAGAGCCCCGCCTGGTGAACGTCCAGCCATGGCGCGATGGCTTTCACGGCGGCCGGCTGGCCGACCACGCGTTGTGCCAGCTCCTCGGCAAATCGAATCTGATTCTGCGGCGCGCTCTGCGGGCGGACCCTTCGAGTTTCTCCACCGGATGCGGTCACCGGCACTTCCTCCTGAAGTGTCAGTGTATGCCGGCCAGTTGTTCCTCGCGGGCGGAATCGCCCGGAACAGCGGGTTTTTCCGGTGTGTTTGCCGGGCTCCTTTTTTCGAAGAATGAACGAATTGCAATTTCTATTCGCTCGCTGGCGTGGCCATCCCCATAAGGGTTGTGAACGCGTGTCCGGCGGGCGTACTCGGCCGGGGAGTTAAGCAGTTCGCTGGCGCTGGCGAGGATGCGCCGCGGATCGGTGCCCACCAGTTTCACCGTGCCGGCAGCCACCGCTTCCGGACGCTCCGTTTTGTCTCGCAGAACCAGGATCGGCTTCCCCAGCGAGGGCCCCTCCTCCTGGATGCCGCCCGAATCCGTGATCAGGATCGAGGCGCGGCGCATGAGATCGACAAAAGGCACGTAGTCGAGCGGTTCGATGAGCCGGATTCTCGGGTGACCGGCAAGACGACGTTCCAGCGGATCCCGAACCCGCGGATTCGGGTGGACCGGGCAAACGATCTGCACGTCCAGCCGCGCGGCGAGGCCGAGCAGCGGTTCGCAGATTTGTTCCAGCCCGGCCCCGAAGCTCTCGCGGCGGTGCGCGGTCACCAGGATCAATCGCTTTCGCGGGCCCAGCCAGGGCCACTCGGGGCGCGGCACGCGGCCGCTTTCGAGACCGTCGCGGACGTGTAGCACGGCATCCACGACAGTATTGCCTGTGACCGCGATATCGGTTGCCGCAACGCCCTCGCGGCACAGGTTCGAGGCCGCCGTCCCGGTGGCCGCCAGGTGCAACGCGGCCAGGCGCGTGGTGAGCACGCGGTTCATCTCCTCCGGGAACGGCTGCGCGAAACCTCCGGTGCGCAGCCCGGCCTCCACGTGGCCCACGGGAATGCGCCGGTAGAACGCGGCCAGCGCGCCCGAGAGCGTGGTGGTGGTGTCGCCCTGCACGATCGCCATGCCCGGCCGCTCGGCCTCCAGAACGGGATCGAGCGCGGCCACGGCGCGCGAGGTCGACTGCGCCAGCGTCTGGCCCGGGAGCATGAGGTTGAGGTCGTGATCGGGAGTGACCAGGAAGGCCGCCAGCACCTGGTCGAGCATCCGCCGGTGCTGCGCGGTTACGCAGACGCGAACCCGGTACGCTTCCGGGAAGCGGCCAAGGTGCAGCACCAACGGACAGAGTTTGATTGCCTCCGGCCGGGTGCCGAAGACCACGAGAATGTCACGACGCACACGAATCTAGTGCGCGGGCGAGTAGCGGGCTCTCAGGGCGAGGTCAGCCCGGCGGGCGGGCTACTTGTGGCGATAGGTGATCCTTCCCTTGGTGAGATCGTACGGGGAGAGTTCCAGCGTCACGCGGTCGCCCGCGAGCACGCGGATGCGATTGCGGCGGAGCTTGCCGGCAAGGTGAGCCAGCACGGTGCGCTCCTGGTCGAGTTGAACGCTGAACTGGCCGGCAGGGAACTTCTCGACAACCGTTCCGGTCACTTCAATGCAATCTTCTTTGCTCATCGTCCTCCCGAAAGAAAGGTATCCACGGTAAGTAGCTTATCAGATGCGGCGGCTTTCCAGCAGGCGCCGAGCCGCCGGTGACTGACACCCTATTTCCGAAAATGGCCGAGCGCCTGGTATGCCACAAACAAGTCAATCCACCGGAGAGCTGCTTCCGCTGCCACGCGAAGGACGATCCTCGTCTGCAATCGCAAAGGCCCGCACCGGGAACGTCCCGAAGCCGCTGACCTTCACCGGCACGGCGAAGAAGCGGCAGGGCCCGTCGGGAAGCAGCTCCAGTCCGCGCAGGTGCTCGCACACCGGGATGCCGGCGCCGAGCAGGGTGGTGTGCACGGGCCGGCGGCCGTCGTCGATGGAATCGATATTAAGCGAGTCGATCCCGGCCAGCGCCGCGCCCCCATCGCGCAGCAGCAGCGCCGCGTCCTCGGTGAGGAAGGGATGGCCCTCGAAGTACTGTCGGGTGCGCCAGTGGCGGCTCCAGCCGGTATGCACGAGCACGGCTTTGCCGCGGACATCGATACCCGCGAACGACGCAGCGGCGATGGCCCGATCGGCATCCGGCGGCACGTGCACCACCACGGCCGCCAGATCGGCGAGTGAGGAAAGCGGCAACTGGGAGAGATCCTTGCCGTGGGCGAAGCGATGGAACGGCGCGTCCACGTACGTGCCCGTGTTGCCCACCAGCTCAATGCGGCCAATCTGGAACTCGGTGCCGGCGGCGTAGTGAGATCGCGATTGCTCGCGGGTGAGATAGTCGCAGATTAGCGGGCCCGGCAGGCCAGGATAGGTTTCCATGCCGTGCTCGACGGTGTGGCTGAGGTCGATGAGTCGGTCCTGCATGCAATTCGATCATACCCGGCGAGAAGCGTGTCGCCGGTCCGGTTTCTGGTCCCGGCGGGCCTGCCGGTGGTGCGGCGCTCCTCGCCGCAACACTCGCCGGGGTGGGCGCCGGGGCCCGGCGCCGGAAGGGTGGTCCGGTAAGCGCAGGCCGCGTGGAGACGCCCGGCACAGACCGTGGACGAAGCCATCACCGATACAGGGGCGCAAGATCGCCTCTTCATCCTCTGTCCGCGCTACGAGCTGCCGATGAGAATCCCGGCGACGAAAACCAGCGCTCCGCCCAGTCCCACCTGCAGCGCCGCGCTGAACACCGGCGTGTCCATGTAGCGTTTGCGAATCCACGTAATCACCGCCAGTTCCACCATCACCACCGACACCGCCGTCACGAAGGCCACGTGGAAACTCGGGATCAGAAATGGAAGAGTGTGGCCGATGCCGCCGGCCGTGGTCATCAGCCCGCACACCAGTCCCCGCATCCACGGGCGGCCCCGGCCGGTGAGCGATCCGTCGTCCGACAGGGCCTCGGCAAAGCCCATGGAGATACCCGCGCCCACCGACGCCGCCAGGCCCACCAGAAACGCGTTCCAACTGCTGTGGGTGGCGAAGGCCGCGGCGAACACCGGCGCCAGCGTCGACACCGAGCCGTCCATGAGGCCCGCCAGGCCCGGCTGAACAATCTGCAGGACGAACAAGCGGCGGCCAGCGCGGTCTTCCTGATCGCGCGCCTCGGGCGTGAGGTACACCTTGCCCAGCGACCCGGCGGCGGCGGCGTGCTTGCGCTCGGCGTCCGACAGATCGCCCAGCAGCTTGCGGACGCGCGCGTCGGTGACGCGCTGCATGGCGCGGTCGTAGAACTGGCGCGTCTCGATCTCCATGTCCTCGGCCTGCTTGCGCACGGTGTCGATGCCGAGGGGGCGCACTAGCCAGACCGGCCGCCGCGTCAGGAAGCCCTTGACGTCCTGCCGGCGAATCAGCGGGATGTGCTCGCCGAAGCGCTGCCGGTAAAGCTCGATCAGCGCGTGCCGGTGCGCGGCCTCTTCGGCCTGCATGTCCTCGAACAGGCGTGCCGTGGCGGGATAGGTTTCGCGCAACCCTTCCACGAACTCGCCGTAGATGCGGCCATCCTCTTCTTCGAGAGAGACCGCCAGAGCGAGAATCTCCCGCTCGTCCAGGTCCTTGAAGTTTTTCCTCATCGGGTGCTCCCATCAGATTACCGGAGGGAGCGGCCGGTGGCGTGGAGGCGGGTCCTCCCGCTCATTCATGACGTAAAGCCACCACGGGATCCACGCCGGCAGCCCGTACCGCGGGAACACCGGCCGCCACAAGCGCGACAAAAAGCAGCACGAGTGGAACCGCGGCAAACGTGACCGGGTCGGAAGGCTTTACGCCGAACAACTGCGCACTCAGGAGGCGGGCCAGACCAAACGATGCAGCGATGCCCGCGACAACTCCCAGCAGCATCATTCTCAGCGCCTGCAGCAACACCAGAGTCAGAGTGTCACGGCGGTTCGCCCCCAGCGCGGCGCGGATGCCCATCTCGTGAGTCCGTTGCTCAACGGTGTACGACATCACGGCGTAGATGCCAACCGCCGCCAGCAATAACGCGATGGCCGCAAACAGCGCGAGCAGCAGCAGATTGAAGTTTTTCCGAGCGGTGGAATCCAGCATCACCCGCTCCATCGTCCGGACATTGGTGGCCGCCAGCCCATCGGCGGATAACAGCGCCTGTTGCACCGGCCGGCTGACGCTCATGGGATCGACACCGGGCCGAGTGCGAATCATAATCCCGCAGGACTGGAGGCGATTGAGCAGCGCCATGGCGCCGCCCGGGATCTGTGAAGGCAACTGATACATGACCGGCGCGGCGTTGCTATCAAGCCGCTCGCGCACGTCCCCGGCCACTCCGACAATTTCGGTGGCTCCCGCGTCGAAACCCGGGCCCAGGCCGGCGCCGATGAGGATGGTCTGTCCAACAGCGTTGGCATTGGGCCAGAATCTTCGCGCCATGGTCTGGCTGATGACCACCGTGCGTCCCGGTTCGCGGTCGCGAAAGAGCCGGCCGGAGAGCAGCGGGATGTGCAGGACGTCGAAGTAGTGCGCGGAAACAAAGCGCCACTGTACATCGCCGGCAAATCGATGGCCCTGAAGCGACGAGCGGCCCGGAATGTCGAAAATCATGTCCGTGTAGCCGAAAAGTGGGAGAGCGCTGGCCACCGCGGCGGAGTCGACACCGGAGATGGCCTCCGCGCGGCCGACAAATTGTCGGGCGAAGAGATCTGTAGCGTCGGCCTTCGCGTATCGCGGGCCAGCGAGTGCAAACTCCATGGTCAGAGTATTGCGCTGGTCAAAACCCAAATTCACGGCGTGCATGGCCACGAAGCTTCGGATTAGCAGTAAAGCTCCGCACAAAAGGACAACTGTGATGGCCACTTCGGCCGCGACCAGCGCGCCGCGCGTTCGATTGTTCTTCGGGCCGGTCCCCGCGTGCCCGCTTGAGCGCCTGGCAGTGGAGCTCAACTGTACGCGGGAGAGCTGAATCGCGGGGAAAACCCCAAATAGCAGGCCGGTGACAACGGCAAGCGAAGCCGTGAATCCGGCCACCCACGGGTCGAGGGCCGGAATCGCGGCCATCTCCTGGACTCGCGGCAGGTCTCCGGGAGCGAGTGCCAGCAGCGCCCGCACTCCCCATGAGCCCAGTGCCAAGCCCAGTACCCCGCCGGTCAGGCTCAGCAGCACGCTTTCGGTGAGCAACTGCCGGACAATGCGCCTAGGCCCGGCTCCCATGGCGGACCGAATGCCGATCTCGCGCTGGCGTGATGTCGCGCGCGCCAGCAGCAGGTTCGCGACATTCGCGCAGGCGATCAGCAGCACCAGGCCCACGGCGCCCAGCAGGATCAGCAGCGCCGGACGCGCTTCGCCGGTTATCTGCTCCTCCATCCAACTGACCTGGATTCCGCCATGCCTGTCTATTTGGCGTAGATGCGTTTGAAAATAGCGCTCAGCGATCACCGCCATCTCCGAATTGGCTTGCGCGAGCGTCATGCCGTCCGGGAGCCGCGCCGCCGCGGTCAGAGTGCTTGCCTGATTGGTGCTGTTCGGATCCGCCTGCAATGGTATCCAGACTTCCGCGGGATGGTATGGCTTGAAGCCCGGTGAAATGATGCCGATAACGGTGTAAGGTGCACCGCCAAGCGCGATTATTTTGCCGAGGATGGCGGTGTCGCCGCCGAACCGCCTGCGCCACAGACAGTAGCTCATCAGCAGCACGCGAGCACCGCCAGGCCGGTCCTCCGTGGCCGTGAACGTTCGGCCGACAAGCGGATTCGCCCCGAATAGCCGGAAGTAGTTGCGCGAAGCAGTCACCGCCTCGACCAGTTCCGGGGTCTCGCCGCCACTCAGATTCATGGCGACGCCTGGCTGATACGCAGTCAGATCAACGAACCCGGGGTTGTTCTGCTCCCAGAAAGCGAATCTCGGAATGTTCACCGTGGAGTCGAGTCCGGGGCGGCCGATGGTGACGATGCGGTCCGAATCCGGGTACGGCAAAGGACGCAGCAGCACCGTATTCACAACCGTGAAGATCGCCGTATTGGCTCCGATGCCCAGGGCAAGCGCGATCAGGACGGCCAAACTGAAGCCGGGCGACTTCGCAAGCATCCGCACAGCGTAACGCACGTCTGCCGCAATACTGTCCCACCACATCCATCGCCCCGCGTCATGGAACCACAACACGCCTTCGGCCCTCTTCTGGTACAAGGCGGAAAACCAGTCCTGGTGCCGCCACCAACTCACTAAAGATTAGCGGAAGGCGCGGGCGATGGCGTGGCCGGCTTCAAAACTCCAGTCGCGCCTGGAATGCAATCATGCGGGGCGAGCTGTCTCCGCCCAGGCCGACGCCCAGCAATCCGGTGGGGGGCGAAGTGGTGAAGCTGAGCGCTCCGAATCCCGTCTGCGTCGAAGGTTGTCCTGGAATCCCCGCGTATGTCAGGACCGGCAGGCCGAAATTCGGGTGATTGAACACGTTGAAGAATTGACCGTCAATGCGCAGCTTCACGCGTTCCGTCAACTGGAACCACCGGGTAAGATACAGGTCGCTCCAGAAGAAATCAGGACCGCGCAGCGCGTTCCGGCCGAGATCACCGAACTGGCAATTCTGCGCGCTGTCGCCGCCGGCACAGGCCCCGGTGCTCGGATCGACCACCGAAACAAACGCGTCCGGGTTGAGCCACTGGATGGTTCCAGGCTGGGTGACGCCGGGGATCGGATTGTGCTCGTACAGTGGTACGCCGGGAACCACACTGGCGTACTGCGGGCCGCTGCCCTGAAGGATTCCGTCTCCGTTGGCGGAATAGGGCGCACTCAGGACGGAGAACGGCAGCCCGCTATGCCAGAACACGGTGCCGGAGAGCTGCCATCCGTTCAGCGCCCGGGCCAGCAGGCGGTTGCGGAATTTGCCGGGCAGCGGATAAACGTACTGGGTTGTGAAATTGTGGCGCACGTCGTAATCGCAGGGACCATATTGGCGGCTAAGCTCGCCCGGCAGCGGCGTGAGAATGGCCCCGGCGGCGAACGGCAGGAATCCGCCGTTTGAGACCGTGTCCATGCAGTGGCTCCACGTGTAGTTCGTCTGGAACTGGATGCCGTGACCGAGCTGCTTCTCGACGGTCAACTGCAGGCCGTTGTAGTGGCTGTTCGCTCCGGTGCTCAACTGCGTAACCGGCCCGAAGCGGGGATCGATGGGCGTCTCATAAGGAAACGGCGCAAAGCAGCCTTCGCAGGCGGTTTGATAGCCGTTCACCTGCGTCTCATAGGGCTGGTTGACCGCGCGCGTGCCCACATACTGCGCTCGCAGATTGAGCGTATTGCCAACCTGGTGTTCCACGGCGAAGCTCCACTCGATGAAATAAGGCGCGTGCAGCTTGCTGTCGGGAACGGCGGTGATGGCAATCGGCGGAAGACAGGCATTCGGGTTCGCGAGCGCCGAGGCGCAGGAAAGCTCGCCCTGCGCGAAACCGGTGTTGAACAGTTGGTTTGCGGCGACGGTTGCATCCACCGCGCTGTTCGGCACGCCCGGCGCGATAGCGGTTCCACCGGCGGTGCCCAGCAGCCCTCCCGTGAACGTCTTTGAGTACGGCGGGTTCGCGCCCACCAGATCCACCACGCTGCCCGGCAGGACGTCGCTGAACAGGCCAAAGCCGCTGCGCAGCACGGTGTGCGGCCCGATCTGCCAGGCAAGAGCGGTCCTCGGCTGCAGGATCGCCAGAGGAGTGGCTGCGAAAATCGTCCCTAGTTGCGTTTGAATCGTCTGGTTCAGCGGCTGATTCACATCGTGGGAAATCGAATCGAACGCCCCGGCGAGGCGCGCCACGCCGTCATGTGGATTCACCGGATTTGAATTGTACGTATCGCGGACACCGAAGGTCCACGTCAGCGTGCGCGTAACTTTCCATGTGTCCTGCGCATAAAAGTCGAGATTGAGGAAGTTGTATGGCTGTGAGTCGGCCAGCGGGAAGGTCTTCGAAGCCGTGGATGCAACTCCGTAAATGAACTGCGGCAGGTCCGTGTACGTGACCAGCGGCACCGTGCCTTCGCCGAAATCGTAATCGTTCAGTCGGAAGATCCGGCTGTTCGTTCCGAACCGCAGCTCGTGCGGGCCGGCCGTCCACGCCAGATTGTCGTTGATGAAGAAGCGGGTGGCGCGCCGCCCCTGCACCCACGTATTGTCGAGCCCGCCGAGCGTGGTGAACGGCGCGTTAGCGCCGCTGCCCTCGAGAACGATGGGAAACGCCGCCAGCGTTTTCTGTAAGTCGCCCGGCCCGAACAGGCTCGCGTACCACGAAAACGCGGGGTTGAAATAGTTCACCAGATGCGCGGAGAACACATGCGTGTAGCCCGACGCGAACGAGTACAGGGGCTGTGGAGAGACAGCGTCGAACAGGGGATTGATCGGATCGGTATAAGCGGCCTGAAGTCCGGTGTCTGACTGAAACCGGAACCAGGTCATGTTCATGGGGTCGATGTTGTAGTCGATGCGAGCCGTTTGCACCTGCTCGCTATCGTCACTTGAATGCGAAACGCTCTGCCGGTTCGCGCACCCGTTTCCGTTGGGCGGATTGCCGCCCGCGGCGGTCCCATCGCTGTTGAAGGGACAGCCGAGAACCGCAAGTGGCGTTCCCGCGGTATTGCCGTACAGGGAAAAGAGGTTCTTGTAGAACGGCGCCAGTTGGGGCGCCGGTTGATACGTCGATCCGGTTATGGAGTCAACGCCGCCTCGCGGCAGTTGCTCGAGAACATAGTTCTCGAATGCCGGGGTTGGTACGGTCGTAGCGCTGACGATGGGCAGCGCGATCCGCATCCATTCGGAATCGAAGAAGAAGAACAGCTTGTCGTGAAGGATGGGCCCTCCGAGACTTCCCCCGAAGTGATTCACCGTGGAGCGCGGCTGGTGGTTTTCGGGCGTTGCGCTCGTAAAGAAATCCGCCGCATTGAATTTCGATCCGTTCCACAGCTCGTACAGGTTCCCGTGAAACCGGTTGGCGCCGGATTTCGTGACGTAGTTAACCTGAGAAGCGCCATAGCGGCCCTGATCGACCGCGTAGGACAGAGTATTGACGGTCACCTCCGCGATGGAATTCAACCCGAGCACAAGATTGGTGGAGAGACCGCTGTTCAGATTCGTCAGCGGATCGTTGGACTCCAGACCATCGACGATGTAGCCGTTGGAAAGAGAAGGCAGGCCATTGAACTCCACGTTGCCGTAGCCGTTGGTCCCGCCGACGAAGTCGTTGCTGCTGCCCGCCGTGTTGATGAGGGCGCCAGCGGCGAACTGCAGCGGCCAGGTCAGGTCGCCACCCGGATTCGGAAGGTCTTCCAGGGATCGGGCAGTCAGGGTTGTGGAGGAATTGGGGTTTTCCGGGTTGATCAGCGGCGCCTGGTCCGTCACCAGAACCGCTTCGCTCGCGGACGCGATACTGAGCCTGAAATCGACCGTTTGCCGTTGCCCAAGCCCCGCGGACACGGAGTTATTCCGCTGCGTTGCAAAACCGTCCGCCTCCGCTGTCACGGAGTACACGCCGGGCATGAGTTGCGGAAAGTTGAACCGCCCGGACTCGTCTGTTTTCACGGATCGCTGGAAGCCATTGTCGGCGCCGGCAATGGTCACGGTCGCGCCGGAGATCGCCGCACCGGTTGGGTCGGTGACCGACCCGACAAGCGCGCTGGTGGTCTCGCCCTGAGCCAGCGCTGGAACCCGCATCGCCAGAGCGACGGCCAGAAACATCAGAGACGCCCAGAATTTAGGCATCCCTAAATTATAGTGACGTGGCCTTCTTCTCGTCAACTGCACCATTGCTCACGCGCAGCATCGAGTAGTAGTCTGATCTTTAGTGCCCCCTGGATTGCATGGCCCGTACACCACGGAATCGGTGGACGATTACTTGAAAGCGATACTGGATCTCGGCGGCCCTGATCAGGAACGGGTGACCAGCAACGCCCTTGCGCAGCATCTTGGTGTTCGTGCTGCTTCAGTCACCGGAATGCTCCAGAAGCTCGCGTCACAAAAACCGCCGTTTGTGAAATACGAGAAGCACCACGGCGCGCGTTTGACTGCGGCGGGGAAGACGCGAGCTTTGGAGGTTCTTCGCCACCACCGTTTGCTGGAGCGCTTCCTCCATGATGTCCTCGACTACTCGTGGGACGAGGTTCACGATGAGGCGGAACGGCTCGAGCACTTCATCTCGGAGCGCCTGGAGGATCGTATCGCTGCAAAATTAGGGGACCCTGAAACGGATCCGCACGGCCACCTGATCCCCGAGCGAAGCGGCGCGCTTCCGGCTCGGCAGGAGGTGCTGTTATCGGGATGGGCGTGCGGTATCCCGGCCGTGATCAGCAGCGTGTCCGACCGCGATGCCGCAGCGCTGCGCGAGATGACCCGTCTCGGATTGAAACCTGGTGTGGCTATCACGGTGGAAGCGGGAATGCGCAACGCCTCTTTACGGGTCAGGATCGGCGGCCGCGCAGAGCCCGTCCGCCTGAGACAGGCTCTCGCCTCGGGGATCTCGGTGATCGCCGGCCTCAACGCATGCACTCACTGAGCTTCGCAGTGGGCCGGCAAGGTTCGCCATGGATCATGGTCGTCACCATACCATCAAGCTCGCCCGAGCCCGGCGGTTCCCCAAACATCACCGCGCCAAAAAACGAAAGGCCGGGCACGCGCCCCGGCCGGTTCTGGTTTGTTTGCCCGCGGTTCCTAACGGTCGCGATACCCGCCACCGCCACCACCGCCCCGGCGACTCCCGCGATCGCCACGTCCGCCACCGCCCTCGCGGGCAGCCATGGGCCGCGCTTCGTTGACCACCAGCGCACGACCCTGCAGCTCCCGGCCGTTGCACGACTCGATGGCATGATTGGCCTGCGCATCGTCGCCGATTTCAACAAACCCGAACCCGCGCGCTTCGCCGCTGAAACGGTCGCGCATTACATTGACGCTGTCTACCGTCACACCGGCCTGCGCGAAGAAGCTCTCCAGATCGGTCTCGGTGGCGGAATAGGGAAGGTTACCTACGAAAAGTCTCACATACACTCCTGACTGACAACTTCGGACTAGCAGGGATCGCAACCGCGGACTGGCCGGAGGAACAACTCAAGCAAACCGGGACGGAAAACTGACTCTTCCAAAACTGTCCCGGCCATTATGCCAGAACTGCCCCGGCCGGGTCAAAGCGCAAGCGGCGTTGACCACTCGATCACCGTCGTGGCTCGGTAACATCCTGCGTTTCCGAGCCGCGACGGTCACGGAGCGGTCCTGCGAATGACGCCTCGTGTTATCATGCTCTCCCGGAGGTGCGGCGTGAGTCTGCCGAACCGATTGACGCGGTCGCGCGGAAGTGGCGCTATCGTTCTGGTCCGCCTGCTGGTGGGCGCGGTGTTCCTTTCCGAGGGAATCCAGAAGTTCCTGTTTCCGGCCGCGCTGGGCGCCGGGCGGTTCGCAAAGATCGGGATTCCCGCCCCCTGGTTCAGCGCGCCGTTCGTGGGCGTGGTGGAGATTGTCTTCGGCGCGATGATCATGGTGGGCCTGCTCACGCGCCTGGCCGCGATTCCCTTGCTCATCGATATCGGCGTGGCCATCCTGACCACCAAAGTCCCCATGCTGGTCCACCAGGGATTCTGGCCCATGGCGCACGAGGCCCGCACCGACTTCTGCGTGTTGCTGGGGCTGCTCTTCCTGCTTCTTGAAGGCGCCGGGGCTTTTTCCGTGGACAGACGGCTTTGCTGAATCCGGCGCTCCGGGAGCTGGCCGGCCTGTTTCTCCGCCTCGGCGCGACCGCGTTCGGCGGTCCGGCCGCGCACATCGCCATGATGGAGGAAGAGGTGGTGCGGCGGAAGCAATGGATGACGCGCCAGCAATTCCTCGATCTGGTGGGCGCGACCAACCTCATCCCCGGCCCGAACTCCACCGAGATGGCCATCCACATCGGCTATCGGCGCGCCGGCTGGGCGGGCCTGGCGGTAGCAGGAGCGTGTTTCATCGTTCCCTCTGCGATCCTGGTGGGATGCCTTGCCTGGGCCTACGTCAGCTTCGGACGCCTGCCGCAGGCCGCGGCGCTTCTGTACGGGGTGAAGCCAGTGGTGTTCGCCATCGTGATACAGGCCATGTGGCGTCTGGCGCGAGCCGCCGTGAAGACCCCGCTGCTGGGCGTGACGGGCGCCGCCGCGCTGGGGCTGGCTCTGCTGGGCGCCGGCGGACTGGCCATTCTTGCTGCCGCGGGAACGCTGCTCGGCTTCCTCCGCTGGTTCCAGTCCGGCAGCGGGCGCAGGGTGGCCACCGCCCTGGTTCTCGGCGCCATGGCCATGGTGACGTTGGTGGCGGAATTCGCGCCGGCCACCCGGTATTCGCAACGGCCGCCGGCGCTTACTCCCGGGGCTTTGTTCCTTTATTTCGCGAGAATCGGCTCGGTTTTGTATGGCAGCGGATACGTCCTGCTAGCGTTCCTGCAAACGGATCTGGTGGCGCACTGGCACTGGCTGACGGCGCGGCAGTTGCTGGACGCGGTGGCCGCGGGACAAGTCACTCCCGGTCCGGTGTTCACCACCGCCACCTTCGTTGGATATATTCTGGCCGGGCCGGCGGGCGCCGCGTGCGCCACGGCCGGTATCTTCCTGCCGGCGTTCTTTTTCTGCGCGATCAGCGGTCCGCTGGTGCCGCGCGTCCGCCGGTCGGCCGTGGCCGGCGCGTTTCTGGATGGCGTGAACGTCGCCTCCCTGGCGTTGATGGGCGGCGTGACATGGGCGCTGGCGCGTGCCGCCGTGGTGGACGTGGTTACCGCTGTCCTCGCCGTGGCGAGCGCGCTCGTTCTATTCCGGTATCGCGTGAATTCCGGGTGGCTGGTGCTCGGCGGCGCCGCGCTGGGACTGCTGCTGGCGTGGCCGACATGGTGACGGGCGCTCGCCACTCCAGGACGGCTCATGACCGGCAAATCGAAATAATCGGCGTTTATCGCCGCCGCTTATCGGCGGCCAATATTAGCCGCTAATGAAGACCGATTAACGGCGATTGTGGCGGAAAACAGGATTTCAATGTTCAGCTATTCATTAGCAGCGTCAACCGCGTACGCCAGTCGCCAGCTCCACCAGCTTCGGCCCTATCTCCTCCATCGGCAGCACGAAATCGGCATTCACCCTGGCCAGCGCACTGTCCGGCATGCCGCGGTATTGCGCCGTCGCCGGGTCCTCCACAATGGCCACGCCGCCCCGCTGCTTGATGGCCAGCAGGCCCGCCGCGCCGTCTTCCAGCGAGCCGCTCAGCACCACTCCCACAACGCGCTTCCCGAATTCACCCGCCACCGAGCGAAACAGCGCGTTAATCGACGGATGGTGCTGGCTTCCCGGAGCGCCACGTCCCAGCAGAATCCGATGATTCAGCACCGTCAGGTCATAACCGGGCGGCGCGACGTAGATGCAGCGGCGCTCCACCGGCGAGCCGTTTCCCGGATGCGAGGCGGGCAGCGATCCGGCTTTCGCGAGGATTTCGGGAAGAAGGCTTCTTCCCTCGGGCGAGACGTGCAGAACGACGAAAACGCTGGCCGGCAAATCGCGCGGGAAGTGGCGGACCACCTGCCGCAGTGCCACTACGCCTCCGGAGGAGGCGCCCACCGCGATGATATCGTGGACAACCATTTCGTCCCGCCCGGCAACCGCTGACGTGCTCGGCTCCGTACCGAGCCTGGGTGCCTCCGGGCACGTTAGGGAGCGGAGGCAAGCATCCTGCCAGCGCCATCCGGCGCCGCTAAGCGCCGGCGACAGGATGAGCATCTTATCCTAACCCATTTGGACGCGAATGGGGCGATAATGAATCCAAACATGGTGGAGAAGCGAACGAAGAAGGCCGGTCCGGCCAGGGCGCCCGCTCGGAAGCGCGCGGGCGCCGCCACAACGGATGGGCCGGCGCGCCGGGCGAAGACGGACGGCAAGAACGCCAACGGCGGGAGCACTTTCCCCATCGTGGCGATCGGTGGCGCCGAGGGTGGCATCGAAGCCTTCCAGCGATTGCTGCAGGCTTTGCCGACCCAGACCGGGATAGCCTGCGTGTTCGTCCAGCATCTGCCTCCCCGGCTGGTGAGCAAGCTGGCGGCAGTGTTGTCCCGGCATACGGCGATGCCCGTCAGCGAGGCCAGCCAGGGCCTGCGGGTAGAGCCCGGCCACGTCTACGTGATTCCGGCGCGGGCCGACATGTCGATTGCGTGCGGCACTTTGGTGCTGTCGCCGCGGGAATCCCGACGTGGCCCGCGCGCGCCCATCGATCATTTCCTCCGTTCGCTGGCAGCCGATCGCGGCAGTAGCTGCATCGGAGTTCTTCTTTCCGGAAACGCCACCGACGGCACGCGCGGAATTCTGGCCATCAAAGCGGCCGGCGGAATCACCTTCGCGCAGGACGGCGACAGCGCGGCCGAGCCGGAGATGCCGCGAAGCGCCATCGCCACCGGCTGTGTCGACTTCGTCCTGCCGCCCGAAGACATCGCCCGCGAGCTGGCCCGTCTGGGAGATCATCCCTACATCTCCAGCGCCGCCCCCGCGGACGAGGAGCCCGTCGACGCCCAGTCCGACGCCGCGATGACGCGCATTCTCACCGTGGTGCGAACGGAAACGGGCGTCGATTTCTCTCACTACAAACAAGCCACCATCCGCCGTCGTATTCTGCGCCGCATGGCTCTGGGCCGCGTGGACGGCATGGACGCCTACCTGCAGCGGCTGCGGGCCGCCCCCGCCGAGATCGCCGCCCTGCACGAGGATTTCCTGATTCACGTCACCCGGTTCTTCCGGGACCCCGAGGCATTCGAGGCGCTGAAGAAGGTCGTTTTCCCCGCGCTCGCGGCCGGCCGCAACGGATCGGCTCCGATTCGCATCTGGGTGCCGGGCTGTTCCTCGGGCGAAGAGGTTTATTCGCTGGCCATCGCGCTGCTGGAGCATCTGGAGGACGCCTCCGTCGATGCCGGCATCCAGTTTTTCGGCACCGACATCAGCGAAAACGCCCTGGAGAAGCCGCGCTCCGGCCTGTACCCGCTGAGCATCTCGGAGGACGTCTCCCCGGAGCGCTTGCGCCGTTTTTTCGCGCGCGCCGAAGGGGGTTACCGGATCAGCAAGCAGCTTCGCGATATGTGCGTATTCGCGCGCCATAACATCGCCCAGGACCCGCCGTTTTCACGGATGGATCTGATCAGTTGCCGGAACGTCCTCATGTATCTCGGAACTGTTTTACAAAGGCGCGTCGTTCCCGTTTTCCATTACGCTCTCAAACCGGATGGATTCCTGTTGCTGGGGTCGTCCGAAACGGTGGGGCCGTTCGACGAGCTGTTCGCGCCGGTGGATAAAAAGTACCGGGTCTACCGGCGCAAGCCGGCTGCCCGGCGCGTTCCGGCGGACTTTCGGGCGGCCCTTGCGAGTTCGCGGAAGTCCGATCCGCAGCCGCTGCCGGAAGACTGGACCGAAGCGGAGCTGGCTCGCGAGGGCGACCGCGAGGTGCTGGCCCGATACGGCCCGCCCGGCGTCATTGTCGACGACGAGCTGAATATCGTGCAGTTTCGCGGGCGCACCAGCCCATGGCTGGAGCCCGCCGCCGGCGCCGCCACTCTGAATCTGCTGCGCATGGCGCGTGGCGGGCTGGCCCTGGAATTGAGCAACGCCGTTCACAAAGCCCGCGGCGGCGATGCCGTGGTCCGCCGCGAGGGCCTGCGCGTGAGCACGCAATCCGGGGACACCGAGTTCACACTCGAGGTGATTCCCATTCGCGGCTCGCCCGGCCGCCAGCGCCGTTTCCTGATTCTGTTCGGACCCGCGAGGCCTCGCGCCAGCGCCGGGATTCCGCGGGCGGCCGCCGGCGGCCGAGCCCCCGCCAAACCCGATAAGGAGAACGCCCGGTTGCGCCGCGAGCTCGCCTCGGCCAGAGCGTACCTGCAGTCGATCATCGAGGAGCAGGCGTCCTTCAGCGAAGAAACACGCACGGCCAACGAGGAGATCCAGTCCACCAACGAGGAATTGCAAAGCACCAACGAGGAGCTGGAGACGGCCAAGGAGGAACTGGAGTCCTCCAACGAAGAACTGAACACCGTCAACGAAGAACTGCGCACGCGCAACGAGCAGCTCTGGCAGACCGGCAACGACCTTCTCAACCTGCTGGCCAACGTCAGCATGCCCATTGTGATGCTGGGAAACGACCTGCACATCCGCCGCTTCACGCCCACTTGCGAGAGGATACTGAATCTGATTCCGGCGGACGTCGGCCGCCCTATCGGCGATATCAAGTCCACCCTCAGCGTGCCCAATCTGGAGACGCTGTTGCGCGGCGTGATCGAGAACCTGGAACCAAGGGCGGTGGAAGTGAGCGACGTGAACGGCCACCGCTACTCGCTGCGCGCGCGGCCCTACCGGACCGACGACAACCGCATCGACGGCGTGGTGATGGTTCTGGTGGATATCGAATTGGGCACCAGTTCCGCCACCCACCGGGACATCTTCGCGCGCACGCTGATTGAGGCACAGGAGCAGGAACGGCGGCGCCTTTCGCGGGAATTGCACGACGACCTGAACCAGAGGATCGCCGCCCTGGAGTTGGACGTGGATGCGCTGGAAAAGAGCGCGCCTTCCGACGATGCCCTGCACAAGGGTCTGCGGCAAGTCCGGGAACAGGTGGGCGAGCTATTGCAGGAAGTCCGGCGCATCGCCTGGAGGTTGCATACCACGGTGCTGGACAATCTCGGCCTGGTCCCGGCGCTGGAATCGTTTGCCCGCGAGTTCTCCGAACGCGACGGTATCCCCGCCCGGTTCGCCGCGGCGGGCGTTCCCGCCGATGTCCCGCGCCCCGTTGCCGTGGCGCTGTACCGGATCACTCAGGAGGCGCTTCGCAACGTCTCGCGGCACTCCGGCGCCTATGATGCGGCCGTCGAGCTGCAGTGCTCGGGGGAGTGGATCGAACTGGCGGTCAGGGACAGCGGTATCGGGTTTGATCGAACGGAGGCGCGGCCCGGCCTCGGTCTCACCAGCATGGAAGAACGCGCGCGGCTCATCAACGGTACCTTCGAAGTGGTCTCCAGGCCGGGTGCCGGCACGGAAATCCGCGTCCGCGCGCCAATACCGGCGACGCCATCGTAGGGGAGTCGCTGTATCTCCCCACCCACTACCCCATCGGAAGACTCATGCTATGCTATGAGGCGCTGTGGGGAAGATACGCGTGCTTCTTGGCGAGGACCACACCCTGGTGGCGGAAGGGCTCGCCAGGTTGATCGAAACTGAATTCGAGCTGGTCGGGAAAGCGGACAACGGCCGCGCCGCGGTGCAGGCCGTGGCGCAACATCGGCCGGACGTGGTTCTGCTCGATATTTCCATGCCGCTGCTCAACGGACTGGAGGCTGCACGCCAAATCCGTGCTGAATTCCCCGGAACGAAGGTCGTTTTTCTCACCATGCACACCGATCTCGCCTACGTGGCCGAGGCGCTGCGCACGGGGGCTTCGGGATACCTGCTCAAGCGATCCGCCGTCTCCGAACTGGGCGAGGCCATCCGCGCGGCGGTGAGCGGACAGGTTTACATCACGCCGCAGATCGCCAGCCGCATGAAAGAATCCGCAAAGCCGGAGACCATGACTCGGCCCAAACTCACCGGCCGGCAGCGCGAGGTGCTGCAGTTGATCGCCGAGGGGTTTTCGGCGAAGGAGCTGGCCAATCAACTGTCCATTTCCACGAAGACCGCCGAGTTCCACCGGGCCGCCATTCTGCGAAAGCTGGGGCTGCGCGGAACCGCGGAGTTGATTCGCTATGCGCTCGAGCACCGCATCAGCGGAAACCGGTCGCCCGCTAAAGCCTGAAGCCGGACCACCTCGGTTACCCTCGGTAACCGAGCCGCGACGGTCACGGAGCGGTCCAGTCCTGCTGCTAAGATGTTCACTGGTGAATTCCATGATGAAAACCGCCTTCCAATTCGCTCTCGCGTTCATTGTCTCCGTGGGTGTCGTCTGTGGGCAGCAACAGAGTCCGTCTGCGCAGGCTACCGTCACCATCGCGGGCAAGACTCTCACCATCAATTACTCCGCGCCGTCGGTGCGCGGCCGGGAGGGTCATCTGTTCGGACCCGGAGGAAAGATTTCCCACGACCCGAACTACCCGGTGTGGCGCGCCGGCGCCAACGCCGCGACGGCATTTCATACCGGCGCTGACCTGGACATCGCCGGCCTCAGCGTGCCGGCAGGTAATTACACGCTCTTCGTCCTGGTGGAGGACCCCGGCGCCTGGCAGCTCATCATCAACAAGCAGACCGGCCAGTCGGGCCTGAGCTACGACAAGACGCAGGACCTGGGCCGCGTTCAAATGACCATGAGCAAGCCGCCAACGCTCGTCGAGACCTTGAAGTACACTCTTTCGGACGAGGGCGGCAACAAGGGCAAGCTGGATCTGGCCTGGGAGAATCACGTCGCGTCCGTGCCCATCGCAGTGAAGTGATCGTTTCCGTCATCGTGCCCGTTCGACGCGAGATGCCCGCGATCGAGCGGTTTCTCCTTTCGCTCGCCGCGCAGTATGTCGGGGATATTGAATGGGAAGCGATCGTCGCCGATGGCATGAGCGACGACGGCACCCGCGACGTGCTGGCAAGGTGGGTCCAGGCCTGGCCGGCGCTGACGGTTATCGACAACCCGCGCGGCCATGTCTCCAGTGGCCTCAACGCCGCGGTGCGCGCGGCACGCGGCGACATCATCATCCGCATGGACGCACATTCGGAATACGCTCCGGACTATGTGCGGCAATGCATCGCGGTGCTGGATGAGACCGGTGCGGACAACGTGGGCGGGCCGGCCGGCACGCGCGCCACGGGATGGCTGGCGCGGGCCGTGGCTGCCGCTTACCACTCCCCTTTCGGTTCCGGCGGCGCGAAGTTCCACGACACCGCGTATGAGGGCCCGGTGGACACGGTGCCATACGGATGTTGGCGCCGGGCAACGCTTGAGCGAGCCGGTCTGTTCGATGAATCGCTGGTCCGCAACCAGGACGATGAGCTGAATCTCCGCATCATTCGCGGCGGCGGGCGCCTCTGGCAGTCGCCGCGGATCCGTTCGTGGTACTGGCCGCGCGGCTCGTTGCGGGCGTTGTTTGTGCAGTACTTTCAGTATGGCTTCTGGAAGGTGGCGGTCATTCGGAAGCACCGGCGTCCGGCTTCGTGGCGGCATCTGGCGCCCGGCGTCTGCGTGCTGCTGGGACTGGCTCTGGCAAGTGCTTCGACCATCTGGCGATGGCCGCTGGCGGTCTTGTGCGCGCTGGCTGGCGTGTACGCCGCGGGGTCCCTGGCCGCGTCGGTGACCACCGCGCGGCGGCACGGTTGGGACCTGCTGCCCGCCCTTCCCGCGGTCTTCGCGGTCTATCATGTTGCGTACGGCCTCGGCTTCCTGGCGGGAATAGCCGGCGGGATTCGTCCCCGCGACCGCACGCGCGCCCCGGCGGGCTCAGGCGCGGCTTCTCGCCCACGGTAGCCTTGGTAGCTGCCAGTAGGCAAATAGCGCGCAGAGGACGGGTCGCCCTCCGGATTCTCCCGCAACTGGCGCTTGCCCCGGGTTGCGGCTTCGCGCAGGTAAAGCGGACGTTACCATTCGAGGCACCCCGAGCTTACTTGCAATCACGGAATATCTGGATTTCGGCCGGTCAGAAATGTCGCGCACCCCGGGTGCAGGCCGCCGTCGCCTTTCGAGTCATTCCGAGTTTGCAATCGATGTATAGGTGTCTATCTACCTAACTGCATAAGTACCGTATGCCAGAAGAAGCAGTCCGCTGGAATATCGAGGTCTCGAAGGAGGCCGATCTCACCCTGCGTACCTTTCTGGGGTCTCAGGGCATGAAAAAGGGCGATCTTTCGAAGTTCATCGAGAAGGCCGTCCGCGCCCACGTTTTTCATTGCACTGTTCAGAACATCAAGGCGCGCAACGCCGGGAACGATCCCGACGAACTGCAGTCCCTCATCGACAATACGGTGCGTGAGGTCCGCGTGGAACGTCGCACCAAAGGGAAGGCCGGCAGAGCCTGATACGCGTGGTGCCGGATACCAACATTCTGGTGTCCGCCCTCCTGGTCCAGGGGGGACATCCGGCCGCGATCTATCGCGCCTGGCACGAGGGGTCTTTTACGCTCCTGACCTGCACCGAGCAACTCGACGAGCTGTGGGTCACGCCGCAGAAGCCGGCGCTGGCTGCGCGCATCAAGCCCTATAAAGCCGGCCGCCTGGTCAACGCACTGAAGGAATTTGCGGAGACGATCAGCCCATTGCCGAACGTCGCACGCTCTCCCGATCCCACAGACAGTTTTCTCCTCGGCGCGTCCGAAGCGGGCAAGGCCGATTATCTGGTGACTGGCGACAAGGGCGGGCTCCTCGCCCTCACTCGTCACAAGGCCACGCGGATCGTCTCAGCGCGCGCCTTCGCCGCGTTGTTCGCGTGAACAGCCGGCCCCGCCTGTGCTACTTCTTCTCCCTCATGGCGGCGATCACCGCATCCGGCACTGCGGCCTGCTTCAGCCTCGCCAGGTCGTCCGTCGCAAGGGAGAAGTGCCCGGGCTGGGCCGCGATCAGCCTGACAATGTCACCCGCGGCCACATTGCCCCTCACCAGCCCGATGATGAAGCCGTTCGTGAGCAGGATGTCAGCCGGCGCTTCGGCGGCTGGTCGCGGCTCGATGGCCGCATTCTGCCATAACGGCGCCATGGCCTCCGTGAACGCCTTGACCCTGCGGCACCCGGCCATCGCTTCCGTCAGCGTGCGGTTGCGGTGGAGCTTCTGCGCCTCGTCGAACGCGGACAGCGCGTCGTCGTAGTTCTGCACCAGCATGTAGGCGACCCCGAGGTTATACCACGCGTCGGCGGCCGTGGACTTGCCGTGTTCGCAGGAGGCGGCGCTGGCACGGGAGAGCTGCACCACACCTTCGTAGTCGCCCTTCCGGAGAAGATCCCAGGACTGTCGCAGGCCGCAGTTCTTCCCGTCCATGAAGGGAACCTCCCAGGTTTCCGTCCAGGGAACGTACATGCGCTGCGCCAGGGCGGCGGCCTGCTCGAGCGCCATGTCCTTCACTTCCCCCTGGCCCGGGTACTCGGGGACGCTGGTCATGGCCTGGTTTTCTTTCAGCGGGTCCACGTGAATCGTATTTGCGGCCAGTTCGCGGCCATCCGTGAGATCCACCGCGTGAATGGTGGCGATAAAATGACCTTCCACTCGCGATTTGTGAAAAGCGGGAAGGCCACCTTCGATAATCGTCTCCCGCTGCCGTGCCTCGCAGCGCGGAACCTCCACCGAAAACATTACCGCGGGTCCGATAAGCCTGCCCAGTTCCATGGCCGCATCCGGGTCGGCCGGCGAGTCCATTCGCAGGTCGTGTTCGTTCAGAATGGCGTCAATACCCGCCCGGTCAAAGACCGTGATTCCATGCTGGCGCAGGTCCCGAATGAGCAGGCTGACGAACTCCTCCGAGCAGTTGCCGGAAACCGGCCCCAGCACGACACGCTTTCCCACCAGCGCTTCCCCGAGGCTGGCGGGATGGTAGATCCTGACTGGAGCCTTCCTCTCGGCGAGCGCCGGGAATGAGGTAACCAGCAGCCCCGCGGCCAGGGCCAGCCATCGGCTATGTTCTACCATGTGAACTCAGCCACCATAACCAGGACGCGCCTCTCGACCTCGTGGTTTCTTCGCCGGTGGAGCGGACGTTTCCGCCGGCGCTTACGGTTTGGCAGACGGTGCTGCCGCCTGCCAATCCGCGCCGACATCGTAACGGCGGAAATCGCGGAATTCTTTTTCCGTCTTCATCAGGTAGTGCTTGCCCGATCCGACGTAAAGCGCTGTAGTTTGTGGTAATAGATAGTCGTGCCCGGAAATGCGCACCCAGTCGTAGTCCACGGTGATCTCCGAGCGGTGGATGGGAAAGTCCTTGGGCAGATCCTCGGCCTGCACCGAGATCCGCCTCACCGACAGCGTGCTGGTGTCGATGTAAACCAGCCCTTTGTAAGCGGCCAGAAGGCTCTTTGAGCCGCTCACCGGAACCACCCGGTACCGCGACCGCGCCGCCGGCACATGATACTGGAACACGTTCACCCGCGCGCCTTTCCAGTCGGTAACGTCCTGCCATTCGATTTTCGCGCCCACCTGTTCGGAGAACACCAGGTCGAACAGCCCGCCAAACTCGCCGTACACCCGCGCCCCGGAATTGTCGGTGCCCTTGGCGGGACTACCATTTACTTCGAGAAGCTGGGTGTTCTCCGCGCCATCCATGTACTGCAGCACTTCGGTGATCGAATCCTTCGCTTTCCAGTCGCCCGTCCCGCTGGGGTCCACGGCTCTCCTGGTCACTTCGATGCAGGCGAAATTCGTGAGGTCGTTCTTATAGTCGAGCGCCCGCTGCCGCACTCCGTCGAGGATGCGCTTGATCTCCGCGTCATCCGGCTTCTGGGCGTTCCTGAGCACCTCGGGGCCGTTGTCGAACACCGACCCGACGGAAGCCGGCGGCACGGACGCGCCGTTTCCAGTCACTTCGAAGCTCACGATCTGCTCGTACGTCTTACCGGCCTGCGTGGCCTTCGCCACAAGTTGATAGCCGCCCGGCGCCAGAGCGCTGCCTTTCATCGAGGTCATAAAGGGAAGCGCAGCGCCGGACGTCCCCTCGGGCAGCCGGCCGGACATCTTCGCGATCAGCTCCTTGTCCCGGAGCAGGGCCAGTTCCAGTTGCGGCTTGTCGCTGCTCGCAATGTCCGGATACAGCGCCACGAACACCGGTATGTCGCGGCTGCCGGGCTGAAACTGCCCGGTCAGATCCGGAATCACCTGGCGCCTCTGATAATCGAGCGGTTCCGTGTCGTTGCCCTCGAGGTTTAACGGCTCCAGCCTGCGCACCAGCGACAGGTCGCTGAGAGCGACGCCCGCGGGACGCTGCGAAACCGTGAAAGGAATGGTCCTGGAGCTCACCTTGCCTGCCAGGCGATCGGCGACGGCAATGTCCATCCGGTATTCGCCCGGGGCGATCTCGAAGGGCTGCTGGAACGTGTAGTAATTCGTCTGGCCCTCGGCCGCACCCGCGGCAGTCATCTGGGACGGCCGGTCCTGGCTGAACTTCTCCACCACCTCACCCTGCTTGTCTTTCACCAGCGCCAGCACCGAGAAATGCGACTTGCAGATTTTACTGTCCTTGTCGTCCGCGCACGCGAAGCTCTTCAGGGGAACTTCCACCACCAGTTCAGCCTGCGTCTTCTCCGCCTTCCAGCCGAAGCGCAGCACCTGGCCGCGGAACGGTAGGGTTTCCGTTCGCTCGGGGCTGCTCAGCGCCTTGAGCAGAGTAACCTCGAACGGGCGCACGTCCATTCCGGCATTCGGCGGCAGGGAGAAGTACCCGGCGCGCGCTTGCACCTGCGCGTTATGCCGGCTGGTCTTCACCGTCACCGCGCGGAAGCGGCCATCGTATTCTCCGCCGGCCGGCGTGTAGGACGCCTCATAGTAACTGGTCATGTCCTCGGCGATGCGCTCGATGTGCGCCCGGATATCCGCCCATTGATCGATGTAGAGTCCACCCGTAGCCTCGGCCAGCCGGCGCAGCGGAGTGCGCCGGTCTTCCGCCGCCGGAGCGTTCGGAGCCTTTGTCGCCGCCGCCTCCGGAGCGGCTTCCTCGGCGGCCGGCGCCGGTGCGTTCTTTCCGGTATCCGGCATCACCGGGCCAAAAGCGGCAATCTGGGCCGTTCTGGTGAGCCCGCTCACGTCCAGAGCGTAAATGCTTACGCCCGCGCGGTTGGCGCTCCCGATCATCGCCCGAAGCTGTTCCGGAGTGGTCGTGGTGACGTCGATGCCGTCGGAGAAATAGAGGATGGTCTTGCGTCCCGGCGTCAGTCCCAGGTGCCGTGTCAGAGCCAGCAATCGCGAGGGGCAGGCGCGAAAATGCTCGTCGCGGACGATCCGCTCCGAAGACCTGGCAATCTCCGCCGCGGGCCCGGAGGTAGGGCCGGCTTCGGCTCCCTTCGGATGCGTCGCCAGGGCGGTGACGGTTTCGACGGCGCGCCGCAACGCCTCCCGATCGGCGGTGAACGCCTGCACCAGATGGAGTCGTTCATGAATCCGCCAAACCGCGAAGGAGGTATCGCCCCCCGGGTTCTGCTTGAGCATCTCCAGCGCGGCATCGCGCGCCAGCCGCGCCGAAACGGCGTCCAGGTTGTCGAACACCAGCGAGACAAACAAGGAACCTTTGGTTGCGCCAGCGTGCAGCCGGGTTACCTTCACCGCATCGCCGTCATCGATAATCTGCAGCTCTTCGGGGCGCAGATCGCGAATCGGATGACCGTGCCGGTCGCGAACCACCAGGTCGAGCGTGACCTCATCGGCCTTAGCCGCCCCAACGGCCTGGCCCGCGTTTGTGGCAGGTGGCGAAGACTGCGCCGCCGCCGTTGTCCAACAGAACAGACCGCTCAGCAAGCATGAACTGGCGAAGAATCTCAGCAACCGGGCTAAGAACACACACCACCCCCAAGACCATTGCCTGAATCAACAGTCTATCCGATTACTGTCTCTGTGGGAATGGGCGTTACGTTCTTCCGGGGGGGCGTACCAGGCCAGGCTGAGCGTCAGCCGTTGATGCCCAGGAACTGCTTGATCAGGTTCAGGTCCGTCTGGATCTGCCCAACCTGTCCCGCCGTCGCCGGAGCATCCGGGTCAAAGCTGCTGCTGCTGACCACTTCCCAAATGCCCGGCAGCCCGGCCGTCTGGAAGCTCTCTCCAGGCAGCAGGGCCCGCACCGGGAACGGCATCTCCGGGGGCGTGCTCGGCCCCGGTTGCGGAACAGGCACGGCGTTCCAGACGATTTGATTGGAAGCGTTGAGCGACCAGCTACCCGGCGCTCCGACGCCGTTGGCGTACTTCGCGGCGAGCAGATTCCCCACGTTGCCGCTCACGGCGCCGGCGAACACCATGAACTGCTGGCGCGTTTCGCCGTTGGCATTGAAGGTCCAGCCGGGCTGGTTCCAGACGGTGACCTGCAATTGCAGGCCGAGTGCCGGGCCGATCTCCGCGGCAAGCGCATTGGCCTGGCCCAGAGTGCTCAGGCTCTGCGCCGGGACCGGGAGAACCAGGGACGGATTGCCACCGCACGTCAGCGTGGCTGGCGTTGTGGCCGGACTCGGCGTGTAGGGCGGGTAAATCGCCGGGACATTGGCTGTGGCGGCGACGGCATTGCTGATCTTGAGCGGCACTTCGGTTCCGCTGCCCGGATCGAAAACCATGTAATTGGCCGGGTCGCCCGGTGGCAAAGCGGCCTTCGACGGATCGACCCAGTCCTTCGGTGCCTGCGTCGGATCGAACGTCGCCGACTGTTGTGCCAGCGTGATTCCCGCCAGCATGATGCCGCTAATCGGTAGCGGATATGTGGGTGTTGTGGGTGTGGTTCCCATGCAATCAGTTCCTCCTGTTCGTGTGTCTATTTCAAAGCGATGGCGATTATGCCAGCAATGGCCGGGATGGATTCCACCAGCCGCTTCACCGTGGACTCGTGCGTGCCGCTCGCGAGCTGCTGAATAACCGCGTCGCGATCGGCAATCGACTGTTTCTGAATGTCGGCGATCTGCTGGTTCTGCGAGACGATCTGCCCGAGCAGAGCGTTGTTTTGTCGGGTGAGCGTGAGCTGCTGGTCCAGAGCGGCGATCTTCTGGTCCTTGTCGGCGATGATTAGTTTCAGGTTGGCGATCTGTTCTTCGTAGTTCTTGAGCAGCGCCTGTTGCGCCTGAATGGTTTGCGCGTCCGATTGCCCCCGCGCGGCTGGCGCCAGCGCAGCCAGTGCAATCACCGCGACCAGTGCAATGCGGCGGATCATTCCACGATTCCCAGTCCTTTCTCCAGCGCCGCCGCTTCCGCCTCGATCTGTTGCTCGCGCCCTTCGATGCCGGCAACGTCGAGATCGATGGCGGCCAGCGGCGCCGCGCCAGCGTCGATCGCCGCATCGTTGGTCTGCACCTGCTTCTGTTCGGCGGCGATTGCGGTCTCCGTCTGGTTGATCTGCTGGTTGAGATTCGCGTCGGACGTCGCGAGGCCGGCCTCGAGCTGAGTTGCATCCACTGTTGCGGTGGTGCCGTCCCAGATGCCGGCAAGTTCATCGACGGCGTCAACGGCTTCGATTCCGCTCAGGTCGTCCACGGTCTGTTTCAGGTCCATAGGGGATCTCCTTGGAGGAAGACACGAGTGTAGGTGCCCGGCTGCGGACCCCAATGCGTAAACAGCAGGAAACAAGAGGGATTATTTCAGCCAACGGTGTTTCACGCGAGAGAACGGCGGCCTCCCGGCCCCCTGCGGCGAAGGGTCTATGGCCATGCCGGGCGCCGGCAGAGGGCGGCGGCGGAGCGCACCTCGATTCGTTCGCTGATCACCGGCGCCATCGAGAGCAAACTCCGGCCGCGGCCATCGCGGCGCGTGACCGGACCACTGGTGGGAAAGAGAGGCAAGCCCGCCGCCGGCAGTCCCGACCGGGAGAATCCGTACGACGTCTTATTTGCCTGATCTGAACGTGTGGCTGGCCTTGAGCTGGGTCAACCACAGGCACACCGATGCCGCGTGGGCCTAGTTTTCCCGGCAGGAGGACGGCCGTTTCTTCTCTTGCCGGTTCACGCAACTTGGGCTGTTGCGGCTGCTGCCCACGTCCGCGGTGATGGGCAAGGATGTGATGGGCAGAATCCAGCGCGCGATGGCGCTGCGGCGGGCGGCGAGAACAATACCGGCACGCAGTGGCGCGCGACGACTCGGCGTGCCTTTGCCTGCGCCAAGCAGCCGGAGATCTTCGTGCCGGTTGAAGAGGCGCGCAAAATCTTCGGAGCTGCGTCGCTGCCAATGCGAGCCGTTGCCGCCCTTCGCAAGAGCCTCGGTGATGAGTAGCCGCGGCCCCTATTGAATCGATTGGGGGGCTGAACCTAAGACGATAGAAAGAACAAGCACCCCCGTCTGTTGTGGTGGTACCGGATGCCCCGGTAAGGGAAGGCCCCCGGGAACCTTGAATGTGCCAACAAGGAAGTTAGGAGCAAGTCCACAATTCCCGTCGGTGCAGACGAACATTTCATTGAGTGCAAAAGGAGGAGCACTTCCCTCCTGGACATTGACAGTGCCGTCTGCCTTCAGCGTGACAGTCCAGAGTCGAGCCAGGTTTTCAACTTCGTCAGCGGTCACGGCCCCGAAGTTGGAGACTCCTTTAAGCGCGGCAGAAACCAGGTCGCCCGACGCACTCTGGGTGAACGAGCCGGAGACTGTTTGCACCAAAGCGTCTTCCGTATTCGGGGCCGCGGGGCTCTGCGCTGTCAATGTCAAGTAAGCGACGTTGACAAAACTGGGCTGCGGCGGGGGAGACTTCAAGTGCTGAACGATCGCAGTGTACAGGTCAGGACAAGCCATACGTTCGAGGGTAACACGGTTTCCGAAAACCCGCCGCCCCGCCGCCGCGTAACAGGCCACCAACATAATAACCGAGGGACGAACCAACTGCCGACATCCACGCCCCGCCCAATTGGCTGGCAATTGGCGAGTCACAGGAACCCTAGAACGGCCGGTCGACGGTCTTTCCGAACTCGCCGTGAAGCCGCGGTTACGCGTGATACAGCATCACGTAGACCACCACGCCGGTGATGCTCACGTACAGCCAGATGGGCAGAGTCCAGCGCGCGATGGCACGATGGCGGGCGTACTCCTTGCGCAGGGCGCGCCGCAGCGTGAGGATGGCCAGCACCGGCACCGCCGCCGCCAGCAGCGTGTGCGTCCCCAGGATGGAGTAATACAGCGGGCGGAGCAGGCCGGCGCCCTCGTAGTGCTTCGACCCGATTTGCGCGTGGTAGACGATGTAGGAAATCAGGAAGGCCACCGAAACGCCGAAGGCGGTAACCATCACCCGGCGGTGGGCCGCCACGCGCTTGCGGCGAATCAACAGCCAGCCGCACACCAGCAGCACCGCGGCCGTGCCGTTCAGGATCGCATTCAGCGTGGGAAGATCGTGCACACTCATAGAGTTTTCTCTCGGGCCAGCGAGCGGAGGTCGGCAATGATCTTCGGAATGCTGCCCGCATCCGTCGTGTCGTAGGTGCCGCGAATGTGCCCCTTGCCGTCCACCAGCACGAAGCGCGGGCTGTGGGTCATGCTGCCGTCAACATTGCCCAGCTTGAACACGTCCTTGTCCAGACGCTGCAGGGTGGCCTGCGGGCCGGTGAGGAAATGCCAGCGCGCGGGCGAGGCGTGATACAGGGCCGCGTACTTTGCCAGAACCGGCGGCGTGTCGTGCCAGGGGTCGATGGTGAAGGACACCAGTTGCGCGTTGGGCACGTCCGCGATGGCCTGCTGGATGTGGTGCATGTGGGCGCTCATCATCGGGCAGATGCTGCCGCAGCTTGTGAAGAAAAAGTCGGCCACCCATACGCTGCCGCGCAGCGAGCCGCTGTCGAAAGTGCTTCCATCGGGCGCCGTGAGCTGGAACCGCGGCACCGTGCCGAAATCGTCGAGCCTGCTCTCGCTCGGGCGGCACGCTGCAAGGGCCAGCAGCAGCGCCGCAATCAGCAGACGTTTCATGCCACGCGGTCGAACACCATCAGTCCATAGAGTAGCGGAAGGTAAAGCACCGAGGCGAGCAACACGGCGCGCGCGCGCAGGCGGCTGCGGTCCCGCATCACGCGGAGCGCAGCATACAGATAACCGAGGCCGAGCAGGAACGCGCCCCCGAGATACAGATTGCCGGTCATGCCCATGTAGCGCGGAATCAGACTCAGGCCCAGCAGCGCCGCCGCGTACCAGAACATCTGCCGGGCGGTGGATTCGCCATCAGGCTCCACCACCGGCAGCATGCGAATGCCGGCGCGCTCGTAGTCCTCGCGATACATCCACGCTATGGAGTAGAAGTGCGGGAACTGCCACAGGAAGAGAATGCCGAACAACAGCCAGGCCTCGATGGTCAGACTTCCGTGGGCCGCGGCATAGCCGATCAGCGGCGGCATGGCCCCGGGGATGGCCCCCACCGTGGTGGAGTGGGGCGAACGTTGCTTGAGCGGCGTGTAGAAGAAAAGATACGTGAGCAGCGTAATCAGGCCGAGCAACGCGGTGAGCGGATTGGCGCCGAACCAGAGATCCACAAACCCGAGAGCGGAGATGGCCGTGCCGAACCGTAACGCGCGGGCGGGGTCCAGCCGGCCGGAGGGAAGCGGCCGGCCCTGGGTGCGCCGCATCTTCGCGTCCGCGCCGCGTTCATACCACTGATTCAGTGCCGCCGTACCGGAAGCCAGCAGGCCCGTTCCCACTATGGCGTGCAGCAGCGTCAGCACATGCCAGCCGTGCGCGATGCCGAAGTAATAGCCGATGCCGGTGCTCATGAGGATGAGCCAGGTTATGCGCGGCTTGGTGAGCTCGATGTAGTCCTTCATCAGGGGCGTGAACGGTTCCGCAGCTTCGGCGATCCGGGCGTCTGTGAGTGGCAGCGCCGGACCGGTCAGTTCATTCTACTGCACGGACTCTACCGATCTTGGATAGCAAACCGGGGTCCGCGGTTACAGTTATTTCCGATTTTTTGCACTTTGGGGACACGCGGCGACAACCGCGTACTCGTCTGGTACCGCAAAAACGCGCCTTCGCCGCGTGTCCTCTACGCTCAGGCGAACACGCTCCGGATCTGGCCGGCCGCCCAGGCCACCTCCTCGCGCGTGATCACCAGCGGAGGCGCGATGCGGATGACGTGGTCGTGCGTCTCCTTGCACAACAGCCCCAGTTCCATCAGCCGTTCGCAGTACGGCCTTGCCGGGACCGCCAGCTCGATGCCGATCAGCAGGCCGCGTCCGCGGATCTCACGGATCACCGGGTGCCGGATGGAGCGAAGCTCGGCCAGGAAGAACTCGCCCAGGGTCGCCGAACGTCCCGGCAGATCCTCGTCCTGAATCACCTGCAGCGCGGTCCGCGCCACCGCACAAGCCAGCGGATTGCCGCCGTAAGTGCTGCCATGGCTTCCCGGCCGGAAGACTCCGAGAAAATCCGCGCTCGACACCACCGCCGACACCGGAAGGAAGCCGCCCGAGAGCGACTTGCCGAGGATGAGAACGTCCGGCCGCACGTCCTCGTGCTGGCAGGCGAACAGGTGCCCGGTTCTTCCCAGCGCGGTCTGGATCTCGTCGGCCATCAGCAGCACCCGCCGCCCGGCGCACAGATCCGCCGCAGCTCGCAGGAATCCGGCCGGAGGAAACACGATGCCGGCTTCGCACTGGATGGGCTCCACCAGAAACGCGCAGGTGTTGGGAGTGATAGCCGCTTCCAGCGCGGCGATTTCGCCGAAGGGGACGGTCACGAAACCGGGCGTGAACGGACCGAAGCCATCGCGATAGTAGTCGTCCGACGAGAAGCCGGTGATGGTGGTGGTGCGCCCGTGGAAATTGTTCTCGCAGACGATCACCTCGGCGCGATCCGGCACTGTGCCCTTGTGCGTATAGCCCCAGCGCCGGGCGGCCTTGATGGCGGTCTCCACGGCCTCGGCGCCGGTGTTCATGGGCAGGACCATTTCCATTCCGCACAACGCGGCCAGTTCCCGGCAGAACAGCGGGAGCTGGTGGTTGCGAAACGCGCGCGAGGTCAGGGTGACGCGCTCGGCCTGCTCGCGCAGCGCCTGCAGGATGCGCGGATGGCAGTGGCCCTGGTTGACCGCCGAGTAAGCGCTCAGGCAGTCCAGGTAGCGTTTGCCTTCGGCGTCCCGGACCCACACGCCGCTGGCGCGTTCGACGACGACATCGAGCGGGTGATAGTTATGCGCGCCCCACTGCTCTTCGATTTCCACGAGGTCGCGCGAGGTGAGCGGCGAATGCGGGCGGCTCATGAGTGCGCCGCCGCACCGCTGTCGTGAGCAACCGGCGGCGCCAGTTGCGCGGCAATGCGGGTGGCTTCCTCCACCGCCCGCGCCAGCACGGAACGGATCTTGCCGTCCTCCAGCATGAGCAGGCCGCCAATGGTGCAGCCCGCCGGGGTGGTGACGTCGTCGCGCAGAGCCGCGGGATGGCGTCCGCTGGTCTGCACCATGCGCGCGGCGCCGAGGGCGGTCTGCGCCACCAGCTTCAAGGCTAGCTGGCGCGGCAGGCCCACCCTCACCCCGGCGTCGGCCAGAGCCTCCATGATGAGGTACTGGTAGGCCGGGCCGCTGCCGCTGAGCGCGGTGATGGCGTTGAAGTACGCTTCGTCCGCCGCCTCGCATTCTCCCACGGCCTCGAAGACCCGCTGCGCGCGCGCCAGATGTTCCGGCTTCGCGTGGCGTCCGCCGCAGATCACGCTCATACCCTGGCGCACGATGCACGGCGTGTTGGGCATGGCCCGCACCCACGGGTTCGCCGTGCCCAGCATCCCTTCCAGTTGCACCGTGGTGGCGCCGGCCATGATGGAGATCAGCAGCGTGTCCGGCCGCGGGCCCGCGCCGCGCAACGTGACCAGCACTTTCGCTGCCTGGCTCGGCTTCACGCAAACCAGAATCATGCCCGCGCCAGGCACGCGGTGCTGATAGCTCACCTCCACCGGAATGCCCAGCGCCGCGGCGGCCTTCTCGCAGGCCGCCGCGTTTATGTCGGCGGCCCAGACCTGTTCGCGGGTGATCGCGCCGCTTTCCAGCAGGCCCCCGATCAGCGTGTGTCCCATCACGCCGGCGCCAATCACGCCCAGGGTTCGTCCGGGTTCCACCAGCGGGGTCTCGGCCGGGACAGAAGTGTTCTGCGAGTGTTCCATACGTAAGCAACCCATTACATCATGACTCGCCGCGGCCATCCGCTAATACTTGTGGCCCGCCGGACGATGAGGAATTCGGAAGGGCAAGTCAGGTCCTACTATGGAAGACACCGGTGTAACACGACCGATCTCGGAACAGGAGATCGCCAAGGCGATTTGCTCCTCCGCGTGCGACGTCTTCTCCACGATGCTCGGCATGGAGCTGGTTCCCGGTCCGATGGAGACCGGCGAAGCGGCCGCCAGAAACCGGGCGGGCGTGGTGGCCCTGCTGGGATTCGCCGGCGATTGGGCGGGTTCCGGAACGCTCTATTGCGACGGCCACTTCGCCCGCCGGATGGCGGCACAACTGCTCATGGCCGAATTCGACGTGGTCGACGATGACGTCCTCGACGCCGTAGCCGAAGTGGGCAACATGATCGTCGGCAATGTCAAGACGGTGCTGGAGCGCAAACTGGGTCCCATGGGTCTGAGCACGCCCACGGTGATCTACGGACGCAGTTTCGAAACCCGAACCGTGGGAAGCAGGGAGTGGGTTACCGTGCCCTTCGAATGCGGCGAGTATTCGATGGGTGTGCAGATCACCATCGCTCCCAATCCCCGCAAGGACCGCGGTGCGCAAAAGCGAGTGACTCTGTCCACCAGGCCCTGCCCCTTTTGCGGGACCCATGTCGGGTGACATGTGCAACCGGCCACCGGCCTGGAGCCGAACGGCCGCGCCGAGAGGGACTGGGATGCGATCAGGAGGGACGCGACTTTCGGCAATGAGATCGAAAACCTGCGGCGAAACAGCGGAAGCGGAGAAACGCTACAGCCCTCCCGCTTGTCCCGGCTGCGCGCGCAAGACCATCGCCGGCAGTCCCGGTCAAACTCCTGGCTGACCGTCTCTGCTGATTCGGATGTGAGCCTTCGGTAAGCCTGCTAGCGCGGTGCGCGCACCAGCGCCGAAGCACAACGCGACCGCACCCGCAGTTTTTTCGTAGCTGCCGTGTTGCCGCAGCAGTTTCGCCATGCCCTTGTGACCCTTATCCGCTGCCACGCGCGAAGGCGTCTTGCCCGTGTTGTCATTGGCATTGTCGGCTTTACTGACCAGCAGCAATTCCGCCACGTCCGTAGCCAAAAACCGCCGCCACGTGCAAAACCGGATGACCTTCGTTGTCCTTGCTGAAAACAAGATCAGGATTGTCTTTGAGGAGCGGTTGTGCGTACTCAGCCCACCAGCACATAATCGGCGAGAGCGGCCATACTGTCAAACCGCCGGTCCGGCGGGTCCGTTTCGAAAGACTCCGCCGCGAACCCATAGGTGACGCCGTATACGGGCACGCCGGCGTTGCGCGCGGTGCGGACGTCCACCCCGCTGTCACCCACCACCAGCGTGTGCGAGCGTTCGGCACCGCTCTCCTCCATCAGGGTGTCCACGCCGATCGGGTTCGGTTTCTTCTCCGGGAAGCTATTACCCCCGTACACGCGGAAAAAACAACCGCCCACGCCGAGCCCGTTCACAATGGCCCGGCTGATCCGCACGGGCTTATTGGTCAGAACCGCCAGCGCGATGCCCGCGGTCCGCAGCCGGTCGAGCGCGCCGCGAACGCCCGGATAGAGGCAGGTGTTGTCCAGCTTGTGATCGCCGTACCAGACCAGGAAGTACTCCAGAGCGCGCTCCACCTCCGCCTCGCTGGCGGCCGGCCCCAGAGCGCGCCGAATGAGCACGGGGGCGCCGTTGCCGACATAGGAATAGATCAGGTCGAACTCCAGCGGCCCCAGCCCCATGTGCGCGCGCATCGCGTTCACGGCGTGGGCCAGGTCCAGCTTGGAGTCGATGAGGGTTCCGTCCAGGTCAAAAATGACCAGTTGCGTCAGCGGCATTACTTGTTCTTGCCGTCCTGGCTATCCGGATGCTTCGGCCACATCCTGCGAACCTTGTCGGTGGTGTCGTGAAAGGAATCGCGAAGTTCCCGCGGAATCATGGCGGCCATGGCGTCGGAAGGACCCAGCAGATACGGAACGACGCGGGAACGGGCCAGCATATCGGGCGGCGGCGTGGGCGAGCAGGCGATAATTACCGTGACCAGCGCCACCGCGACCACCAGACCCTGCAGCAGACCGAAGGCGGCCCCGCCCAGGCGGTCCAGCCAGGACAGACCCACCCAGCGGAAGATCTTCGCCAGTATCTGTCCGATCAGACTCCCGGCAATCCCGAACCCAATCAGGATGACCAAAAAGCCCAGCAGGTTGGCCAGCGGCCGCGAGTTCACGTAGGGCATGATCCAGGCCGCGGTGATGCCGTACGACCAGAACGCGCAGAAGATGCCCACGATGCTGGCGATGAAGCCCACGCCGACGCGCGAGAAGCCGCCGCCCAGACCCTTGCCGGCGAAACCGATGAGGGGCGCCAGAAGAATGAAATCGAGGAAGGTCACAACTCTCTCCCGGTCAGGATGCGATACGCCTCGCGGTATTTTTCCGAAGTCCGCTCGATGACGTCGCCCGGTAATACGGGCGCCGGGGGCTGCTTGTTCCAGTGGATGGCTTCGAGGTAGTCGCGCACGTACTGCTTGTCGAAGGAGGGCTGCGGGCCGCCCGGCTGCCACGAGGCGCGGGGCCAGAAGCGCGACGAATCGGGCGTGAGCACCTCGTCGGCCAGCACCAGCTCATCGCCCACGAAACCGAATTCGAACTTCGTGTCGGCGATTATGATGCCGTGGGTCTCGGCGTAATCGGCCGCGCGTTTGTAGATGGCCAGCGTCAGCGCGCGCACGCGCTCGGCCACCTCGAGGCCGGCGTCCTGCGCCGCCACTTCGAAGGGGATGTTCTCGTCGTGGCCGCTCTGGGCCTTGGTGGAGGGCGTGAACAGCGGCTCGGGCAGCTTGTCGCTCTCCCGCAGCCCGGCCGGGAGCGGGATGCCGCAGACGGCGCCGGTGCGCTGATACTCCTTCCAGCCGGACCCGGAGAGATAGCCGCGCGCCACGCACTCGATGTTCACCATATTGGCGCGGCGCACCAGCATGGAACGGCCCTCCAACTGGCCGCGAAACTGGCGAAACGGCTCGGGATAGTCGTCGACGCTGGCCGAGACGAAATGGTTGGGGACCACATCGCGCAGCAGATCCAGCCAGAAGACAGTGAGCTGGGTCAGCACGCGCCCTTTGTCGGGAATCGGCGTGGGCAGAACGTAGTCGAACGCCGAGAGCCGGTCGCTGGCGACGATGACCAGGAATTCGCCGGCGGCGTACACGTCGCGCACTTTCCCCCGCGCGTGCAGTTCGAGGCCGGGGAGCTCGCTCTGGAACAAGGGTGCGGATGTCACTTTATTCGGTTGTATCATGCCCGGCCGCGGACATCGCGGCCACGCCCGCGGCGGCCTTCCCCTGATAGCGGCCAGGACCTCCGCGGCGGGACCGTCCAGCGTTAGTTGTCCGCGATCCAGAGATGGCCCGGGAGCACACCCCGGCGCCCAGTCCCGCGGCCATAACGCGGCTTCCATGAGGAGGCTGGTCCTGTCAAGTCCAAAGTCTGTGTGCTGAGGGTTTTCTTTGCGTTTGCCCCTTTCCCTTGATAACCAGCGGCCTTGGGAACGGTGTCGGAACAGTCAAGG